>Ga0118677_10010453_pt1 | contig 14182 bp, 9 predicted proteins | sample AliMusrvi5mmetaG_FD_86154 | JGI IMG/M metagenome (GOLD analysis project Ga0118677, IMG submission 86154) | reverse complement strand
TTCTCTTCATAGTGTTGGTTGGTTTAAACGTTTGCTTAAACAGACGGTGTCGGTACACCGTCCGATCAACCAGCACTACCTCACTCTAACACTTTAACGGGAAAAAATCCGCCGCCAGGCGCTTTGCCTTGATTCAAATTCCGAGGGATGTATCCTGACAAGGAGGGGTCCCCGTCACTCTCCCCTGCTTTGCCTTGATTCAAATTCCGAGGGATGTATCCTCAAGGCCGACCCACAGCAACGTCGAGTCAAGCTTTGCCTTGATTCAAATTCCGAGGGATGTATCCTAATTCATTGTTTCCCCTATCCTCCGGAGCAAGCTTTGCCTTGATTCAAATTCCGAGGGATGTATCCTTCATGAACGGCCTTGGCAGACCTGAAAATCCGCTTTGCCTTGATTCAAATTCCGAGGGATGTATCCTACCATCTGCGCGTCTGTTTTGGCTAGCTTGCTTTGCCTTGATTCAAATTCCGAGGGATGTATCCTTCACCCGCCGTTTCGGATATTATATGGAAGGCTTTGCCTTGATTCAAATTCCGAGGGATGTATCCTCCTCCGGCTCGGGCTACTCGGTCGCGCGGCGCTTTGCCTTGATTCAAATTCCGAGGGATGTATCCTGCCTTCGCCAAACAAAAACCCACCGGGGAAGCTTTGCCTTGATTCAAATTCCGAGGGATGTATCCTCGGCTTGCCGGTGATGATGTGGAACGGGTTGCTTTGCCTTGATTCAAATTCCGAGGGATGTATCCTACGCGCGGGACGCGCTGGAGGAAGGACTCAGCTTTGCCTTGATTCAAATTCCGAGGGATGTATCCTCTTATCCACCAAGCTATCGAGCTTGTCGGAGCTTTGCCTTGATTCAAATTCCGAGGGATGTATCCTAGATACCTCCCTCGGAACTCATTTTCAGTGATTTACGGCGCTTTTTGGAAAACGCAATGAGTCACCAAAGTTGGATTTGCTCCGGCATTTGCTCCGCTGAAACCTCCACGGCAGGCTTTCCGTGGATAATGAACGCTTTCTCCCACTGGGCTTTGGTGATGTAGATGGCACGGATCGCACCCTCGTTAGGTACCGCGAGCCGAATGCGGCGGAGGTGCGTTTCCTGGCGGGCGAAGGTGACGCATGGCCTGGCATAAACGCTGAATTGGATCATCTGGAATCCATCATCGAGGAGAAATTGCCGGAAATTGGTGGCCCGCTTCCGCTCTTCCTTCGTTTTGACCGGGAGGTCAAAGGCGACCATCAGCCAGCCCATTTTGTAGTGGTTCGAGTCCATGGCCGGTAGGGGCCGGATTTGGCAGTGGTCACCGCCTGCCGGAAGGAACGCATCACCCCTTCGATGACGCCGCGAACGTCAAGCGTGAGTTCAAACCAATCGACCGATTCGAGGGGAAAACCCGTCACCCAACGCCGGAATTCCTTGGTGACCTCGGGATTTTCCTCACCCGGATGGTCGCGGATCCATTTGGCAACCCGCCAGTCCACGCAAGGCCGAAACGGTTCCATCAAGTCGTAGGCAAGGGGCGTTGACCGCTCGCGGACCACATGGGAAATGCCGAAGGTGGGATCGAGCCCGACAGCAAAGAGGTTTTGCAGCACGGTGGATAGAAGCACCGCATAGCCGTAATTCAACAAAGGGTTAGGCCCCCCACCGTCGCGCTGTCTGCGGAAATCGTCGGTCTCCGCCACATGGTCGGCATAGATCCGCCAGAACAACTTGGCGCACTCGGCTTCTTTGGTCAGTGCGCGGCTTCGGGAAAGCAGGTCAAGACGATCCAACCGGTGATCGCCCGGTGCCAATTCCGCAGCCAGACTGAATTGGTTCTGGCACTTCGCATCAATGGTCTTGTGCCACAACCGCTGCCGGAGTTGTGCCGGAATGTAGGCCTGCGCCCGGGTGAGCAAGGTATCACTGGCCCGGTTGGCCGGAAGCACCAATGAAGCGGGTTTGAAGTTCTCGCAAATCACAAGGCTAACACCAAACTTGGCAGCTTCCAACAGCAGCTTGGAATGAATGGAAACGGAAAACGAGGTGATGATTATCGCCGCCACATCCTCCAAGGGCAGACTGCGATCACCCTCGGCACTCTTGCATGTTAGTTGGCCGTCCTTGCAAGAAAGCGAGCAGTCCGGGGCGTCTATGCTGACGATGTGGTAGGACATGGTTGCTCCCTTAAAAGGCACATTTAGTCTTCAGGTCCGTTGCGGGTATCCGGTATAACGGCGCGTGATGATTTCCAGACCACCTTTCATGGCGGTTTTAACACTCACATCTCGCCTACACCAAGATTTTCCTGCTTGTTGAGAAGGAATCATATGAGGGGACGACAAATCCATAAGGATCCCGTCGCGTTTGCTATTCTTGATCGAGCGGATTTGCCATACTTGTTGCTGGCCATGAAGGCGAATGAGATTCCCGTTCCTTAACACACGCACTGGTTTCCCACCATTCTTGGTGCGAAGTTGTTCGAGTCGCTGATGAACGTCGTGGAATGGAATGACTAAGGGGTCAGGATCGAGGGCTATTCCATAGTTCTCTCCGATCACCATTACTCCATTTAGTGCTTTCAACTTCCCTGATTCAGCATTGGGAAATATCCCAAGAAGTTTTCCAGCACGCTCTTCTCCAGATTTCAAAGCCGTAAGACGTCTCCCATTTTCGACAGTTGTAGTCCGTTGTCGGAGTTTGACACGGGCATCTTCGCCTTCCCCTTCGATTGAAACCACGCCCCACGTCGTAAGTTCGGCTTTGACTCCCGAGCGATCCGACGAGACATGTTGCATGACACGGCACTCGGCGAGGGATCGCGCAAGAATTTCTTTAACATCCGCCAGAAGATCCCGAAGGCGGACATCGAGTTCCGAAGTGACGTTCCCATCCTTGTCGCGGCGAGGGCGTTGGTAGCGGTCGAAGATCCCTAGAGCGTGAAGGAATTTTTTCTCGTCTTCTGTCCGACTGCGTTTGAGCAATGCCTGCCAGATCTTTCCTTTTTGGTCCTGACCGCGCGACTGGAGGGGGAAATAATGGGCTGCAAGGGCAAGCGTGGCAGCATCTAACGCGTGGTGCAGATGGGTAAGACCGCGAATTTCATCTTTTGGGCGAACCTCGTCGTTTTCATCAATGACTTCGGGACATGCACGACTGAGTGTGCCGGTCAGTTTCCATGCCTTTCGGATCTCTGCGGTAACTGGCCCAGGAATCGGGTCGATGGCAGCCCCAGGGAGTTTGCGTTTGAGTGCGCCCATCGCGAGTTTCATCAGTTGACTGGACTGGGTAAGTTGGCCCTCGGTGAATCCGAGTTCCTTGTCTTCGAAGTCGTTGGTCGCAAGGAGCGCCTTACGCGCCCGTTTACGTCGGTAGTCGTCCATGTGACCGCGGGTATCGAGCTTATCAACAAAATCATCATACCGCCGCAGCGTGAAGAGAGAAAGGTTTGTTCTTCCGTCGACGGGTTTCGCTTCGTTCTCGGCGATGAATTGGCGGGCCGTTCGTTTGCCTTTCATGCGGTTCACCTCAGGCCATGTCAGCACCATGGCGTGAAGGGCATTGGTATTGCGTGTCGCATAAGGGATGATGTGTTCGCGTTCGAGCTTGGGGAGATCATAAGCGTCGTATTTTTCGCCGGTGAACGGGCAGCACCAATCCAGGTCCATCGCGATCCGGCATTTGCGGATGATGCCGCCGTTGCATTCCAAATTTGGCGCATGTTCTTGCAGATAGGCTACGGCCGCCTTGAAATCCTTGAGGCGGCTCTTGAGTTCAGAGGAGATTTCCTTGGCAGTCATGCCTGAGAATTCCCGCAGTTCGCGGGCGACCTCGACGATCACACGAGCGACATCTTTCCCGTCGGGGTTGAATTCCGCCAGGATATCGTCAACCAGGCGGTCGAGAATGAGCATCCGGTGGCGGACGAGGTGATTGTTCGTGAGTTGATCAATAGGGCGTTCGTCCTGAAGTTGCCGGACCCTGGAAGTGGGAATGCCAAGATCATAAAGCACCCCATTGTCAGGTTTGTCCTCGCCGTTCTCCTGGTCGGTAGCTCTGGAAGCCTTGAGCGGGTGATAAGGACCGGCCAGCACTTCATCGACGACGGTCTTGAGCACCGGCCGTGCGTAAGGAGCGCGCCCCGTTGTGGCCACCGGTGCCAGTTTTCTTTCCAACAGATCCTGGATCGTATTGTAGGACTTCGTCCCTTTCGCCTTTTGCTGGTCCTTATCAAAAACGGCGTCAATCGCCGCATGAACCGCCTGACTCTCTCCGCTGAGTTGGAAAAGCTCCATCGGGGACACCGATCCGCCTTTAAGCCACCGTGCCATTGCTTCTTTCCTAATGGATTCTGCCAGAGCGGGCCAGATCGCTTTGACAATCTGATTCTTGTTAGGGAATTCCACTACAGGATCAAGCGTCAAGGCTTCTTCCGAGTCCGGATGAATCTTAAAGTAGGCATCAAGATTGAATGGTTTGTGTCCGGCTGCTTTGATCGCACCAACGAGGTCCTTGTGGGTAACCCGCCCATGTTGTTCGGCGAGGTTCCAGATCACCTGCCGGAGATCACGTGGGATTGGTTTCCCATCGTCAATCTTGAGATTTGCCAGAAGCATTGCAAAGCGGAAGCGGAAGAATTCCGGGCACTTGGAGGATGGGACTTTGGCAAACTTGTCCGCAAGGCGGCGGGCCTCCGTGTCAGTTTTCCCAACCGTCAGCGCTTCATCATAGGTTTTGGCCCAAGTGATCGGGCAACGTCTGATTATCCGATTGTCGAAACGAGGAAGAAGTTGGCCGAAAAGCAGGCCGCCATGAAACCGTTTGGGAAGCTTGATGCCCGCAGTCTTGAGTTGCGAGCGGTCCTCCGGGCCAAGCTCATTGGCGCTCATGAGCAGTCGAACGGTCACAGCATCCAAGCCTGGGATTTTCCCACGGTGCTGGAAAAGCAGACGGTTGACTTCGGTGGTAACGATATTGCGGGGATAGGCGACATTAAGCGTCTTGTAAGGTAACGCGGATGAAATCCGTTTGCCGTAATTGCCTGGATTGAGTCCGAGGCATTTGCAGACGGTTTCGCACATGGTTTCTGTTTTGTGGCTTTCCATCAAGGACCATGCATTTGCAACTTTTTCGTCGTCGTCTTCCGTATCCTTGTCGCCTCCGGCCCAGCGGGTGTTTCCATCATAACCGCGGTTGTGGGCATACCAGCGGAGCACGGTCCAGAGTTCCCAAGGTGTGAGCGTGCAATGAACTTGCAGGGCCGCCGCTGCTAGCAGAAATGGGGCGGGATGGCCGGGGCGGTCAAGATCCTCGCGGGTGAGCACGCCGCGATGCAACAGCCAGCGTTTCATCCGCTCGATTCTCATTCTGGTGGAACGGATATGCCGGCGGGTTCTGCGGAGATCGCGCCGCTGGGAGGCAAGGCAGTCGTCCGTTGGAAAAGTGACCACTCCCGTACCGAGGAAATCCGGTGCTTGTTTGGAACGATCTTCTGAGGAGAGAACACACCATCCGATCGATGCGTAGCCGATATCAAAAGCGAGCGTTATAGCCATGGTCTTGAGGGAATTAAGGCAAAACTAACGATTCCAGAGCCGACGTCGAGAAATTCTTTCAAACATTTCGGGTTTTATGATTGACGTCTGCCAGAAACTCAGGAATTGTAGTCGCGAATCAAGACAAAGTTTGAAGCGCAAAGCGTTTCCCTGCTCCGCACATCGTCATCAAAAGCGCTTTCAAAAACGGCCACCCGACGGGGTGGCCGTTTTTTTGGCGAACCGGCGAGCGAACTCCGGGAGGCCACCCCATTCCCCTCGCCAGGGAAAGGGACGGCATTCGCAATGAGGATGGCGGATCGTCTGGCAGGAACCTACTTCTTCCGGTTTTCCAGGATTTGTTCGTAGAGTTCATAGACCGCATCCCGGGTGTTGGCGTATTCCAACAGGATTTCCTTGCCGGAGGTTTGGCGGTAAATGATTCTCAATCCGCCCACGCGCAGGCGATTGAACCCTTCGAGGGGGCCTTGCAAGCCCTTGACATCCCCCCGTCCCTTGGCCAATCCGCGCAGCGCGAGGCGCACCCGGCGCTTGTTTTGTGGCGGCAGCCCGCAAAGCCAGGAAGCAACTTGCTCAGAGGCCGAAATTCTCATCGCCGAGATCGAGCATGCGGTATTTGGTTGCGCCTTTGCGGGCGGATCGGATCGCCTTCATGGCGGCGGGATCCGCCAGCACGTCGAGGGTTTCCATCAGTGCCTCGAAGTCCTCGACCGGCATGGCCACCACCACCGGGCGGCTCCGGTTGGCGATGACAAAACGCTTTCCGGACCGGCAAAGTTTGGTGAGGCCTGCCTGAGCCTCCTTCATGTTGTAAGTATCCGGCATGACTTTTGTCTATACCGGAAATGACCGTCGCGCAAGGGCGAAATGAGAAGCCTCGCTAGTAGAGAAATCCGCAAAGCCACAGTGGGATGCGCTGGCCGCTGCCGGCGGGGATTTCATCGAGGGCGAGGAATGCGTCCTTTTTCCCGGCGATTTGCCCGCTTCCCTTGTTTCTGCCGCCGACCTCGAAGTGGAAACGGCCGTTGACGAGGAAGTCCGCACCTTGACCCGCCCGCACATCGTGGAGCACGCCCACCGTTCGCACGAAGAAGGTTTCCCGCAAGGTCCCAATGTCAGCTTTCTCCGGAGCTGCCAGCGCACAGGCAAGGTTGGGATCCCCCAAATAGATGCGGTCGGGCTTGTCCATGGAACGCATGGCCCCGCCGGACCGCCGCAACACGAGAATGAGTCCGGCATCTTCCAAATACCCCAAATAGTCCTTCAGAGTACGGTCGTCCGCGATGTGCAGAAGACGGCGGAGCTTCGTCAGGTCGGGCGTGAAGGGAACATTCGCGGCAATCGCCGAAAGCAGGCGGCGGATGCGCCGCACGGTCGCTCCTGTTAGAGTCGGATGCAGCGCAGTGAGATCGCTCTCCAGGGTGGTCCACACGCTCTGTTGCAGCGTGATCTGGAAGGAGGCCAAATCCTCGAATTCGGTGAAATACGGGTAATGGCCACACTCAAGGTAACGCCGGAATTCATCGACCACAAAGAGTTTCCGCTGGCGCAACAGGCCGCCGATTTCCGCTGCCAGTTTCTCGTGCGAAGCGACCAGTTCGTCGAGGACAGGCAGCGGGAACCGCAATCCGTGGCGCAGCTCCAGGAATTCCCGGAACGACAATCCCGGCAGGTGGTGCAACAGAACCCGACGGCTCAAATCGTGAGATCCACGCTCCAAGTGAAGGAGGGAACTGCCGGTGACTACCACGGCCAAGTCAGGGAAGGTGTCGAGAATGCTCTTCAGGTCGCGTGACCAGAAATCCGCCTTGTGGATCTCGTCCACGCAGAGCAGGCAGCCGCCCTGGTTCGCAAACGCCTCGGCCACCGCATAGAGCGGGTGCTTGGCGACCAGAAAGTGGTCGGCTGGCAGATAGAGACACCGCCGGGAAACCTCATGGTCCGGAAAACCCTCCTGCAAATGCTGGATCATCAGGGTGGTCTTGCCCACCCCGCGCTGACCCGTAATCATGTTGCACCGTCCGCGAAAAGCCCCGCTTCCAGGCAACCTGCGCCGGTAAGTCCTCGCCAACCGCCCTACCAATTGGCGGCTCAGTTCAAATAGGGGATCGAGCATCATATGGAATACGATCCATGTTTATGGAAAATTTTCATGGAATGCAATCCATATTTTCAAGAGATTCGTCTTGCGGTCAGGCTGGCGGGTGGATAGGAATCTGTCTGGACTTTCCCGCAAGAATCACCTGGCCTGATCCAGGCCGCAACCGAACCGCTAGAAACCAACCCGCCATGTATCAAACCAAAGCCTACTCCGCCGCCAGCGCCACATCGCCGCTGGCCTCCGCCACGATCCCGCGCCGCAATCCAACGGATCACGATGTGCGGATCGAAATACTTTATTGCGGAATCTGCCACTCGGACCTGCATTACGCCCGTGACGAATGGCACGACGTCTTGCCCGCGGTTTATCCGTGTGTGCCGGGCCACGAAATCATCGGCCGGGTCACCCAGGTGGGATCAGCCGTCGGCAAATTCCAGGCCGGTGACCTCGTGGGCGTCGGCTGTATGGTGGATTCGGACCGCACCTGCCCTAATTGCCGGGCGGGCCTCGAGCAGTTCTGCCCGGACATGGTGCTCACCTACGGATCTCCCGACAAACACGGAACCGCACCCGTGACCTACGGCGGCTACTCGGACAGCATCGTCGTGGACGAAGCCTTCGTGCTGCGCGTCCCGGCCCACCTGAGCCTTGCCGGGGCCGCGCCGCTGCTGTGCGCCGGCATCACGACCTACTCGCCGATGCGTCATTGGGGTGCCGCCAAAGGCAAAAAGGTCGGGGTCGTCGGTCTCGGCGGCTTGGGCCACATGGGCGTGAAATTCGCCCATGCCTTTGGCGCGCACACCGTCGTCTTCACCACCTCGCCTAACAAAAAAGAGGACGCGCTGCGCCTCGGCGCGGACGAAGTTGTCATCTCCCGCAACGCCAACGAAATGGCCAAACACGCGGGCAGCTTCGACTTCATCCTCGACTGCGTCGCCGCCGAGCATGACATCAATGCCTATATCAACCTGCTCACCCGCGACGGCAATATCACCCTGGTCGGGGTACCCGACAAGCCGCTGCCGGTCGCGGCCTTCGGCCTGATCTTCGGGCGCCGCAGCCTGTCCGGTTCGCTCATTGGCGGCATCGCCGAAACCCAGGAGATGCTCGATTTTTGTGGCGAGCACAACATCACCGCCGACGTGGAGGTCATTCCGATCCAAAAAATCAACGAAGCCTACGAGCGGATGATCCGATCCGATGTGAAGTACCGCTTCTCGATCGACATGGCTTCGCTCAAGGCGGAGTGACGCAGGGCGTTAGAAGAATGCCATCGACTATTGGGGCGGATTGGCTGACAATTCATGCGCATTCGGCGCAACCCCAAGCAACTTGGGGATGAGGCGATCCTGATCACGCCCTCATTGGGACGAAAGCCTTTTCGAGATTTCGATCCGACCCATGTCAGAAAAACCATTGCCCAAATCCCTCTGGTGGATCATTCCGTGCCTCCTCGCGCTTGTGGTGGGAGCAGCCCGGTTGGTTTCGCAATCCGACCCGCAGCAGATGGAAAATCCGGCCCATCATCGGGTTTCCCATGCCAAGCGCGCCGTGGCCCCTCCCCGGAATGCCGAAATATCCGCCGGGCACACGGCCACTGCGGCAACTCAGACGGTCGTGCCATCATCCCCCGCGACGACCGGCATCACTTCGCCAACCCCAGCACGTCCCCCCGCAAACGCCCCCGCACAAGCCACCAACCGCGACCTGCCCGCCGATTTCCTCGACCGCATCGTGTCCGGAAAATCCGTGTCCTTCACCCTGCCGGATGGCCGCCTGGTCACAGGCAATGTCGAGATGATCAAGCGCGATGCCCACGGCATCCTGTTCGCGCAAGGTCGCGTCACCCAACCGGATCCGGGATTCTATTTCTTCCAACGCCAAACCGTCCCCGGCGTGGCCGGTCCGCTGGTAGGCAACCTGCGCTTCGACGGCAAGGATGACGCCTGGCGGATCGACCCCACCGGCACCGGCGGCAGCGCCCGCCTGGTCGCTCACAAACTCGATGAAATCATCTGCGCGAATTATGCGAAAATGCCCGATGCCGAGCATGCGGCAGCCGATGGTGATGTGGAGAACGTTCCGCAGAACCATCCGACCAACATCCCGATTCCTCCCTATCAGACAGTCATCCCGCTGCAAAGCCTGCCCGGCGCGACCGGCGTGATCTATCTGGATTTCGATGGCGAACCCGGCCCGTTTCCCGGCTGGGGGACCTTCGATGCCGCGCCTTCCGGTGCCAGCAATGCCCAGATCTTCGATGTTTGGAAAATGGTCTGCGAGGACTATCAGGGATTCAATCTCAACATCACCACCGACCGCAAGGTGTTCGACAACGCGCCCGATGGACGGCGCCAGCATATCATCATCACCCCCACCACCACCGCCGCACCAGGTGCCGGCGGCGTGTCCTACGTCGGATCCTATAACTGGAGCGGCGACCGTGTGGACTGGGCGTTCTATTCCACCGGCAAATCATCGTGCGAGGTGATCTCCCACGAAGTCGGCCACGCGCTCGGCCTGAGCCATGACGGCAGGATCAGCCCGTCGGAAGGCTATTACGCCGGCCAGGGCAGCGGCGTTACCGGTTGGGCACCCATCATGGGAGTCGGATACTATCAGAATCTATCACAATGGTCGAAGGGCGAATACCTCAGCGCCAACCAAACCCAGGACGACCTGAGCATCATCGCCAACAACAACAACAATGTCGGATACCGGCCCGATGACACCGGCGACACCCTGGCCACCGCCAAGTATCTGGAAATCGCCGCCGATAACACTGTTTCCAACGAAGGCATCATCGAAACCACCGGCGACATCGACGCCTTCCGCTTCGTCACCACCGGCGGCCTGGCCACCCTCAACGCCAATACCGTCACCCTCAACCCTGATCTCGATATCCTGGCCGAAATCGTCGATGCCTCCACCAATACCGTGATCGTTTCCAACAACCCTGACCTGGCCATTAACGCTTCGGTGTCCGCCACGCTCGCCGCCGGGGAATACCTGCTGCGCATCCGTGGCACCGGCCGTGGCGACCCGCTGGTGGATGGCTACACGAACTATGGCAGCCTGGGTTCCTATCTGATCACCGGCAGCGTGGCGGGAGGGGTCAAATCGGAGCGTTTCTCCATCGCGGAAAACACCACCAACGGCACCGCGGTCGGCACGGTCGTCGCACGCAACAACCATGCCGGCGCGACTCTCACTTATGCCATCGCCAGCGGCAACACCAATGGTGCCTTCGCCATCAACTCCGCCACCGGCGAGATCACCGTGGCTAACAGCACCACCCTGGATTTCGAGACCCTGTCGCTCCGCTGGGACGATCCCGCCACCATCGAGATGTTCGTCACCATCACCGATGCGGCCAATCCCACGCTCAACGAAAACCTGCGCACCGTGGTCACCGTGACCGATGTCAATGAGGCACCCACCATCACTGGCGGGGCCGCCACCATGATCGAGCATACTTATGTCGGGACGAAGATATTCAAAGTGACGGCGAGTGATCCCGACCATTACGACTTCGTCACCTTCAGCATCACCGGCGGCAACACCGGCAACGTGTTCGCCATCGATTCCGGCACTGGCCAAATCTCCGTGGCCGCCGACATCAGCGTGACCGCCGACACCGTTTACAACCTGACGGTTCGCGCCGCCGACCAGGGAACCCCGTCACTCACTGCCACCGCCAATATCGCCATCACCGTGGTCAACTCCGCCGATGCCTATCAGCCGGGCCGCATCGTGCGAACCTATTTCGAGAATATCTCCGGCACCTCCGTGGCCAACCTCACCAGCAGTGCGAATTTTCCTAACAAACCTGACAGCCAGGAATACCTCACGACCTTCGACGGCCAGGAGCATGGTGACAATTATGGCAGCACGGTCCGCGGCTACCTGATCCCCCCGACCACCGGGACCTATCAGTTCTGGATCGCCTCCGACGATGCCAGCGAACTGCGCCTGAGCACCAATGCCACTCCGGCCGGCGCGACCGTGATCGCCACCGTGGCCGGCTACACGAACCCATACGCGTGGACCTCCAACGCCTCACAGCAATCGGCGACAGTCACCCTGACCGCCGGCCAGGCGTATTTCATCGAGGCCCGGCAAAAGGAAGGCGGCGGCGGCGATCACGTGTCCGTCGCATGGACCGGTCCCGGCATCACCCAACAGGTGATCCCAGGCCTGTACCTGGCACCATACTATCAGAACTACGCGCCCAAAATCACTGCGGCGACCTTCACGGTGCGGGAAAACGCCTACCCCGGCCAATCATTCGGCACGGCCACGGCCACCGATATCAATACCCAGGATTCCTTCAGCGGTTATGCGATCACCGCCGGCAATGCCAGTGGGGTGTTCGGCATCAACCCGGCCACGGGACAATTGTATGTGGCCCAGGCCGGCTTGCTCAATGCAGCCACCACCCCGAGTTATGCCCTGACCATCCAAACTACCGACAGCGGCACCCCGGCATTAAACGGATCCGGCACCCTGACCGTCAACGTCGTGGCCGCCACGGGCATCAACGTGACCGGAATCGTACAGGAAATCTGGAACGGAATCGGCTCCGGCACCGCAGTGACCGACCTGACAGGCAATGCCAATTATCCTAACAAACCAAGTGTCCGCCGCACCCTGACATCGTTTGATTCCGGCACCGACTATGGTGACAATTACGGTTCGCGGATCCGCGCGAAGTTCATTCCGCCGACATCGGGTGCCTATGTCTTTTACATTGCCAGCGATGACGCCTCGCGCCTGCTGTTCAGTGCGAACGAATCCGGCGGCGGCGCGGTGCAGATCGCGGCCGTGAGCGGGTGGACCAACCATAACGTCTGGACCACCTATGCCGCCCAAACCTCCGCCGCCAAAACGTTGGTCGCCGGCCAGCCGGTCTATCTGGAAACCCTCCAGAAGGAAGGCGGCGGCGGCGATCATGTCAGCGTCGGTTATACCAGCCCGGAGACAACCACCGTGACGGTCATTCCCGGCTCGATGCTCCAACCGTTCAACATCAATGCCGCACCGGTTTTTTCGCCCGCCACCTATTCCTATAACGTCACTTACGCGTCCGCCACCGCGGGCATGGCGCTTGGCACCGTGACCGCCACCGATCCTAACAACGAAACCGTGGTATATGCCATTCTCTCCGGCAACGCCGCAGGTGCCTTCGCCATCAACTCCGCCACCGGCACGGTCACCGTCGCCAATCCCGCCGCACTCATGAATGGCGACGCCACCCTCCAGATCGGTGCCCAGGATGGCGGCCTGGGTGGCGCCTATCCGTTGGCATCGGCCACCGCATCGGTGGTCGTTCACGTCACCGGCGGCAACCACCCTCCGGTTTTCACGACCAATCCGCTGACCAAACCGGCGGCCACCGAAGATGTCGCCTACAGCCAAACCCTCGCGGGATCCGCCACCGATGAGGATGCCGGCGATACGCTCACTTTCAGCAAGACCAGCGGGCCGGCGTGGCTTGCCGTGGCATCCAACGGCACCTTGACGGGCACCCCGGGAAACAGCGACGACGGTGCCAACTCGTTTGTCGTTCGCGTGACCGATGGCTCGGGCGCCTATGCCGAGACCACCCTCAATATCAGCGTGACTCCGGTCAACGACGCCCCGGTTTTCACCTACGACCCGATCCATATCCATGCCTTGAAGGGACAGGCAATCTCCGGTGCCCTGTTGGCTACCGACGTGGATGTGGGGGATACAATGACGTTCTCCAAAATCTCCGGACCTTCATGGCTTGCGGTCGCGCCTAACGGAACCCTCAGCGGCACTCCGGCCACTGGCAATGTCGGTGCCAATGTTTTCACCGTTCGCGTTACGGATGCTGCCGGACTGTTCGATGAGGCCGCGCTCAACATCACGGTGATCGCATGCCCGACCTGGGGCAACGCGGCAGGAGGAAGCTGGCTGACCGCGGACAACTGGCTGGCAGGTGTCATCGGCAGTGGCGCGGGCGTCACCGCCGACTTCAGCACCCTCGACCTGACCAGCAATGCCACGGTCACCCTGGATGCCGCGCGCACGATCGGCAACCTGGTGTTCGGTGACATGAATCCCGGCAACAATTGGACTCTCAACCCGGGTGCCGGGGGGATACTCACCCTCGACAACGGTGCCAGCCAACCGGTCATTACGGTCAACAACACCGCCACCATCGGCACCGTGCTGGCCGGTTCTAACGGATTTATCAAAGCTGGTACGGGCACGCTGATCCTCTGCGGCACCAATACCTACGGCGGCACCACCACGGTCAGCACCGGCACTTTGAATATCGGCGGTGGTGGCACCACCGGTTCGCTTCCGGCCGCTCCGGTCACGGTTGCCCCTGGAGCCACCCTCGCCTATCAGTTCAGCACGGCCTTCACCGCGCCAGCCCAGAACGTCACCGGCAATCTGGCCTATACCTCGGCAGCGATGATAAGGCTGCCATCCACCGACACGGTCGCGCCTGCCGCACTTAGCTGATAGGCAGCGTAAGCGCCGGCCATTCCTAACTGCGCTGC
>Ga0118677_10010452_pt1 | contig 14184 bp, 13 predicted proteins | sample AliMusrvi5mmetaG_FD_86154 | JGI IMG/M metagenome (GOLD analysis project Ga0118677, IMG submission 86154) | reverse complement strand
GACTATAAGGAAGAGGTTTTCTCCCGTATCGGGCAAATGGCTGATTACGCGCAGAAAAACGATATCCTTTGCTGCCACGAAAACGAAAAAGGCATCTATGGGGATGTCCCGGAACGATGCCTGGAAATACTTGAAAAGTTTGAAGGCAAGCTCGGCGGCATTTTTGACCCGGCAAACTTCATTCAGTGCGGTGTCGATATAATACCCGCTTATGAAATGCTTGAGCCTTATATTGAATACATGCACATTAAAGACGCTGTCAAAGAAACCGGCTTTGTTGTTCCGGCTGGCGAAGGCGACGGCCATATTGAGGAAATCCTGCGCCGCTTTGCCAAAAAGGAAGGCGCGCGGATACTTTCCGTTGAACCGCACCTCAAGGTGTTTACCGGTCTGAAAGACCTTGAAAAGGATGACACGGGCACAACCAAAATGGGAAAGTTTGTTTATCCGGATAACCTGGCGTCCTTTGCCGAGGCCTGCACCGCCTGCCATGCGCTGGCAGAAAAGGCTCAGCCCGTCCGTTACGGCATTATCGGCGTCGGCAATATGGGTTCGAGCCACTTTAATTATTATTTTGAAGGTCAGCTGCAAGAAATGCGGCTTGTCGCAGTTGCGGACACTGACCCCGTGCGCCTTGAAATGGTTAAAGACCAGCTGGATAATATTTTATGTTTCAATACCGCGGAAGAGCTGATGGACAGCGGCACCTGCGACGCGGTTATTATTGCAGTGCCTCACTATTTTCACCCAATCTATACAATGTATGCCCTTAATAAAGGCCTGCATGTGATGACCGAAAAACCCGCGGGCGTTTACACCAAAAAAGTCAGGGAAGCGAATGAATTTGCCGCGAAAAGCGACAAAGTGTACGCTATTATGTATAACCAGCGCACAAACTGCATTTACCGCAAATTGCGCGAACTTGTGCAGGGCGGCGAATTCGGCGAAATTAAGCGTGTGAACTGGATTATCACCAACTGGTACCGCACACAAGCCTATTACAATTCCGGCGGCTGGCGCGCCACATGGGCCGGCGAAGGCGGCGGTGTGCTGTTAAACCAATGCCCGCATAACCTCGACCTTTGGCAGTGGATTTGCGGCATGCCGAATAAAATTCAGGCTTTTTGCCATGAGGGTAAATGGCATGATATCGAAGTGGAGGATGACGTCACTATTTACGCCGAATATCCGAACGGCGCCACCGGTGTTTTTATCACCAGCACAGGCGACGCGCCGGGCACAAACCGCCTGGAGATTACGATGGACAAAGGCCATATCGTCTGCGAAAACAATAAGTTAAGATTATATAAGCTTGATGTTTCAACCAAAGAGCATTGCGCGACTTCTCCCAACGGCTTCGGTTCGCCGAAAGGCGTTTGGTCCGATGTTGAAACCGACGGATGGAATCCGCAGCATGTTGGCGTTCTCAATGCTTTCGCGGCGAACATTCTACGCGGCGAGCCGCTGGTCGGCAGGGGAGAAGAAGGCATTAGCGGCTTAACAATTTCGAACGCAGCGCACCTTTCATCCTGGCTCGGCAGGCCGGTTGAACTGCCGCTTGACGAAGACTTGTTTTATAACAAGCTTCAGGAAAAAATCGCCAACTCCAAAGCGAAAAAAGAAATTAAAGATGCCGTCGCGCAGAATATGGCGGATTCCTTTGGAAATTAATCAATATTGAAGAAAATCAAGTTTTAAAATCTTTTTGTTTAAAGGACGGTCATATTTTTGAAAGTATCGGTAGTCGGCTGCGGCGGAATTTCACGGACGCATATTCAGGCAATTTTAGAGAATGAAGATGCAGCGTTGATTTCGGTTGCGGATATTAATTTTGAACGGGCAAAAAAAGTCGAGTCCGAAACAGGCGCGAAGGCATACACAAGTTTGGATGATTTGCTGAACGGCGAAAAACCGGATGTTCTTCATATCTGCACACCTCATTATCTGCATGTGCCGATGGCGCTGAAAGCACTTGAAAAAGGAATACATGTATTAATCGAAAAACCGTGCGCTGTAACGCTTGAAGAACTTAAAGCATTGCGGGAAGCGCAGAACAGGACCGGCTTAAAAGTCGGCACCTGTTTTCAAAACAGATACAACCTTTCAGCTCTGCAGCTGAAAAGCATGCTGGAAGATACCGGAAAATACGGCAGAATTTTGGGCGCCAGAGGCTTTGTGACATGGGAGCGCGGGAAAGATTATTACGCGGACGATTGGCACGGAACGCTGGAAAAAGAATGCGGCGGCGTGCTGATTAACCAGGCTATTCATACATTGGATATGCTTCAGTATTTAACCGGCGAGCTGCTGGCTGTAACCGGGCACACCTCAAACGACCATTTAAAAGGGCTCATTGAGGTGGAGGATACCGCAACCGCATTGCTTGAATTTGCAGACGGCGTCAACGGCGTATTTTATGCCACACTTGCCAATTCCTGCGACTCGCCGGTATTTGTCGAGATTAAGTGCGAAAAGGCAACCTTCAGAATGGAAGGGGATAATCTTTTCGAAACCGGCGGCGACGGAAAAATTGAAGCAGTCCGGGGTTATAAGGAAAAGGATTATCCCGGCAAGGCTTGCTGGGGCACCGGGCACAGCGCGTTGATCTGCGATTTTTATTCGAGCATCATCGAAGAAAGGCCGTTTGAAATCGACGCGTACGAAGGCGGCAAGGCGGTTGAGGCTGTGCTGGGTATTTACAAATCAAGCGCCTCGGGTGAGCGTGTTGAAATTCGTTAGGGTATAATCAAGTTAATTAGATTCTTCACTTCCGTTCAGAATGACACATCGTTTTGTCATTCCGAGGGCTTTAGCCCGAGGAATCTTTGCTGAAAAACAATAAAACAAGGAGAATAAATATGATTAGTCATGAAAATCTAAAAAATAGAGTCGCTGTTGTTACGGGCGGCGGCGGCGTGCTTTGCAGCGGATTTGCGAAAGATTTGGCCGCCTTCGGTGTGAAGGTTGCGGTGCTTGACCTGCGCCTTGAAGCCGCTCAGGCGGTGGCTGATGAAATTACGGCGGCGGGCGGCACAGCGGTTGCTGTTGCCTGCAACGTCCTCGAAAAAGAGAGCCTGGAACAGGCAAGAAAACTGGTCAACGAAAAATTAGGCACCTGCGATATTTTAATTAACGGCGCCGGCGGCAATTCGCCGCTGGGCACAACAACAAAGGAAACTTTGGAGCTGAAGGATGTTACGGAAAAAGCGGAGGGAATAAAAACCTTTTTCGACCTGGACCCAAAGGGAATCGAATTTGTTTTTAACCTCAACTTTTTGGGAACACTCTTGACAACGCAGACCTTCGCGCTGGAAATGGTCGGCAAAGAAAACACCTGTATTCTGAACATTTCATCCATGAACTCATATAAACCGCTGACGAAAATCCCGGCTTATTCGGCGGCAAAAGCGGCCGTGTCAAATTTCACGCAGTTTATGGCCGTGCACTTTGCCGACGTCGGTATCCGCGTCAACGCGCTGGCACCGGGGTTCTTTTCAACCAATCAAAACAAGACACTTTTATATAATGAAGACGGCTCGTTAACGCCGAGGTCCGATAAGATTATAGCCCACACACCGCTTCGCCGTTTCGGCGTTCCTTCGGATTTAACCGGCGCGCTGCTGTTCCTGTGCAACGAAGAGCATTCGGGCTTTATTACCGGTGTTATCCTGCCTGTCGACGGCGGCTTCTCGGCCTTTTCGGGCGTATAAAAATACACTGGAGTAACACAGGGGACGGTTCTCTGTGTTATATCATTGATAATAAACACAGAGAACCGTCCCCTGTGTTACTGGAGAAAAAATGATTTTAAATTTAAAACCAAAAGAAAATTGTGCCTTTGATATGATTTCGCTCGGCGAGGTTATGCTTCGCCTGGATCCCGGCGATATGCGCATTAAGACCGCCCGCAGTTTCCGCGCGTGGGAAGGCGGCGGGGAATACAATGTCGCCCGCGGGCTGCGCCGCTGTTTCGGTTTGAACACCGCGGTTGTCACCGCCTTTGCCGACAACGAGGTTGGCAGATTGATTGAGGACTTCATTTTACAGGGCGGTGTTGATACCTCCCTCATCAAATGGGTCCCGTATGATGGCATAGGCAGGACTGTGCGCAATGGCTTGAACTTCACGGAACGCGGCTTCGGCATCAGAGGCGCTGTCGGCGTGTCCGACAGAGGCAACACAGCCGCCTCGCAGCTGAAACAGGGCGATATTGACTGGGAACATATCTTTGGTACGCTTGGTGTCCGCTGGCTTCATACAGGCGGTATTTTTGCCGCCCTTTCCGGTTCGACCGCGCAGGTTGTTATCGAAGCCGTCAAAACTGCTAAAAAATACGGAACAATCGTTTCCTATGACCTGAATTACCGCCCGTCCCTCTGGAAAAGCATTGGCGGCAAAGAAATGGCGCAGCAGGTCAACAAAGAAATAGCCAGGTATATTGATGTAATGATCGGCAACGAGGAGGATTTCACAGCCTGCCTCGGGTTGGAGGTTGAAGGCAACGATGAAAACCTCAATGAACTTAATATTGACGGTTATTTTAGAATGATTGAAAACGCTGTTCAGATTTACCCGAACTTTAAAGTTGTGGCAACCACGTTACGAAGCGTCAAAACCGCGACGGTAAATGATTGGAGCGCAATCTGCTGGGCAGATGACAAGATATGTAAAGGCATTGACCTTTACAATCTTGAGATATACGACCGTGTCGGCGGGGGAGACAGTTTTGCCTCCGGGCTGATATACGGGCTGATAACAACCGGTGACCCGCAACAGGCCGTCAATTATGGCGTCGCCCACGGCGCGCTTGCGATGACAACACCCGGCGACACTTCAATGGCAAGCAAAAGCGAGGTTGAAGCAATCATAACGGGTACCGGCGCGAGAGTTCAAAGGTAAAAATTTTGGAGGTTAAACACAGGGGACGGTTCTCTGTGTTCATAAATCAATAATTAACACAGAGAACCGTCCCCTGTGTTTCGGAGGAAAAATATGGACAAAGAACTGATTTTAACCAAAATACAGGAATGCGGTGTTGTCGCGGTTGTCCGTGCCGAAACCTGTGAGCAGGCTGAGCGGATAACAGATGCCTGCATTGAAGGCGGGGTAGCGGCCATAGAGCTTACCTTCACCATTCCGCATGCGGATAAAGTGATTGAAGGCCTGGCTGAAAAATATACGACTGACCAAATCATTCTGGGCGCCGGCACGGTAATGGACGCCGCGACCGCCAGAATAGCGATGCTCGCAGGCGCGCAGTATATCGTCAGCCCCTACTTTGACCTTGATACCGTCAAAATGTGCAACCGTTATAGGATTGCCGTCATGCCGGGCATTATGAGCGTTCGCGAGGCGGTTATGGCAATGGAGGCTGGTGCGGATATTTTAAAAATCTTCCCCGGCGAGCTGTTCGGCCCAAGTATCATCAGGGCAATAAAAGGCCCCATACCCTATGCTAAAATGATGCCTACGGGCGGTGTGGATGTGAACAATGTTGGCGAATGGATTAAAGCGGGCGCAGTTGCCGTCGGCGCGGGCAGTTCGCTGACCGCAGGCGCGAAAACAGGCGACTATGCCCTGATAACGAAAACGGCAAAGCAGTTTGTCGAAAATATTCAAAAGGCCAGAGAACAAAAATAAAGGAGCAAAAATGTTCGTAGACAAAGCAACCATTTTTATAAAGGCCGGCAGCGGCGGCGACGGCAAAGTTTCGTTTCACCGCGAAAAATTTGTCGCAGCCGGAGGGCCGGACGGCGGAGACGGCGGCAAAGGCGGCAACATCGTCTTTCAAGTGGATGAAAACTTAGCGACGCTTGCGGATTTCAACTATAAACGAAAATATACCGGGCACAACGGCTGCAAAGGCGACGCGAGCCGGCGCAACGGTAAAAAAGGCGAAGATTTGATTATCCACGTTCCCCGCGGGACAATTATCCGCGAGGTGGAAAGCGGTTCGGTTATGGCGGATATGTCGTCACTCGAGCCGTTTATTGCGGCAAAAGGCGGCAGAGGCGGCTGGGGAAACAGCCATTTCGCGACGCCGACCCGGCAGGTGCCACGTTTCGCAAAAAGCGGAACCCCGGGCGAAGAATGGGAAGTCAACCTTGAACTTAAACTAATGGCTGATGTCGGGCTTTTGGGCTTCCCGAATGTGGGCAAATCCACCTTTATTTCGGTCGTCAGCGAAGCGAAGCCGATTATAGCGGACTATCATTTCACAACCATAACGCCTGTGCTTGGCGTGGTATATATGGGCGAAGGGCAGTCTTTCGTTATGGCGGATATCCCGGGGCTTATTGAAGGCGCGAGCGAGGGCATCGGGCTTGGGCATGAGTTTTTGCGCCATGTGGAGCGCTGCCGTTTGCTGGTGCATATTCTTGATGTTTCCGGCAGCGAGGGCAGAGACCCTATCGAGGATTTTGAAAAAATAAACGCCGAGCTGAAAGCATTCAATCCCGAATTGGCCGACCGCCCGCAGATAGTTGTCGCCAATAAAACCGATATTGCGACAGCGGAACAGCTTGAACGGCTGAAATCATATATTACCGGCCATGGTTATGCATATTACACCATGTGCGCCCCTATTTCCGAAGGTACAAAGGAAGTTGTCGATGCCATCGCGGCAAAGCTTCAAACCCTGCCGCCTATAAAACGTTTCAACACCGAAGAAATACCCGTTGAACTGTTTGAAAAGAAAAAGGAAACCGGCTTTACGATTACCGTCAACGACGGTGTCTATTTTGTGGAAGCCGATTGGCTGCTGAAAATTATGCATAAAACCAAGATGGATGATTATGAATCCCTTCAGTATTTTCAGCGGGTGCTTATCTCAAGCGGGATAATAGACGCGCTTGTTGAAAAAGGAATCAAGGAAGGAGACACGGTTTCAATTTATGACCTTGAATTCGATTATGTCCCTTAATGAAAACAGCGATCCGAACCTTCTGAGCCCTTTGACGCTCGCGTTTATCGGCGATACGGTCTTCGATTTGCTCGTGAGGGAACAGCTTGTTAATGAAGCAAACCGCCCCGTTGGCAAACTGCATTCGCTTTCAGCCGACCGGGTCTGCGCGGGAGCCCAGGCAAAGGCTGTTGAGCGTGTTTGGGATGCGTTAAGCGAGGATGAACAGGCGATTATTAAAAGAGGCAGAAACGCCCATTCGGGGCACAAACCGAAAAACGCTTCGGAAGCGGAATATCATGCGGCAACCGGGTTGGAAACCCTTTTCGGCTGGCTGTATTTAAAAGGCGAAAATAAAAGACTGCATGAAATATTTGGTTTGATTTGTGAAACGGAACAATCGTAAATTCGTTTGCATGGAGAAATGAATGAAAAAAGAACCCAAAGTTAAAAAAGTAATAACCGCCTCAAAGGTAAAAGAGTCGGTTTTAGATAACCTTATCTGGTTTACGGGCTGCGCGTTGTTTGCGGCAGGAATATCAATTTTTGCTGTTCCAAACGATATCGCGCAAAGCGGTGTCACAGGCCTCGCGATTATTGTCAACCACCTGCTTCACACCCCGGTCGGGCTGACGAATTTTGTACTGAATATCCCTTTAATCATTCTTGCGTGGATATTTTTGGGCTGGAAATTCGTCGGCAAAACACTTTGGGTTACAATTATTCTTTCGGTTATGCTTGATGTTTTGGGGCATTTTCTGCCGGCATATTCGGGCGACAAACTGCTTGCCTCGCTGTTTTGCGGTGTGATAACCGGCGCCGGCCTTGCCCTTGTGTTTATGCGGGGCGCGACAACCGGCGGTACGGATATTTTAGCGCTCCTTTTCCGAAAAAAATGGCCGCATATTTCGATGGGCCGGGTTATTTTGGTGGCTGACGTTTTTATCGTTTTTACGGCGGCGGTTGTTTACAGAAGCGTTGAAAGCGCGCTTTACGCCGCGATTGTTATTTTCGTCAGTACCCGTGTTATTGATTATGTGCTTTACGGCACCGGGAACGGGAAGATGCTGATGGTGGTAACCGATTTTCCAACGGAAATATCGCAGGCGATTACAACGGAACTGAAGCGCGGCGTTACAATTATGCCTGTCAAGGGCGGCTATACGGGCGACCATAAAAGTATGCTGATGTGCGCGGTGCGCAGCAGTGAGGTTTCAAACATCAACAAAATTATCTGGCGTTTCGACCCAAATCCCTTTATTATTATTTGCGAAGCCGGCGAAATCATAGGCGAAGGCTTTAAATTAAAAGAAAAATAGCGGCACAACGCGCAGCATTAAAATAATCTTAATTACATTAGAAAGTAAGAGGCGGTAATATGTCAGGGCATTCAAAATGGAGTACCATCAAGCGTAAAAAAGAGAAGACAGATAACCAGCGCGCGAAGATTTTTACAAAAATCGGCCGTGAAATCGCTGTTGCTGTCAAGGAAGGCGGACCCGACCCGACAATAAACTCAAAGCTTAAGGACGCCATCGCCAAAGGCAAGGCAAATAATGTGCCGAACGAAAACCTTGAACGCATCATCAAAAAAGCGGCGGGCGAGGGCAACGGCCTTACCTATGAAGACATCATCTATGAGGGGTATGGCCCTTCGGGCATCGCCCTTATTGTGGAAACCCTGACAGAAAACAGAAACCGCACTGCGGCGGACGTCAGGCATTATTTTGATAAATACGGCGGCAACATGGGGCAGAGCGGGTGTGTATCCTTTATGTTCAGCAGGCAGGGCGTTCTGGCTGTGGAGCAGGAGGGGGTTGACGAGGATAAACTCATGGAGGCGGCACTCGAGGCGGGCGCGATTGACTTTTTAACCGAAGACGGCGTTTTTGACATCCGCACCGAGCCTTCCGATTTCGGCGCAGTCAGGGATGACCTGGAGGCAAAAGGTTATACCTTTATTTCGGCGGAAATCGAATATGTGCCGTCCGTATACACAAAGCTGACCAATGAAGACGACATAAAAAATATGGCCAAAATGCTGGAAATGTTTGACGATAACGACGATGTCCAAGCCGTTTGGCATAACTGGGAGAACGAGGAATAGTTTCTGGTTTCTTAAAAATGAGAGGAGCAGTCCATTGAGTGAAAATACCGGCAAACCTCAAACAGAAGAATTATCGGGCGCACTGAAAGAAATTCCAAAGTGGCTGAGGCTTGATACAGCGGCAACAATTTACCCGGGCGCGAGGAAGAGGAACTGGAATGCCACATACAGAATGGCCATCGTATTGAAGGAAGAAATTGACCCGTTCCTGCTTCAGCAGGCGGTTGATGATATCGCGCCGAGAATTCCGTCCTATTTTGTTCAGCTTAGGTCAGGCCTGTTTTGGTATTATTTTGAACATACCGAAAACACAAGCATTGTGGAACAGGAAGATTATTATCCATGCCGGCCGTCCAAGCTCTTTGAGTTGGGTAAACCGCTTTTACGTGTTCTTTATTACAAGAGAAGAATAGCGCTTGAAGTTTTTCACAGTGTCGGCGATGGCGGAGCTACTTTCCTTGTCTTAAAAACCTTAGCCGCGCGCTATCTCGAACTGAAGGGTTACACCATTGAAAAAACGGACGAAATCCTGAATATCAATGAACCGCCCCGGCAGGAAGAACTTGAAGACGCATTCAAAAAACACTATGTGAAAATGAAGGGCCTTAAAAGAAAAGAAGAAAACGCATATCAGTATAAGAAGAAGATAATTCCGAATTACCTGAATGTGATTCACGGCATGATTCCTGTCTCGGACCTGAAAGCATGCGCGAAAGATTTGAACATAACCATAACCGATTATCTTGTCGCGGCTTTTCTCTATGCTCATTACCTGAATGCGCCAAAGCCCTGCAAAAAGCCGATTATCATTTCCGTTCCTGTCAGTATGCGTCCTTATTTCGGTTCGTCAACGCTTCGTAATTTTTCACTTTACACAAATTTCGGGATCTACCCGGATAAAAAGGAAAATTTTACATTTGAAGATATCATCTCGGAAATTGCCGGCAAACTGAAAGAGGGCACAACAAAAGAAGTTCTGCAAAAGGGGATTTCTATCAATGTTAAAGACGCGACAAATCCATTTGTTAGGTTGGTTCCGAGCATATTGAAACGATACGCATTCAGGTTTATTTTTTATTATATGGGTGAAGCGAAATTCACCTCACCGTTAACGAATTTGGGGATAATCAAGGTTCCGGAAACAATGAAAAAACACATGGACCGTTTTGAGGTTATTCTCGGCGCTTCGCCTTCCGTGCATCTGACTTGCACCGCTTTTTCCGACGGTGAAATGATGAGCATTACTTTTTCAAGCGACTATATTGAAACGGACGTTCAGCGCGATTTTTTCAGATTTCTTTCCGGCAGAGGCGCAAGGGTTCGCGTGGAATGCAACCGTGAAGAAAGCTGGTCAAAAGCATGAGATGTTTAAAATGCGATGTCGATTTGGGAGAAAATTACGAAATCTGCCCGCTTTGCGCTTCTCCTGCAGCCGATGTTCCACCTGTTATTGAAGGGATAAAAACATCAGAATATCCGGCAATAAAGGCGCTGAGGCCGTTTGAAAAAAGGTACTTAATTCCGCGCAGCAAGACCTTTAACCATTATGTTTTTCTGATTGCCGTTTTGCTTTCGCTGCTGGCGGTTTTCCCCGGAATGTGGCTGTTATGGAGCGGGTATACCGCGTTATCGATTGTAATTCCTGCGATATGTATCATTGCCGAAGTGCTTATTTTTATTAAATCGCTTGCGCTGAAAACAATGCGCCAGAACGCGATAATTTATACCGTTCCGCTTATTATCCTGAATGTCATCCTGACAGCTGCCGCCGCGGTTAGCCAGCAAATGTCCTCACTTTTATCGCTTGCTGCTATTGGTTGCGGGTTATTTTTATTAATAATACTGGGAATTATCGAACCTGAAAAATTCAAGGTTGAATTTCAAAGCAGATTCCATCATTAATTCCGAAGACAGTTGGATGGTTCATCTGTAAAGACAACATCCCAAACAAAAATAAGCGAAACCGGCCGGTCGAACGCAGCAATGCATTTGTCCGGCGTTTCTGTTTGTCTGAAAATAATTGATAATTTGAATATGTTATGATACAATGAAAAAATAAATATTGGGTAAAAGAATAGCCGTTGACAAAGGGATAAATATGCAAGACAGATGAACCGTCCCTCAGTCTTCGTCTTCCTTGAGGTGTTTAGTATGAAATATATTTTCAAAATTATTGTGGTAATATCCCTTTTGATGTTGACGGTATGCTCTATAAATGTATATCCAAAATCAAGCGATCCATCAAACTCTTTTAACTCTTCATCATCAGTAGTTGATCAATCACAATGGGGGTTGAAGAATGGGCCAATGTTGCTTGCATCAGTACCGGATAAACATATTTATTTATATGGATTATGGCCAAACGGTATAGTATTGTATAATAATAACTATGGTAAATACTTCAACTGGGTTTATAATGTTCCAGCAAGTGTACCACCCAAGATGGCAGTTGCTGATTTTGATCATAATGGCGATATCGAAATCGCAATTACTCTCATGAATCGAACTGGCACTGGTCTAGGTGCCGAAGACCTTCATGTTTTGAAAATAAAACCCGATATTGCTAATGATGGTGCATTTCATGGTTATGACGGGCAATATGCTTATGTCGATTTTATTGTTGATGATACTAAAAGCGAAGCACAACTAGAAAAGAACATCGTTGCGAAATATGAGCCGAGTTCAAAGGAGCTTCAATTAAGGGTTTCGGGAAAGTCATATAGCATTGATATTTCAGATACGATAAACGAAGGTCATAAATTCAATTCGGTATTTTATACAAACAAAATTTCATATAATTTTGATGGTTCGAGTATATATGCTTCGTTCGGTGTGGATTACACTGTCGATGATGCCACGGTACCGATATATGTTGACACTGTAACCGCAAAAGTTAATTTTGAGAATGGTGCATTTACTTTGAGCGATTTTGGCTTAACCCAGGCGTAGATTGACAATATTGCTTTTATACAATCAAACGCAATTTGCCAGGAAATCCAAAAATTCGTTAGAACACGGGGAACAGTTCTAATCATAATTATTCCAAATATGAATAATCATTTCCGGCTGCTTTTACGATTTAACCGTAAAGGCAGCCAGATTATTTTTGACCTTAGTGGTATTGTGAGTAACAAGAATGCACGCATAGCGGCAACTTCTCATATCATCAGCCAATGCTAACCACAATATCTTGTATATTAGCCGCAATATACAACAATTATTCAAAAAAAGATTGAAAATACAAAAATAATACTTGATTTTGTTGTATAGTGCGGTATAATTAAACAAAAAGGTGAATTTAAGATTAAATAGGGTTAAAAAGGTGAATTTTTGAGCCTTATTCTAATGAAAGAAGGGGGGATAAATATGGCAATTTTTATGGGCAGGTATTTTCATAACCTTGATCAAAAGAACAGAATATTTATTCCTTCAAAATTTAGAGATGCCCTTGGCGATAGTTTCGTCCTCTATATGCCGAAAAAAACCGGGAAATGCCTTTTTGCCTATACCTTGGCGGATTGGGAAGAAGTATCGAACCTTAAAAATAACAAACCTCTCAGCAAGGAACTTACGCTGCAGCAAAGATCAACCTATCTGGGTACGGAAATGGTTGATGCTGACAACCAGGGACGGGTGACAATCAGCAAAGAATTCTGCGAATTCGCAGCGCTCGAAAAAGAGGTTGTTTTTTTCGGCGCGGGCAGACGAATTGAAATCTGGAGCCGAAGCGAATGGGATGCTATGCTTCAGGCAAAGGCTGAAAGCGATGAAGACGAAGAAGACAACGTGCCGTTTTAATCTTTGAGCCTGCTGACCGCAATGTGAAGGAGTTGCCATGGATTTCGAACATATACCCGTTCTTTTTGACGAAGCAATTGATGCTCTTGATATTCATTATAACAGAATTTATGTGGATTGTACAGCGGGCGGCGGCGGGCATTCGGCTGCGATAGCGGAAAAAATTACAGACGGCAGGCTGATAGCAATCGACCAGGACCCGGAAGCAATCGAAATCCTGCGCGAAAGACTGGGCAGTTTTAAAAATGTAACCGTGGTTCACGATAATTTTATCAATTTACAGGCGATCCTTGCGGCAAACGGCATTGAGAAGGCCGACGGAATTCTGGCGGACTTGGGTGTCAGCTCCCACCAATTTGACAAAGCGGAACGCGGATTTTCTTTTCATAATGACGCCCCGCTGGATATGCGGATGAGTAAAACCGGTAAAAGCGCCGCGGATTTGGTGAACACACTTTCGCAGAACGCATTACAAAAAATAATCTATGATTACGGCGAGGAGCGTTACGCCCCCTCCATAGCGCGCGGCATTGTCAGAGCAAGAGAAATCAGCCCGATAAAAACAACCTTTGAACTTGTTGATATCATTAAAGCCGCGATTCCAGCGGCGGCCAGAAGAGAAGGCGGCCATCCGGCGCGGAGAACCTTTCAGGCGCTGCGCATTGAGGTTAACGGCGAACTTGATAAGTTGGAAGCGGCAATCGGTATCATGTTCAGTGCATTAAACCCGGGCGGCAGGCTGGCAATCATAACATTTCATTCTCTGGAAGACAGAATTGTTAAAAAAAGCTTTGCGGCTTTTTGCGAGGGATGCACCTGCCCGCCCCAATTCCCTGTTTGCATATGCGGCAATATTGCAAAGGGAAGCTTGCCGTTCAAGGCAAAAAAACCTTCGGTGGAGCAAATCGAAAACAACCCGCGCTGCAGAAGCGCGAGGCTCAGAGTAATAGAAAAGACATAAAGAGGAGATGCGAAAATGGCTGATTTAAACGGTAATGAAGCATATGACCTTTCGCTTTTTGAAACCCATAAGCCAGAGGCAGCTCCCGGCTATAAAAAGAAAAAGCCCGAACCCAAACCGGAACTCATAAACGAAAAGCCGAAAACGCGCGCCGAGAAGCATGCCGAGGCTAAAAGCAGAAGGCATACGATGTTAAAGGTGTCGCTTATTTGCAGCGTTTTGCTGGTAATGTTCGCTATGGTTTTTTCAAGCAGAGCAACCATACTGGTAAACGCGCAGACACAGGCAAATCAGGAAGTAACGCTGAAGGCAGCCAAAAGCGAAGGGATTCGGCTTCAAACAAGCTTGGATTCAACCGTTTCAGTCAGCAGTATCGAAACCTATGCGAAAAACCATCATATGCAAAAAATTGCGGGA
>Ga0118677_10010451_pt1 | contig 14184 bp, 7 predicted proteins | sample AliMusrvi5mmetaG_FD_86154 | JGI IMG/M metagenome (GOLD analysis project Ga0118677, IMG submission 86154) | reverse complement strand
GGATTGAGGGCGATGGTGTTGCCGCTGCGTACGATGCCCAGAAGGAGGCTCTCGGTCAGCAGAATGTGGCAATCATCAAATTGATGCAAGAGATAGCGGCCGGTAAAATTCAGATTGTGCCGCAGATCCTCGTTGAGGGCGGTGAAGGAGGAGCAACCGGCAATCTGTTTAATGCCTGGTTATCCCAGATGATTTCCAAAAACATTCCTGAAATTGAAGGGAAAGGGGATAAGACGGTGGAGGGTTAGTGGTCGGTGGTCAGTAAAAAGTGAACAGTGAACAGTGAACAGTAAAAAGTAGTCGGTAGTCGGTGATCGGTAGTCGGTGTGTTAATGCTCAAATAACGTTGACCGACAACCGATTATTAATTACTAAAAACGGATTAAGCTGAGAAGTTGGGAGGAAGAGAATATGGCCATTTTCCGGTGATATTTATTGGTGAAGACTATGTGCTTATGAATTGCTATAAATCATTTTTGACAAATGAAAATTTGATTGAATCCGGCAAAATGCAGATAAATCGTTATAAACGATCAACCAAAACCCTCTCGGATGGCAGTAACAACAAATCCTATTATACTTATCCATATAAGCACGTGATAGCCAGCCATCATAATCTCCAGATGAAAGAAAGTCAGCCTCAAAACTCGCAGGGCAGCGGGAAAATATCTCACCCCACTAAAGCTACGTCAGAAATTGTATGGTGTGGACTTCGAAAAGGGCGTTTTGTCATTAGGGAAGTTTCTCTTGCGATCAGCTTCGTACAACCTTTGCCTTTAAAACCCATTTAAACTCTCCCAGAATTGACCAGAATCAGCTATTTGCCTTGAAGTTTTTCCAACTTCTTCCGTGAATCGGGTACTTCTTTAATTGATAGTGCTTTTTTATAATTATCTATCGCATTTGCTTTATCACCGGTAGCCTCATAATAATCACCAAGTGAATCATATGCATTCCCACTGTCAGGATAATTGCTGACATTCAGTTTAAATAAATAGCTGTTGTTTATGGATCGTATATTCAGGAGGAATTAAGCGTGCGCATAAACTTTGCATTTCTGTTTTTAATAATATGTTCATTTTGGCTGATTTCAGAGGTGATGCTTATAATTCTGGTTCATTCCGGGGGCAGCAGTCAGGATTACGATAAAGGATCTATCAAATGGCTGAACGCAACTATATATTTTTGTTTAGCGGTTGCTATGAGTTTAGGTTTTACCGGGATCGGAATAATAAGGACGGGCATCTCAATCACCCCATGGGTTGGGTTATGTTTTATTGCTGTCGGACTAATAATCAGGTGGACAGCTATTTTGACCTTGCGGAAATATTTTACCACGAATGTAGTTATTCAATCAGATCATAAGATTATCAAAACAGGAGTGTACCGGTTTGTCCGTCATCCATCCTATACAGGTTCGATCATTTCATTCTGCGGATTAGGGCTGGCGTTTTCTAATTGGATATCGTTAATTGTATTGGTTGTTCCGATAACGATTGCATTTCTGAAGAGGATAGAAATTGAAGAGCAAGCATTGCAAAGTGCATTTGGGAAAGAATACGAGGACTATCGTAAAAATAGCTGGTATCTATTCCCGTGGATTTATTGACTGAAGAATCAGTACAAAGGAATTATTGACATTAGTTTATTTGATTTCTTTAGATTGTGCTTCAAACAAAGTATCCTGACATTTTTAGCACTTAAACTTGTACCTCCTTTTGAGAATGGAAGGTCGTGATCATAATGCAGGTTTTCAGTTGATCCGCAGATTACACACTTTCCCTTATCTCTTTTAAAGACTTCGAATTTAACTTCGGAAGGGATTAATCTGGAATGAATATCATAATATTCAGTTTTGTACTTCTTTATTTCGGTGGGTTGAAGGTAATATTTGAAAACATTTCTTTTACCATCATGAACAATTTTAGCATCAATTAAATTGAAATAGCCCTTATAACACCAGATACCATCTTTCAATTTTTCATAGACTTTAACTTTATGAGCTTCTGAAATAAGTCCCTGCTTAAATGCATGTGCCGCATTAAAAAATTCACCGTTTTCAGTTAGGTTACCATTTTTATTAAGGAGAGGTTGATCTATTTCTTTGGGATTAGGACTTTCATTTCTAGGTGAATCATGTCCTTCATAAATTAAAGTATTAGTTGATTCATCAAATTCATCAGCATAAGGAGCCCCTTTCCGAATAGACATCAGGAATATGGAATAGTGAGGCTTTATCTTGAAGTTCATGCCCTTTTGTAGATTAACACCTTCAGCAGCAACTAATTGAGCGTAGGAAATAATATCGTCAACTTTGAGCGAAGATTTTAAGGAGAGCAGGTTCATAGATGTTTCCAAATTAATTCATTGAGATAAAATAGGTTAATGATTAAGAATAGTCAAGCCGGCGCAGTCCTATGCTTTTTATATTCATATAATATAGTATTACATAATCCGAGAGACATTCCATGAAACTATTGGTTTATGGAAAGGAAAATCAGGAGGGTTAAGTGCTTATAAAACAAGGAGATTATTAAGGGAAATTTTAGCACCTTTTATGGAAAGAAAAATTCGAACCCGGCGGAATAATATTTGCGTCATCCAAGTAGTAATTGCAGTGAAATTCATTTACTCTCAATGGGTACAAACTAACGGACAATAGAGAAGTTTAGTATAAAAAAACAAGTTCATTTGATTTTTCATCCCAAAGGAGGATCAATTTTGCATTTGAATGGAAAGTCATGTTAAAATAATAAAGTTTCTTTCAATTAAAACATTTCGTATCCTTAATCTTCTTATTATTATAGAATGGAGAAATTTTGAATTATAAGAGTCTAGTTTTAATTGATGTTGAGCAATTCCGTTCCATATTTGAATTAGCACCGCAAGCCATTATTGTATCACAAAATGGATTTTGTCTATTTGCAAACAAAAAAGCGGTTCAATTATTCGGTTTTAGTAATGCAGAAGAATTGAAAGGCCAATTAATTAATAATATTTCACCACAGTACTCGATAGTATCTGCAGAAAGAACCCTACTCCGTTCTAAAGGAATTACTGTGACATCAGAGTTTGAAACTGTCTGTAACCGGGTTGATGGCCTAGTGTTTCCTGTGATGATTTCTGATTTGGATATACAACTTCATGATGGAAAAGCAAACGTTGCCTTTATTACAGATATGACCGGAACCAAAGAGGCGAATTTAAAATTTGGATTTCATAACAATTTACTATATCAGATGGGAAATCTTGCTAAGGTTGGCGCTTGGGAAATTGATGTCAAAACAATGAAACAAGTGTGGAGTGATGTAACCTTTGAGATACATGATGTCGATAGGAAATCATATGACCCTAACGTAAATAAGGAAATTAGTCGTTTTGTTTCAGGGGATAAACTCATCATTGAAAAAGCACTTGAGGATGCTATTCGGTGCGGAAAACCATATGATCTGGAATTAGAGATGATTACCATAAAAGGTAACCACAAATTTGTACACACAATAGCTGATGTTGAAATAGAAAATGGAAAAACAAAGAAAGTTTTTGGGGCTATATGGGATATCAGCGAACATAAACATATGGTTGATGCCTTAAGAGCAAGCGAAGAACGATTCGAAAGCATATTTCGCAATGTCCCTATTCCTATTACCATAACACGGCTTAGTGACGCAAAGGTCATAGATCTTAATGATGCTTTCTTTAATGTTTTTGTCGGTCATACTCGTGAAGAAGTGCTGGAACATGATCCGATAAGTTTGAACATGTGGGTTTATCCCGAGGATCGTAAAAAAATGATAACTGAAATTCTGGAGAAAGGTCGCTCTGAATATTTTGAAACTAAATTTCGTAGAAAGTCCGGTGAATTGCGTGATGTCTTTGTAATGTCTGAATTAATCGAATCTGCAGGAACGCCGTATGTTTTGGAAATTGCTCAGGATATTACTGAAAGTAAAAAACTTGAAGAAAATCTTAAATCGTTGAATGATCAACTGCGGGCTTTTTCACATCGGCTACAAGATGTAAGGGAGGAAGAACGGTTAAATGTGTCAAGGGAACTTCACGATAATGTTGGTCAGGCATTAACCGGTTTAAAAATGGATATTTCCTGGATGGAAAAGAAGGTCGGTGAATCAAAAATTAAGAAAGAAGTAATAATTGAAAGATTAAATATCATGAAAAATCTGATTGATGATTCAATCAACAGAGTTAGACAGATTGCCTCAGATCTAAGGCCTAGTATTCTGGATACCTTGGGACTTCTCCCGGCTATTGAATGCCTGTTTGATGATATTATCGAAAAATGTAGTATAGTTTGCTCTTTGAACTCTGAGGTGAGAAAAATTAATCTGGACAAGCAAACGAAACTGAATATATATCGGATTATTCAGGAAACGTTGACAAATATTGTCAGACATGCTGAAGCTACTTCTGTTAAGATAAAAGTTAAAAAACAGGGAAAAAATATTCTATTTGAAATTGTGGATAATGGAAAAGGTATTTCAAAAGCAGATCTGAATAATAAGACTTCTTTAGGATTACTGGGAATCCGTGAACGAACTGCCCAAATTAAGGGTGAAGTTAATATTAAAGGAACTGCCGGTAAAGGCACCGTTGTTTCTTTATCAATCCCTTACGGTGACCAAAATGATTAAGATTCTAATTGCAGATGATCATCCGATTATTCGTTCTGGATTAAAACAAATAATTTCTGATGAATCGGACATGATAATAACATACGAAACCGAAAACGCAAATGCTATATTTGATTACATTAAAAAAGAACCGGTAGATATTATTATTCTTGATATTTCGATGCCCGGAATGAGCGGAATTGAAGCCTTGGAAATTTTACGCCGGAATTATAAGCATATTCCTGTTCTTATTCTAAGCGGGATGTCTGAAAAGCAATACGGGTTCCGTATTTTGAAAATAGGAGCCAGCGGCTATCTTCATAAAGAAAGTGCTCCGGAAGAATTAGTGAAAGCAATTAGAATTATTATTAAGGGGGGACATTATCTCAGTTCAAAGTTGTCCGATCAGTTGGTCGACCATTTTAATAATAATGATGTACAATTTATTCATCAAAGATTATCAAACCGGGAATTTGAAATTATGTGCAAAATTGCTTCAGGGAAAACAGTAGGTGATATAGCAGGTGAACTTATTTTAAGTGTTAAAACTGTAAGTACTTATCGGAGCCGGATCCTGGAAAAAATGGCTATGAATAACAATGCCGAACTTACTCATTACTGCATTAAAAATGATTTGGTTAAATAACGGTATTTCTCTCCTCAGAATGTAGGACAAAACCCTACATGCATTTAACATTTTGTCCTACATGTTACCAACTATTTGTAATCCATATTTATTTGAAATAAAATGCCATTTTGGAATCGTGCAATTTGCTTTTGTAAGGATCATGAATTATGATTGAAGTAGAAACAAAATTTGTGAAAAACCTAAAATTTTTCTCAATTCTCACCGGGTGGTTCACAATAATTATCGGTCTTGCAGTCATTACAGGGTGGACTTTTAATTTTCAAATCTTAAAAAGTATTCTACCGTCATACGTATCACTGAAAGCAAATACAGCAGTTTGCTTTGTACTTTGCGGAATTGCATTTCTTTTGGTCAGTCAGAACCCCAATAGTCGTGTAGCACGGTTTGCTCCGCGAATAGTAGGTTTACTGGTGTTTGTAATTAGTTCTTTAACATTTGTTGAGTGTATTCACCATTTGAATATTGGTATCGACCAACTGCTATTCAAAGATGATATTGGCGCAATTCTAACATCTTCGCCGGGAAGAATGGCAGCAACCTCAGCTATTAGTTTTATGCTGATTAGTATGAGCCTGATTATTTTTGATGCACGAATTAAAAAACAAATATTACCGGATCAAATTTTAGCCCTATTTGCTTTTTTATTTTCACTGATATCCCTGTTTGGCTATTTGTTTTCACAATGGGGTGTTTTGCATATAGTAGATTCGACCTACATGGCTTTGCACACAGCATTATTATTTTTGATTCTTTCTACCGGCATTGTAATTTCCAGACCGCTAGATGGGTTCATGAAGGGAGTTACAAACGAAAACGGCGGGGGGTTTATGCTTCGATATTTAATCCCGACAATTATCCTGTTCCCTTTGGTGATAGAATTATTAACAACATTGGGTGTAAATCTTGGTCTTATTGATATTAACCTTAAGCAGGTGTTTCGTTCATTGATGGCAATAGTAATTCTCATGATATTAGCATGGGCTGGTACAAGGAAATATGATCAGGCTGAAAAAAGATTGAAACAATCTGAGGAGAAGTTCAGAAACGTTTTTGAAAATTCACCAGTCGGGAAATCAATAACCGGTGTTGACGGATCACTTCACGTGAACAAATCATTCTGTGACATACTTGGTTATACAGAAGAAGAACTGAAATCAAAAAAATGGCAGGAGATAACTCATCACGATGATATTAAAGAAAGTGATGATATTATACTATCTTTGGTCAACGGAGAAAACTCCCAGGCACGGTATGAAAAAATGTACATCCACAAAAACGGAAATATTGTTTGGACTGATATAAATACAACTTTGCAAAGAGATAATAATAATCAACCTCTCTTTTTCATTACTATAATAAATGATATTACATTGAAGAAAGATGTTGAAAGAAGAATTGTAATGGAGAAACAGTATACAGATCAGCTGATAGATTCTTTACCCGGATTGTTTTATCAAATAAATCCGGAAGGCAAATTTGTCAGGTGGAATAAAAATTTTGAAATAGTATCCGGCTATTCGTCCAAAGAGATGGAGAATATCAGTCCCACAGATCTGTTTGAAGGCGAAGAAAAGAGGTCTATCAGTGAAAATATACAAAAAGTATTTACTTTTGGCTCCACCACAGTAGAAGCAAATTTTGTTTCGAAAGATGGAACAAAAACGCCATATTATTTTTCAGGTAAACTAATCACAATTAATGAGCAGTCCTTCTTAGCGGGAATGGGGATAGATTCTACTGAGATGAACAGAGCCAGGCAGGAAATTCAAATATCACAGCACCACCTTGCTCAATCTCAGATTATAGCACAGTTGGGTAATTTTGAGTGGGATGCTGTTCAAGATAAGATCACGGGGTCAGATGAATTCTTCCGTTTATTCTCTGTCAACCGGGATCAACTCTCGTGCTATTCACAGTTTAATAATCTTTTGCATGACCAGGATAGAGAAAGAGTCGGCAAAGATGTTGCGGAATCAATCAAAACAAAAAAAACATATGATACCGAGTATCGTATTCTATTGCCTGATGGGAATTATAAATTCATTCATGCGAAAGGTGAAGTTTTTACAGATGATAATAATATTCCTGTCCAAATGATTGGTACCTGTCAGGATATTACAGCTCGAAAAGTTGAAGAAGAGATAAGGGATCGATTAATTGCTATAATAGAACAGTCAGCTGATTTTATTGGGACTTCGGATATGCAGGGTAATCTTCTCTACCATAACCCGGCAGCCAAAAAGATGATAGGATTATCTGAGGAATCGTCAATGGATGGAATGAAGATTGAGGATTTGTGTTCAGAGAGATTCCTGGAATTAGTATTCAAAGAAGGAATTCCCACGGCTGTAAAAGATGGGAAATGGCAAAGTGAAATTGCACTGAAGCATGCTGACGGTCATGAGGTTCCGGTCTCTCACCTCCTGATGGTTCACAAAAATCCGGAAGGAATCCCGATTTATACTTCTACAGTTATGAGGGATATTACTAATTTAAAACAAGCCGAAGAAGCAATTCGCGAAAGCGAAGAAAGATTCCGCACTATGGCAGATTCTATGCCCCAGCTAGCCTGGGTAGCTCACGCCGACGGATTCATTTATTGGTATAACCGTCGCTGGTATGAATACACAGGTACAAAACCAGTTCAAATGGAGGGTTGGGGATGGCAGATTGTTCACGATCCCGAAGTACTCCCCAAAGTAATGGAGAAATGGACCGGCTCTATTGCTACGGGAAAACCGTTTGAGATGAGTTTTCCTCTGCGCGGTGCTGACGGGCGATTCCGTACTTTCCTTACTAGGGTTGAACCCTGGAAAAATCAGGATGGAAAAATTATTCAGTGGTTCGGTACCAATACAGATGTGGAAACTTTGAAAGAGGCGGAAGAAAAAATACGCGAATTAAATGAAAATCTTGAAAAGAAGGTGGTTATAAGAACGGAAGAACTTCAGACTGCAAATAGTGAACTTGAGGCATTCAGTTATTCAGTGTCCCACGATCTTAGAGCACCTATCCGCGCTATAGACGGATTCACACGCAGACTGTCCGATAATTATAATACTGTTTTGGATGATGAGGGGAAAAGACTTTTAGAAGTGGTTTTACGAAATACTAAAAATATGGGACAATTAATTGATGACCTGCTCTCATTCTCCAGGTTGAACAGGCAGAAACTTGAAACATCCCGTATTAATATGAAAGAATTGTTCGAAGAAACTGTCGAGGAAATAAAAGAAGCTAGTATTGACAGAAAACTTGAAATAACAATTAAGAATATACCCCCGGCAAATGGAGATAAAGCATTAGTGAGACAGGTTATAGTGAATCTTTTATCAAACGCCAGCAAATTTACAAGACCTATGAAGTCACCGGTTATAGAAATCGGAAACATAATTCAAAAAAACAAAACTGTGTATTATGTCAAGGACAACGGTGTCGGATTCAGCATGAAATATGTGAATAAAATATTTGATGTGTTTCAAAGATTACATAGTACAAAAGAATTTGAGGGTACGGGTGTGGGGCTTGCAATTGTGCAGAGAATAATTAATCGTCACGGCGGTAAAGTTTGGGCTGAAGCGGAAATAAATAATGGGGCCACTTTTTATTTTTCATTATCAGAATAAAGGAATAATTATATGACAGTCCATGCATTTGAAATATTATTGGTTGAAGATAACCCGGATGATGCCGAGCTGGCATTGAACGCATTAAAAAAGCATAATCTTGCCAACAAGGTTCATTGGGTTGAAGATGGAGAAGCAGCACTCGATTATATTTTTGCAAATGGCGATTATTCGAACCGCGATATTGACAAAAAACCCAAATTGATTCTCCTTGATCTTAAGTTGCCTAAAGTAGGTGGTCTGGAGGTTCTCGAAAAAATAAAGTCCAATGATAAGTTGAAAACTATTCCGGTTGTCATTCTTACATCATCCCATGAAGAGAGCGATTTAGTTAAAAGTTATAAACTTGGTGTGAACAGCTATATAGTTAAACCGGTTGATTTTGTACAGTTTTCTAATTCCGTTGCTGAATTAGGATTTTACTGGCTGGCATTAAACCAACCCCCGTATTAGAAATAAGGATTAGGAGAAGGAAGTAAGAAGTAAAATGGAAAATAAAATAAAAATATTAATGCTTGAGGATGTATTAACTGACCTTGAGTTAAACCTTTTTGAAATTCAAAAAACAAAAATCGGATTTGAATATCTTCATGTTGAAACAGAGGAGGATTTTCGTAAAGGTTTAATTGAATATAACCCTGATCTTATCCTGTCAGATTTTATGCTCCCGCAATTTACCGGCATGGATGCACTTTTAATTGCCAAAGAAATTTCCCCTTTAATCCCATTTATAATTGTTACCGGCTCAATGAATGAGGAAGTAGCGGTAGAATGTATGAAGGCGGGTGCCGATGATTACGTGATAAAAGATAATCTTTCCCATCTTGGACCTGCTATTAGCTCTGCAATGGAAAAGAAAGCACTTGTTTTTGCCCGGAAATCAGCGGAAGAAGCAAACCGGGAAAGTCAAAAAAAATTCCAGGTGTTCTTTGATGACAATCCGCTAGGCGTTTGTACCACAGACACTGATGGAATAATATTATACTTTAATAAGGCTTTTGAAAATATGCTGGGTTATGCCGAAAGCGAATTACTTTCAAAACGCTTAATCGATTTTTCTCATCCGGATGATTTGTCCGTAAGTTTAAAATATTTTAAGGAATTTGTTGATGAAACGAGAAACACCTCTCTGTTTGAAAAGCGTTACCTAAAAAAAGACGGCTCTGTTATCTGGGTTAATTTAACTGTAATTGCATACAAAGATAAACAGAATAATCTGATGAGGAACCTCTTATTGGAAGATATAACCCAACGCAAAACATCTCAACAAAAAATCCTATTAATGTCTAAAATACTGGGAATTCTCAACAGACCGAATGACCGGCCTAAACTGGTAAAAGATATTTTAATTGAAATAAAGAACTTTACTCATTTTGAAGCTGTAGCTATTCGCTTAAAAGAGGGGGAAGACTATCCTTATTTCGCGTCTGAAGGATTTCCTCAATCATTCATAAATAAAGAAAGGTATTTATGTGCTCGGGATGAAAAAAACGAAATAATCCGCGACCCAGATGGTAAAGCTTGCCTTGAATGTATGTGCGGCAATATAATCTCCGGTAGATATGACCCCGCAAAAAATATGTTTACGAATAAAGGTAGTTTCTGGAGTAACGGAACTACTGAATTGCTTGCATCTACTACAGATGAAGATCGTCTTACAGGGACTAGAAATTATTGTAATAAAGCCGGATATGAATCGGTCGCTTTGGTCCCTATTATATCCGGTGTTGAAATAATTGGGCTGCTGCAGTTTAACGATAAACGTCCCAATATGTTTCAGAAAGAAATAATTGAATATTTTGAAGAAGTTGGAGCAACTATCGGAATTGCATTCAGGAGAATGCAAAATGAAATCTCCCTCAAAGAAAACAAAGAAAGATTCCGGCTCCTATTTGACAATGCACCACTCGGTTATCAATCGCTTGATCAAAATGGTAATTTTATTGATGTAAATCAGGCCTGGTTAGATACACTTGGTTATGAAAGAGAGGAGGTAATTGGAAAATGGTTCGGTGAATTTTTAGCTCCTGAATATAAGGATGCTTTCCGGAATAGATTCCCCGTATTTAAAGCAGAAGGTAAAATTCATAGTGAATTTGAAATGGTGCATAAAAATGGGCTTTATCGCTCTATTGCCTTTGATGGGAAAATAGGAACCGACTTAGATGGGAACTTTTTGCAGACTCATTGCATATTAAAGGATATTACTGATTTAAAAAGGGCTGAAGAAAGATCTATTACTCTTATCAGGGCTATTGAGCAAAATCCGATTTCAGTTGTAATAACTGACCCGGAAGGGAGGATACAATATGTTAATCCTAAGTTTGAAGCGTTGACCGGTTACAGCTTAAATGAAATTATTGGGAAAACGCCGCGAATTTTAAAATCAGGTTACCAGTCAAACGATTTCTACGAAAATCTATGGGATACTCTTTTGGCCGGCAATAATTATGTCGGCGAAATGTTGAATAAGAAAAAGACCGGCGAATTATATTGGGAAAATGCTGTTATTTCACCAATTGTAAATGAGCAGGGAGATATAACAAATTTTGTAGCAGTTAAGGAAGATATAACTGAAAAAAAGAAAATGTTATCTGACCTGATTGAATCAAAAGAGAAAGCTGAATCTTCAAATAAACTTAAAGATGCTTTTATCGCCAACATTTCTCACGAAATAAGAACCCCGTTAAACGGAATCGTTGGTATGGCTAGTTTAATCAGAGATACTTTTAGAGATCATATCAAGAAAGAAGATGAGGAAATGTTTGACGGAATTGACTATTCAAGTAAACGTATAATCAGAACAGTTGATATGATTCTGAACTATTCCCGCTTACAGGTGGGAGAATTCAAAATAATCCGGAAGAATTTTAGTCTTTCTTCATTATGTGAAAGTCTGGTAGCAGATTTTGCTCCAATGGCCAAAGGTAATTCTCTTGAAATTATTTTTCAGAATAACATTGGAAATACGACTATATTTGCGGATGAATATTCAATTAGAATTGCAGTTTCAAACCTGATAGATAATGCTGTAAAATATACAAATAAGGGGATTATTAATATTACTCTTCGCAGAGGAGAGGTTGATAATATTTTTCTGGATATTACTGACACCGGGATTGGTATAGGTAAAGAGTATTTGGAAAAAATGTTTGAACCATACCTCCAGGAACAAATGGGCTATGGGAGGACATTCGAAGGTGTTGGTCTTGGACTAGCTCTTGTTAAGAAGATCCTGGATATAAATGATGCCGTGATGACGGTTGAAAGCGAAATTGGAAAAGGCTCTGTTTTCTCAATAAATTTTGGCCGAGAAGTACAAAAGGATGTGGATAAAGTTAAAACAGAAATAACGGATAAAATTTATTCGCTGTCGGAAGTGGTAGGTAATAAGGCAGTTTTGATTGTTGAAGATGATATTATAAATCAGCTTACTATTAAAAAGTTCTTAGAAAATAAGTATTCGGTTTTTGTGGCGGATTCTGCTGATTCTGCAATGGAAAAATTAAAAAAAGAAAGCGTCGATCTCATATTAATGGACATCTCGATTAAAGGGAAAAAGAATGGATTGGAACTGACTAAAGAATTAAAAACTTCAAATAAATTTTCCCGGATACCAATAATTATAGTTACCGCACATACCTTTGAAATTGACAAGAAAAATGCCTTCGCAGCCGGTTGTGACAGCTTTTTACCGAAACCGTTTACAAAAGATATGCTCCTTAATATGATTGCGGTTTTTGTAACAAAGCACAAATAAGCATTAGAAGTTTTATGAATTTGAAGAAGGTCTTTTTTATCTTTTTTGTAATCCAATTGGTATTGATTGCCAGTTTGGGCGTGTTGACTTATTTTTTATTCCTCAATCAAACCAACCTGAATAAAAGCCAGGACGTTCATTTCAATTCGCAGCAGCTGGCTGATGAACTTCGACAAAGTTCTGATGATCTGACCCGCATGGCGCGCGCCTTTGTAGAAACTCGTAACCCCGAGTTTGAACAAGAATATATGGCGGTTCTTGATATCCGTAATGGTAAAATACCCCGCCCGATAAATTATGATCGGATATATTGGGACTTTTATTCGGTCACTGGTCAGAAACCACGCCCCGATGGAGATGCGATTTCTCTCCATGAACTAATGGTCAAACAGGGTTTTACAAAAGCTGAATTTGAGAAATTGAGTGATGCGCAGAAAAATTCTGATGCGCTTGCCAAAACCGAGGCTATTGCAATACACGCAGTGAAGGGGCTGTTTGATGATGGTAAGGGCAATTTTACGATCAGGAGAAAACCGGAACAGGAAATGGCAGACAGAATAATGAATGATAAGGGATATTATAAAAATAAAGCTGCTGTAATGAAACCTATCGATGAATTTTTTGTTATGTTTGAAAATCGAACAGCCAGTGATGTTGCCAGATATGAAAGAGATTGGACTATGAAGAGATGCTGTATTATATATAATGAACCCATGGATGGGGCACTTGCCGATGAGCTTGACGTTCTGGATCAGGTCGGGCATATTGAGCAATACCTTAAGGAGCTTGGTATTAGTGTTTACAGAAAGGGGATCACAAACAGATTTATGGAGGAAATAGCTGAACTTGCTGCCGGGAAACCTGATTTTGTTTACAATCTGGTGGAATCTATCGATAATAAGGGAGAACTCAATTACTTTATTCCTGCATTACTGAATATGTATTCGATCCCTTACTCCGGAAACCCACTGGAAGCAATATTCATAACTACTAACAAAACTCTTGCAAGTAAAGCAATGAGGGATGCTGGTATTAATAATCCCCAGTCATACTATCCATCACAATACAAACAATTAAAACCCGGAAGAAAATATATTGTTAAACCAATATGGGAAGACGGATCATTAGGTATTACCGGCGATTCTGTTTTTGAATGCAAACCCGGTTTTGAGGATAAACTGAAAGGTCTTGACGATTCTCACTGGTTTATAGAAGATTTTATTGATGGCCGAGAGTTTAATATAAGTGTTTTGGCTGGAGCGACAGGCCCTGAAGTGTTACCTCCTGCAGAAATTGTCTTCATGAATTATGATGATGCCAAGCCAAGAATAGTTGATTTCAAAGCGAAATGGGAAATGGATAGTTTCGAATATATCAACACTGTTCGCGAGTTTCCGGGTGAAGGTATCAGCAAAAAACTTGAGAAAAACTTAAAAGAGACTGCACTCGCTTGCTGGCATCTGTTCGGATTAAAAGGCTATGCAAGAGTGGATTCGAGAATTGACAGTAATGAAAATG
>Ga0118677_10010447_pt1 | contig 14189 bp, 7 predicted proteins | sample AliMusrvi5mmetaG_FD_86154 | JGI IMG/M metagenome (GOLD analysis project Ga0118677, IMG submission 86154) | reverse complement strand
ATCGGCTCAGTTCGGGGTCTCATTCATCGCGATGCCCCGACCGTCACCGGGAAAACCCTCTGGCAGAATGTTTCCCGTTCCGAAGTCCGGGATGACAAGATCATCCGTTCCATCGAAAACGCCTATTCGGCGGATGGCGGCCTGACCATTCTCCGGGGCAATCTGGCGGAAGGCGGCGCCGTGGTGAAAAAAGCAGGAGTCGCGCCAGCCATGCTGAAGTTCAGCGGCCCGGCGGTGATCTTCGAATCGCAGGAGGAAGCCTGCGATGGCATTCTCAAGGGCCAGGTGAAGGCCGGTGACTGCGTCATCATCCGCTATGAGGGCCCGCGGGGCGGACCCGGCATGCAGGAAATGCTGGCCCCCACCTCCTACATCATGGGAGCGGGTCTGGGCGAAAGCGTGGCCCTGGTCACCGATGGACGATTCTCCGGCGGAACACGCGGCGCCTGCATCGGCCATGTTTCCCCCGAAGCCGCCGCTGGCGGCACCATCGGCCTTCTCAAGGCCGGCGACCGCATCACGATTGATATTCCCGGCCATAAACTTGAAGCGAATGTGTCCTCGGAGGAATTCAATCGCCGCCGTGCCGCCGCCGCGCCGTTCACCCCGAAAATCACCACCGGCTATCTCAAGCGCTACGCCAAGCTCGTCACCAGCGCCGGAACCGGCGCCGTGATGGAGTGAGGGAGAGGAGAAGGTGTTCAGGGGCTCAGGGGTTAAGGGTAAATATTTGAAAAGTCAAAATCATGCGGCATACCTCACCTTGTCATCCTTCCCTTAACCCCTTAACCCCTGAACACCTTCTTCGCCCCTCCGTGTCATTCAAGACCGTCGGGTGCCGTCTCAATCAGGCCGAGACGGCGACCATGGCCGCCCGATTCGAGGCGGCCGGTTATGCGACCGTTCCATTCGGAACCCCCTGTGATGTCGTCGTCATCCACGGTTGCGCCATCACCGGGAAGGCCGAGCACAGCAGCCTGTACGCCGCGCGGCAGGCCGAGCGGGCACGAGCGGAATTCATCAAGGACCGGCTGCGCATCATCGCGCGGCAGGTGGGCAACTGCATTGAAATTTCCCGCCGCTATCTCGGCTTCCTCCGCCGGCAAAGTGAAGACCCGTCGCCGGCGAGCGTAAACCAGCTTCTGCGCGACCTCGAACATCTCCGCAAACTTGAACCGCTGGCCGAGGATGAGGAGTTCCAACAACAGTGGCGCGAGGTGAAACTCACGGCCAAGCGCGATCTCGCCGCGCTCATCGCCCAGCGCACCGGCATCACGGTGGATCCCGAAGCGCTGTTCGACATCCAGGCCAAGCGGCTCCACGAATACAAGCGCCAGCACCTCAACGTCCTCCACATTCTCACGCTTTATCTGCGGCTCAAACACGACCCGCAGGCGGATCTGCCGCCTCGCGTGTTTGTCTTCGGCGGCAAGGCCGCGCCGGGGTACTTCATGGCCAAACTCATCATCAAGCTGATCCATGCGGTGGCCGACGTGGTCAACCATGACCCCGCGGCGCGCGGCCGCCTCAAGGTGGTCTTCTTTCCGGATTTCAATGTCAGCAACGCGCAACATATCTATCCGGCGGCCGATCTGTCAGAACAGATATCCACCGCGGGCATGGAGGCGTCCGGCACGGGCAACATGAAGTTCTCCCTCAATGGCGCGCTCACCATCGGCACGCTCGACGGTGCCAACGTCGAAATCCGCGAGGAAGTCGGCCCGGAAAATTTCTATCTTTTCGGGCTGACCGCCGCGCAAGTGCAACAACTGAAAGCCGACGGCTATCACCCCCGCGATTATTATGAGAAGAACGTGGCCCTTCGTGAGGTGATCGACTTCATGGTTTCCGGTGCCTTGACCGGTGGTGATGCGTCCCTCTTTCAACCGCTTGCGGACAATCTGTTATGGCACGACCCGTTCATGCTGCTGGCCGATTACCAATCCTACGTCGATTGCCAGCGGCAGGTCGGCGACCTCTGGCGCGACCCGCGGGCATGGACTCGCATGTCGATCCTCAACACCGCCCGCATGGGCAAGTTCTCGTCAGACCGCTCGATCCGCGAGTACTGCGAAAACGTCTGGCACGTCAAACCGGTCGTCGTCTCCGGCAAGCACAAGATGCCGTGGGCCCTGTACACCGCGTTCGGTTCGGCCAGAGCCTTGCCCGATGATTACTGACGGTTCCCAAACAGGTTCTGAAGCGGTGGCGCTTCAGCCCTCCGCGTCATCGCCAGCGCCGGACACGTCTGTTAGATCGGCCGCCGGATCGTCTGTTAGATCGTCGCCACTGGCCACGGGTTGCGCGGCATCGGCGTCGTCGCCATCGGGAATCACGATGGATATATCTTGGAGTTTTTCGCCATCCTTGAGGGTGAGGAGTTTGACGCCTTGGGTGACGCGTCCTATTTCGCGGATGTCGCTGACGCGAATGCGGATACTCTGGCCGGTGGAGGTCATGAGCATGAGTTCGTCATCGGTGGTCACGGTGACGGCACCGACGACGGGACCGGTTTTTTCGGTGACCTTCATGGTGATGATGCCTTTGCCGCCGCGCGATTGTTGGCGGTAGTCCTCGAAGGTGGTGCGTTTGCCGATACCGTTTTCCGAGGCGACCAGCAAGGTGGATCCCTCGGTCACGAGTGCCAGGCCGATGACAAAATCACCTTCGACAGGGCGGATTCCCATCATACCGGCGGTGCCGCGGCCGAGCGGGCGGGTGTCATCCTCATGGAAGCGCAAACTCAAGCCCTCGTGGGTGACGAGGATGATTTCATCGCCGCCAGAGGTGAGGCGCACGCCGATCAACTCGTTGTTTTCCTCCAGATTGATGGCGATGAGGCCGTCCTTGCGGTAGTTGCGGAACTCATGGACGGCGGTTTTCTTCACCTTGCCGCTGCGGGTGGCGAAGAACACGAAACCCGCTTCCTCGCGGAATGTGATATCATTGCCGTTGTCGTCCACGGTGCGCTCGAGGCGCAGCAAGGCGGCGATCTTTTCCTCGGGTTTGAGATTCAACACATTCTGGATGCTGCGTCCCATCGCGGTGCGCGAGCCTTCCGGGAGTTCATAAACCCGCTCCACATACATGCGGCCGGTGTTGGTGAAAAACAGCAGGTAGTCGTGCGCCTGCACGCTGAACAGATGCTCGACAAAATCGTCCGGTTCGTCCTTGCCGGTGGCGCGGGTCTCCATGCCCTTGAGGCCCTTGCCGCCGCGTCCTTGCAGCCGGTATTCGCTAACGGGCGTGCGTTTCACATAACCGCGATGCGAAAGAGTGACGATCATCGCGTCGTTGGCGATGAGGTCTTCCATGGCCACTTCGCCCACTTCGGCGACGATGGGGCATTTGCGCGGGGTGGCAAAGCGATCCTTGATGGCCCGCAGCTCGTCCTTGATGATGATGAGCACCCGCTCCTCGCGCGCCAGGATATCCAGCAAATCCTTGATGTCCACCAACACGCCGTCGTATTCAGCCTTGACCTTGTCGCGCTCGAGTCCGGTTAGTTGATAGAGCCGGAGATCGAGGATGGCATTCACCTGGCGCTCGCTGAAAGTATAAATGTCACCCGTGATCGCAGCCTGCGACCGGATGAGGATGCCGAGCGCTTCGGCGGTGGCCACCGGGAAATTGTAGGCGGCGAGGCGTTCGCGGGCTTCGTCGCGGTTTTTCGACGAGCGGATGATTTTGATGAAATCATCGAGGTGGCCGAGCGCCAGCAGGAAGGCTTCCAACAACTCGGCCCGCTCCTCCGCTTTTCCTAACAACCAGCGCGTGCGCCGGAGGATGACTTCGCGGCGGTGTTCGATATAGGCGTCGATGGCCTCCTTGAGCGAGAACTGTTTGGGGCGGTTCTTGTGGATGGCCAGCATGTTCACGCTGAACGACGTCTCCATCGAGGTGAGCTTGTAGAGCTGGTTGACGACCACTTGTGGGCGGGCGTCGCGCTTGAGTTCGATTTCGATGCGGGTGTCCTCGGCTGACAAATCGCGCATGCCGGAGATGCCGGTGAGGATCTTTTCGTTGACGAGTTCGGCGATGCGTTCCTGGAGGATGGCGCGGTTCACGCCGTAGGGGACTTCCCGGATGATGATGAACGAGCGGCCGGCGGCGTTTTCCTCGATCTCCATTTTGCCGCGCAGGCGCATCGACCCGCGGCCGGTGCGGAAGTATTCCTCGATGCCGCGGATACCGCGGATCTCGCAGGGAACCGGGAAATCCGGCCCCTTGATGTGTTGCATCAGTTCGGGCAGGGTGATGTCCGGCTTGTCGATCTGGGCGCAGATACCATCGATCACCTCACCGAGGTTGTGCGGGGCGAGGTTGGTGGCCATGCCCACGGCGATGCCGGTGCCGCCGTTGACCAGAAAGTTGGGAAAGGCGGACGGCAGGACGGTCGGTTCATTCTGCGAGCCGTCATAGTTCGGTTGGAAATCGACCGTATCCTTGTCGAGATCCTCCATCATCGCCATGCCCAGGTGGTGGAGCCGGGCCTCGGTATATCGCATGGACGCCGCGGAGTCGCCTTCCACCGAGCCGAAGTTCCCTTGGCCATCCACGAGCATGTCGCGCATCGTCCATGGCTGGCCCATGTTGACGAGGGTCGAATAGATCGACTGGTCGCCGTGCGGGTGGAAGTTACCCATGGTTTCGCCGACGATTTTGGCGCACTTGACGTGAGGTTTGCCGGGCGTGACACCGAGTTGGCGCATGGCATAAAGCACGCGGCGCTGGGACGGCTTGAGACCGTCCCGCACATCTGGAAGCGCGCGGGAGATGATCACCGACATCGAGTATTCCAGGAACGATTGGGAAAGTTCCTCGGCGACGTTGATGGGTTTGATGTGTTCTTCGGACATGGGAAAAATGGCGTGGAATCAGTCTTCTGGATTGGGCATGGGCGAGTCGTAAACATCCTTGCGGTGGCCAACGCGCAAGACGACCACTCGTTCCGGGCCATTGAGGATGGCAAACACCACCCGGACATCGCCCACACGCAGGCGGCGAAGCCCGGCCAGCGCCCCTGTTAGAGGCTTGTGGCGTTGGGGTTGGTCGCTGAGTCCCTCGGCGATTGCCATCGCCACACGCAGGGATTCAGCAGCCCCGAGGCGCTTGAGTTCCTTGAGAACGGATTTCTTGAAAACAATCTTCACGCTTGGAGGGCGCGGATGGCCGCATCGAGTTCAATCTCAGGCTCTGAGGAGTGCAGGCGGCCGTTGGCAATCTGCAAATCCGCGACTTCCTCAAGATAGTATTCCAGCGCCTTCTGGAGGAGAAAGGATTTGCTCCGCTCTGTCTCGATCGCAACCGAGGAAAGACGGCTCGCGAGACCTTCTGGAAGTCGTACGGAAAGGGTCGTGCTCATGGAATGGAGAATACCTGTTTTGCGGAGTATTGCAACGTATTACATTTGGAATCCAGAGGGATCACACATCCAGATTCCGCACGTTCAAAGCATTATCCTCGATGAAGCGTTTGCGGGGTTCGACGATGTCGCCCATGAGGACATCGAACATCTTGTCGGCTTCTACGGCGTTGTCCTCGTCGAGGCGGACGCGGAGGAACTGGCGGACGGCGGGGTCCATGGTGGTTTCGAAGAGCTGTTTGGCATTCATTTCGCCGAGGCCCTTGAAGCGTTTGATCTGGACTCCGCGGCTGGCGATTTCGAGCACCCGGGAGAGGATTTCCGGGATGGCGAAGACCGGGGTGCCCTTTTGTTTGTCGCCCTCGCCTTCGAGCAATTCGAACAGCGGGATGTCATCGTTGAAGAACACCGTGGTGTCGATGCCGCCTTCGGCGAGGCGCGAGAAAATCCGGGTGATGGCGTGGGACTCGTGGAGTTCGTGGAGGTTGGCACGGCGCGACGGACCGGTGTGGGCGGCGAGTTCCTCGTCGGTCAGGATTTCGTCGAACAGGCGGAGGTCGCGGTTCTCCGCGGCATAGGCGCGCAGGTCCGCCTCGGTGGGGAAGTAGAGCACGGCTTCTTCGTTGCCGGTGCGGACGCGCACCATGTATTCGGGCAACAAGCCGTTATGGCGGGCGGCGAGGTAATTCCTGAAATTGCCGCCGTTGCCTTCGATGGAATTCGAGAAGCGCGCCAGGGATGAGAGGTTTTCGAGGATGAGTTTCAGTTCTTCGGCGGTGAAACTACGGGATTGGTCGTAGGTGCGGAGTTCGACTTCGCCGGCGCCGAGATCTATCAGGATGCGGTTGAGTTGGTCGTTGTCCTGGACATATTCGGAGCGTTTCTTGCGGGTGACCAGATAGAGCGGTGGCTGGGCGATATAGAGGTAGCCGCGTTTGACCAAGGCCGGCATGTGGCGGCAGAAGAACGTCAGCAACAAGGTGCGGATGTGGGATCCGTCCACGTCGGCGTCGGTCATGATGACGATTTTGTGATAGCGGACCTTGTCGATGTTGAACGAGCCGTCCTGTTCGCCATCGCCGATGCCGGCACCGATGGCGGTGATAAGGTTTTGGATTTCCCTGTTTTGCAGGGCGCGGTGGAGGCGGGCCTTTTCGACGTTGAGGATTTTGCCGCGCAGCGGCAGGATCGCCTGGGTGCGGCGGTCGCGCCCTTGTTTGGCGGAGCCGCCGGCGGAGTCACCTTCGACAATGTATAACTCGGATTTCGCGGGATCGCGCTCCGAACAATCGGCGAGTTTGCCGGGCAGACCGCCACCGGAGAGGGCGGACTTGCGGACGGTTTCGCGGGCTTTGCGGGCAGCCTCGCGGGCGCGGGCGGCGTTGACGGATTTTTCGATGATCTTGCGGGCGAGCGCGGGGTTTTCATCGAAGTAGTGCATGATGCCCTCGTAGACGATGGACGAGACGACGCCTTCGATTTCGGTGTTGACCAGTTTGCCCTTGGTCTGCGAGTTGAAGCGCGGGTTGGGCATTTTGACCGAGATGACACACACCAGGCCTTCGCGGACATCATCGCCGGACAGGGCCGGATCCTTGTCCTTGAGGATCTTGTTGACCTTGGCATACTGGTTGATGCCGCGGGTGAGCGCGGTGCGGAAACCGGTCAGGTGGGTCCCGCCATCGGCATTGGGAATCGAGTTGGCAAAACACAGGATCTGGTCGTTGTATGAATCGTTGTACTGGAACACGACGTCGGCAAACACATCATCCGTGGTTTTCTTGCCGTCGTAATCGAGGTCGATCTGGCGCGTGCCGTTGAGAATGACGGGGGTCTCGTGGATCACCGTTTTGTTTTCACCGAGCTGGACGACGAATTCCTCGATACCTTTGGCATAATAAAAGGTGGTCTTCTTCGCGGATTCCGGGCGCTCGTCCTCGAGGTCGATGATCAGGCCGGGGTTGAGGAAGGCGAGTTCGCGCAGGCGGGTTGCGAGGCGGTCGAATTTGAAATCGATGGTATCCACGAAGATCGTGGCATCCGGGAAGAAGGTGATGGTCGTGCCTGTTTTGTTAGGATCGACATCACCGACGACATGAAGCGGTTCGGTGGTTTTGCCACGTTCGAAGCCGATGCGGTGGACCTTGCCATTGCGCATGATATCGGCGCGGAACCAATCGGCCAGGGCGTTGACGCACTTGGCGCCCACCCCGTGAAGACCGCCGGAATACTTATAGGCACCCTGACCGAACTTGCCGCCGGCATGGAGGTTGGTGAGCACCAGTTCGACGGCGGGCATGCCGAATTTCGGGTGCATGTCCACCGGGATGCCGCGGCCGTTATCGGCGATGGAGACGGAACCATCGACGTGGATGGCCACCTTGATGCGCGAGCAGTAGCCGGCCAGATGTTCATCGATCGAATTGTCCAAAACCTCGAACACGCAGTGATGGAGACCGCGCTCGTCGGGATCACCGATATACATCCCCGGGCGCTGGCGGACGGCCTCCAGACCTTCGAGTTTATCGATCTGCGCGGCATCGTATTGCTGCTCGGAAGCGACCTTGGTGGGGGCTTTGATGGGTTCGTTGGAAGACTCGGACATAACGCGTGGCCAGTGTCTGAAATTCAGGCCAGCGAAACAAGCAACTTCTTGCGGAATTGCGGATTCAATCGGCGAGTCCGAGGCATTCGCGCTGCCACCGGAGCAAGACGTCGGCCGGGTTGGCATCCCCAGCCACGAGGCTCTCCAAAACCGAGCGCGGGGCGATCAGCGAGCCCTCGATATCCAGGGTGGTGGCGGCCTGTTCCCGGGCTTGGATCATGGCTTCGACTTTGCGTTCGAAATCCCTGTCGCGTTTCCGTCGCTTGGCGTTCAGGCGTTCCGGCCAGACGGTTTCCGGCAGCGTTTCCACGGCGGCGACCGACGTGCGGAAACGTTTCACCCGGTCGGGGCGGAAATGATGGGGCAAGGAAACATTCTTGCCGCTCGCCAGATCGATGCTCCATTCGAGCAGTTGGCGGTTGGTGGTCACCATGAACGACGGCCGGTCCCATGCCTTGGCCTCGGCGTCCCGCCACTGCCACAATGCCCGCAAGCACACGAGGCCGAAACGATCGAGTTTTCCCGACCCTTGGATGCGCCAGGTTTCCTCCTTGGTATCGTCGCGGTCCAACACCCGCTGGCGGGCGGCGGCGCAGCTTTCCTCAAACCAACCGTAACGTCCCGCCGCCTTGAGGCCGGCGACGATGATGTCACCCATTTCCAACAGGTAATGAACGTCGTTGAGGGCATACTCGATCATCTTCGGCGAGAGCGGACGCCTCCCCCAATCCGCCTTCTGCGAGGATTTCGAGAGCTCGACACCAAAATACAACTGGACCAAATCCCCGAGTCCGAAGCGCCGCGCGCCTAACAACCTGGCACCGATCTGAGTATCGTAAACCACCGGCGGCAGCGCGCTGAACTGCCGCTTGAACATGGTCATGTCATAATCCGCCCCGTGCATCCACACCGTGGCTTCCGCCAAATAGGTGCCAAAGGGTGAAAGATCCCGGATCGCCAAGGGATCGATCAGCACCGATTGCCCTCTCACTGCGAACTGGATCAGGCAGAGCGACTCGCGATACCGGTGCAGGCTGTCGGCCTCGGTATCGATCGCACACACCGGCGGTTCCGACCCATGGTGGCATGCTTGGAGATGGCTGACGAGCCGTTCTGTGGTGTCAATCATGTCATCTTGAAATGCCAGCAACCGCAGACTGGAAGGAAAAAATCGCCATGTGTTCATGAATCCCACCATCAGGCCAGCCCGGGGTCAAGGCCCCGGAACCCGACCGATGGTTGAATCGCCGTCCCATCAGAAACGGATCGTCAATACCAGGTCTGAATGACCAAGTGGGAAAGTCCTGCGATCGTAACCGTGGCATCGCGATTGCTGATGCCGCTATTCACGAATCCCCAATCCGCCACCGTCACGGTAGCGGACTTGAGGTTGGCGGCGGGAGTCACCGTCACCCAAGGCACAGGTGATGCGAAATCGTTGATATTCAGGGTACGGTACCCGGTGATGGTCACTTGATAACTGCCTCCACCGACCGATACCATGCGCACCGAGGGTGAGATCGAGACGGCTCCTCCGTTGGCACTCTGGGCTTGATCGATGTGGTGGTTGAGGCCGGCGATCGTGAGATCGGCGGAACGCTTCAGATTGCTCGAGTTGCCACCCACGGAAACGATCAATTGCACAGGTTGGGTGCTGCCCGGTCCCGACATCGGTTGGACATTGACCCAGTCGCTGGCGGGGTTGACGACGCTCCAAGGCTCATTGGCAGTCAGGTAGACGATGTAGGTGCCACCATTGGCACCCTCGCTCTTGGACTTCGGACTGAGGAGATTGAACGGTGCCAGGGTGCCACCAACGTTGGGTTGGATCACCACCTGGCCGGAAGTCAGTCCGACCCGGTAGAAGCCGCGAACCTCGCCGGATTTCTGCAGGACCACTCCGTAGAGTTGGGCCTTGGAGGCGGCATAGCCAAGCGACGGATCGTTATAGCGATAGGTGCCGCCCAGCAGCCCGGTCTTTTTATCGATATTGGCGCTCAGGGTTCGGGTCTGGGTAGCCGGGATCGTGATGCCGTTCTTGGTATTCCAGGTGGCGATCACCGACTGTTTGTCAAAGTTTCCCCCGATGAAGGTGATCACCGCGTTGTTCGGCTGCGTAGTGAACTGGGAGAACGACGGCAACTGGTCGTAAGAAACCTGCCTGTAAACCGAGCCATAGGCGGCCGAGCGGAATGCGTAACCGGCGATTTGCGAGACGCCCGAGGTCACGGGATTGCGCACCACCAAGAGATCGGCGTCGAGATCCGACTCCCCGACCAGGCCGTATATATCATCCACATCCGCTGAATCGCGCAGGAAGAAATTGGATCCCACATAGCCCTTGTCGGAGTTGATCATGGCGTAGAAGGACATGAAATCGCCTTCCAGCACGTTGCCACTCCAAGTCAGGCTTTGGCCGTCCGAAGTCAGGCCGCGCAAGGAGGCGCGTCCGTCGGAACCGATGGATCCGGTCAAATACCCATCGCCAAGGGGTTCCCCGTTCTTGGCCTGGCTGTCAGCCGGGATAATGGCGGTGTAAAGTCCCGCATCCCCCGTCGGGAAGGTTTTCGAGTAACCGGCGCGGCGGAGTTCGAACACCAGTGGATCGCCGTTCAGGCCAGCCATTTTGCCGCTGACCCGGTAAATGCCGCTGACCGGGTCCGGTGCGATGAGCATGCTCAGATTGGTCGTAAGTCCGCTGCTGAATTTCACCGGCAGGGAAATGACCGAACCGTTGGAAGCGAATGACCCGCGAAGGGTGGCGCTACCCGATGCGCCGAAGACCTTCCCGGTATAACCGCCCTTGTTGGTCACGCTCATGGTGAATCCCGAAATCGGGCCCTTCGACAATGCGGTCACGTAACCCTCGTAATTGCCGTTGACCAGAGGACTGGAGAAGGTCACCGGTGCCGGAGCCCCTGTGCCGAAGTTCGGTATCGTCGGGTTGGTGATCAGACGGAAAAGTTCGTCGTAATCGCTGGCCCCGTCACCGTCGGTATCCCTGGCAAGCGGGTCGGTCGCGGTGAGTTCCAACAAATAACCGCCGGGGATGGCGGGATTGGCAGCCTCCCACCGCTGGGAGCTGTTGAGGCGGGCACGGTTGCGACCAATCACTCCGGACGGTTCGCCTACTGCCCAATGGCTCGTCAGGAAGGCATTGTCAACCACTGGGGCCGGGGTTTCGAGAGTTTCGGGGGTCCAGCTCCATGGGGTCGGGGAATTGAGTTCGAGGCCGATCCAGAGCGGATAGGGGATATTGCGCTTGGGCAGGGGCGTAGGCGAGTTCCGCTGCCACACATTGAGCGTGGTCTGCATGTGGGTGTACTCCGCCGCAGTATCGAAGCTGGCCAGATGTCCGCCGCGGCGTTTCGCATCCTCTACGGCTTGATCATAAGTGAAGGTTCCGGGAATGATGTAGAACGGGCCGACTTCATAGGCACCCTTGATCCCATCACCATCCTCATCGACATAATCGGGACGCAGCAATTCATAGTCGCGAATCCGCAGGGTGTTGGTATTCAGCTTTTCAGCCGTCTCAAGCCGCCACAATTCGGGGTCCAAGGTAAAGGGGAATGGCGTGAACACCTCGGTGCCACGCACCGAGCTCGGGTAAATCGCGGAGGGATCCGACGCATCGGCGAGCACCGTGACGTCCTTGGTATCGATTGTCCCGACTCCGGCGTCACGACCGTAGTGTTTGACAATCACCGGCGGCAGGGAACCGTTAGGCAGGGACGGAGACAGAGCGTTGTTCCAGAGGATCATTTCGCCCGAAGTCACAAACAAGGGCCGCGCATTCAATTCGTTGATCCGTGTGTAATTGACCGACGGGGCTACGGTGATCTGGTCAAACCCGGGCCCGTTGTGAAGCCAAATGATGCCGCGGTTGCCGGTATCGCGAATGGCCACCGCTTCGGATCCCAAGGTGACGTTAAGACGGGATTGCGCGAAGTCCGTTCCCAAGGCTACCGGCAGGGTGGCCGAAATAATAGGATTCGGCGTCACGGCATCAAGGCGGTAAAAGGTCGCCACCTTGGTGGCCGTAACTTGGGCCACGAAGTGCGGTTGGAAGCCCTTCTGAGTGAAATTCTGAATGGAGAGGACCTGACTGTTCGCAGGGAGTGTGCTGATCACCGGCGACACGGTTACCACATCATTCGAATCCCGGGCATAGACCGCGAGTGTTTCAATCGGGTAGGCGACGGTCGGAACCGATGGCGGTGCGTTGAATGGAAACAGAGCGGGACCAGCGACACCCACCGTGTTTGATCCGAAAACGAATTGCGTCGCCGAAATGGCAACCGGAATGATGAGCGGATCCATATTGTTAAAGCAACGATACGTCTCGTCAAAACCCTTGACACCGAAACCGGCATACACCGGCACCCCTTGCGTCGCGGCGTTCACGAATGGCTCATACACGCTCTTGAACACCGGCTGAATCGAGCCATCGCTGCGCACCCAGAGATATTGGTAATCCTCGTCCAGGTTAGGAACTTCCCCAGTGGTCCAGACCAGCGCCAGCGCGGGATCCTTTAGGCGCACCATCTGCGAACCGTCCACGGAAACCGCCACGGTCGAGGCTTCTTTCATGAATTCGTGGAAATAGGTGATGGCATTGCAAGCTTTATAGGCATTGAGGAGTTGGGGTGCCTGCAGATTGGAGGTCAACCGATAGACGAAAAGATTTCTGCCGGTGATGGTATTGGTCACGGCCGGGTTGGTAATCACGTTGGCCGTAACCAGCAAATAGGGCTCGGTGGTGGTGGTGACGAGCGGGGTGTCGAGCACCTTGTTGCCATCGACGGTCAGGGTGTCAACGGTGTTGGATGCACGCCTGAAATAGCGGATGGTGATATTCGTGCGCTTCGTGAGATCCGTTTCATAGGCGTTGCTCCAAAGGATACACTCCGAGCTGGAAACGAACAGCGGCTTGGCCGCCTGGGTGCCGCTAAGCACGGTGTAGCTCCCGCTCGATGTCCGCCAAACGATCAATCCGGAGGGATCGACGATGGCTGCGGAGCCGTCATCCCCGAACCTGTCCACATCGGTCCGGTTGCCATTGGGTGCCAGAACTCCGATGTTCGGGACATCGGTTCGATCCGCCGTGCCGAGTTCCGCATAGTAAGTATTCGTGTTGGTCTGCGCATAAGCCGATAGGCCAAGCGCCCAGGAAGCGAGAAAGGCCAGGCAAGCCGGAGTTTTGAGGAACCGTTTCATAAGGTGCGCGCAGAGTGGGTCGAGAAACGCCCACCCGCAAGGAAAAAAAACAATCCGGCAAATTCTTGCGCGGTGGGCGACGGGGGCGACGGGGCGGACCGGTCAATACTTCCAGGTTGGGCGGACAGGCGGGACGCACTGTCTGCCCTCACAGGCTGGAAGCCTGTTTTCCAATCAAAAGCCGCATCAGGCCGGTGGTTCGAGGGATCCGAGCCGTTCGCCGGAGTAACTTCCGTCCTCGATCGCGCGGACCCAATCCTGATGGTCGAGGTACCATTGCACGGTTTTGCAAAGGCCGGAGGTGAAGTTTTCCTGCGGCAGCCAGCCGAGTTCGGAGCGGATCCGGGAGGAATCGATCGCATAGCGCCGGTCGTGTCCCGGACGATCCCTGACGAAAGAGATGAGATCCGCGGCCGGTTTGATGGCTCTGTCCGGGGCGAGTTCGCGCACGGTTTCGATGATGGCCCGCACGACATCGATGTTTTTCAGCTCGCAATTGCCGCCGATGGCGTAGGTTCTGCCGGGCAGGCCGCGCCACAAGGCGATGGTCAGGCCGCGGCAATGGTCGCCGACGTAAAGCCAGTCACGGACGTTGGCACCGTCGCCGTAAACGGGCAGGGGTTCGCCCTTGAGGGTTTTACGGATCATGAGGGGGAGCAGTTTTTCCGGAAACTGGAAGGGTCCGTAATTGTTCGAGCAATTGGTGGTGATGACAGGCAGGCCGTAGGTGTGGTGGTAGGCCCGCGCGAGGTGGTCACTGCCGGCCTTGGAGGCGCTGTACGGGCTGTTCGGCGCGTAGCTGGTGTCTTCGCGGAAGGCCGGGTCCGCCGGGCCCAGCGAGCCGAACACCTCATCGGTGGAGACGTGCAGAAACGCGCTGCGACCGCCCGCCGCCAAGGGCTTTGCGGCATCCGTCAAACGGCCGGTTTCGGCGAGGAAGCGGCGGAATGTTTCGAGCAGGCGGTAGGTTCCCACCTTGTTGGTCATGACGAACTCGTC
>Ga0118677_10010446_pt1 | contig 14189 bp, 6 predicted proteins | sample AliMusrvi5mmetaG_FD_86154 | JGI IMG/M metagenome (GOLD analysis project Ga0118677, IMG submission 86154) | reverse complement strand
GCTCGGACTCACCATGTACGGCCAGATGACGGCCGGCTCGTGGATCTACATCGGCACGCAGGGCATCGTGCAGGGCACCTACGAGACCTTCGCGGCGGTGGCGGCGAAGCGGTTCGGCGGCACGCTCGCGGGGACGCTCACGCTGACGGGCGGATGCGGCGGGATGGGCGGCGCGCAACCTCTGGCCGTCACGATGAACGGCGGTGTCTGCCTCGTGGTCGACGTGGACCCGTCGCGCCTCGAGCGCCGCGCCAACAGTCGCTACCTAGACGAGTGGACCGCCGACCTCGACGACGCCCTGCGGCGAGTGGAGGCGGCCAAGCGCGAGAGGCGGCCGCTCAGTGTCGGGCTCGTGGGCAACTGCGCGTCTGTGGTGCCCGAGCTGCTGCGCCGCGGGACCGAGGTGGACATCGTCACCGACCAGACGTCCGCCCACGACCCGCTCTCCTACCTGCCTCTGGAGGTGTCTCTCGAGGAGTGGCACGAGCGCGCGGAGCGTGATCCCGAGGGCTTCACGGAGCTCGCGCGGGGCTCGATGGCCAAGCACGTCGAGGGCATGGTCGGCTTCATGGACGGTGGGGCGGAGGTCTTCGACTACGGCAACTCCATCCGCAAGGAGGCGGAACTCGGAGGGTACGGCCGGTCGTGGGAGTTCCCGGGCTTCGTGCCGGCCTTCATCCGGCCGCTCTTCTGCGAGGGCAAGGGTCCGTTCCGCTGGGCGGCTCTCTCGGGCGACCCTGCCGACATCCATGCGACCGACGATGCAGTCCTCGGGCTGTTCCCCGACAACGAGCCTCTGTGCCGCTGGATCTCCCAGGCTCGCGAGAAGATCGCGTTCCAGGGGCTGCCGGCGCGCATATGCTGGCTGGGGTACGGGGAGCGCGACCGCGCCGGTCTGCTGTTCAACGAGATGGTGGCCGACGGCCGGCTGAAGGCGCCGATCGTGATCGGCCGTGACCACCTCGACGCCGGCAGCGTCGCATCTCCTTACAGGGAGACGGAATCCATGCTCGACGGGTCGGACGCCATCGCCGACTGGCCGCTGCTCAACGCGCTCGTCAACACGGCGTCGGGCGCGTCGTGGGTCTCGATCCACCATGGGGGCGGCGTCGGCATCGGGAGATCGATCCACGCCGGCCAGGTGACCGTCGCCGACGGCACGCCCTTGGCGGCGGCCAAGATCGAGCGCGTTCTCAGCAACGACCCGGGTACCGGCGTCATCAGGCACGTCGACGCCGGCTACGAACGGGCGATCGAAGTGGCCGAGGAGCGGGGGGTGCGTATCCCCATGCGCGAGGGTGAGGGCGCGTGACCACCACACTGCTCGCAGGCATCGGTGAACTCGTCACCTGCGACGCCGCCTTCGGTGACGGTTCGCCACTCGGGATCCTGCGGGATGCGGCGCTGGTGATCGAGGACGGCGTGGTGGCATGGGCCGGACCCGGCGCGGCGGCGCCCGCGACAGACCGGTTTCTGGACGCGGGAGGCGGCTGCGTCGTGCCCGGGTTCGTCGATTCTCATACGCACCTGGTGTTCGCCGGCGAGCGCTCGGACGAGTTCGCGGCGCGCATGGCGGGGGAGCCGTACACCGGCGGGGGGATCGCCCGAACGGTGCTCGCGACCCGGGCGGCCACTATCGAGGAACTCCGCTCAGGCGCCGCGGCCCGTCTCGCCGAGATGACGGCCGGCGGTACCACCACGATCGAAGCCAAGAGCGGCTACGGGCTCACCGTTGCCGACGAGGTACGCCTGCTTGAAGTCTCACGCGAGTTCACCCGGCAGACGACGTTCCTGGGCGTGCACGCCGTGCCGCAGGAGTACGCGGGCGATCGCGAAGGCTACCTGGACCTCGTCTGCGGAGCCATGCTCGAAGCCTGCGCGCCTCTTGCTCGCTGGGTGGACGTCTTCTGTGACCGGGGGGCGTTCTCCGAAAGTGAGGCTCGCCGTGTTCTGTCGGCCGGCAAGGCGGCAGGCCTCATGCCGAGGCTGCACGGGAACCAGCTCGGCTACGGCCCGGGTGCCGGGCTCGCTGTCGAGGTGGGCGCGGCCAGCGTCGACCACTGCACCTACCTCACCGACGATGACATCGACGCGCTCGCCGGCTCCGAGGTGGTCGCGACGCTGCTGCCGGGCGCCGACTTCAGCACCCGCGCACCCTATCCGGACGCGAGGCGTCTTGTGGACGCAGGCGTGACCGTGGCCCTGGCGACCGACTGCAACCCCGGCACGTCGTACATCACGTCGATGCCGCTCATGATCGCGCTGGCCGTGCGGGAGCTGCGGATGACGCCGGCGCAGGCGCTGCTCGCCGCCACGTCGGGCGGGGCTGCGGCGCTGCGCGATCCCAGGGTCGGTCGCCTCTCGCCCGGAGCGTCCGCGGACTTCGCCGTCCTCGACTGCCCGAGCTTCGTCCACCTGGCCTATCGGCCGGGCGCGCGACTCGTGGTCGCCACCGCGAAGCACGGTGACGCGGTCTACGAAAGGCCGGGCTTCTCCTTCTCGCGCTAGGGAGCGTCCGTCGCGTCTCCCGGCAGGTCCACCTCCGTGGGTGCCGGTCGCTCGTCCGGGAACCACTCGCGGGTGAAGTCGCCCTCGGCGATGCGCTCGATGGGCAGGTTCATGTACTTGCCGGTCGCCTCGACGGCCACGCTGCCGTCATCCAGCACGATCTCGCCCGACCCCTCGAAGAGGCGGCTCGACGTCCGGGTGATGCGGCCCAGGGCGCGGATCGGTCTGTCCAGCGGAATTGGTTGGCGGAAGCGCACTGTGAGTTCCACGGTCACGCCCCAGGCGTCCGGGTCCAGCGTGTTGATCGCTCGGCCGATCGTCTCGTCGAGGAGCGCGGACGCCACGCCGCCGTGGAGACGTCCGGGATAGCTCTGATGTGACTCGAGCGGCTGGAAGACGCCGAGCAGATCGCCGGTCTCGAGCTCGTAGAACCGGGCCTTGAGGCTCCACGGGTTGTCGCGGCCGCACACCATGCACATGCGGCTGACGTTCTGGCTGGCGAGCACCTTGGGGTTCACCCACGTGTTCCTCTCAAGAGACGACCCGTCGGATGATACCCGGGCCGGACGCACGAACGGGGCCGCCGGACCCAGCCGGGTCTACAACCTCAGCCGCATCGAAGGCTGAGCCCCGGGCACCGTCCCGCCGCATCCGAGATGCTCTCCCGGTGAGTCGCCGTGGTCTGTACAATCTTCACAGCTGGTTCCGCACAGAGGCGCGAGGGATCGAGTGACCGTGACGGGTGGGCAGCAGCGGCGATCGGATGCGGGCGGGCGCGCCGGCTGCATGATCGTCGGCGTCGGTGCGGCCACCCCCGCCGACGAGGCGCTGCGCCGCGTGCTCCTCGCACTGCCCTCAGACGCAAGTATCGCGGTCGTGGTGGTGGCGCACGCCGCCCCCGCCTCGGTCGATCGGGGCGTCGACGATCCGTTCGCCGGCGTCGCCCTCCCGGTGGTGCACGTGCACGGCGGGGAGTCACTGGAGTCCGGGCGGATCTACGTGGTGCCGACAGGGCGCGACGCCTATCTCGAGAACGGCGTCATCCACGTGCACCGGGGCCGCAAGAAGTGCGCGGAGCCGATCGACGCCTTCTTCACGTCGTTGGCCGCCCACAGCGAGGCGCGCGGGTGCGGTGTCCTGCTCTCGGCCGTGGGAGGCGACGGCGTCCAGGGGCTTCGTGAACTCCGCGGCGCCGGCGGTCTCGCGTTCGCCGTTTCGGCGGAGGACGGATCGCCCGCCGACGCCGCGCTCGTCGGTCTGGCCGACTTCACCGGATCCCCGGAGGAGATCGCTTCGGAGCTCACCCGGCGCTCGAGCGACCCGCGCATGTCGGGTCCCGGGGCAGGCGCGAAGCGCGTCAGCAAGGATGCCAAGGAGCGCGAGGACCGGCAACTCGCTGCGATCCTCGAACTCGTGCGCAAGGAGTCCGGGATCGACTTCAGCGGCTACAAGCGCACGACGGTCCTGCGCCGCATCGGCCGCCGGGCGATGCTGCGGGACAGTCAGGGACTGGAGCGCTATTGCGCGCTGCTGGAGACGTCGACGGAGGAGCTTGCCGCCCTCTCTGACGACCTGCTCGTCGGCGTGACCAGCTTCTTCCGGGACACCGATGTCTTTGAGGCGCTGCGCGGCAAGGTGCTTCCCAAGGTCGCGGAGTCCGCGGCGGCTCGCGAGACCATGCGCATCTGGATCGCCGGCTGCTCCACGGGCGAGGAGGTCTACTCGGTCCTCATCACGGTGCTGGAAGCGATGAGGGATTCGGGCACGATCGTGCCGGTCACGATCTTCGGGACGGATGCGAGCGAGAAGGCGATCCGGATCGCGAGGGCGGGGAAGTACCCGGCCACCATCTGTTCGTCGGTTCCCGACGACCTGCTCAGGCGCTACTTCACGCCCTGCGAAGGCGGCTACGAGGTGGAGCGTGACCTTCGCGAGATGTGCGTGTTCGCGAGGCAGGACCTCACGAGGGACACGCCGTTCTCCCGCATCGACCTGATGAGCCTGCGCAACGTTCTCATCTATATGGAGCAGGAGCTGCAGCAGAAGGTGCTCGCCGTCGCGCACTACGCGCTCGCGCCGGGCGGCTACCTGCTCCTCGGGACGTCCGAGTCCCCTGACCGCGAGTCGCGCCTGTTCCAGGCGTTCGACAAGCAGCACCACGTGTACCAGCGAAGGGACGTCCCGTCGCGCCTGCCACTGGAAGTCACTCGCACCATGCGCGTGGGGCTTGAGGCGCTCGTTGCGGAGCCGACCGAGCTCGCGGGCGGCGATCCGGGCACCCACGCCGACGCGGACGAGCTCACGCTCGCGCTCTACGCGCCGCCGCGCGTGGTCGTTGACGCGGACAATCGGATCCTCCACTTCTTCGGGGACACGTCGCCCTTCCTGGAGCACCCGGAGGGCAGGGCGACGCTGGACCTGCTGGAGATGGCCAACCCGGCGTTGCTCCTCGACGTGAAGGAGCTTCTCGAGGCCGTCGAGACGACCGGCGGCCCCGCGGCCCGTGAAGTCACATTCATGGTCGAGGACCGGCCCAACCGCGTCTCGATCGAGGTCACGCCGCTTTCATCGCGGCCCGGCCGCCTCCAGCGTCTCGTCGTGTTCCGCGAACTCCCCATCATCGTGCCGGGGACGACCACGTCGGCGCCTGGCCATGAGGATCTCGCCCGGATGTACGAGGGTCGGGAGGAGCGGTTCCGCCGCGAGATCGCGGCACTGCGGAGCCGCGTGCGGGGGATGGCCGAAGACACCGAGGTGGCGAGTCGAGGGCTGCGGGCGGCGAACGAAGAGGCGCGCTCCAGCAACGAGGAGCTCCAGAGCATCAACGAGGAGCTGGAGACCGCGCGCGAGGAGCTGCAGTCGGCCAACGAAGAACTGATCACCCTCAACGACGACCTCCGCAGGAGCAACCACGACCTGGCGCTCGCCAACGACGATCTTGCGAACCTCATGTCGAGCGCCGAGGTGCCAGTCCTCATGCTGGACTGCGAACTGCGGCTCACGCGCTTCACGCCTCAGGCAGCCAAGGTCGCGCACATCGCGCCCGCGGACCAGGGCCGGATGCTCCGCCAACTGCGACTCCGCGTCGACGTCCCCGACATCGAGGAGATCGCGCGGCGGGTCATCGACGAGATAGGGACCGAGCAGCGCGAGGTGCGCGACGAGACCGGGCGCTGGTACTCGCTGCAGGCGCGGCCGTACCGCTCCGCCGAAGGCCGCATCGGCGGTGCGGTGCTGACGTTCATCGACATCGACGAGCTGAAGCGCAACGTCGAGCGTGTGGAGAGACGGGCCCGACTGAGTACGGCGCTCACCGATGTGGACGCGGCGATCACCGCGGCAGCCGGAGCCGGGGACGTCATGCGGACCGTCGTTCGCACGGCAGGGGCTGCGATCGGAGCGGAGTCCGCGACGGTGGCGTTGAAGACCGCCGACGGCTGGGTCGTGAGCGAGACACACGGCCTCCCGTCCGAGGTGCGCGGCCTCAAGATGACCGACGATGAGCAGGTCACAGGCGAGCTCGCCCTCAGCACTCATGCCGTGGTGCCCGTCGACGACATAGCGGGGGACCCTCGGATCAAGACCCTCACGCCCCAGCGGCTCGGGATCCGTTCCGCGATGGCGGTGCCCCTCTTCGACGAGGACCAGCCCATCGGGGCCCTCTTCCTCAACTACCACGCCTCGCTTCACTCCTTCACGCGCGCCGAAGTCGAGTACGGGGCGCGGCTCGGCGTCTCGCTCTCCCTCGCGCTCTCCAACGCGCGCCTGCGCGATACCGAGCGCCACTCGGCCCGCCTCGCCGAGACCCTCAACGAGGTGAACGAGATCCTGCGCACCGCGCTCACCCCGGACGAACTGACAGCGCGGCTCGTGGGCGAGGCGTCGGCCGTCGCCGGGGCGGACAAGAGCCTGATCATCGAGGTGCACGGCGAGCGGCTGACCGTGACCCATGTCCGCAACGTGCGCGACGACGTCGTGGGCAACGAGCAGGGTGCGGACTTCTTCCCGGCGTTCACGCGCGCGGCGGAGGAGCGCCGCCCCTTCCTGGTCGGGGACACTTGGACCGACCCCGTCACGAACAAGGACTTCGTCGTTCCTCATGAGCTGCGAGCGTTCATGCTGATGCCGCTCACCGTCGATGGTGACGTCACCGCCATCGTCGCGTTCGCCTACGACGAGCCGCGCGTCTTCGATGAAGAGGACGAGCGTTTCGCCTCCAAGATGGCCACGGCGATGTCACTGGCCCTTCAGAATGCGAAGGCGTACGAAGCCGAGTCGAAGGCGAGGGAGGACGCCCGCGCCGCACTTCAGACGACGGGGCTCATGCTTGAGGCCAGCCTGGCGCTGGCCTCGTGGACCGACCTCGCGCCGGGACTCCAGAGCCTCGTCGAGATCATGCTCCGCGCGGTGTCGCACACCCGCACCGTGATCTACGGGCTCGAGAAGGAGGAGGGCCTCCGCGTCCTCGCGACCGGAGGCGAGCCCGTTCCGGCTGTCGGTACGGTGCTGCCCCTGTCCGCGATGACGGTCTTCGCTCGTGAGATCCTCACCTCGAAGCACGCGAAGGTCATCGACTTCGACGCGCTCTCCGAGACCGAACGGGGGCTGGGAGAGCGTTTCGGGGTGCACTACCTTCTCGGTTTCCCGCTGGTCTTCGCGGGGCAGGTCCACGGCATCATCGTGCTGGACGACCCTGACGGGAGCCGACGTCCGTTCGAGCCCGACGAGATCGCGATCTTCGAGGCGTTCGCGGCCGAGGTCGCGACCGCGATCCAGAACGGTCGCATGTTCGAAGCCGAGCAGCGGCGACGGCACCGCACCGAGATGCTCAACGAGCTGCTGGAGATAGTCACCTCGTCAAGCAACTCCGCCGAGGTCGCCGAGTATGCTCTGGCTTACCTCTCCGAACGGTTGGGCGCGGACGTCATCACCCTGTGGGAGGTCAATGACGCCGGAGACAGACTCCGGCCCGTGAGCGGTGTCGGCTTCCCCCCGGAGTTCTACGAGGGATTCGCCGCCGGAGTCGGTCTCGACGATCCGTACGAGGTGGCGACCGCGTATCGAGAGCGGCGCCCAGTAGCGCGCGGCGCCGGGCACATCGACGCGGTCCCAGAGCCCGTGCGCGCCTCGTACGCAAAGTTCGGCGTCGCTCTCGGCGCTCTGCTCGTGCTGCCCGTTCTGGGGCGCAGCCACAGGATCGGCGCCATCACCCTGGCATGGAAGGAACCTCGCGAGATCCTCGAGGGCGACGTCGCCTTCTTCTCGGCGGTCATCGGCTCGGTCGCCGTCGGGCTGGAGAACGCCCGCCTGTTCGAGGCCGAGCAGGACGCGCTCATGCGAACGACGGTCCTGAAGGACGTCGCCGCCGCGGTGGCGACCAGTCTGGACATGCGGGAGATGGCCGACGGCGCATTGAGGGCGGTCCGTCGCGGCCTGCACGCCACAACGGGCAACCTCTTCGTCTTGGACGAAGAGGCGGGGTTGCTGCGCGGTGCCGCGAACTTCGGGGTCCCTGCACAAGCGCAGGATCTCTACGCAAGGGTCAGTGTCGACGGCGATACCGTGAGCGCCCGCGTGGCGCGAACGGGCCAGTTCGAGACGAACGACGTCGAAGTCGCGGCCGCTACCACGCTTCGCGTGGCTCAGGTCACCGGCGCCGCCGACAGCGTCTGGATCATCCTGCCGGTCAGGGCCGGCGGCAGGACTCTCGGGGTCCTGGGCCTGTCTTTCGCGAGCGGGCGTCCGCTGCGTGAGGCGGAGGTCGCGCTCTACCAGGCGGTGGCGGACCAGGTCGGGGCGGGCGTGGAGAAGGCGATGCTCTATCAGGCCGAGCAGAAGCGCAAGAACCTCGCCCTGGCGCTGGACCGCATCGCTCACCTCATCCACTCGACGCTCGAGGCCGACGTCATCATGCAGCGTTGCCTCGATGAAGGCGTCCGCTCATTGGGAGTCGACGCCGGCACCGTCGAGCTGTGCGAGATCGGCGGTTGGCGCCTTCGCTATCAGCAGGGATTCGAGGCGGAGGATGTAGGCCTTATCCTGAGCGACGCGGAGGCCCCGAACGCCACCGAGGCGGCTCGCCGGATGGAGCCCCTGGTGGTCGCCGATATGACCGCCGACGAGTCGCGGAACGTCGGATTCGTCGCGGAGCGATCGCTGAAGTCCGTGCTCGCGGTCCCCCTGATCGTCCAGGAGGAGGCGACGGGGTGTCTGCTCTTCTACACCAAGGACGAGCCGCGGCACTTCGACGACGCGGAGGTGGACTTCGGGCGGAGGCTGGCCGCCTCGCTCGCGCTCTCCCTCTCCAACAGCGCGCTCTTCGAGAGCCAGCAGCGCGAGCTGGAACGCACCACTCTGCTCAGGGCGGCGGCCGTGGCGGGCTCGAGTTCCCTGGATCTGCACGAGGTGTGCGCGCGGGTCATGGACGAGGTCCGCGAACTCCCTGAGCTGGGCGCGGCAGGCTTCTACCTGTTGGACGAGGGGCGGAACGTCCTTACGGAGATCTGCATAGCGGGCTACCCGGACGACATGCAGGACTTCATGCGCGAGCTGCCCGTGAACGACACCAACAACCCCGGTCGCGTGATCGCCAACGGGCTGGACATCCTTACTCATGAGGACCCCGGCGCCCATCCGTCCGTCGCCGAGCGCCTGGCCCACATCGGCATCCCGCAGGCACGCTGGGTCACGCTCCCGGCACGGAGCGCGGGGGGGACGGTCGGGGCAATCGGGCTCACGTTCCACGGCACGCGATCCTTCACGGGCCAGGAGATCGAGCTCTTCGAGGGCCTTGCGGCCACGCTCGGTTCCGCGCTGGGGAATGCCCGGCTGCACGCCGAGCTGACCGAGACGGGCGCTCGTCTCGCTGACATCCTCTCGTCCATGACTGACGGCTTCGTCACGGTGGACCGTGACTGGCGCTACACATGGATGAATCCGATGGCGGAGAGACTGATCCACCGCGCAGCCCAGGACCTGATCGGCAAGAGCCTGATCGAGGAGTTCCCGGATATCGAGGGGATCGCTCACTACCGCCGCGTGATGGAGGAGCGCACCACGGAGGTGTTCGAGACCTTCTCGAAGCCGGTCGGCACCTGGCTGGAGGTGCGCGCCTATCCCAGCGGTCAAGGCATGTCGGTCTTCTTCGCGGACATCACCGCGCGCAAGGCAGCCGAGGCGGCTCTCGCGGAGTCTCGCGGGCGCGCGGACCTGCTCGCGTCCATCCTCGAGAACTCGGCACAGCCTTTCGGCGTGGGCGCCCCCAACGGGGACCTGCTTCTCACCAACCACGCGTTCGAGCGGCTCACCGGCTACAGCGCCGAGGAACTTGCGCAGATCTCCTGGGCCGAGGCGCTGACGCCGCCGGAGTACGCCGAGTTCGAGACGCAGCAGCTCGCGGTCCTTGAAGAGACCGGCGCGCCGGTGCGCTACGAGAAGGAGTACATCCGCAAGGACGGCACGAGGGTCCCCATCGAACTGCTCGTGCATGCAGCCAAGGGCGAGACGGGACGGGTCAGCTACTACTACTCCTTCGTCACCGATCTCACCCAGCGCAAGGCCGCCGAGGCGACCATCGAGGAGGAACGCGGTCGCCTTCGGGAGATCATCGAGGAGATCCCCATGGGGGTCGCGCTGGTCGACGCGAACGGCGCCGTGCTGGAACTCAACGAGGGCCACGACGCGATCTGGGCCGGCACCCTGCCACGCGCCGGATCGGTCGAAGGCTTCGCCGTCTACAAGGGCTACCGGCTCGACAACGGCGAACCGATGGCCGCGGAGGACTGGCCAGCCCCCAGGGTGATCGCCACAGGCAAGCCGGTCCAGGAGGTCGTGGAGATCGAGCGGTTCGACGGGACGCGCGCTCCGGTCCGCATCTCCGCCAACCCGATATTCGACAAGAGCGGCGCTCTGTCACGGGTCGTGGTTGTGACCGAGGACGTCTCAGAGGAGTTCCAGCGGGAGCACCTCTCTCAGGCGCTGATCGAGATAGGCGCCGCCATCACGCTCACCCTGGAGTCAGGAGAGGTCCTGCACCGTGTCACCAAGCTCGCCGCGCAGGCCCTGGGCGCTGAGACCGCGAGCCTGACCGTGCGCGAGGGCGGCGAGTGGGTGATGCGCGAGTCCGTCAGCCCCGGTCGCCGCAGGGTGTCATCGGTCTTCAGCGATCCCGTCTTCGCCCGGGCGCTCACGGAGGCGACCGAACACGTTCCCGTCGTGATAGACGACATCGAGTCCGACAGCAGAGTCGATCCGGTCGCGATGCGGAAGCTCGGGATCCGCTCGCTCATGGCCGTGCCGATCGTCGCGCAGAACGAGGCCGTGGGCGCGCTCGTGTTCCACTATCGCGCCGAGATGGTGACGTTCGGTCCCGAGCAGGTCGAATTCGCGGCGAGACTCATGGCCGTTGTCACCCTGGCCCTGGAGAACGCCCGTCTCTACCAGCGGGAGCTGACCATCGCGAACACCCTGCAGGAGGCGATCCTCACGCCTCCCGAGGTCATCGAGGGCTTCGAGATCGACTACTTGTACAAGCCGGCCTCCGAGACCGCCAGCGTCGGCGGTGACTTCTACGACGTGTTCCACATCGACTCCGGACGGGTCGCCATCGTGATCGGAGACGTCGCGGGCAAGGGGATCGAAGCGGCCCGGCTCACGTCGCTCCTGCGCGACGGCGTTCGGGCCTACGCACTCGAGGGTGCGTCGCCCACACAGCTGCTTGGGAGCCTGAACACGCTCGTCCATCGCACCTCACCGATCGAGGCGTACGCGACGATGTTCTTCGCCGTGCTCGATCCCCTCAACGGGGCGCTGCACTACTGCACGGCGGGCCATCCCGCTCCGGTGATCGTGGGATCGGGCACGGCCTGTTTCCTCGAGTCCACCCGCTCCCCGATCCTGGGAGCCTTCGAGAACGTGACGTTCGAGACAGCGGAGACGACGATAGCCCGCGGTGACACCCTGGTGATGTTCACCGACGGCGTCACGGAGGCGCGCAAGTCGGGCGAGCAGTTCGGCGAGCGGCGGTTGCTGCCTGCGCTGCGGAAGCTGGGCGAGGGCCCGTCGGGCCGGATGGCGCAGCGGCTCCTCGACAAGGTGCTGAAGTTCACGGGAGGCATCCTGTTCGACGACACGGTCATCCTCTGCCTGCATCGCAACGAGGTTCCGAAGGACTGAGCCGGCAGGAGGCGGGCGATGTCGGGCACGCTCGTGGGCACGAGCGGATGGTCGTACGACCACTGGCGCGACGCCTTCTACCCGCACGGCCTCAAAGCGGCGGACCGGCTGGCCTTCTACGCGACCAGGCTGCCCACCGTGGAGATCGACGGCACGTTCTACCGTCTGCCCAGCGAGAACGCCGTGCGTGCATGGCGGGAGTCGGTGCCGGCGAGCTTCGCGTTCGCGGTGAAAGGCAGCAGGCTGATCACGCACTTCAGGAGGCTGCGCGGCGCCGACGAAGCGGTCGCGACCTTCATGGAGCGGATGTCACTGCTGGGGGAGACGCTCAAGGTGGTCCTGTGGCAGCTGCCGCCCAACATGACTCGGGACGAGGAGCTGCTCGACTGCTTCCTGGGCGGCCTGGGGCGGGGCGTGCGTCACGCGGTGGAGTTCCGCCACGCATCCTGGCTGGTGCCCGAGACGTTCGAGGTGCTGCGCAAGCATGGCGCCGCGCACGTGCACGTGAGCAGCGACGACATGCCGGTGGACCTCACGCCTACGGCGGACTTCGTCTACGTGCGCTTCCACGACACGGTCACGTACCACGGCCAGTACCTCGAGCCGGCGCTGCGGCCGTGGGCCGAGTTCCTGCGCGAGCAGGAGAAGGCCGGGCGCGACGCCTACGTCTACTTCAACAACGACGCGGGCGGCCACGCGCCGCGTGACGCGGCGAGGCTCACCGCGATGTTGAAGCGCGGGGCAGGCGGGACGGGCTAGACGTCGCCCAGCTCCGCCGGCGGCTGCACGTCGTCGTAGATGCGCGCCCATGCCAGATTGCCGCTCAGGCCGCGCTGATACGCCGCGGCGCCCGACTGCGCGGGCATGGGCGCGCTGCCCCAGCGGTCGGCCATGTACTCGTAGACCACGGTCTCACCGTCGTCGGTGATGGTGGCAAGGTGCAGGACGATCGGGCCGGCGGCCAGCACATCCTGGTACCACTTCGTGCGCTCGGCGCCGCAGTAGACGAACTCGCCGCCCGCGGGCTCGCGCACGCAGCCGCCCGGCTCGAACACCGCGTTGGCCTTGGCTGCGTCGGCCTCCATCAGCGCCTCGTGGTACGTCCCGACCGGCTCCGGCGGCCTATCGGTGAGGTCGTACTGCATGATCGGGCCGCGGAGCTTGTGGGTGCCGGTGAGCGGATAGGTGCTGTGGTAGACGCGCAGGTCGCGGATCAGGACGCCCTCCGTGTCCGCCACGAGCATCACGGGCACCTCCACCTTCCTGGCGCCCAGGGTGAGGTGCAGCAGCAGCTCATGGATGACACGCTGGGGGCTGGAGGCGGTGTGCACGTCTTCTGCGTGCGCCGCGTGGCTGTCCAGCCACGAGTGCATCTCCGCGACGAACTCCGCGGGAAGCTGCTTGCCTCCCATCGGCGAGTCCACCGTCGCCTTCTCGGCGAACAGCGCGATCACGTCCATGCGTCCCTGGATGAGGTTGGTGTACAGCGTGCGCACGCCGTCGATGACGGCCTTCTCAGCGCCCATGAGTCCTCCAAATGCCGCGAGAAACGTTCCTCGGTTGTATACCCGGTCGGTCGAGGGGGCGCGGCCGGCACTCGTTTCGTCGTGCTCGGATACGCGAAAGGCCCGGCGCGGGTTACGGGTCGGGCCGGGGAAGGGGCCAGGCAGGCGGGGGAAAAGGGGCCGGGGTTTTGCCCGTCCAAGGTTGATCCGGAAACCCAGGCAGTTGCGCGCGCCCTGTACGATGAGCCGGAAACGCACCGGGTGGCGATTGAATCGGCGATCGTCGAAGCCGAGGGTTACTGCAAATGGACCCGGGTGGAGGAGATCGTGCAGTTCTCCAAGCGCATGGGGTTCAAGAAAATCGGCATCGCCAACTGCATCAGCTTTGTCGACCACGCCTATACGATGACCGGCATCCTCGAAAGCCACGGCTTTGAAGTGGTGTCGGTCGCCTGCAAGAACGGCAACATCCCGAAGGAGGAAATCGGGCTGACCGATGCGCAGAAGATCCGCCCGGGCGGGTTTGAGGCGCTGTGCAATCCGGTCGCGCAGGCGGAATTGCTGGCCGAGCATGGCTGCGAGTTCAACGTGGTGATGGGGCTGTGCGTCGGCCACGACAGCCTGTTCTTCAAACATGCGAAGGCGCCGACGACCGTGCTGGTGACCAAGGACCGTGTGCTCGGGCACAACCCGGTGGCGGCATTGGAAATGGCCGGTGGCTACTACGCGCACCTGTACGGGCCGCTGAAGGCGGCGGTGAAGCGGCGCGGCAAGAAGTAGGGACCCCTCCCCCCGGCCGCTTCCCAGGGGGAGAAGTGGGTCAGTACCTCAGGCGGGCGCCGGCCAGGAAGCTGGGGCCGGGAGTCTGGAAGCCGCTGGCGGGCTCGTAGCGCGAGCCGCCGATGTTGCGGGCGTCGACGAACAGGGTGACCTTCGGCGTCACCGCGTAGCTGACCGCCAGATTGAAGATCAGCCCCTGCCGGGTCATGCCGAGGCCGGCCG
>Ga0118677_10010445_pt1 | contig 14192 bp, 7 predicted proteins | sample AliMusrvi5mmetaG_FD_86154 | JGI IMG/M metagenome (GOLD analysis project Ga0118677, IMG submission 86154) | reverse complement strand
GGCTGCGAGGGGGGCAAAGGGCGGGGGTTTGGGATGCGACGGCCGACACATGCCGGCTGAAGCCGGCGCTCCATGCATTGCGCTCGGCGGTGGCCAGCTTGGCGACGAGGTCGCGGCGAAGGTGATTGAGGACGGAAAGGGCGAGGTGGCAGGCGCCTTCGAGCTGGTTGTCCAGGGAGGCAAGTTCGTAGGAGGAATCGCCGAGGCGGCCGAGTTGGGCGGCGAGCGTCTCGGTTGTTAGGGGATGCCTGGCGGCCGGCTCCAGCGGAATCGGGGAGGAGACCGACGCAAGCTGTCGGTGGGTGCCGTTGGCGCTTGCTGTGGCGGTTAGAGTGAGCGGCAGGCCGGGACCGCCGGTGACAGTCAGATGAAGGGGCGATTTTTTTTCCGCGGGGCGGGCGTTTTGCCAGAAGCGGCGGATCTCGGATTCGAGTTTCGGGTCGGAGGTCTTGTAGAGCGTGTGACCGGGTTTGATGCGTGCGAAGTTGATGCCGCTGTAGACACGGTGGAAGACCAGCAACTCACCCTCGATTTTCCAGATGCGGGCGCCTTGTTCAAGGTCGCGGTTTTCCCCGGCATCGAAGACGACGCCATCGCCCGGAGCGATCGGCACTCCGGTGGTGGCACCGAGTTTGATCCAATCCGGGCCACAGGCGATGATCGTGCCTAACAGGGGACCGCGCTTCTTGCCAAACCGGCCGTGCGTTAGATAGGGATGGTTTTCGCCGGCGAGCCAACCGGTGCTCAGACCGCGCGAGAAGGTCATTTCCAACGCATAGCGGTCGGCGGCGGTGATCGGGGAGTCGCGATCCGGGGTGTTCAATCCGTCATCGCAGGCATCGATGGCCTTGCGGTAGACGCGGGTGACGGCGGCGACGTATTCGGGCGACTTGAGGCGGCCTTCGATTTTGAACGAGCGCACCCCGGCCCGCAGCAAGCCCGGGATGAGATCGACCGCAGCGAGGTCCTGCGGGCTGAGCAGGTAGCGGACTTCGCCGAGATCGCGGGTGCTGCCATCGACGAGGATTTCGTAGGGCATGCGGCAGGCCTGGGCGCACTCGCCGCGGTTGGCACTGCGTTGGCCGAGGGCTTCGCTGGTGAGGCATTGGCCGGAATAGGCGACGCACAGGGCACCGTGGACGAAGACCTCCAGTGGAATGTTAGATCGGGCGGGCGAGGCATGGAAGCGCTCGATTTCCTTGATGGAGAGTTCGCGGGCGAGGATGGCGCGGGCGAGCGGGACGATGGAGCCGGCGAACGCCAGCCCCTCGGGCGAGGTGATTGTCATTTGGGTGGAGGCGTGGATTTCCACCTCGGGAGCCACCGCATGGGCGAGTTGGGCGAGGCCGAGGTCCTGGATGATGATGGCGTCCACTCCGGCGGCGGCGATGGTCCGCAACTGTGCTTCTGCCGCGGCCAGTTCGCTGCTGAAAACCAGCGTATTCATCGTTAGATACCCGCGCAAGCCATAGCGGTGCAGGTATTCCATGAGTTCGGGCAGATCCTCGTCGATGAAATTGTCCGCCCGCAGCCGCGCATTGAATTTAGGCAGACCGAAATAAATGGCGTTGGCACCGGCCGCCACGGCCGCACGGGCACAATCCCAGTTGCCCGCGGGGGCGAGCAATTCGGGTGTCGGGTCGCGCTCGGGTCGGGGCATGCCCGGACTAAAGCAGAGGAGCCGGCGGAAAAACAGCGGCATTTTGCCCGCCGCGTGAAATGAGGGTGACACCTTCCCTCGCGCCAAAACCGGGCCCAGTCCGACAAGCGTTGGGGGGCAGACAGCCTAAGACAACCACAGATTAAAGGATTACACGGATTGCACGGATTAAGAATTAGGGGTGAGGTAAATTGGAGTGTCGGGATAGCTCGTGCGGAAGAAACCACTGATAAAGACTGAGAAGACTGATTCCACTGATTGAAGATTTCTTCTCAGTGTGCTCAGTGGCAATCAGTGGCCTCAGTGGTTTCTTGCTCCCGATCAACCCCACCAAATCACACTTCCACCCCACCCCAAGTCTTCCTCTTCAATCCGTGTAATCCTTTAATCTGTGGTTGTCTAAGGCCGTCATCCCCCAATGCTTGTCGGATCGCGCCCGGTTGAGGTGGACAGGGCGTGGCATTTGCGGTAAGTCCCGTCCCACCCTCGCAACCAAGCCATCTTATGAAACCGCGGCTCTCTCTCGCCACCACCCAACTCCCCGACGGCACCCCGCTCGTTTTGCAAGAACACGACGGGCGCCACTACCTCATCGTGCAAGGCCAACAAATTGCCGGACCCGCCACCCAAGGCGCGGAAGCTGAATTGGCCCGCCTGGCCTGTGCCCCATTCCGCCCCGCGCGCCAGCCCAAGATCTTTCTCGTCGGCCTGGCCCTCGGCCACACGCTGGCGGGCGTGGCCGCAGCGCTGCCACAGAAAAAGGCGACGTTTTTCGTAGCCGAACCGCTCACGGATCTCCCGTTGTGGCATCGGGCGCACCTTCCGGCCAGCCCGCTCAACCATGATTCGCGCATCATTTTGGAACTCGATCCAGGCCCCTCGGGGCTGGCCCGCCATGCCGGCAGCCTCCACGCCATCACCTTGCATCTGGATGCATCCCCGACCACCGAGCGCAACCGGCCATGGATCGATGACCGCCGCTGGCTGGCAGCCGCCTACGAGGCGTTGCAAGCCGGCGGATTGCTCGCCATTGCCGCCACGCGGCCGATTCCCAGCCTCACCCGCCGCCTCCAACGGGCGGGCTTTGCGGTGGCAGAGCACCTCATTCCGTTAGCTCCCAATGCCAAGAAAACGCGTCTCCAGCCGATTTGGCTTGCACGGAAAGGCAAAGCGTTCGAGTGACAGCGCTGTACGAAAAACTTCCCACCCATCCACTTCCCATGGCCCGCGTCCCCTTCCTCCACCTCGTTCCCGTCCTGCTCATCGCGGTCGCCCATGCCGGCGAGCTGACCATCCAACCCAAACTTTTTTTCACCGAACAGACCTTCGGAGCCACGGCCATTCCCAGCGAGACCACCCGCATCCGGCTCGCACCGAAAGCCTGGGCGGACTTTGAAATCACCCAACTCGCCGCCCAATGTTGCAAGGTCGCCGCCGGCGATGCCCTGGTCACCTTTGATGCCGAAGACATCGACAAGAAACTCACCGATGCCACCCGCGCCCTGGCCACCAGCGAACTCACCCTCGCCCAAGCCGAACTGGACCTCAAGAACCTAACCGAAACCGTCCCGCTCAAGCTCGATGCCCTGCGCCGCGCCGCCCGCAACGCCAAGGAGGAAAACCAGTACTTCACCGCGACGCGCCGCAAGGCGAGCGAAGAGCATGCCGCCCATGCCCTCAAACGCGCCAAGGAAACCCTCGAAAACCAACAGGAGGAACTCCGCCAACTCACCAAAATGTATGCGGCCGACGACCTCGTCGAGGAAACCGAGGAAATCATCCTCACCCGCCAGCGCGACGCGGTGGCCCACGCCGAATTTTCCCTTCGCATGGAACAACTCGACCATGACCGCGCGCTCAAGGTCGTGCTGCCACGTGAAGCGGAAACCCTCGCCGCCACCGAGAAGGAAACCGCCCTCGCCCTGACCAAGGGCGAAGCCGAGCTGCCCCGCCAACTCAAACTCCAACAAATCCAACTGGAAGCCGCCAAGACCGCGTTCGCCCGCGACAAGGACTCCCTCGCCAAGTTGCAAGCCGACCGCAAGCTCTTTGAAATCAAGGCCCCGGCCGCCGGTTGGTTCTATCACGGCTCCTTCGATGACGGCCGCTGGACCACCGGCGAACTGCTCAAAACCCTGATGGTCGGCGGCAAGGCGCCGGTCAAACGCTCCTTCGCCACCTTCATCCCCGCCACCGCCAAACTCGGCCTGACCGCCTTCGTCGATGAAGCCTGCGCCCGCTCCCTAACACCCGACCTCAAGGGCCACGCCACCCTCGCCGGCCGCGAGGATCTCGACGTGCCCCTCAAGCTCACCAAACTCGCCAGCATCCCGGAACCCGACGGCCGTTACCGCGCCAGCCTCGAGGTCACCTGGCCCGCCGGCATCAGCATCAGCCCCGGCAGCACCGCGGAGGTTTCCCTCATGGCCTACGAGAAGGCCGACGCCATCGCCGTGCCCACCAGGGCGCTGACGTTCACCCCGAGCGGATGGACCGTGGAAATCAAGCTGGCCGACGGCAAGACCGAGCGCCGCCCGGTCAAGCGCGGCCGCGCCACCAAAGACACCAGCGAAATCCTCAGCGGCCTCGAAGCCGGACAGGTGATCCTTACTCCGTAGTAGACATGAATAGACAGAAGACCGCTGCGCTCCAAGACAGAAGGCAGAAGATAGAAGACAGAAGACCGCTGCGCTGCCAGACAGAAGACCGCTGCGCTCCAAGACAAGAGCAGAGCCGTTGGGCGGAGCATAACGCTTCTTCCTCTTGTCTTCTGTCTTCTGTCTGGCAGCGCAGCGGTCTTCTGTCTCTCTTGTGGTCTTGCATCTTGTGTCTTGCAGCCGCCGCGGAACCTAACGAAAAACCCGCGCTCCCCCCGGCCGCCGCTCCGCTGCCGGAAGTCACCCGCGAGGCGCTGGACGCGGCGATCCGCCGCGGCGTTGACTTTCTGTTAGCCGATCAGAACAAGAACGGCTCGTGGGGAGACGCCACCCAAACCAAGGATCTCAACATCTACGCGCCGCTGCCCGGCGGCCATCAGGCGTTTCGCGCCGGTGCCTCCGGTCTCGCGCTCTCCGGCCTCGTCGATGCCGCCGACACCCGCCCCGAGGTCAGCGCCGCCATCGACAAAGCCGCCGCCTGGACCGCCGCGGAGCTGCCCAAGCTGCGCCGCACCAGCCAGGATTGCACCTACAATTGTTGGGGCCATGCCTACGGAATGCGCGCCATCTCGCGCCTCTATCAACGCGAGACCGATCCTGCCAAAAAATCCGAGTGGGCACGCCTGGCCCAGCAGCAGGTGGACTTCGTCAACCGCTATGAGGACGTCAACGGCGGTTGGGGCTACCTCGATATCTTCGATGGCCTCACCACCAAGAAACCCTCCGGCCTGCCCACCTCCTTCACCACCGCCACCGTCCTGTTAGCCATGGCCGAGGCCCGCTCCACCATGGGCGTGACCCTCGACGAGAAAATCGTCAAGCACTCGCTCGCCGCCATCAACTACCAACGCACCCCGGATTTTTCCTACACCTATTCGTTCCAACATCGCTACCGCCCGCGCCTCGACATCAACCGCCCGGCCGGTTCCCTCGGCCGCTCCCAGGCTTGCAACGCCACCCTGCGCGTGTTCGGCAACCCGCTGGTGACCGACCAGGTCCTGACCGACTGGGCCGACCGCTTTCTGGCCCGCGAAGGTTTTTTGAGCAACGGCCGCAAACGCCCGGTGCCACATGAGGCGCCATTCAAAATAGCCGGCTACTTCTACTACTACGGCATCTACTATTTCACCGAATCGGTCCGCCTGCTGCCCACCGCCTGCCATGCCGCCTATGCCAAGCGCCTCGCCGCCATCATCCTGTCCCATCAGGAAACCGACGGCTCGTGGTGGGACTATCCGCTCTACAACTATCACCGCCCCTACGGCACCGGCTACGCCCTGATGGCCCTCGCCTGGTGCCGCGACGCGATGAAGACCCCGTAGTTGCGGCTTCCAGCCGCAAGGCTGAGGAGCGCCACAGGCCGTGATCGCGGCGGCGCGGCGCAAGGCTGAGGAGCGCCGACTTTAGTCGGCATGACCCATGCGGTAAGAAAGGCATGGCCGCGAAGCGATGCGTCTTTCGCTCTTCATGGGCCGGGCGGACTGAAGTCCGCGCTCCTTACCTTCGCGCGACCCCGCATTTCCGCGCTTGCACTGCCTCGCGCTTGCTGTCATTACCCCGGTCACACCTGCGGGCGACCGGCACCCGCGGCACCTCATCCACCCTATCCACCCTCATGAATCAACCCAGCATGTTCAAAACCGCCGATGGCAAGAGCTATGGCCTGACCTTCGCACTCGTGAGCTCACTGTTCCTGCTCTGGGGCCTGTGCAATGGCATGATCGACACGATGGACAAACATTTCCAGGACCAACTCCATCTGACCAAGGCACAGTCGGCGTGGGTCCAGTTTGCCCATTACATGGGTTATGCCTTGATGGCCCTGCCGGCCGGACTGCTCACCCGGCGCATCGGCTACAAGGGCGGCATCATCTTTGGTCTGTTGTTGGTTGCACTCGGCGGGTTCTGGTTCATGCCAGCCACCCATATCTCGCAATTCTGGGCCTTCCTCATGGGCGTGTGCCTCATTGCGATGGGGCTAACCATCCTGGAAACCGTGGCCAATCCTTATACCACCGTGCTCGGCCCCCCCCAATACGGCGCCTCGCGCATCAATCTGGCGCAATCCTTCAACGGCATCGGCTGGATCGTCGGCCCGCTGATCGGGTCGGCCTACTTCTATTCGGAAGGCGGCGTGGAAGTGGCCCACGGCCAGATCTACGTGCCCTATCTGGGCGTGGGCATCGTGGTGCTGGTCATCGCCGTGATGTTCTTTTTCGCCCCGGTGCCCGACATCAAGGTGGCCGACGAATACCACACCGACGACGCCGCGCCGGGCACCCCGGTGGCCAGAGAGCGCAACCGGCCACTGATCCTCGCGATGATGTTTCTCAATGTCGCCGCGGTGGGGCTTTCCATCTATCTGATTCTCAACACCATCGTGCCCAGCGTCAGCAGCGGCGCCACCACCGCCGCGCTCCAGCAATGGCTGCCGTATGTGGTCGGCTGCGCAGTGCTGCTCACCCTGCCATCGCTGCGCGTGATCGCCAACAAGGTGACCTCCCACAGCATCTGGGCCCACCCGCATTTTTCCGCCGCCACCCTCACCCAGTTCGCCTACGTGGCGGCGCAGGCGGGCATCTTCAGCTTCTTCATCAACAGCATGACCGTCGACAAAAACAACGGCTACTCGATGGTGCCGGCGCTCCCGGCGTCGTGGAGCACGAGCTTCCTGGCCGATTGGAATTGGATTGAAACGCGCACCGCCTTCCAGCCCGACGACATCGCCGACGTGCCCGGCCTGGCAGTTAGACTGCAACACAAACCCGACGCGGTGGCGGCCTTCCTGGCAGACAATCTATCCGACAAGACCCGCAAGCTCCTCGGTGACCTCGGCACCTCGGCAGCCGACGTCAAAGTGCTTCAGGCCGCCCTCGTGCAGGATCTCAACACCATTATCCGCCAGGAACTCGGCAAGGGTTCGGTAAAACCCGCCCTCTATGATGCGCAACGCTTCGAGGGCATCGGTCTGAGCCGGCAAACCCAACAACTCGTGGGGATGCATCCCAGCGCCGACCATGCGCGCCTGCGTCTGAACCGCCTGCTGCTGCGGGACGCGCTGCCTAACATCCTTCCCTACGACGACGCCACCATGGGTATCAGCGACAAGGGCGCCGGCCAACTCTCGTCCATCGCCTTTGTGTTTTTCCTGCTCGGACGCCTAACCGGTGCCGCGCTGCTGAAGAAATCCTCCGCCCACAAGGTGCTCGGCACTTATGGCGTGGTCAGCATGGTGGTGTGCGCCCTGATCATCGCGAAGTTGGGCTGGCTCTCGGTTCTCTGCGTGTTTCTGAGTTACTTCTTCATGTCGATCATGTTTCCGACAATCTTCGCGCTGGGCATTTTCGGACTCGGTGCCCAGTCCAAGAAAAAGGCCTCCGCCTTCATCGTCATGTCCATCACCGGGGGCGCCCTGATGCCAAAATTCATGGGCCACCTGGGCGATATCTATAACATGTCCGCCGCGTTTTGGATGCCGCTTGGCTGTTTCATGTTCATCGCCGCCTACGGCTTCTTCTGGAGCAAGCTCAGCGGCTCGGACGGCGTCGTCGGTGCCGACGTGAGCAAGGGCCACTGATCCCACCCACGACCCATGCCTTACCCCCTCGACCCCGCCTCATTGCCGCGCGAGGCCTCGGCCGATGATATCCTCAACGCCTTCCTCGAGTACCTGGCCAGCGCGGGCATCGAGCCGTACGGGCATCAGGAGGAAGCCATCCTGGAAATCTTCCAGGACAAAAATGTCATCCTCGACACGCCCACCGGGTCCGGCAAGACCCTGGTGGCACTGGCGATGCAGTTCAAGTCGCTGTGCCAGGGCCGCCGCTCGTTTTACACCGTTCCCATCAAAGCCCTCGCCAACGAGAAATTCCTCTCCCTGTGCCGCATCTTCGGGCCCCAGCACGTCGGCATGATCACCGGCGATGCCACCGTCAACCATGCCGCCCCGGTCATTTGTTGCACCGCGGAAATCCTCGCCAACATGGCGCTGCGCGAGGGCGCCGCCGCGCTGGTCGACGACGTCATCATGGACGAGTTCCACTACTACTCGGACTCGTCGCGCGGCGCGGCCTGGCAAATCCCGCTGCTCACCCTGCCGCGCGCCCGCTTCCTGCTGATGTCCGCCACCCTCGGCGATTCGTCGTTCTTCGCCAAACAACTCACCTCCCTAACAGGATCGGCGACCGCCCTCGTGCAATCCGACCAACGTCCGGTGCCGTTGGAGTTTTCCTATTCCACGACCCTGCTGCAGGACAAGGTCGCCGAACTGGTGGAAGCCGGGCGGGCGCCGATCTATCTGGTTCACTTCACCCAGAACGCGTGTGCCGACACCGCCCGCGACTTGTTGTCGACCAACTTTTGCAGCAAGGAGGAAAAGGCCGCCATCGCCCGCGCGCTGCACGACGCGGATTTCCGCAGCCCCTACGGCCGCGAACTGGCCAAAATCCTGCGCCACGGCGTGGGCATCCACCACGCCGGACTGTTGCCGAAGTACCGTCTCTTGATAGAGAAACTCACCGCCGCGGGCCTGCTCAAAGTCGTGTGCGGCACCGACACGTTAGGTGTGGGCATCAATGTGCCGATCCGCACGGTGATGTTCACCGGGCTGTGCAAATATGACGGCCGCGGCACCAAGATCCTCAGCGCCCGCGATTTCCGCCAGATCAGCGGGCGCGCCGGACGCCGCGGCTTCGACTCGGTCGGCTACGTGGTGGCGCAGGCGCCCGAGCATGTCATCGAAAACCTCAAGCTCGAGGCCAAGGCCGCCGGCAATCCTAACAAAAAACGCAGCCTCGTCAAACGCAAGCCGCCGGAACACAACTTCGTCCACTGGGACGAGGCCACCTTCGACAAACTCCGCGCCGCGCCGCCTGAGCCGCTCACCTCGAGTTTTTCCATCGCCCACCACACGCTGCTCAACGTGTTGTCGCGGCGCGGCGAGGATGGCTGCGCCGCGCTCAAGGATCTGATCCGGCGCTGCCACGAATCCCCCGCCAAACGCAAAGACCTGGCCAAACGAGCGTGGCTGCTGTTCCGCGGCCTGGTCGCGTCCAGGATCCTGCACATCCTCCCGGTGGCCCAACGCAGCGGACCTAGCAAGGTGGTGGTTGACGTCGCGCTGCCCGAGGATTTCTCGATCAACCATGCGCTGAGCCTGTGGTTGTTGGATGCGATCCCGCAACTGGATGCCGCCGCCGACGATTACGCGCCGAACCTCATTTCGCTGATCGAGGCGATTCTGGAAAACCCGGACATCGTGTTGCGCAAACAAGTGGATCTGATCAAGTCCGAGTTGATGGCCCGCCTCAAGGACGAGGGCGTGGAGTACGACGCGCGGATCGCCCGGCTCGAGGAAGTCGAGTGGCCGATGCCCGGCCGCGACTTTATCTACACCACCTTCAATGCGTTCAAGCTGCTCCATCCCTACCTCGGCAGTGAGAACGTCCGGCCCAAGTCCATCGCCCGCGAAATGCTTGAGAACTATCAGTCGTTCGAGGACTACATCAAGACCTACAAACTCGAACGCGCCGAGGCCGTGTTGCTGCGCCACCTCAACGAGGTATACAAGGTCCTCGCCCAAACCGTCCCCGCCGCCGCCAAGACCGAGGCCGTCCACGAGGCCGAATCGTTCCTCGAACTCATCGTGCGCCACACCGATTCAAGCATGCTTGACGAATGGCAGAGCATCTCGCTTGAATCTGAAATCGAAAATCTCAAATTTGAAATTCCAACTCTCAAATCTCCTGTCGCAAATTTCAAATCTCAAATCTCAAATTTCAAATCTCCTGTCTCAAATTCCAAATCTCAAGTCCCGCCGCCCTTCACCCGCGACCGCCTCGCCTTCACCCGCCATTTGCGCAACCACCTGCTCACGCTGGTCACCGCACTGTCGCGCTATCAGACAGAAACCGCGCTCGGTCTGTTAGAGCCAACCGACTCCGCCGGCAAGCCATGGTGTCCCGAGCGCCTGCTCAAATTGCTAGATACCTATCACGACGCGCGCCAGCACATCCGGCTCGACCCCGAGGCGCGCAACGCCCGCCACACCCACCTGCCGGAGTTGCCGAAACCCGGCGAGTCGCGGCCATTCCTGCCCGTCGTGCAAACCCTCGTGGACCCCGACGACCTCAACGATTGGGCGATATTCCTCACCCTCGATCTGGAACAATCCAACCTCACGCGAACCCCCGTACTTTTGCTAGAAACCATCGCCGCGGGCTAGCAATGGAGCGCCGGCTTTAGCCGGCGTGTGTGCGAGTTAATCCGCCCGTACCGCTACCGAACGCCACGCTGGCTGAAGCCGGCGCTGCGTGAAAGCCCGCCGCCACGCCGCTTCCCAATCAGCAGTCCGCTAAGTTGTCCCCGATGAAACCGCCCGCTTCCGCCATGCTAAACTTCCCGCCCTGCCCGTGGCTGCCGCCCGTCAAGCAACGGCTCGATGCCTCGATCACCCGGCGCCACGGCGAGGCCAAAGGCGCGGACTATTATCTTGACGCCTTGGCTTACGCGCAATCCCATTGGCAGAGCGGCCACCCGGCCCAGGCCATCCTCCAGCTCAACAAGTCGTGGATGGCGGTGTTGGCCGACCCGTGGGTGCTGCTAGAGTATCCGCCACCCTACCGCGCCTTGGTGTGGATCCTGCAACGCGCCGCTGGCGGGCATTGCGGTTTCCTGGGCAACCCGGTCAACCATTTCCAACACCTCGCCAGCCGCATCCGCGGCCCGCACAACGCGTTGCGGGCCTGGCGCGCCTGGGCGTGTTTCCATCTCGCCAGTCGCGCGCTGGAGGGCTGCGGCCTGCCGCAGGACGGCGGCCAACTCGCGCGCAGCGGCCTGTGGCTGCCCGGTTGGCAGCGCGCCCTCGCCGAAGTCGCCAAGGCCGGCTGGCCCGGCGAGGCCGAGCAAGCGCGGCGCGCCGCCGCCGATGCTGCCGCCCTCCAACCGCGGTGGGAATTACCAGGGAGACTGGCCTGAGGCAAAATCCGCAAAATTTGGGCTTGCGCTTCGCCCCGCATTTTCTACTTTGTTAACGCCCCCGGCGATTATCCCTATTCCATCATCCGGTCCGGGCGGCTGCAAGCATAGCCACCACAATTTATGAAACATCTCGAAAGAATCACGCTGCTGGCGGTGACCACCGTGTATGCCGGCTACTTCATTCGGCAAGCCGTCCGCACCCGTGCCGAACGCTTGTTCCGCCTCGCGGCAGGCGAATCCCCCTACGAACGGATTCATCCCAAGCCCCTCAGGCCCAAATCCGCCTGAACCGCCTTGGTTGTGCCGCGGCCTGCCGTCTCCCGCAGCAGGCCGTGAGAGTGGCGCCTCGCTGCCAGGCCGCCGGTGCAAAGGGCAATTTTCCAGGCGCGCCGCGGCAAACTCGCGCGTGCGGCCATCTGCCTGGCGGCGGCGCAGGCCGGTGACCGCTAAAAGGCCGTCACCGCCGCCGGAGAGTCACGGAGAAGATACCTGGCTGCTAGATTTTCACCGCAGGCGACCTCAGCCAAGCTGGACAGCCCGGAACAGCAGGAGGACAAATCTACGCCGGCTTTGCAGTTGAGTGAGATTTCGCGCCTCCTAACCGGCAATGGGATGTAGTCATATTGCTTGATTTGATTGAGGAATCCGCAGCCCGTTGTTGCCTATCAGCAAGGACGGATCCTCGCAAGAAGCCCGCCATCGCCAGCGTAGGCTTACCCGTTGAAACCCTCACCCACAACCCCATGAACCCCCGGATCTATCAAATCGCCACCTCCGTGGCCGTGCTGGCGGGTGCGCTTGCTCTGGCAGCGGCCGCGTGCGCCGCGGAGGCCCCCACGCCACCTGCCGCGGGGCAGGTGCGGTTTGACTTCGAATCCGGCGACCTCCAAGGCTGGAAAATTGTCGAGGGGGCGTTTGTGCGGGTGGTGACCGATCGGCCTGAGTATCACAACAAAGGCGCCTACGCCTCGCGCCAAGGCAAATTTCACCTGTCCACCGTCGAGGGCGTCAACGACACCTCGGCCGATAGCCAGCGCGGCGTGATCGAATCCCCGGTTTTCGTGCTGGAAGCGGCGGACGCCTCGTTTCTCATCGGCGGCGGCGCGCAGCCGGACACCTATGTTGCGTTGTGCACGCTCGATGGCAAGGAACAGGTGCAGGCCCGCGGCAAGGCCAGCGAGGTGATGGAGCGGGTGCATTGGAGGCTGCCGCAATTGGTCGGCAAGCCGGTGTTCCTGCGGGTCTTCGACGGCAACACCGGGGGCTGGGGACATGTGACTTTCGACGATTTTATTGCCACCGGCCGGCTCGACCCCGAGGCCAGTGCCGCGCACTTTGCCAAGCGCAAGCGGGTTCTAGCAGCTGCACCGGGCGCTGCCGGTGCGGTGAGTGCCGAGGCGCTGCGCGCTGCGGTGGAGGATCTCATCGCCAGCTTCGGCGCGCGCTACCCCAACGGCGCGAAGTTTCTCAAGGAACTCGATGAATGGCAACTCCTTGCCGACAGTGAACCGGCGGATCCCGCCGACCTGGCCGCCAAACTCGCTGACCTCCAACAGCGGGCGCTGTTAGCCAATCCCCTGCTAGCAACCCAACCGCTGGTGTTCGTCGCCCGGCCCCAGTACGTCGCCATCTATCACGCCATCGACACCTTGTACCAGGTCGGCGAGGCCACCACAGGCAAGTTCACCCCGGGCGGCGCGCTAAAGCTGCTAGACATCGCCACCGGCACCACCCGCACCCTGGTGGCTACCCCACAGGGCACCGTGCGCAGCCCCTGCGTGCATTTCGACGCCCAGAAAATCCTCTTCGCCATGCGCCGCAACGCCGGGGAGAATTTGCATATCTTTGAAATCAACGCCGATGGCGGCGACCTCCGGCAACTGACCTTCGCGCCGGAGGTGAGCGACTTCGACCCGATCTATCTGCCAGACGGTGGCATCGTCTTCTCCTCCACCCGCGAGCCTAAATTCAACATGTGCAGCCAGGACATCGGTGCCAACCTCTACCGTATGGACGGCGATGGCTCGAACATTTTGCAGATCACCAAGAGCACCTTGTTTGAGAACCAGGCCGGGCTGATGCCCGACGGCCGCATCGTGTACAAGCGCTGGGAATACGTGGACCGCAATTTCGGCGACGCCCATGGTTTCTGGACCGTCTATCCGGACGGCACCCAGCAGTCGATTCTGTGGGGCAATAACAAGGCCGATCCGGCCGCCGTGTACTACCCGCGCATCATTCCCGACACCTGGCAACTGCTCTGCATCCTGAGCACCCATCATCAAAACATGTGGGGCGCTCTGGCCATCATCGACCCCAACCTCGATACCGACCGCAACGCCTCGATTCTGCGCACCTGGCCGGCGGGCGTGCGCGCCACGCTCCGGGATAGCGATTCGTTCGACTGCGACCGCCTCGCCAGCGTCAACCCCAAGTATGAGGATCCCTGGCCGCTGAGCAGCAAGTATTTCCTTTGCTCGCGCAGCGATGCACAACAACGGATGGGCATCTATCTGCTCGACGTGTTCGGCAACGAGCTGCTCGTCCACAGCGAAGCACCCGGCTGTTTCGGCGCCATGCCGCTGGCCGCCTCGCCCCGCCCGCCGGTGCCCCCGCTACGCCGCGACTTCACCAACGCCAGCGGCCTGATGTATGTCGCCGACGTCTATCAGGGCACCCACATGCAAGGGGTCAAGCGCGGCGCGGTGAAGCGCCTGCGCGTGGTCGAGTCGCCCGAAAAGCGCGCCTGGACCGATGGCAAGTGGTTTGGCCAGGGGTTCCAAGCGCCGGGCATGAACTGGCACGACTTCACCGCCAAGCGCATCCTCGGCAGCGTGCCGGTGGAGGCCGATGGCAGCGCCTATTTCTCCGTGCCAGCCGACACCTTTGTCTTCTTC
>Ga0118677_10009757_pt2 | contig 14193 bp, 7 predicted proteins | sample AliMusrvi5mmetaG_FD_86154 | JGI IMG/M metagenome (GOLD analysis project Ga0118677, IMG submission 86154) | reverse complement strand
GATGGCCGCGTTGTAGAGGGATTTCTCGATCTCCGTGACATACTTCTCCTCCTTCGGATAGAGCAGGTGGAAGCGCTGGTTGAGCCGCACCCAGAAGACGTTGCCGCACAATTCCCCGCCGCGCCTCAGGGGGTTGCCGTCTGGCGGATAGAGATCGGTCCCCTCGGAAATCGAAATCAGCCCGCCGATATGCTCCCAGTGGTCGTGATACAAGTCCCAGCCACCGAGTGCGGCGTCAAGATACTTCTTCACCCCCGTGGCGCGGTAGAGGTCCAGATACGGTTCAATCCCCGTGACCAGATAGTTATGCGGCCGGTCATACGGATAGAGCCAGATGGCTTTTTCCTCACGCCTGGCCAGTTGGTCCATCCAATAGTTTTCCTGGAAATACCGCTGCACCACGAGGAGGTCCTCGGGTTTGCCCACGGGCGTGAAAAACATCCGTGTGCTGGGGATGATCCCCTGGGTCCCCTGCCCTGTCCGCCGTAACAATTCCGGCAGATAACAGGAAGTGTTGAACCAGTCATAAAAGCCACGCAGGAGCGGAAAGGCCTTGGGATTTCCGGCATAGCCCGCTTCTATCAGCCCGTGCGTCACCCAGGACCGCACATAGGCGCCGTTCTCGCCCTTGAAGATCTCCGCGCGCGGGTAACCCATGATGAACCCGTCGGATTCCTTGCATTGCGCGATCACATCCACCACCTGGTTCATCCGCTCGCGCAGCGCCGGATTCTCGATCCAGCGCAACGAATTGCCGGCACCCATCAGAAAGTGCCCCGCTTCCGAACCCGGCAGCGTGTTGAACCACTGATCGTTGCGCCCGCTCGCCAGGGGCACCGCCGGCTTGCCGGCCCGCTTGAGGAAATGCCGCGTCATTTCATCGAGGGTCATCGCCGTGAGCAGATACGCGGCGTTGTCCTCCATCACCTTTTTGAACAACCCCTCGCCCACCTCAATTCCGCCCAGCGGGGCCTTGGCCAAATAGGCCACCGGTTTCCAGCGGTCGGGGGGAATGACGTTGCCCGGGTTGTCCGTGACCACATATTCGCCCTGCGGCCGCGGTGGACGGGTCAATACGTTCAGCCCCAAATCGCCGGCCTCCGAATCGGCAACGCGCCCGCCCTCGGCCACATCCCGGCCCCCGGAAAGCACGATCATTTTCGTCAGTGCCAATTGGTTCTGGCGGAGCCGGCTGGCTGTTAGCCGCACATACCGCCCCTGGACCGCGCTGGCGGTGAACGTGGCGACGGCATCCACAGGGTCGGGGTAATCCGCTTGCGAGCAGTCGGCAATGAGCTTGGCCGAGCCAAAGCCAGGATCACGCGACGCTTCGAGCTTGAAGCGGACCGGGAACCCCTGCGATTGGCAGTTCCACCAAACGACCATGGGCAACAGTTTCACCGCCTCAATCTTCCGTTCCTGCCCCAGGTCCACCTGCACCCAGCGGGTTTCGTCGTCTGTTTTTGCCCTTTTCGATTGATAGACTGGGGTGAACAAACGGGCGACCCGCTCGACGCCCATGCCTGCGGCCTGGCGTGCCTCATCCACCGGCGCACCCGCGACGGTTCCGGTGTTCATAGCGACGAATAGAACCGCGATGACGGTGTGGCTTCGACCCGCCCCCACGACGCGGCGCAGGGCGGTCAGGAATGTGTATTGCTGTTTCATGAGTAGTGCTTTATGGTTAGTAGTTAGTACCGCCCGCCGCCAGCGCATCGAGGTGCGGCGTCGGAATCCCCTTCCCGCCGTAACAGCCGAGTTCGCCGTAGCCGAGGTCGTCGGCGACGATGTAAACGATGTTAGGTTTCGCCGGCGCATCAGCGGCGTGGAGCGCAATCCGCGGCGCAAGCAGCAGGAATGCAAGAAGTAGGGCAGAGTGTCGCATGGTTGTTATTTCGTTATCATGCTTGATGTCTCACCTACATCGCGTCGCCGGCTTTTTCGAGTTCCTGCCTGACATCCCTGGCACCGTTTTTCTTGTTCGCGGCAGCCGCCTTCGCCTTAATCGGTTTCTTCCCGGGCTCAGGCACCTTGACGGTGGGGTCATAAGCCGGGTTTTTCACCGGAACCACGGCCTTGATATCGATCAGGTGACGGGCGATCAGGGCGTCGTATTCCTTGACCTTGTCCGGATGCTCGGCCGCGAGGTTCCTCGTCTCTCCCAAATCATCCTTGAGGTTATAGAGCTCAAAGCGGTCGGTCTGCTGCGGGCTGTCGCAGAAGAAGCGGATGAGCTTCCAGTCGCCGCGCCGGACCCACACGGCTGGAACGCCGCCGGTCGCCGGGGTGTAATGCGGAAAACAGCAGAACGCCGTGTCGCGCGGGACACCGGTACCCAGCAATGCTGGCGTCTGACTCACACCGTCGAACTGCACTTCCTGTTTTGGTTTGGTTCCGGTCATGTCGAGGATGGTGGGATACCAGTCAACACTCGACAAGAGCGCGTCACTTTGCGAACCGGGCTTCACCTTGCCGGGCCAGACCACCACGCAAGGCTCGCGCGTGCCGCCCTCAAAAATCGTCGCCTTGCCGCCGCGCAGCGGCGCATTGCTGGTCGGGGGGATGCCGTCAACGCGGTCGTACATGTTCCCCCCGTTGTCTGAAAAGAAGACGATGATCGTATTATCTGTTAGATCGAGTGTTTCCAGGGTGTCGAGCAGACGTCCGACATTTTCATCGAGACTCTGCACCATGGCACCGTAGACCGGGCACCACTGTGGATTGTTAGAATCCGCCTTGGCACCATACTTCCTAATGAGGTCGGCTTTCGCGTCAAACGGGGCATGGACCGAAAACGCCCAGTAGTTGAGGAAAAACGGCTTATCCTTGTTAGTTTTGATGAATTGGATCGCCTCCCCGGCCATGCGATCCTCGATGTGCTCGCCGGGCTGTCCCGTGAAATTCAATTCAGGCGTGAATTGCCATGGCGCGACATACGACCCGGCCGGCCCGGGTCCCGGATAATGCGGCACATCCACATCGAAGCCCTGCTGGAGCGGGCTGTACGGCTCGGGTCCGAGATGCCACTTGCCGAAATGACCGGTCGCATAGCCGGCATCGTGCAACGCCTCGGCCAGCGTGTAATACTCGGTTTTAAGCCGCGACGCGCTGACCACCTGCAGCGCCCGTTGATAGGGCGGTGCCTTGGCAGCCAGCCTGGCATCGAGCCGCACGGCCGGTTCATGGCAGCAGGGCGTGGTGATGCCGATCCTTGCCGGATAGAGTCCGGTCATGATGCTCGAGCGCGTGGGCGAGCAGAGCGGGTTGGCCGCATACGCCTGCGTGAACATCATACCGCGCTTCGCCAGCTTCTCGAGATTCGGCGTCTCGCAGAATTTGCTGCCATACAGGCTGGTGTCTTTCCACCCGAGATCGTCGGCCAGGATGAAGATGATGTTGGGTTTTCTATCCGGCATCTTCGGCGCATCAGCGGCGTTCACCGCAGCGGCCTGCAGCGCGGGCAGCATTGAGAGTAACAGAACGGCGAGAAGCGGATGAGTGGGTGGGTGCTTTTGCATGTCAATGGATTGCTCTGGGAGCGCCAAGCCCCGGCTTGGCGCGTTCCCCGTCTTCCGGTTGTGAGTCGTGCGGGTTCATTGGCTTGTTCTTTATCAATTCATTCACGCGCCGGGCTGGGGTTCGGCGTTGCCGGAAGCGTCTTTGATTTGGACGCCCCCGGGAGTGAGTCGAGATACGGTTGCAGCCACGCCGGCGGATGGGCGTTTTCTTTCTCGCCAAGAACGAGCAATGGTTTGTCCGGGATGTTCAGGTGTTTTTCGGGCGGGCGGCGCTCGGTGACGAGTTGCTGGATTCTCGCGTTGAGCTTTTGGTAAATATCCGGGTGTTTGGCGGCCAGATCGGACTTCTCGCCAGGATCGTTAGACAGGTCGTAAAGTTCCTTGCCGACGAGCTTCCACGAGTCCTGGCAGATGGACATTTCGCCCATCTCCCCTCTGCCTCCGTTGGGCAGATTGTGCACCACTTCCTTGCGCGGTGACGTCTTCCTGCCCGTAAACACCTCCCACATGTCCATGCCGTCGAGCGGCAGCGGTTGCTCGAGCGACCCACCCGCCAGCTTCAACAGTGTGGGATAAAGATCCACCACATGCACCATGCCATCAACCGTCTTGTTAGCCGGTACACGGCCCGGCCAGTGGATGATGCAGGGCACCCGCACGCCACCTTCGTAGGTAGAGGCTTTGCCATTCCGGAAGGGCGGATTTTCCGTGGTGCCGCCATTGTCGTTGAAGAACACAATCAACGTGTTATCGAGCACGCCTTTGGCCTTCATCGCCGCGATCATTTTCCCGATGGCCGTGTCCATGGACTCCAGCGTCGCCAGTTCCTGCGGGGGCGCTATTTTTCCCGCGCCTGGGGCCATTCCGGCCCGTTTGCGATATTTTTCCACCAGCGCGGGTGGCGCATCATATGGCGAATGCATGGCATTGAACGCCACATAGTAAAAGAACGGGCGGTCTGTGTTGCGGGCGGCCATCAGGCGCTCGAACTCAAGGGCAAGAAGATCCGTGGTGTAGCCGTCCTCACGAATGGTTTCCCCGTCGCGGTGCCAGTCATACCAAAGGCCGCGGGTCTTGCCGTTATACGATATCAGGGCGCCATAGAGACCGTAGTGATGATCAAACCCCCGCTGGAGCGGCAACTGGCGCTGATACCAGTTTCCGAGATGCCATTTGCCAATGAGGGCGGTGTCGTAGCCGGTTTGCTTTAGGGCCTGGGCAAGCGTGCGCTCGTCGGGCAGCATTCCCGCAGTGTCATTGCCGTGCGAGCGCTCCTCCATGCCATTACGAAACGGATACCGGGCGGCAAGGAGCGCCGCACGCGTCGGCGAACATACCGAATGCACATAGAACCGTGTGAGTCTCGTGCCTTCCTTGGCAAGCCGGTCGAGATTGGGTGTCTCGCACTGCCCGCCATTGAAGCCGGGGTAATTCCAGTTCATGTCATCCGCCAGAAACACCACGATGTTTGGCTTTGGGATTCGCGCGTCAGTCGCGCGCAGCGTGGCCGACAAAGCCAGCAGCAGGGCGGAGTAGATTGTGATTCTATGTTTCAAGGAGTTTGCTGTCATTGGTGAACGGATGAATGACGGTTCCCTAAATCGACTTCGGCTTCACGGTGACGTCACCGATCTTGTCCAACCAGGAACCTTCTTTCGTGGTGCCGTAGAACCCGAGACTCAGATTTCCCGAATTGGTGATCTTGTGGGTCAGAGTATGGCTCTTCCAGCTATCGGCGGCCAACTCGGTGGTGTCGTATGTGGTGGAGTACTTCGTCCCGGCGACGTCGAAATATGCAACCGCTTGTCCGCCGGGCTGGCCTTTTTGCCTGCCGAGCCAGAATGTTACCCTCAGCGTATCTCCGGCGGAAACGCTTCGCGGCAGGTACTGCATGAGCGGGTGATCTACCGGTGCGTCATCCGTGCTGATGAGCGCGGCCCACTCGCCGCCGGCATCGACGGTGCGGGTGAATGCGGTTCCGGTTACGATCTGGAGTTGCTGGTAATTCGCGGGAGCGTCTAGAGTGCTCCACGGGCTACCGAACTTCGCCCAAGGACCGCCAATCGATTTGCCTGGATTCTCAAAGCTGCCGTTCATCACCGGGACCTGCAACATGGCTGGATCAAGGACTTTCAGGGGCAGTTGGAGAGTCGCCTTTCCCACATTCCGCCTCATCTCGTTTGTGCTGTCGCCGCCAGGAGCATCGTAGAAAACATACAGCTTGTCTCCAACCGGGACCACCGAGGGCATGCCGATGCACTTATGGCTCCAGGTGCAGTTGGAGCCGTCGAGCACGATCGCCTTGCAGGCCGGATTCCAGACGTTGAGATCCTTGGTCCAATAGACCCACACTGCGTCCGGACACAAATCGCCAATATGATTGGTGAACAGGAACCAGATCCTGCTGGTCGGCTCATAGTATACCGAGGTGTTCTCAAGGTTTTCGGTAACGGGCAATGCCGGCGTGGGGTCGAGCGTCCACTCGCCGTTGAGATCCTTGGTGCGGGCGATGGAGATCGTCCGCCGTACTTTGGCATCCGCGCAGCCGAAGAACATCATGTACTCGTTGCCCTGCTTGAGGATATGACCGGGATAGGCCGACATGGAATAGTACGTGCCCTCTTCCGTGCTGAAGGGAACGGGGGTGTATTGCTTCGTCCACGGACCTGCCGGAGACTTACTCGTTGCGTGCAACGCCAAATAGGGGGCAATTGGGATCTTTTCGACACCTCCAGTGGTGTTGGGAGTTCCCAGGTAATACATATGCCAAAGGTTATGGTCGTCCTTGATAATCCAGGGCGAGCAAGCGGCGGCGGAATCGGCCCCGCCGGGTCCGAAGTCGAGCAGGGGCCCCTTGCGCTCCCACGTTTTCAGATCCTTGCTCACCGCCAGGCACGACACCCAGCCTTTGGCGCCGGCGCCGTCGTAGTACAGATAGTAGGTTCCGTCCACGTAATTGATCAGGGCCTCGCGGGCATTCATGGTATCGCACTGATCCGGTCCCTTGCCATATTCGAGGAACATCCCCTGATCCACGGCGTTCAGGCGGTACGAGGGATAGGGGCGGCCATCCGCGTAGCTAACAGGATTCTCGACCACAACCAGCCCCGTGCCGGACGTGCTGGCCGCGTTGGCTTTGGTTGCCGCCGATGTGAGCGAGGTGTTGAGCCCGATCACCACCATCGCCGAACAGAAAACCTTCGGCACATGCCGGATATTCCGTGGCTCGGCGGTCTGGCCATGGGTGGCCATGGGGTGCATGTTGATGGACTTCATATGTTGCTTCGGGTTGTGATGGCGGTGTGCTTGATATTTGCGTTATTTCTCGAACGCCTGCAATTCGGCGCACGAGGAGAACGCCTGATTCGGGTTATTGCCAACCGCCGGTTTGCCCACGACACGGACGCCGATCACTTTGACCGGGGCCGCCAACGTGCAGGTGAACATTTCGCCATCGCGCAGGGTGGCCGCATTGGTGGCGGTGGTGGCGGGATAATCCTTCAGTTCGCCTGCATCCTCCCATGTCCCGGCCTTGCTGGTCTGGATCTGGATACGCGGTTTACCGGCGCTGGCATCGAACCAACCGCCGTCGGGGAAGGTCTTGCCATGGGCATAGAGCACGCAAACGATCGTCTGCGGTTCTCCCAACGTCACCGCAAACCAATCCTCCGGTGCAGGCTTGTTGTAACGGGAGACGATGAACGTATGAACGTCTTCGTCATTGATGGATCCATCCGGATACTCCCCACGCGACCAACTCCAATTGCCCTCCACCAGCACATTGCCAGTTCTTCGCGAATACAGGGGCAGCCATACCCGGTACTGCTCGCCAAGGCTGCCCGCGTCGGCAAAGGGAATGAGGCGGATTTCCTTCGGCGCACCATGCGACAGGGCATTGATATGGAAAACCCGGGCCTGTGGCCAATGTTTCAATTTATCAGGTGCCGGTTCCGGCGTGATCGCTAGCTTTGTTAGGTCCGGATTGCCCAAGTTAATCGCGTTGACCAGCATGCCGTCCGTTCCGAGCAACGCTTCATCCGCTGCCAACACCATCGGGCCGAACATGATGGCGACTTTCCCGGCGTTGGTGTGGTCGCCGGCAACCACCCGCGGTTCCAGTTTGAAATTCAACTCCACCTTGTCGCCCTTGGCCCAGGCACGTTTGATGGTGGCATAGCCATCCTTGCCTTTATCCGCCTTCACCGCTGTGCCGTTGAGTTTCACCGTCGCTTCACGACACCAAGCCGGGATGCGCGCCTTGAAGGCAAAGGGAGCTGCCGACCCGGCGTCCACCGTGATGACAATCTTTCCATCGCTGGGATAATTCGTTTCGGTGGTCAGCACGACTGGCTTGCCATCACGCAAGGCGAGCTTGGCGGTGCCTGCGTCATAGAGATTGACCACCACGCCATCGGCATCGACGCTGGCGGCAAAGGTCGGGATCAAGGCGATGCCGCGCGGGCCGCTGGAAAGACAGCAATGGCCATCGAGCGAGCCGCGGTAAGGTTTCACCCCTTCCATGGGGCAGTAATAGCACCAGGCGTTACCGTCGGGCTGTTGAGCGCCAAACAACTGGTTGACCACCGCCCGCTCGAGTTGTTCGGCAAAGCGGGCCTCACCCGTCAGGCGCAGGAGTTGGGCGTTGAACTGGATCCAGGAGACCGTGACGCAGGTTTCGCCGACCTTGTTGGTGTTGATCAGGGAGTAATCCTCCGCGTAAAACTCGCCATTACTGGTGGTCCCGGTGATATAGAGTTTTTTGTCGAGGATGTCCTGCCAGGCAATGCGACAGGCTTCCAGGAGGTTTGCTCCGCCCGTGGTGCGATACATTTCCAGGATGCCATTAAGACAGGAGAGCATCTCGTAGGCTTTAGCGTCGGCGACCTTGTCCACCCGCTTGAGTTCCAGCAGTCGCGAGACAATCTTCGGTCCGTTTGGCTGTTCAAATGCCCGCATGATATACCTGGCAAAGTCGAGGTAGCGCGGTTCGCCGGTCAAACGATAGAGCAGCACGATAGGTTCCAGCACGCTGCCCGGAGCCATCCCGACATGTTCGCCAGCCGGGATGATATCGTGCTTGCCCGGTTCGTCACCAAAGGTCCTGCAGAGCAGGTCGGCCAGTTTCCGGCAGGCGGGCAGCAGTTCCATGTTGCCGGTGTATCGGATGTAAGTGACCAGGCCGATCAGGTTGTATTTGTGCGCCCAGACATCCCATTCGGTCCAGCGATGGTCATCGGAGTAAGTCCCCAGGTAACCATCATCGAGCTGGGTTTTGACCAGTTCGGTGGCGGTGTAATCCAGTTTCTTGCGCAGCTCCGGATCGCCGGAGTTGACCCAGGCCAGCGTGGCGGCATGCAGCCATTTGCCGATATGCTCGCCATCAAACGATTGCCAGCCCGGCCGTCTGCGATAACTGGCCAGCAGGCGCTCCGGATCCATCCGCGCCATCCGTGTCTTCTCGTTGCTATCAATGCGCGAGCCGATCCAGCCGGTGAGATGCACACAATCGGGATGCTGGAACGCCTGCTTATCGGCAATGGCGCAGGCTACCTTTTCCGGCACCGGAGGCATCCCACCTGCAAGCGGATGGAATGCCGCCACGATGAACATGATCGTGATGATCATCTTAGAGCCTGTCTGAGATATCGAAATTCCGTGGGAATGGTAGGGCGATGCGGCCCGTAGCGCCGACTTTTCCCGCCGCAAGCGGGCAACCACGGCGGACCAGAGCCGGTCCGCCCTACCTTTTTCAGACAGGCTCATATTCATTTTGCTATTTCTTCCGTAACCGACTGGATCACCACCGGCCCCAACAGGCCGGAGGGGAGCAAACCGGATCTTTCGGGAGGGTTTGCGGGATTAATCGGACTGAAAGCAATATTGCTGTGGGTGTAGCGCTTCTCCTCGGGCAACGAGGCGTCGCCGATCCGGCGGTTCGGCCACAAATTGATCACCTCAATCTCCAATTCGTTGGCACCCGCCTTGAGTGCGCCGGTGATCTCCACGCGCCAGGGTGCCGTCCAAACGATTCCCTGATCCTTGCCGTTGAGCTTTACCCGTGCGATGTATTTCACGGAACCCAGAGAGAGGTAGAACGGAGCGCGATTGGCAGAACCGCCCGCAAAGTTGAAGGTCTTGTGGTAGATCGCCGTGCCTGAGTATAGCTTGATCCCTTCCTCGGGCCGGGTGATCCAATCGTCAAGCTTCTCGAAATTCACCTTGCCGGGGCCGCCCCACTTCGGGTCGAAGGTCAACTGCCATGCTCCGGTGATTTCCTGGGCCGTGGCCAACGCCGGGAAATTTCTTCCCGCTCCATTCTGGTTTCTGGTCTCTGGTTTCTGAATCTCTTTACTGAACACCACGAACGCACTCTCAGACGGCGCGAATTCCAGCGGAACTTCGGTCATGCCGGCTTCCAAAGCCTTGTACTCCTTGAGTTCGCGCACCTGACCGGTCACCGGATTCCACAATTCCACACGGGTTCCGCTGGCGCGGAAGGTGCACGTCACCTGCTCGGCGCGGTCCATCCGGTTGGCGACATAATAGATCTCGGTGCCTTTGTCGCTGCGGTGGATCCAGTCGATAAAGGTGTCGGACTTGCCACCGGCATGGCTGAAATCGGGATTGACCTTGGCCTGGGTCAGCAGCTCGCGCGGCGTGTTTCCCCAAACCACACGGCCTTTGCCGAGGGCATGTTCCTTGACCGTCTTGCCATCGCAATTACCCCACAATTCCGCGGCCAAGGCCTTCACTTCCTGATCACAGCGGGGATAGTCGGTCAGCCCCGGCGCCGCCACAGGCTTGGGCCCGACCAGGGTCATGCCGTCGCTCACCAGCTTCTTGAGTTTGCGCAGCACCTCGACGGTCATGGTCGTGCTCTCGGGCAGGACCAAAATGCGGTAGCTCATTCCATCGGGCAGCACGATCCTGCCGCTCTTCACACCCAGGCGTGTTAGAATGATCTCCGTATTGCAGACATCGTAGTCATAGCCGGCCCCGAGCGATGGTTCGACATGTTTGGGTTGGACGAAATTGGGGCACTGGTCGCCGTTATAGAACAACACGTCGGCCGCAAAAAGTCCCTGGCGAAGCATGTGGCAGCAGCGTGCGATGTAATCATTGAAGCCGCGCACCTGGCTCCACCAGGTGACCTTGCGGTTGAAATAGGTTCCGGAGCAGAATTCCTCGCCGGGGTATCCTTCATCGCTGCGGGTGGCGCTGGAAAAGACGAAGAAACTGTTGAATCCCTCGCAGAAGGCCCGGTCGGCGGTGGGTTTGAGCGAGGCGGGATACTCCTCCCAGTGGAAGTGTTGCAGGGCGCTAAATGCTTCGGCGGCGACGATGGGCTTGCCATAGAGGTGACCCGCCGAGGCGGCCTGTTTGGCGGACTTGTTCTGCTTATCTTCGGTCCAAAGCCCACACTGCCAGAATTCGCCCATGGGAATCGCGCAGCGGCCCAGGTTCTTCAGGCCGTCCAGCGACATCCACTTCGGACAGCACTGGCCGCCGGCCTCGCTCTGCTGGATGATGCCCTTGGCCTCCGCCAGCTTGGAAAGGCGGCCGAAATAGTTTTCGGCAACGCAATCGGCAATCGTCCTGCGGTAATCGTAGAGGAAACGGTCGGTTAACTCAGGACTGCCCAGTTCCCATCCCGCCAGCGCCGGCAGATAGGGCAGCGGATCATAGCCGCGGTATTTCTTGAAATCGTTGATGAAGCCGGCCGACCAGTTAGGCATTTTCATTTCCCAGCTATCAACCTGCACCGAACGGAACACTCTTCCATTCAACGCACCGGCTTCCTCGATGAGCGGTGCGCCGGCGTTGGCGAAGTGGAAATCCATGGCTGCGGAGTCCAGCGGGTCGGACTCCAACCCTGATCCTGTTGGCGATGACCAGTTGGTCACGTCGCCCGTCATGGTGTAACCGGTGCGCAGGATGGTCCATTTGCCTGCGGGTACATCCCACTCCAGGACTCCTTCGGACGTGCATTTTGCGGTTAGATCGATGATGGATTTCAAGGCCACGGTCGCTCCGGCTTCAGCCGGTAACAGTGGCTTCATCGGCTCGGCACAGATTTCCTTGAGAGGCGTTTTGACCGCATCGCCGAAGGAGTCCTGCACGAGCTTATATGTCAACTGCTTCTGCCTCTCCGGGCTGGATTTGGGCGAGGTGTTAGGAAACGCCTGGATGGCGATATCTCGATAGAAACGCGCGTCGCCAGGCTGCGGCAGCTTTTCTTTGAAATGCTTGGGCCCGCTAACGACCACTTCCGAACTGACCTGTTTCTTGCAGCCGTGCTCCGGCTTGATCCATGGCCCGCCGGCATTCCAGCCACTGCACAGGATCGCACTGACACCCAGGCCGAGCCGGTCGGCTTCTTTCACCGTGTGTTTGAACAGGGCCCGCCATTCCGGACTCATATAATCGGGGCCTTTGCCCCCAACTCCTGGACCGCTGATGCTGTAAACGGTCACGCCGCCGATCCCCTGGGCCTTCATCGCTTCCAGGTCGGCCGTGATGCTGGCGCGGTCCACCTTGTCGCCCAGCCAGAACCACCACGTCCACATCCGCGCGGAATCCGGCGGCGCGACGAATTCCTTTTTCAGATCGCCGGCCATCAGCAGCATGCTACTCCAACAAAACACCACCGATGCTGTTAGATCCACTAATCTTTTCATAACTCTGTTTTTCGTTTGTTATCCAGTTCCAACCAGCGAGGTTCTATGGATTGGCCGGGCCCTCACACTTCACTTCGTTTTCAACGATCCATTGTACGGGTCCGAGCAAGCCGGCAGGCAACAACGGCGCGTCTTTCTTGAAATAGTTATAGGTCACAAAACACTTGCGGCCCTGCGATGGCCGCGGCTGGTTCTTCACAAACCAATCCGGATAGGCTTTCAGACACCGCCCGCCAAAGTCGCGGAACCCCTCCCATTCATCCCACTTGCAATCCTCGGGCTCCTGCTCGTCGCCGATCAGACGGCTGGCCCAGGTGTTGGTCACCCGGATCTCTAACAAATTCACCCCGGCTTTCAGTGCCGCCGTGACATCCATGCGGAAGGGCGGATACCAGGCCACACCCACGGAACGGCCGTTGACTTTGATAGAAGCCATCTCATGCACGGTGCCCAGATCCAGAACATAACGTTGACCCGGGCTCAGCGCGTCGAGCCGCAGCTCCTTGCGGTAGGTGGCGGTGCCGGAGAAATACTTGATGTTAGGATCGGCGTTCTCGCACCATGACCGCAGTTCCGGGAAAGTCGCTTGGGCGGGCGTACCCACAACCGGCGCGAACCCGACCTGCCACGGCCCGGCCAGCGGGATTGGCGCAACGGCGGCGAGCGCGAAGGGAGCGCGCTTGCCGGAAGCGAAAACGATTTCGCCGCGACACGTTGCGGCGCTGCGCACGACGACTTTGCCGGCCTCATCCACCCGGGTCGTGTACGCGGCCTTGTCGGCGGCGGTGATTTCAACGGCGTGCTCGCTCGGTGCCGGTTTGCGGAACACCACAAAGATCGACTCGTGCGCATTGAGGTGCAGCGAAAGGTCCGTGCGCCCGGCGGCGGTTTTCCACACCGCAGCAGCCCGTGACGTGCCGTCCAGCGGCTGCCAGAATTCCGGCAATTTGCCCGTCACGCGGAAGGATCCGGTGAAGTCGCGGGTCTCATCGCTCGTATTTGCCAGGAAGAAAATATCCGTCTCGCCATCCTTTCTGGTGGTTGTGCGGATATCGGCACCGGGGGTTGTCACGGGTGGTGCGGGGTTCACTGCCTTGGTGAGAACCCTCGGGTTGCTCCAGAGTTCCTCGCCGAGTTTCCTGACCTCGGTATCCGCGGTCGGATAGCCGGATAGGCTGGGCGAGCGCAGCGGCTTCGGTCCGGCGATGGTCCCGCCAACGGCCACCAATTTCTTCAGCGCCCGGGCGACCTCGGGCAGCATTACTTCCTTGGGGGGCAATTGGAGGTATGGGTAGCGTCGGCCACTGGGCAGCACAATCAAGCCGTCCTTCACGCGCAGGTCGCCGTGCAGCAACGCGGTGATCGGGATGGAGTCGGAACCGGCGGGAGAGTGCTCAAGCGCCAGGTAATCGGCGACGCCTTCGCCGCGCTGGAGCAGCGTCTGCACCCGGCCGAGATAGGCGAAATACGCTTTGCCGGGCTCGAACCATGTCTGGTTGCGGCCGAAATGCGTGCCCCACCAACCCATGCCGATGCCGGGTTTGTATTTTTCATCAAACGGCTGATGGACCCAGTGGTGCAGAGCCACGCGATTGACACCGCTGGCGTAGGTTCCGTCGGTGCAGGTTTTCAGGAAAGCCGGGGCCTCGCTCCACCGGCTGAGCGGAGGCATGCCGGTGAATGATTCGGCAGCAATAATACGATGTCCGGCGGCGCGGCCTGCGGCCACGATGTTATAGTCAATGCCGCCTTGGCCACCGGTCCAGAATTCTCCCATCGGCGTGTCAGCCAATGCCGATCCGGCAATCGTGTCAAACGGGCCGGTGTAAGGTTCCCAGTTAAATGTCATGCCCGCCGCATGAACCGCATCGGAACCGGTGCGGAAACCTTCAAGAAACAGCGTTTTGATCACATCATGATAATCCCATTCAAAGCGCGCGCTCTGATCCGCGCCGGCTACGATGCGCGCCTCTTCTTTGCGGCCTTCAGTGACGATC
>Ga0118677_10010443_pt1 | contig 14195 bp, 10 predicted proteins | sample AliMusrvi5mmetaG_FD_86154 | JGI IMG/M metagenome (GOLD analysis project Ga0118677, IMG submission 86154) | reverse complement strand
GGCGCGGGCCATGATGGCGCGCTGAACTTCGTCATTGGCGATGGTGATGCCGTTCTGCTCGCCCAGCTTGCCCAGCACCAGGCCCAGGCGCACGCGGCGCTCGGCGATCTTGCGATACTCGGCCTTCAGTTCGTCTTCGGTCTTGCCTTCGTCGGCGGCGGTCTTGCCTTCACGCTTCAGCTCTTCCTCGACCTGGGCCCAGATGCTGGTGAACTCATGTTCGACCATGGCGGGCGGCAGCGGGAAGCTGTGGGCGTTGTCCAGCGCGTCCAGCACGCGGCGCTTGAGATGCAGGCGGCTGGCGGACTTGTAGTCGTCGGCCAGCTGTTCGCGCACGCGAGTCTTCAGGGTGGCCAGATCGTCCAGCCCCAGCTTCTTGGCCAGCTCGTCGTCGATCGGGGTCGCTTCGGCCTGCTTCACTTCCTTGACCGTGACGGCGAACACTGCGTCTTTGCCGGCCATTTCGGGGGCGTGATACTCGGTCGGGAAGGTGACCTTCACGTCGCGGCTTTCGCCGGCCTTGGCGCCGATCACCCCGTCTTCAAAACCGGGAATGAAAGTGCCCGAACCCAAAGTGAGGCTGAAGTCCTCGCCCTTGCCGCCGGCAAAGGGGGTGCCGTCGATGCTGCCTTCATAATCGATCACAACCACATCGTCCTTGGCGGCGGCGCCGTCCTTGGTGGTGTAGTTGCGGACATTCTTGGCCAGGCGGTCCAGCGCCTCATCAACATCGGCATCGGCGATGTCGGCGGTCAGGCGTTCCACGGTCAGCTTGGCGACATCGGTCGTTTCGAATTCGGGCATCAGGTCGACGATGACCTCGAAGGTGAGGTCGGACTTGCCGTCCACCACATCTTCCACGCTGCCCACCGGCTCGACGCGCGGCTGCAACGCGGGCTTGAGCTTGTTGTCGGCGATGGCCTTCTGGCTGCCTTCATTGACGGCGGCTTCCACCACTTCGCCCATGATGGACTTGCCGAACTGCTTCTTGAGATGGGAGACCGGCGCCTTGCCCGGACGGAACCCCTTGAGGTTCACGCGCGGCTTCATCTCTTCCAGGCGCGCATTGACCCGGCTGTCCAGCTCGCTGGCCAGAACGGTGACCGTGAACTGCTTGTGCAGGTCCTGGGAAAGGGTCTCGCTGATCTGCATCTGAACTACTCTCTTTTCAATCTTGCCGAAACCTGGTGCGGGCAGAGGGACTTGAACCCCCACGACTTTCGTCACTGGAACCTAAATCCAGCGCGTCTACCAGTTCCGCCATGTCCGCGTTTTTGGGCGGAAAACCGCCCGAAGCGGGCCCCTATAGCAGGGGATTCGGGGGGTTGCTAGGGCTTGGGTCCAAACGGCTTCATATAGCTCCCGACATCCCAGAACCGGCCGAATTTCCGGCCCACTTCCCGGTAAATTCCCACCGCCTCGAAGCCGAACGCCAGGTGCAGTCCGACCGAGGCCGCGTTGGGCAGGCTGATGCCCCCGAACACCCGGTGAATGTCCTCATCCTTCAGGGCTTCGAACAAGGTGGCGTAGAGCCGGCGCCCCAATCCCAGGCCGCAGACTTCCGGCGACAGGTAGATGCTGCTCATCACGGTCGTGTCGTAAGCCGCACGGTCTTTGTAAGGATGCGAGCTGGCCCAGCCCACCGCCTCGCCGTCTTTCACCGCGACAAAGCATTGATAGCGGCCGGTCTGGGCAAAGCCGTCGAACCAGGCCCGGCGCTGCTGCAAGGTGCGCGGCTCGATGTCGAAGGTGACCGGCGTCTCGCGCACATAATAGTTGTAGATCGCCAGCAGCGCCGGCAAATCACCTTCTTCCACCCGGCGGATCGCCACCTCGCTCATAAACTCAGCCCCGTCAGCACCTCGGGCATCATTTCCGGCAAGTCCTCGGCGATCAAGCCGGGCCCGAAACGGTCGGCGGCATCGCCATGCAGCCAGGCGCCGCAAGCCGCGGCATCGAAGGCACTCATGCGCTGGGCCAGCAGCCCGGCGATCAGTCCCGCCAGCACATCGCCTGCCCCCGCCGTCGCCAGGCTGGGCGGGGCGTTGGCGTTGATGGCCGCTTTGCCCGGCGGATCGGCAATCACCGTGTCGCCGCCCTTGAGCAGGATCACGCAGCCGGCGCGCGCACTGGCCTGGCGCGTGGCATCGAGTTTGGAGGCGCTGGCATCCAGCAGCGCCGGAAACAGCCGCTCGAATTCCCCGGCATGGGGCGTCAGCACACAGCGGTCATGCAGGCGATTGAACAGCGCCTCCGGATCATCCTTGAAGGAGGTCAGCGCATCGGCGTCCAGCACGACGGCGGCGCCGGATTTCAGCGCCGCATCCACCAGCGCGCGGGTTTCCCCGCCGATCCCCAGACCCGGGCCGATCACCAGCGCATTCAGCCGCTGGTCGGAGAGCAGTTGCGTGAGCCCCTCCGCGCCTTCGAACGGCTTGAGCATGATGGCGGTGAGATGGGCGGCATTGACCGCCAGCGCGTCCGGCGGCGAAGCGACACTGACAAGTCCGGCACCTACACGCAGCGCCGCACGCGCCGCGAGCCGCGCCGCGCCGGTGGCATGGGCCGGGCCGCTCACCACCAAGGCGTGCCCGCGGTCATATTTGTGCGCCTGGGCGCGGGGCCAGGGAAATTGCCATAGCGAAGGCGTGTTCTCGTGCAGCGTGGTATCGGCGGCGACGTCCGGAATGCCGATGTCGGCGACGACAGTCTCTCCGCACAGCGCGCGGCCGGGCAGCAACAGATGTCCCGGCTTTTTGCGGAAGAAGGTGACGGTCAACGCCGCGGTGACATACACCGCGCCCAAGGGCTGGCCGGTATCGCCGGAGATGCCGCTGGGAATATCGATCGCCACCACCGGCAAGCCGTTCAACGCTTCGACCATCTGCGCCGGCGCGCCTTCCAGCGGGCGTGACAGGCCGGCGCCGAACAGCCCGTCCACAACCAGCCGCGCGCCGTCCAGCGCCGCCGGCGTCAGCGCCACCCGCGCGCCTTTCCAGCGCACCGACATTTCGCCGGCGTCGCCCTTGTGGTCAGCATCGTGAGCCACCCGCACAATGAAGCCCTGCTCGTCCAGGTGCCGGGCCACGACAAAACCGTCGCCGCCATTGTTGCCGGGACCGCACAACACCGTGACGGGGCACGGCTTGAAGCGCGCCGAGATGCAATCGGCCACCGCCCGGCCGGCATTCTCCATCAAAGTCAGTGACGGCACCCCATGTTCCACCGCAAAGCCATCGGCCCTGGCCATCTGCGCGGTGGTGAGGATCTCGCCGCTCATGCTTTGGCGAAATAGCTGTCCAGCCGCGCCAGCGACTGTTCGATCAGCGACTGCTGCTTGCAGAAGGCAAAGCGCACAAAGGTGTCGGGCGTGCCGCTTTTGAAGAAGGCCGAAAGCGGGATCAGCGCCACCCCGGCCTCGCGGATCAGCCGCTCGCAGAAGGCAAAGTCCTTTTCGTTGGTCAGCTTGGTGATCCCGGCGGTCAGGAAGTAGGTGCCTTCGCAAGGCTGCACTTCAAAGCCCAGCCTGGTCAGCCCGGCCGCCAGCACGTCGCGGTTCTTCTGCAGCCGCGCCGTCAGCGCCAGCGGAAAATCCATCTCGTGCGTCAACCCATGCGCCACACCCAGCTGCAGCGCCGGCGAGGTGGTGAAAGTGAGGAACTGGTGCGCCTTGGTCACCACGCTGACCAGCTCGCGCGGACCGGTCACCCAGCCCACCTTCCAGCCCGTCAGAGAGAATATCTTGCCCGCCGAACCGATCCGCAACACGCGTTCGCGCATTCCCGGCAGCGATGCCAGCGGGATATGGGCGCGGTCGTCGAACACCAGATGCTCATAGACCTCGTCGCAGATCACCACGATGGCCGTGCCGGTCACCACCTTGGCCAGTACGTCCAGCTCCGCAGCGCTGAACACCCGCCCGGCCGGATTGTGCGGCGAGTTGATCAGGATGGCCTTGGTCTTGGGCGTGATGACGGCGCGCAGTGCCTCTTCGGTCAGCCGCCAATGCGGCGGTCCCAGCTGGATCGCCTTGACCACCGCGCCGGCGGCTTCGGCCATGGGGCGGTAAGAGTCATAAGTGGGCTCGATCATCACCACTTCGTCGCCCACACCGGCCATCGCCATCAGCGCGCCGGTGATCGCCTCGGTGCCGCCGGAGGTGATCAGCACTTCGTCTTCGGGGTCGTAACTGAGGCCATAGAATTTGGCGCCATGCGCCGCCACCGCCTGGCGCAGCACCGCCAGACCCTTGGACGGCGGATACTGGTTGGGGCCGTCGATCAGCTGCTTGGCCGCGACCTCACGCAGCGAGACCGGCCCATCCTGGTCGGGAAAGCCCTGCCCCAGGTTGATGGCGTCATGTTTCAACGCCAGCACGGTCATGTGCTGGAAGATGCTGGTCGGCAGGCTGGAAAAGACGGGATTGGGCATGGCGGCCATGTTTAGGGGAGCTTTCGTGTCCGGGCGAGCCCCAGCTTGCCTGCCCTCCCCAGGGCATCTGCGGCCGGTCCGCTATGGCGCTTTATTGTGCAATATGTATATTTTATAGGCTGTTTTCGGCAGCCTGTGGACGGACCATCCTCAAGTCCTTGAACAGACTGCGCTTTTTTTCGGCAAAAACCGGCACAACTCCTGCTAAAGCGTTAACGGAGCCGTGCCCATCCGGGCGCGCGGAGGAGCACATGAAGAAGATTGAAGCCATCATCAAGCCGTTCAAGCTGGATGAAGTGAAAGAAGCGCTGCAGGAAGTTGGGGTCCAGGGCATCACCGTCACCGAAGCCAAGGGCTTTGGCCGCCAGAAGGGTCATACCGAACTTTACCGGGGCGCCGAATATGTCGTGGATTTCCTGCCCAAGGTGAAGATCGAGATCGTCATCAACGAGGACCGCCAGGAAGCCGCCGTGGAAGCCATCCAGAAGGCTGCGCGCACGGGCCGCATCGGCGACGGCAAGATTTTCGTCCTCAATGTCGAGGAAGCCATCCGTATCCGCACCGGCGAAACCGGGGCGGACGCAATCTAAACAGAACCTGCCGCCCGCTGGGGCACCATCAGATCAACGTTGAAGGGAAGACTGACCAATGGCCGACAAGAAGACGACAGCAGCCGACATCCACAAGCTGATCAAGGAAAAGGAAGTCAAATATGTCGACGTCCGTTTCACCGATCCGCGCGGCAAGTGGCAGCATGTGACCTTCGACCTGATGATGGTCGATGACGACTTCCTGAACGAAGGCACCATGTTCGACGGTTCGTCCATTGCCGGCTGGAAGGCGATCAACGAGTCCGACATGCTGCTGAAGCCGGATCTGGACACCGCGGTGATCGATCCCTTCTTCGCCCAGACCACCCTGATCCTGATCTGCGACGTGATGGAGCCCCTGACCGGCCAGCATTATGCGCGCTGCCCGCGCTCCATCGCCAAGGCGGCGGAAGCCTTCGTCAACTCCTCGGGCGTCGGCGACACCACCTATTTCGGTCCGGAAGCCGAATTCTTCATCTTCGACGACGTGCGGTTCGACGTGCAGATGAACAAGGCCTTCTACTATGTCGACTCCAAGGAAGGCGCCTACAACACCGGCACCGAATATCCGGAAGGCAATCTGGGCCATCGTCCCAAGGTGAAGGGCGGCTACTTCCCCGTCCCGCCGGTGGACAGCGAGCAGGACATGCGCGGCGAAATGTTGGCGGTGATGCGCGACATGGGCATCAATCCGGAAAAGCACCATCACGAAGTCGCCAGCGCCCAGCACGAACTTGGCTTCAAGTTCAACACGCTGACCAAGTGCGGCGATTACATGCAGATCTACAAGTATGTGATCCACCAGGTCGCCCAGGCCTATGGCAAGACGGCGACCTTCATGCCCAAGCCGATCTATGGCGATAACGGTTCGGGCATGCATGTGCATCAGTCGATCTGGAAGGGCGGCAAGCCGCTGTTCGCCGGTTCGGGCTATGCCGACCTGTCGGACACCTGCCTGTATTACATCGGCGGCATCATCAAGCATGCCAAGGCGCTCAATGCCTTCACCAACCCGCTGACCAACAGCTACAAGCGCCTGATCCCCGGCTTCGAAGCCCCGGTGCTGCTGGCCTATTCGGCCCGCAACCGTTCGGCCTCCTGCCGCATCCCGCACTCGGCCTCGCCCAACGGCAAGCGCGTCGAGGTTCGCTTCCCCGATCCCGGCGCGAACCCCTATCTCGCCTATGCCGCGATGCTGATGGCGGGCCTGGACGGGATCGAGAACAAGATCCATCCGGGCGGTCCGATGGACAAGGATCTCTACGCGCTGCCGCCGGAAGAGCTGGCCAAGGTGCCGCAGGTTTGCGGATCCTTGCGCGAAGCGCTGGACAGCCTGAAGGCCGACCACGCGTTCCTGACCAAGGGCAATGTGTTCAGCGCCGACTTCATCGAGAGCTATATCGAGCTCAAGTATGAAGAGGTGTATGCCTTCGAGCACACCCCGCATCCGGTCGAGTTCAAGATGTACTATTCGGTCTGATCGAAAGATCGGATTGCAAGATCAGGGCGCGGCGAAAGCCGCGCCTTTTTCTTTAGGCGACGGCGCTCGCCGTAAAGCCAGCCGCGGCGCCGGGGCGCGAGACCGGGAAGGTCACGAACACCGAGCAGCCCCGGCCAAATTCGCTTTCCAGCCAGGCGCGGCCGCCATGCAGCTCGGCCAGACCGCGCACCAGCGCCAGACCAAGGCCCGTGCCGCCCGCCTGGCGGTCGAAGCGGTTATCGACCTGGTTGAAGGGCGTGAAGATCATGTCGAGCTTGTCGCGCGGGATGCCCGGGCCATTGTCGCGCACCATGACCTGGAAATCGCCGTTGGCGGCGCGCCCGCCGATCACTTCGATCCGGCCGCCCAGCGGCGTGAACTTGACGGCGTTGGACACCAGGTTGATCAGGATCTGCTTGAGCGCCCGCTCGTCGGCATAAAGTTCCGGCGCGCTTTCGTCGACCGCGATCACCAGCGTCTGGTCTTTTTCGCGCGCCTTGGTGCCGATCAGCTTCAGGGCGATGTCGAAGGTGCGGGCCGCGTTCAGCGGATGGGGCGAGATGTCCATGCGCCCGGCCTCGATCTTGGCCACGTCCAGCAGGTCGTTGATCAGCGACAGAAGATGGGCGCCCGAGGAATGGATGTCGCCGGCATAGTCGCGGTAGCGCTCCGAGCCGACGGGGCCAAAACATTCCTGGGCGATGATTTCCGAAAAGCCCAGGATGGCGTTCAACGGTGTGCGCAGTTCGTGGCTCATATTGGCCAGGAAGGCGGTCTTGGAGGCGTTGGCGGTTTCGGCTTCAAAGCGCTTGCGCAGCGCCTCGTCGCGGGTTTCCTCCAGCTCGCGCGCCAGGTCCTCGACCTTGAAGCGCAGGCGGGCATCCTCGCCCATGCGCAGCACCAGCGGACGGCCGGTATGCCACATCTGGAACGCCACAAAGGGCGCCAGCGCGCCCATCACCATGTCGGTGAAGGACTCGCCGAAGATGAAGCGCACCGACACCATCAAGGACAGCGGCAACAGGTTGGCGAGGTACATCTTCATGTTGCTGCCGCGCGCCACCACCAGGCCAGCGATCACCGCCATCACGCAGGCGGCCAGGAACATGTGGTTCAGGCCGTTGCCCGGCTCCCAGCACAGCCAGGGGAGCAGGCCCCAGGCAAAGCTGCCGAAAGCCTGGATCATGACAAAGCATTGCAGCCAGGAGTCGGTATCGCCTTCGTCGTCGTTATAGTGTTCGTAGGCGGTCGCCATCAGGGCGGCGGCGCCCATCGCGGCGGTCACCGCCAGGGGCACGAACAAGGTCTTGGCGAAACTGACATGGCCGAAGGCGCCGGTGGAACAGAGGATGGCGGCAGCCAGCGCCCAAAGCGGCGAGGTGACGCGGGTATTGCGCGCCGTGTTGGCGGCGAGCGACAGCTGCGCCTTGACGACGCGCGGTTCACTCTCCTGGCCCTCGGTGATGAATCGCAGCAGCGACACGCGGCTAACCCTTATGCTGTGGGGTCATTATTGCGCCGGGGCTCTTAATAATACCTTTGGTCGGGCTATTTTTCGGCAGCCCAGCTTTTGGCTCGCTTTTCACGCTTAAGGAAAAGTAAAACAGGGTCGCAAAGGCTCCGAATCGCGCCAGTGTGCGCTGCACCGTTCACCTAGATTGCCCTCGCAGAACAGAAGTTATGGCCAAGAAGAATCCCGACCTTTTCGACAGCTCGTCCAGCGCCTCCAAGGCCTACACCGCCAAGGACATCGAGGTGCTGGAGGGTCTGGAACCGGTGCGTCGGCGCCCCGGCATGTATATCGGCGGCACCGACTCCAACGCCCTGCATCACCTGGCGGCCGAGATCATCGACAATTCGATGGACGAAGCGGTGGCCGGCCATGCCAGCAACATCCAGCTGGAACTGAAGCCCGGCAACGTGCTGGTGGTGCGCGACAATGGCCGCGGCATCCCGGTGGACCCGCATCCCAAGTTCAAGAACAAGTCGGCGCTGGAAGTCATCATGACCACCTTGCATGCCGGCGGAAAATTCGACGGCAAGGCCTATGACACATCGGGCGGCTTGCACGGCGTGGGCGCATCCGTGGTCAACGCTTTGTCGGAATGGATGGAAGTCGAAGTGGCGCGCGACAAGCACGGCCACAAGATGCGCTTCGAACGCGGCGAGCCGAAAGGCAAGCTGAAAGACCTGGGAAGCGTCAACCGGCGCGGCACCATCACCAGCTTCAAGCCGGATGAAAAGATCTTCGGCGACATCCAGTTCTCGCCCGCCCGCCTGCACCGCATGGCCAAGTCCAAGGCCTATCTGTTCCGCGGCGTGGAAATCCGCTGGTCCTGCGATCCCTCTCTAATCGACGACGAGACCCCGGCCGAGGATGTGCTGAAGTTCCCTGGCGGGTTGCTGGACTTCCTCAGGAGCGAGATCGGCAAGGCCCCCACCGTCACGCCGCGCGAATTTTCCGGCCGTACCGAGAACAAGGACGGCCGCGGCGCGGTGGAATGGGCGGTGACCTGGGCGCCGTCGCGCGATCCCTTCACCCGCTCCTATTGCAACACCATTCCCACCCACCAGGGCGGCACCCATGAACAGGGCCTGCGCAACGCCCTGACCAAGGCGCTGCGCGCCCAGGGCGAGCGCGTGAACAACCGCAAGACCAGCCTGATCACGGCGGATGATTTGATGGACTCGGCCTGCGCCGTGCTGTCGATCTTCATCCGCGAACCGGAATTCCAGGGCCAGACCAAGGACAAGCTGTCCTCACCGGATGCCCAGCGCCTGGTGGAAAATGTGGTGCGCGATCATTTCGATCATTGGCTGGCGGAAAGCCCGGTGGAAGCCGGCAAGCTGCTGGACTTTGTCATTGACTGCGCCGAGGACCGGCTCAAGAAGCGGCAGGAAAAGGAAACCAAGCGCCAGTCGGCGACGCGCAAGCTGCGCCTGCCCGGCAAGCTGGCCGATTGCTCCAAGGGCGCGGCCGAAGGCACCGAGATTTTCCTGGTCGAAGGCGACTCGGCGGGTGGAAGCGCCAAGCAGGCGCGCGACCGCGCCACCCAGGCGATCCTGCCCCTGCGCGGCAAGATCCTGAACGTGGCGTCGGCCGCCGCCGGCAAGCTGCAGCAGAACCAGGAATTGTCGGACCTGGTGCAGGCGCTGGGCTGCGGCACCGGCGCCAAGTACAGCGCGGGCGACCTGCGCTATGACCGCATCATCATCATGACCGACGCCGACGTGGACGGCGCGCATATTGCGTCGCTGCTGCTGACCTTCTTCTATCGCGAGATGCCGGGCCTGATCGAAGACGGCAAGCTGTACCTCGCCATGCCGCCGCTCTATCGCCTCACCCAGGGCGGCAAGACCATCTATGCCCGCGACGATGCCGACCGCGAGCGCATTCTGAAAAAGGAATTCCGCGCCGGGGCCAAGGTGGAAGTGTCGCGCTTCAAGGGCCTGGGCGAGATGATGCCGGCGCAGCTCAAGGAAACCACCATGCGGCCGGGTCACCGCACCCTGCTGCAGGTTCACATCCCCAAGGACGATGTGGCGGAAACCGAAAACATGTTCGAGCGGCTGATGGGCAAGAAGCCGGAACTGCGCTTCCAGTTCATCCAGGAGAATGCAGAGTTTGCCGCCGAAGTCGTGGACGTCTAGCGCGCCGGTACTGCGATCGTTGCCGCCAGCAGAGTCTGGTCTCCGCCCTGCGAGGGCACCGCATCAGCCGGGCGCGCGCGTTGCAGCTTCGCGCCATCAGGAGGCAGCCCCCGGCGCTGCGCCACGAGCAACAACGCCACGGGATCGGGCGAGCCCAGATGCAGGGTTAAATGCGCGTTGGCGCAATCAGGCGTGATGCACACGATAGCTGTACGATGGCCGAACGCCGGCACGGTGACGCCATTCAAAGTGAAGGACTGAAGCTTGGCATTTTCCGGCACACGCAAATCGGCATGGTCGCCCGGCGCGTTCCACACCAGGGTCACGTCATCGCCATGGCGCGTGACGGTGGCGGATGGCGGCGCGGAGCGCGCATTGCCCGCGGGCGCCGCATAGCCACGCACCGTGCCCGGCTGCGGCTGGGAGGAAAAATCGGCGAGCCTGCGCATCGCCTCCGGCAAATGACCGGTGGGCACGATCCAAGACGCCTTTCCCGCCTGTTCGACATAGACGATGTTAAGGCGCTGCGGCGAAGCGGTGCTGAAAGCCGGCTGCAATCCCGCTGTCACCGCCAGGCCCAGCGCCAGCAGCAGCGATGCCGCAAAGGACCAGCCCCATCCCTTCGCCTTCCCCAGCAGCGGCAGCAGCGGCAGCAAGCCGAATGCCGCGCTGACGGTGAACATGGCATGCATCTTCAGTCCCAGGCTCACTTCGCCGCTGGCGTTCAGCCCCAGCCACACGATCAACGCCGCCACCGCCGATAACAACAAAGCAAACTCACGTCCGCCGCGCACCGTCACCAGCAGCAGCGGCGCGGCCACCAGCGCCGGAAACAGGAAATAGGGCGTCAAGCCCGGCACTAACAGCGCGCAAACGATCGCCAGCGCTGCGAACCACAGCCAGCAGGCAATCGCCGCCGCCCACCGCGCGGCCAGCAGCGCCACCGCAAAGACGCCGAACGCCAGCGACAGGCGCAACCATACGGGATGGGCAAAGGACGGATCGGCATGGCCCGATATCCAGGCCGCCAGCCCATGCAACACAAAGCCCATGCCGAGGCACCCTGCGACCAGCACCACCGGCGACAGCAGCGCCGGCAGGAGCGGCGGCGGCAAGGTGCGCCGCCCGCGGCGCGTCAGGAAACCGGCCAGGGCAATGGCGGCAAAAGCGGCGATGGACAGCGGCAGCGCCCAGCCCACGGCAAAGCGCGGCAGCCAGCGCCCCAGCACATCGAGATAGATGGCATCAGAGCCGTTCAGGCTTTCCGGGTCGGCATGGGCCAGCGCCTCGGCCAGTTCCAGCGCCGCATCGCCCTGCTGTTGCAGGCTGCGCGGATCGATATTTTCGCGCCGGTCCAACGGCGTGTGATAATGCGCGACATTGCCGACAAAGGCGAAGTTATAGGCCGGCGCACCCGTTGCCAGCATGGGCGTGAGGTCGGTGTCGTTGGGCATGATTTTGTAGATCTCGCTGTAGAGCGAGGAGGTGGCGTACTGCTTCACGCGCGCCGCATATAGTCCGATCAGCTTGCCGTTGCCGGCGCTGGTCTGGAACAGATAGCTGGGGCCCTGGTTGCCGCGGGCTTCCACATTGATCACCGCCCCGACTTTGGCGCGCCGCAAGGGATCGCGCAGGTACAGCGAGGCGCCCACCATTCCCGCTTCCTCGCCATCGGTGAACACCGCGATGACCGGATGCGTGGCCCCGCCTTCGATCCCGCGTGCCTTCAAGGCACGGATGGTCTCCAGCAGGATGGCGACGCCGGCGCCGTCGTCACCGGCGCCCGGGCCGGCGGCGACGGAGTCGCTGTGCGCCATCAGCAGGATCTGCTTGCCGGCGCCCGGCGACACGCCGGCGATAATGTTGGTGACGGTGCCGCAGGGGATATTGTCCCAGCGCTTTTGCGAATAGCAGCTCATGCCGGTTTGGGTTCGGGCCTGCACACCCATCGCCGCCAGCTCGCCCAGGATGCGCCCGCGCACCGCTTGCGCAGCAGCACTGCCGGACGGATGCGGCGCCTGATCGCCCAGCACCCGGCCCAGCACGGCATCGGCGCGGGCGGCGGAGAATTGCGTAAGCGGCGCATCCAGCCCCAGCGCATCGGGACGCGATTGGCCGAACACCGACAAAAGCCAGATCGCGGCGGCCAAACCGCCAAGTCCCCAAATCCGCACCACAATCCCCACCCGGTTCCGCCTGAAACCCCAAAATACAGGGATAACTTGCATTTTGGGGGAATATCCCTATTTTGCACTGCGATAAGAGTCGCGCTGCCATTCGGGCGCGCGACCTGGGCGCCACATGTAGCGCCCCTTTTTCAGGAGCGTGCTACGACAACTGTGACGACCTCCGGCGCGAAAGCCGGATTAGACGAAGTCATTGAAAATACAGAGACTTCATCGATTGTGATCCCCGCCGATCAGCCTGTTTCCACGGGCTTTGACAGCTTGGGTCTGTCCCCTGACCTTCTTCGGGCGGTGACCGACAGCGGCTACACCGTCCCCACGCCGATCCAGGCCCAGGGCATCCCCCATGCGCTGAAGCGGCGCGACATGATCGGCATCGCCCAGACCGGAACCGGCAAGACCGCCAGTTTCACCCTGCCGATGATCGAGATGCTGTCCAAGGGCCGCGCCAAGGCGCGCATGCCCCGCGCCCTAGTGCTGGAGCCGACCCGCGAGCTGGCCGACCAGGTGGCCGAAAGCTTCGACCGTTACAGCAAATATTCCAAGCTGACCCATGCGCTGCTGATCGGCGGCACGGCGATGGACGAACAGATCAAGAAGCTGGACCGCGGCGTCGACGTGCTGATCGCCACCCCCGGCCGCCTGATGGACCATTTCAACCGCGGCCGCCTGCTGCTTTCCCAGGTCAACATCCTGGTAATCGACGAAGCCGACCGCATGCTGGACATGGGCTTCATCCCCGACGTCGAGGAAATCTGCAAGAAGCTGCCCTTCACCCGCCAGACGCTGTTCTACTCGGCCACCATGCCGCCGGAAATCCAGCGCCTCACCGACCAGTTCCTGCACAATCCAGTGCGCATCGAAGTCTCGCGTGAGGTCCAAATCGCTCGCCTCGTCTCTCGGGATGGCATCGCCCCAGATCTCGCGCTCTTAGACGACCCCAATGAGTGTTCCCTAGATAATTTCGTCGGATTCAACCTGGTGGTGAACAACGATGACGAGCTCGAGCCGACACTCGCGATAATCCGTTCAGAGTTAGTCGAGCACGGCCGGCGCCTCGCATCGTAGGAGATGCAGCTTGTGTCGCGAAGGAGCCTTGCAATTGTCGCCATCCCTGTCATAGGCACATTGGTTCTCATCGCCATCATCCTCGTCGCACATTTCGGCGGCTCGTGGGCAGGAGAGCAGCCCCCCTCTGCCGGGTACGTGCGAAAGACTGTGGGCCTCCTCACTGATGCCCCTCACGCAACGGCGGAGTTGCTCTACTCAGGGCTAGAGAACATCCTCGTTCTCACGGTCGGATTCTTTCTCGGTAAGCGTGCACTTCGGCGCCAGCACCTTGCGATCGACGCCGAGCACGGCGTCGATCACGACCAAGCCATCGCACTCGAATCTGAAGGTACATCAACCGACCTGCCCCCCGCTCTCAATCTCAGCGGCGATGAGTTGATCGCCGTTGGTGAGGCATGCAAGGCGGAGGGGCTTACATTCTCTGAGTTTATCGAGCATTTAGTGCGGGACAACCTCAACAAGCCCGGTGGTGCGGCATGACACTCACTGAACAGCGACTCATTCTGGTGGCAACAGCCCCAGATTGCCCAGGACTAACAGCCGCCATCGCAGGGGCGGTTTCGGCAGCCGGTGGAAACATCCTCGATTTCGAACAGCACGTCGACCCCTACGAGCTGACCTACGGCTGTCGCGTCGTCGTAACCGGCGAAGTGGACGCGCTGGCCCTTGGGGGCGCCTTGGATGTCCTCTCCATCAGTAGGGGCGTGACGTGGGATATCCACCCCACCTCCGACCGGCCTCGTGTCGTGATCGCCTGCTCCTCGACCCTCCACTGCGTCGGAGACC
>Ga0118677_10010441_pt1 | contig 14198 bp, 12 predicted proteins | sample AliMusrvi5mmetaG_FD_86154 | JGI IMG/M metagenome (GOLD analysis project Ga0118677, IMG submission 86154) | reverse complement strand
AAGTGCAACGGGCGATACTACGTGATCACCTCGGACTGTAGCGGCTGGGCACCGAACGCCGCCAGCTACGCCGTGGCCCAGCACATCCTCGGCCCTTGGCAGACGAAGGGCAATCCGTGCGTGGGACGTGGGGCGAACAGGACCTTCAGCGCCCAGAGCACGTTCGTGCTGCCCGTGCCCAACAAGCCGAACTGTTTCATTTTCCTGGCAGATCGCTGGAACGAGCGGAAGCTCCAAGAGTCTCGCTACGTCTGGCTGCCGTTGAAGGTCAAGGACGACGGGACTTTCTCGCTAACATGGCGTGACAAGTGGAACCTGTCGGTCTTCGACGAGAAGTGATGGAAAGGCAACAAATCATGCGACGTGCTGCCCTTGTCCTTGGCCGACGTGATTGGCTCAAAGTCACGGCGGGAGTCATCATCGGGGCACCTGCCTTCACAGCAACGGCTGGGGACTGGAACGCGAAGGCGAAACAGAATCTGAAACTTGGCGTCATGTCCAACACTTACTCTAGCCTGCCGTTGGAACAGGCCGTCGCCAAGATCAAGGCGGAAGGCTTCGGCAGCGTGGTCACGGACTTCGTTTTTGCCGATGTCCGCTTCAACCCGCTCGCTCCAGACTGGCAGGCAGTCGCCAAGATCCGCAACAGCTTCGAGCAGCAGGGCATTCGGATTGTGGGCATTTACGGATACACGAACATCGTCGATCCGATTTCCGAGCGGCGGAAGCGTGGCATCGCCAGGATCGAGTTCCTGCTGGCCAACTGGAAGCGCCTGGGCTGCGCGAATGTCTCGACCGAGACCGGCACGTTGAATTCCAAGTCCGATTGGGTAGAGTCGCCGGAGAACGCCACGGAAGAGGGCTATCAGAAATGCCGAGCCGCCGTCGAGGGTCTGGTCCGACAGGCCGAGAAAACCGGCGCTATTGTCTCCATCGAGCCCTATTGGCGGAACATTATCGACTCGATTGAGCGGGCGGAGGGGCTTTTCCACGACATTCCGTCGCCCTCACTGAAACTCGTCATGGACCCCTGCAACTATTACCGGAAGCAGGACCTGCCGCGCATGCAGCCGGTACTCGAAGACATGTTCAAGCGGCTGGGGTCCCAGATCATATTGGCCCACGCGAAGGACGTGAAGGCGTCGGCGGAAGGTACGGACCTGCCGGGCGCGGGACAGGGCGTCCTCGACTATCCACTTTATCTCAGGTTGCTGGCCCAACTTGACCGCGAAATGGACCTCATCATCGAGCATGTAGGGGCCAAGGAAGTGCCCCAAGCAAGAGATTACGTCCTCGCCCAGCTTGCCAGGGTCTAATGGAAACGGGGCTTTCGCCAGTTAGTCCTGGTCAGCGGTCGTAAAGACCACCCAAGTCCGGCCATAGGCTGGAATGGCAATCTTGATCGTGGCAATGCCGTTGGGTTGCAACGACAGCGTCTCTGCCGGGCCGCCTCCAACGGAGATGTTCGTCCTGACGACGAGGCCCGCATAATACAGTGGAACCCGGATTTCACGAACGATCTTCTCCCCAAGAGGGTTGTAGAAGAAGGCCAGCGCCTTTTCCTTGCCCTGCGGATTGACGTGGACGAAGCCGTCCCAATCGCGGCCATCGGGACGCCGGAGGTGAATCATGTCGGCGTCGAGGACTTGCCGGTGCGCCTTGTAGAAGGAGATCCACTTCTTCACCAAGGACTTCGTGGCGTCGGTGTCGTAGATCCGTGGGCCACGATAGCATGCCTGCACCCCTGCGCCGAATAGGTTGGCCAACCGCGCTTCATAGTGCGGTAGGTGTTCGCACAACGGTTCGATGGTGGCCGCCGCGCCGCCGCCGTGGTATTGCGTCAACGGCACGAACATCCAACCCATAGATGCCGTCTTCTCCCATGTGCCATCGAACACGTTCTGCCGCTCGATAATCTCCTGCTGCTCGCGCGGCAGAGACCAGTTGGTTTCGCGGTATCCCATGCCAGTCTTGTTGCTGCCGTTGAGGAAATACCAGTCGGGCACATTCAGGTAGACGCCGTGGGCTCGGCACCACTTATAGAAACTGGTAATCGCCGTCCATTGCACCCATTGCGAGTCTTCCAGCCCGCGATGGCCGGGATGATCGGTGTGGGCGCAAGTGTCGGCGGGATATGAGCCATCGTGTTCCAAGACGCCGAAGCCAGTATGGGTGAGGAACGATTCCAGTTGCGTTAGGTAGTTCCGGCCCCACTTCGATCCCAGGCAAGGCATTTGGCCGAAGCGGACGCGGGAACCGGGACCGCCGCAGTCGTCGGCTGCCGTCGCCGCGCCCCGGCTGCCCAGCAGCGAGTAGCCGCCCAGTGCAATCCCCTTGCTCCGGGCGTAATCGGCGACGAACTTGTATTTGTCCTGGTACTGCGTGTCAGTGTTTTCCAGATTCATCCCGCTGCCGAAACTCAGGATGACCATCTCGACGCCCACCTCGGCGGCCTGGTCGATGATTTCCCGGATTCGCTTCGGGTCACTGGAGATCAGATGCACCATCACCGGGTTTTCCTGGGTCCAAGGAGCGATGATCCGGTACATTCGCCGCTGGGCCAGTCCACGGCGCTCGCGATCCGTGCCGTCGCGAAACAACTCAAAGACGCGAATCGAGGTCAATGTGCTGCCGGGGGCCAGATCTACTTCCGGTCCAAACTCCGGGGCCACTTCCAACAGGCAGGGCGCATCCAACGTGTAGCTGACCTGCGTGGAATAGGCCCGATCCGGCAACCAGCGGACAGCGAAACGGTTGGCGGCCTTGCCGCTCATGGAACAGTAGGTGTAGTCGGTCTCGATGTAAAGGCTTGGCGGTTCCCAGTTGACATTGGGTTCCACGGCGCTTTCGGTCTCCTGCACTTTCAGCGTTTCGACCACCGTGCGATTGATCCGCACCGGCTTGGCCATGGTGTTGTCAATCGTCAACCACTTCTCGATCAGCGGGATACCGTCGTAAACGGCATAATGCACCTCAATCGTCGGAAGGTCTTTCGACTTTTCGCCCACCTTGGTCGGTGGCGAGAACGTCAGGGTGGCTTCCTGTCCAGGCGGAGGCCAGGGTAGATCCTTCGACAGCCACTCGGATCGGCGTTGCCACGCCATCTGGGCCTTGATCGGCCCGGACTTCCACTCGGCAAAGCGGTAGGCAGTGGGGTCGGAGTGAAGACGGTCGATCCACTCGGCCTTGAGGTAGTTCTGCACCGGCTGGCCTTCGAGGCCACCCACGACATATTCGGTCCCGTCGATAGTCACGCGGGCCTCCGGCCCAGTGGCGCGGACCAACTGTTCGCCCGAAACAAGGTTCCTGTAGTCGATGGTGGCCGCATTGGGCGTCAATCGCAGGGTCCGCCGCACGAGGCCATTGTCCAAGATCAGGTCACGTTTGGCCGTGTCCAAGGTGATTGTCGCGCGAAACGGAGCGGGGTTGATGAGCCAGTCGGTCGTCGGCAGGCTCAGTGAGGCGTCAGCGGCCATCATTAGTGACGGCGGTACGAGCAAGACGAGGCAACCGAACAAGACAACAGTCAAGACGGAGGGCACGACAAAAACTTTCATCACTGGTTCCTTATTCATCGTTACGCCTTTGCAACAGGCGTGTCTCGATTCTACCCCAAATCGCCGCAGCGGGAACCAGCCACCGGGCCGCCACGGGTCGCCGCAAGCTAAATGGAAGGCCAAATCGCGTAATAATCCCTTGGACGGCACGCATACCTTTGAGAGCCGCCCATTTTCGCGTTGAAAGCCCCGCTCTTCGACCATTTCGGGTCGCTTTGGCAAGGCTTTCAACAGCATCACGTTTTGCCCCGGCATGACCCGTATCAGCCGGGACGGTTCACGTTTCCATTTCCCCCGTGTGGCCGCCCCGGTCACGGGGCGGCTCAGCTTCAGGAGTCACCCCGAATGATCTGCACTGCATTTCCGTCCCCCGATTGGCACCAAGGCTTTCTCCGCATGTTGCCAACCATCGTCACCCACGCCAAGATCGCCTTCCGTCATCTGCGGCCCGAAGCCCGCAGCGAAGCCATCCAGGAAGTCGTCGCTAACTGCTGCCGAGCCAATGCCCGCTTGGTGGAACTCGGCAAGGTGTCTCTCGCCTACCCCCATGTCTTGGCCCGCTTCGGCGTCAAGCAAGTGAAAGACCATCGCAAGGTCGGCGGTAGCCTCAATATCGGCGACGTTCTCGGCAAGTATTGTCAGAGTCACAAGGATGTCGTCGTCGAGCGGCTCGATAAGTTCAATGAGCAACACGATTGCTGGGAGGAGGCGGTTGTCCAGGATACCCGCAACTCGCCCGTGCCCGACATCGTCGCCTTCCGCTGCGACTTCGCCGATTGGCTCAAGAGCCTGAAACGCCGCGACCGTCGCATCGCTGAGTTCCTTTCCCTCGGACATCGGACTTCCGATGCCGCCCGCAAGTTCAAGGTGAGCGATGGCCGCGTCTCGCAACTCCGCCGCGAACTGGCCGAAAGCTGGAAGAAGTTCACGGGCGGCAACGAAGGTAACGCCGCGTAGTCAATGGCCGGTATGATTCGGACGGGGCGGCTCGGCCCATACTTGGGCCGACCGTTCCGCCCGTGCTTGCACCCGGCTCAGTGCCGAGTAAAATCAATCCACCAAGGAGGCAAATTATGATCGACCGTATCTTCGACCTCTGTGTTGTATTGCTCGTCTGGCTGGCCGAGACGTTCGGCACGACCTACAAAGCGATCAACGTCTGGGTCTTCTGTGTCATCTGGCCGCTGATCACCGTGGCGGAGACCGCCGCGATCATCTGGCTGTTGTTCCGTAGGAAGCGGTAGGCTGCCGCTCATTTCCAGAAATCACGAACCACTCGCTCCCATTCGTCGGCCATAAGCTGGTGACCGCGATAGGTCGGATGCACGTTGTCCCAAATCCAGTAGTCAGCCGGGGCAGGTTTCGTCGCTTCGTCGAAAACGGGCTGGAACTGCACCAAGGCCGCGACGTGCTTTTTCGCCAGCCTGGCGACGATCTCCTGACGCTTGCAAATGTCCTCGTTGGCCTTGCCCGTGGGCTTCACGAACGGAGAGCAAAGCACGAGCTTGAGCTTGGGGTTCGCCGTCTTGGCCTGAGTGAGGAGCTGGTCATAGACCTGTTCGTACTGATCGAGCTTAACGCCCCTGCCGCTGTCGTTCACGCCAATGAGGATGCTCAGTACGTCGGGCTTCAGGTCGAGCGTGTCCTTTTGCCATCGCTTTTCAAGTTCCAGTACGGTATTGCCGCTGACGCCGCGATTGATGAAGTCCAGCTTCAGGTCCGGGAACGCCGCCCCGTACTTGGCCGCGATGATGAAGACGTACCCGTGCCCCAGGATGTGGTTCGGGTCGGCACTTCGCCCCCGGTTGCCGTCCGTGATCGAATCGCCCTGGAACAGGATTCTGGCACCGGGCGTGAGGGCGGTGATGGGCTCGGCGGCGTGCAGGGTAATCAACGGAGAGGCTAGCAGCGAAGTCAGCGAGAGAATCAACAACGATCTTTTCATTTGCATTTCTTTCATTCACGAGGCGATGGTTTTCATCTGCCCATTGTAGCAGATGGAGTGATGGATCGCCCGTGTGTCCGTTTCAAGGAGTTTCTATGAGTCATATCGTGAAGTTACAGACGCAGTTGAAGGACGCCGCCGCCGTCCGAGCCGCCTGCATACGGCTGGGACTACCCGTGCCGGTGCAGGGCAAGGTCAAGCTCTTCAGCGGCGAAGCTGAAGGGTTGGCCGTCCAGTTGCCCGATTGGGTCTATCCCGTCATCGTGGATCTGCCCACGGGGGAGATGAGGATGGACGACTTCGGAGGCCGATGGGGCGACCGCAGGCATTTGGACAAGTTTCTGCAAATGTACGCAGTCGAGAAGGCCCGCATCGAAGTGCGAAAGCGTGGTCATGCCGTGACCGAAGCCACGTTGCCGGACGGCTCCATCAAGTTGACCACCAACGTGGGAGGTGCCGCATGAGCAGCAAGACTATTGAGATCATCGTCACCGCCAAAGGCGAGACCAGCGTTCAGACGCGGGGATTCGCCGGGTCGAGTTGCCGCGATGCCAGCCGGTTCATCGAACAGGCCCTCGGCCAGCGACTCGATGAGCAGCTTACCGCCGAGTTCCATCAGGCGACGACCGTCGAGCAGGTGCAGCAGCAGCGGATGTAGCGGTGGTTTACATTCGCCGAATCGCGACAGACAATCCGGGCATAGCCACGAGGGCGAGGTGAAACGTGCACGAGGCAAACGTGACTTACGGCTTCTTCGGGGCTCGTGGCATCAAGCTTAGCAAGAGCATGGCCGTACTAACGGGTCGGTCGGCCTTCACGACAATCGTAGCCTCGACTTCATTGCCGCTGCGCGACAGCTTCACTTCGTGCAGTCCTGCCTGTGCGGCCTGGATTGCTTGGATCAGGTCGTCAGCGACCTCTCCTGCTTTCGGGTACTCAGCCCTTTGGGTTTTCAGGAATTCGGGCATCTTGGCCTTGGCCATATCAAAATAGGCATTCAGCCCCTGCATAACCATTCTAAGTGCGGACACGCCGCGTTCGGCGGCCAGTTGATCGGAGAACCCCGCACTGAAGGTCACCTTCAACCCTTGCTCGACGTCCATCTTCATCTTCAAGGAGCGGGCCTCGGCCAACGGTCGAAAAGGCTCGGAACGGCTATCATCGGCTTTCAGCAGCCCGCGGACGACCACGGGCGAAACTTCGAGGCATAGCAACGTCGTGCCGGTCGCAGAATCACCTGCCGCAGAGAGCTTCTCGTTGCTCCAAGGAACAAGCGGCATCTGCTTGATTCGGCCAACCGCTGTCGTCGGTATAATCAAGAGCGTCCGTTGATCAGCGAGGCAGACAACCTGCTGGTTCTTATCGAGCGTCCAACGATTGCCTTGCTCCATCCTGGTTGCCGTTGGGTTGGGGATCACCTTCCCCACGACCTTCCGCTGGTCGAACGGCTTGTCGGTGCGCAGGACCATGATCAATCCATCCGGGACAGCCACAACTGCCGCACGCTCAATCTGGTCGGGTGACACGCCAATCACGCCTTCCAAGTTCGGTACCTCTGAGATCACGACGAACGGATGTCCTTTTGCAAGCCTCTTCAGGTTCGCTGCCTCGGGGCCATTCCAATGCTTGCTCGCGACAATGGCGACAGAGAAGGTCGCCGCGATGGTTGCCTCGCCCGAAGGCCCTGCGGCAAAAACAAGTGATTGGGAACCTAGAGTCCCCAGAAGCAGCACGACCGCAATGACTTGCCGGAACATGATAACAGCCTTTCGCATGAACGTAGGGAGGTGATTTCCTTCATTAGCATACCCGAGGCGTGAAATCGCTGCAACCGTCTCGGCGTTTCCCTATAAGGCCGCCGAGCAACCCATCGCTTGAATTCTCGGCCCCAGCCTGTTCCATAAATCCGCCACGGAAGGCGGCAGAGTAAAGAAGAACAGATGCGACGGACACCGGCAGTCCGACGCCCCGAATCCCCCAGGGGCACGGACGCCCCCGGTAGCGATTGTAGCACGCTGGCCCACCGGCACTCTCGGTGGTTCTTTCCGGTTGCGTACCAGACTTCTTCGATCTGCGCCATGGCCCGCAGGTAATCTACGTGCCACCGCAGTGATTTCTCACGGCGGCAGTGCCTTCCCACACGGGAAGCCAAGCCGCCTGGCCCCAGGGCGCTGCCGACGTACACGTAGAACCCCGGCTGCGCTGCAAGCACGCCTAGCTTGCCCACCGGAATTTCCGAGTGCTCGGAACATCTCAGCATCAGGGCATAGGTGCCCGGCAGCGAAGGCAGGCCCACTCCGGGCTCGTCGTGTTCTTCCCTTTCAACCATTCCAACATCCTATCAGGAGCTATTCTCTATGCAACTTACGCAACGTCTGGCCGAGTACATCTCGGCCTGTTTCACCGGCCTTTGGATTCAGAGCCATGAACACGAAGACGCCATTCGCGAGATTGCCCAGCTCTGCCGTGAGCAGAACTGGCGGCTTGCGACCTGGGACATCAAACAAGGCTTGCAGATTTCGGGCCAAACCAATGCCGACGCTGGCGGAAGCGATCCACTGGCCGCCATCCGCTCGATCAACGCCCTGGCATCGGCCGATAGCTCGGCTGTCTTGATTTTGACGAACTTTCATCGTTTCTTGTCGAGCCCCGAAATCGTCCAAGCCCTGGCAAAGCAGATCAGCACCGGCAAGAACAACCGCTCGTTTATCATCATCTTGTCGCCGATCGTGCAAATTCCAGCAGAGCTTGAACGGCAATTCGTCATCCTCGACCATGATCTGCCCGGCCGCAATCAGCTTGAGCAGATTGCCCGTGGCATCGCCACCGAAGACGATGACCTGCCGCACGGCGACGACCTGAATATGGTTCTCGATGCCGCCGCCGGCTTGACCCGGTTCGAGGCCGAGGGTGCCTACAGCCTGAGCATCGTGCGACACGGCAACATCCGGCCCGACGCCATCTGGGAACTGAAGTCCCAGACGCTAAAGAAAAGCGGCCTCTTGCAACTGCACCGCGACGGCGAGCGGTTCGACGGCCTGGGCGGGCTGCAATCGCTGAAGAGCTTCTGCCTTCGAGCGATGCGGCGCCAGGGCCATCGCGATCCATTGCTGCGGCCGCGCGGGGTCCTTTCTGGGCGGGTTTGTCTATGCCTGGTCCGGGTTTTTCGTCTGCCAACTGCGGCATCTCGGCGTGCTGGGAACGGTGGCGTTTTTTCCGCTGGCGCTATTCTGCCTCGAAATGGCCGCCACCGGAGGATCGTCGAACCAGCGCCACGCGCGTGCAATTCCGGTCCGGCGTCGGTTTGCCTGGCTGGTTGGTTTTGCCGGGGTGTTCGGCCTGCAATGCCTGGCCGCGTTTCCCCAGTCGGCCTATATTTCGGCTCTTGTGTACGCGGCGCTGGTGGCGGCCCGCCTGCTGTGGCTGCTGGCGCCGGATGACCGCACCCTGACGTCCGGTCAGCGCATGCAGCCATCTGCCGTACTGGCGCTCGGCGCACTGGCGGCAGTGGCGGTCGGCCTGTTGATCGGAATGGCGGCATGGCTCCCCCTGCGCGAGTTGGGGTCGCTGTCGGACCGCGGTGGCGGCGGCACGTACGAATGGGCCACACATTTCAACTACTGGCCCCGCAATATTTTGACGTTCCTTTTTCCCTATATCAATGGTGACATTTCCAACCTGTCGTACCGTGGCTCAAGTATCTTCTGGGAAGACTACGGCTACGTCGGCCTTGCCACCATGCTGCTGGCGCTGCTGGCCGTGGTGGCGCGTTTCCGGCGTTTCAGCGTGGCGTTCTGGCTGCTGACCGGCCTGACGGCCTACGGACTGGTCCTCGGACGGGAGGCGTCGCTTTACCGGCTGGCTTTCGATGCGGTGCCGGGATTTTCGCTGTTTCGTTTCCCCAGCCGGTTCCTGTTTGTGGTGGAACTGGCGATTGCGCTGCTCGGCGGAATAGGGCTGACCGTGCTGGAGCAGTTGATTGCCCGCCATACGGCAGCACCACGAAGGCGGCTCCTTCCCGCGCTCGCCGCCGCCCTGTTGGTCGGGTTGACGGTTGCGGATCTCATTTACCATAACCGGCGGCAGAATCCGTTTGCCGACGCCCGAACCTGGCTCGCCGCGCCGCGCACAGCGGAGATCATCCAGGCGAACGGGGCGGATGGCCGCGTGTTCTCCCCCGGCAGTGCGCTGCTGCACATGGCGGTTTTTTCTGCGGCGCACGGCTGGAGCGGCAATTTGCAGCCCTATCTGGCACATCGCGAATTTCTTCAGCCCGATTCCAACTTGCTTCACGGCCTGGCCACGGTTGACGGCTATACGGGAATTGCGCCGCACTGGACGGTCGATCTGATCGGAGACCACAACCGGCAGGGTCTTCTCGGAAGATTGTATGCCCTGGACATGGACGGTTTTCAGGCGACAAATGCGTTTTTCGACTGGCTGGAAGCGCTCTCGGTGCGCTGGGTCATCCTGCCGTTCCGGATTTCCTGTAACCGGATGCAGCACATGGGCAGCGCGCCGCCAGGAGAGGTGTATCGACTGCCCGGCGCGCTACCGCGCGCCCGCGTGGTTGCTCATGCCTGCTTCGTGCCGTCAATGGATGAATTGTGTCGGCTGATCGTGGCCGGCCAGATCGACCCGCGACGGGAGGTGGTGCTGCAAGACCCGGCGGATGAGTTGCTCGCTTGTTCACTGCCAGACAAGGCACCGGATGGATCGCCGGACGGGGACGCGCGGATCGTGGTGGATCGGAGCACCGAGGTGGTCGTCGAGGCGACCGCTCCGCATGGGGGTCTGCTGCTTCTGGCCGACACCTTCTATCCGGGCTGGGAAGCGGCGGTGGACGAACAACCGGCACGAATTCTACGGGCCAACATCGCCCATCGCGCCGTCATGCTTTCGCCGGGCGCGCACCGCGTCACGTTCAAGTTTCATCCGCGGAGCGTGACACGCGGCCTGCTCCTCACCGGACTCGGCCTGATTCTGCTGTCGATCGGCGCGGCTTTTGCGTTCCGCAAGACAAAATGATTTTCCGGCACTAGAAAACCAGCATGCTGGTGCCTGCGAGCATATTCCGGATCGTGACGTCCACGTAGTCGCTGCCGGCGGTCACTTCGGCGCGCCGTCCCGTGAGGCCGGTAAGGGAAACCGCGCGGAACGACTGACCCGTGAAATCTCCGCCGCCGCAGATGATCCGGAACGTTTGCCCGTCCACATTCAACTGGTCATGCACAGCGATTTGCAACACGGCATTGGAGAGCCCGGTCAACGCCCCCTTCTGAATCACCAGTTGATCGTGGATCCTTCCGGAAGCCGGATCGGCGCGCGTCAGATCGAATACCAGCGCGGCTCCTGGCGTCAGCACCAGATCGGATTCGATCGTCAGCGTTGCGGCGACCGCATCGCCCGGATCGAGCGTCCCTCCCTGCACGACCACCGATGCGTTGGAGATGATGCCCGATCCGCCCAACGTGGCGTTGCTCGCCACCAACCACTGCGCGCCTGAAACCGTCGAGCCGCACCGCGAAAGCCCGTTGATCAGAAGCGTCCCCTCCTCCACGCGGTTCGTCCGCAGGGCATGCGTCAAATTTCCGATCGCCATCGTGCCGGCGCCGCGCTTGACCAGATGGGAGTCTGCGCCGCCCGCGCCGAGATGGCCGGTGACATGGAGCGCGGCCACATCGCCGGTATGGCCGCTGACCTGAAAGACTACGCCGGCGGCATTGGCCGTCGTCTTCTCCAGCGCCGCGTCCGCAGCCAACACCGCCCCGGTGTCGAATCCATCCACGGAAATCGTCGCGCCGTCATAAAACATGAGCGCGTTCGTGCAGCACCCTTCGATCCGCGCGCTGCCGCGCAAGTCGAGCGTCCGGCCGTTATGCACAACCAGCGAACTGCAGCCCATTCGCACGAGGCCGTTGCTGACCGAGAGGCAAGGCGCATTCGTGGTATCCCAGTCCTGCACACCGTTCCAATCCAGCAATCCGTCGGCGTTGACCGCAATCGCAAGATTATTGTCGAGCAACTGCTTTTGCGCGGAGCCAATCAAGCGGAACACCGCCGATGTCGCGCTGCCGATGCCATCGCCGACTGTCAGGTTATAACTGCACTTGGTATGATACGATGCCGGCACCCAATTGGTGCCCTTGCTATCGCTGTTGGCGAAGAGGAAGCGATTGGTCCGCACGCCCATTTCGACCACGCCGTCCTCGACGCGCCATTCCGGCCCCACCGTGGTGTCATTGCACGCATACCGCGTCCCGTCGTTCGGTTCGCACACACGCACCAGGCCGGCGCCGCGTTTCGTCACCACATCGCCAAGGCTGCCACAAAGGGTCGGCATCTGCAACAAACCGCCGTCAGCCACTTCAACCAATGAGGTTCTGGGCGAAGACGCCGTACCGTCGACAGCCAGGACCGGCCCCGCAAATGCCACGACATTCGTGGTCAACACGCGAATAAACGGAATTTGCGAGCTGGAAAACTGCCAACTCTTGAATCCGCTCGACCCCATGACGTTCGTGTTGCCACCCAAGACGAATGCGCCGGCGGTATTCGTGAACACCATGCCGACAAAATAGAACTTGCCATACGCGTCCTGTTCGGGCGTCAGGCAACGGGTGCCGTCGAAGATCAGCGTCGCGCTGTAGGTATTGCTCGGCAGCCCCGCAGGATCCCAGTTGTTCGTCGTGCTCCAGTTATTGTCGGCGCCCAACCCGGTCCAAGTCCAGGTTCCGGCCCGCAGCACGGGGCAACCGATTCCCAGCAGCGCGACCGCCGCCACGGCGCAACGAAAAACCTCCCCTCCGCCCCGCCGCAAGTGTCCCATGACACGTCTCCATTTTGTCCGGCCGACGCAATGCACCTGACCGTTTTTGCAGCCCCCAACAGACTACAACATGGCGCAAATATAACAACCTTGGCACAACGGACGCAAGCAGGACCTGAAACTGCGGGAGATTGACGCCGACCCATGCGCGGACCCACGCACGTGCGGCGCCGACGGCGCGGCGCCCCCCAGTCGAAAGGACAAGCAGTGATAAATTCACACGGGAGGGCGGTCGGCATCGACCGCCGCATCTTTTCGCCCGAAGTTATGGTCAGCCATCCAAGGGACTCGTCCCGGCAGGCTCTTCGGACGGGTGGTCAAAGCGTTTGACTTCGCAGGGCATGCGGCGCGCGCAGAGCCCCTGAAGGAAACGGATCCCGTAGACGACATGGGTTGCCATCACGCCAAACCAGGTCATTAGCCACAACAGCAATCGATAATGGATGGTGGCGAACAGCGTCACGACCAGGTAGAGCGCCACAGCCGCCGCATACCAGATCCGGAGCGGCGGCCAGAGCGCGGCTGCGACCGCGCCGCACACCAGCCCGAGCACGAAGAGCGACGGTACCATGTACCCCAGGCGAAGGGAAGTGGATGGGAAGCGCCGCACAAAGTAGCCGCGGTGCAGCGCATAGCGTCCAATCTGCCGTAGGTGCGGCAGGAAGAGCGGCCGGCGGTGGTGCTCGACAGCCACCCACGGATCGTAGATGATGCGCTTGCCGAGTCGGTGCACCACTTCCGCACAGAGGATCGTGTCCTCGCCCGGCCAGAAATCGGTTCGGAACCCGCCCAACGTGCGCAATAAGTCGGTGCGGATCATCAAATTGCAGCTCGGAAGATCGTCGGTCGTACGGATCCGATCCGGAAGGTAGCGATACCGGCAATTCCCGGACACCAGTCCGTTCGCATAGACCCGTCCCCCCGCCATTGCCCGCCACGGGTCGGACGGCGGCGTCACGCCGGGACCTCCCACGCCGCCGACATCGTCGCGGGAGAAGTACTTCACGGCGTGTTCGAGCCAGCCGGGCACAGGACTGGCATCGTCGTCCAGAAACGCGATGATCGCGCCATGGGCCGCAGCGATCCCCGCATTGCGTTTTTCCGCGGGGCGTTGGTGACCTGTCGGAATTACGCGCACATCCGCCGGCCAGGGATAATCCGGCGCCGGTTCGTCCGGCAGCACGATGACCTCGCTATTCCGGTAGGTTTGCCGGGAAAGTCCGGCCAGACATTCGGTCAGGAACGGCGAAGGCGCCGGGCAGGCGATGACCACGGAGACCAACGGAGGCGGCGACGGCATTTCGACCGGTTCTACGCTCTGATAGTATCGCAGGACGCGCAGCCGGTAAAAAATCGCCAGCGTGTCGTTCATCACCGTGCGCACGTTGGCCAGGGTCAGCGACCCGACTTTGCTGCCGAACTGCATGCGGATCGGCGCCTCGGCCACACGGTAGCCGCGCTGATGCGCGATGGCCAGCAGTTCGACGTCGAAGGCGAAACGCTTGACCAGCATCCGGTCGAAGGCCCATTGCAGCGCCGCGCGGCGGAAAAGCTTCATGCCCGTCTGCGTGTCCGTGACCGGCAGACCGACCAGCAGCTTGACCAGCCCGTAGTAGACGGCGCTGGCGACGCGCCGGCGGAAAGGATAATCGATCTCCGAATCGCGATGCCGCTTGGATCCGACCACAATGTCCGCCTGCCGAAGCTGCATCACGTCGAAGAAGGCCGGCAGCGTGGCGGGGTCGAGGTCGAGGTCGCCATCGAGCAGCAGCACATGGGTGCCGCGACTGTGGCGAAGCCCTTCCTTGAGCGCGCCGCCTTTGCCGTCGTTCACGGCGAGCAGCACGGGACGCACGGTCTCCGGATG
>Ga0118677_10010439_pt1 | contig 14199 bp, 10 predicted proteins | sample AliMusrvi5mmetaG_FD_86154 | JGI IMG/M metagenome (GOLD analysis project Ga0118677, IMG submission 86154) | reverse complement strand
CCCATTGATACCGTTATGAAACCCCGTGACCACGCCATGATCCCCTGTGCCCCTGCCCTGAAGTCCGGTGCCGCGACGCCCCTCTGGTCGCTGCGCCCCGCGCTGCTCGCGCCGCTCTGTCTCCTGCTGCTCGCCCCGGTGACCCGGGCGCAAACTCCCGCCGGCCTCCAGTCCGACGACGCCAAGGCCAAGGGCGTGGTCGTTTCGACCGCCACCGCGGCGGAGGAAACGGACAAGGACAAGGAGAAGGAAATCGTCCAGCTCTCGCCCTTCCAGGTGGTGGAGAGCAACCGCGGCTACTATTCCGCGAACACGATGTCGGGCACGCGCTTCAACACGAAGCTCGATGACCTCGCCTCGTCCCTCACCGTGATGACGAAGGGGCAGATGGCGGACTTCGGCATGCGCGACATCAACGACGTCTTCCGCTACGTCGCGGGCACCGAGGGCACGGGCACGTACACGGACTTCACGGTCGACCGCAACGGCAGCCTCTCGGACAACGTGCAGATCAACCCGACGGGCGCCAACCGCGTGCGCGGCATCGCCCCGGCCAACGTCTCCCTCGGCAACATCGAGACGATGAACCGGGTGCCGGTGGACCCGATCACGATCGACGCCCTCGAGATCAGCCGCGGCCCGAACGCCAACGTGTTCGGCCTGGGCAATCCCTCGGGCACGGTCAACCAGGTGCCGGCCACCGCCAACCTGACCCGCAACAAGGACACCACGGAATTCTGGGCGACCAGCTACGGCGGCTACCGCACGAGCATCGACGCGAACCGCATGCTGGCGAAGAACAAGCTGGCCATCCGCGGCAGCGCGGTCTTCCAGCACGAGGGCTACGAGCGCAAGCCGTCCGGCGTCGACACCGAGCGCTACAACGGGATGATCAAGTACCAGCCCTTCAAGAACACGACGATCAGCGCCGCCGTATATTATTACCACGCCTACGGCAACCGGCCCAACGAGCTGCCGCCGCGCGACAACCTCTCCTACTGGCTCGCCAGCGGCAAGCCGACCTGGGACCCCGTCACCCAGCAGATCCACATCAACGGCGCGACCGTCGCGACCGTCACCGCCGCCACCTACAACGGCCCGGACTACTTCTCCGCGACCTACCTGGGCAACGACCACAACCAGATGTTCATCGACCAGAACGGCCTGAGCTACTGGGCGGCCCCGCGCGGCACCACCAGCACCGCCGGCCCGTCCCTGGCGACGCTGCAGGCTGGCCGCTATCTCCAGGCCACCGCGGCCGCCGGCGCGGTCTTCTCCGGCACGGCGCCCCGCCCCTTCGCCCAGCCGCTGTTCAACACCACGCCGACGCTCAACAACAAGAGCATCTATGACTGGTCGGAGATCAATCTCTCGGCTCCCAACAGCTTCTGGGACCGGACCGTCACGTCGAACGTCAACCTCGACCAGATCATCATCAACACGCCCAGCCAGACCCTCGCCGCACAGCTCTCGTTCATGCGCGAGGATTCCGGCCGCTGGTCACGCAACCTGATCGGCATCGCCAACGACAACGGCCAGTCCGGCCAGCTGACGGTGGACGTCAACGAGCGCCGCCTCGATGGCACGCCCAATCCGTTCTTCCTGCGGCCCTACCTCAGCGTGGACAAGCCCCGCACGATGTCCCAGCCCGCGAAGTGGGACACGACGCGCGGCCAGCTCGCCTACCGCCTCGACCTGACCGACAACACCAGCCAGCTGCTGCGTTATCTCGGCTGGTTCCAGTTCACCGGCTACGGCGAGTACAAGTACCGCGTCAACCGCCAGTACTCCTACCGCGACGCGATCACCTCCGCCCCGTGGATTACCCCCGGCACCTACGTCGGCTACCAGGCCGCGCCCTCCGGCACGCCGGCTTCCATCAACCTCACGCAGGGCCTGGAGCGCTTCTACGTCGGTGACAACAGCGGCAACAACGTCGACTACGCGCCCGGCAACTTCCGCTACGGCAACTATCCGTTTGTCTGGGGCAACGTCGCCTCCGGCTCCTTCCGCACCGACAACCTGAACCTCGGGCAGGTCGCGGCCGACAAGTCCGGCGGCACCTTCAACACCAAGGTCGTGCTCAAGACGATCGGCGGTGTCATGCAGAACCACCTGTGGGGCGACCGCCTGGTCACCACGCTTGGCGCCCGCTACGACCAGACCTATTCCAAGTTCGGCAACCAGGGCAATCCGTCGACCGTGTTCCTCAATCCCGACGGCGTCACCTTCAACTCGTCCCTGATCGATGCCTGGTCCCCGGTCCAGTACAAGAACGGCGGCCGCACCACGAACGTCCAGTTCGTCCTCCGGCCCCTGTCGGAGTCGGCGGTGACCAAGAACCTCGGCCGGGACTCCTTCCTCGGCAGCCTGCTCAACGGCCTGTCGCTGACCTACAACCGCTCGAACAGCTTCCTGCCCGTGAATCCCGCGCAGGACCTCAACCAGAAGCTGCTGCCCAATCCCACCGGCGCGGACAAGAGCTACGGCCTCGGCTTCAACCTGTTTGACGGCAAGCTGGTCATCCGCGCGTCGCACTACGACGACTACCAGCGGAACTCGCAGAACGGCGACGCCAGCACGATGGCGCAGCGCGTCACGCGCACGGACGTGGCCATCAGCGGCGCCACCCCGGCCACCCCGCCGATCAACCTTCAGCCCAACGTCATCCGCTGGGTCACGGCCGCGAACCCGACCTGGTCCACGGATCAGATCAACGCCGAGGTCTCCCGCCAGATGGGCCTGACCCAGGACCAGCTGAGCTTCCTGTTCCTGCCGAACGTTCCGATCGGCACGACGAATGACATCCACTCCTACGGCAATGAGATCGAGGTGTACGTCAACCCGTCGCAGTACTGGACAGTCGCAGGCTCGGTGACCGACACGCAGTCGACCAACCTGAACGTCTCCAAGACCCTCGCCGACTGGATCAACCAGCGCATGGCGATCTGGACGACCATCAAGGACCCGACGATCGACCCGGTGGCCGAGCCGGCCCAGCTGTGGTGGACGCACCGCTACTCGGCCACGGGCCAGACCCCGCAGGAAAACTTCCAGGCCTTCGTCGCGGCACCCTACGGCGTCATCAAGGCCCTCGAAGGCAAGTCCAGCCCCGAGATCCGGCGCTATGCCTTCCGCGCCAGCACGAGCTTCCAGCTCGCCGGCCTGAGCACGAACAAGATCCTGCAGAAGACCACGGTCGGCGGCGCCCTCCGCTGGGAGGACAAGGCCGCGATCGGGTACTACGGCGTGCAGACGCTGCCCGCGATCATCACCGACCTGGATCCCAGCCGGCCGATCTATGACAAGGCCCACTACTACGTGGACCTGTTCGTCGCCTACAAGACGTCGTTCTGGAGCGACCGCATCCTCGCGACCTTCCGGTTCAACGTCACCAACCTGGGCGAGCAGGGCCGCCTGCAGCCGGTCGGAGCCTTCCCCGACGGGTCGATCTCCACGTACCGCATCATCACTCCGCAGCAGTTCTCACTGACCTCGAGCTTCGACATGTAGTCTGGCCCGACGCGTCCGGCGCTGCGCGCCTGCTGCCAACATCGCCGCCATTCCCACCGGGAGGGCGGCGATTTTTTCTCCCTCCGCCCGATCTGGATTAGCATCGCGCGCGTTCTCACCGGTGGTTTTGTCTTCCCCCGCATGACCCGCCGCTCCGGTATCCTCCCCTCGGCGCCCGACCAGGCCGCCGCCGACCGCGCCCCCGGGCCGACGGGCTGGAACTGCGCGCTGGTCCTGCTGGCGGTCGCCCTGGCCTACCTGCCGGTGCTGTCGGCGGGATTCATCTGGGACGACGACGGCCATGTCACGAGACCGGAGCTGCAGTCCCTGGGCGGCCTGACGCGGATCTGGACGGAGATCGGCGCCACGCAGCAGTATTATCCCCTGCTGCACTCGGCGTTCTGGCTGGAGCACCTTGCCTGGGGCGATGCGCCGCTGGGCTATCACCTCGTAAACGTGCTGCTCCACGCCCTCGCGGCCTGCCTGTTCGGCGTGCTGCTGCGCCAGCTGGCGGTCCCGGGCGCCTGGTTCGCCGCCCTGCTGTTCGCGCTGCATCCCGTGGCGGTCGAATCCGTCGCCTGGGTCTCCGAGCAGAAGAACACGCTCTCGGCCGTGTGCTACCTCGCCGCCGCCCTCGCCTACCTGCGCTTTGACGAGCAGCGCCGGTGGTCCGGCTATGCGCTGGCCACCGGCCTGTTCATGCTCGCGCTGCTGACCAAGACCGTCACGGCCACGCTGCCCGCGGCGCTCTGGGTGGTGATCTGGTGGCGGCGCGGACTCCTGGACCCACGCCGGGATGTCCTGCCACTGCTGCCCTGGCTGGCGCTAGGCGCGGCCGGCGGACTGGTGACGGCCCATTTCGAGCGGGTGCTGATCGGCGCCCAGGGTGCGGACTTCAACCTGAGCGTCATCCAGCGCGTGCTGCTGGCCGGACGGGTGTTCTGGTTCTACCTCGGAAAACTGGCCTGGCCGGATGACCTCATGTTCATATACCCTCGCTGGACCGTGGATGCGTCCGGAGCTGCGTGGTGGATTTGCCTTGCTGGCGCCGTGGCCCTGGTTGGCGCGCTGTTTGCCTGGCGGCGGCGCTCGCGCGCCCCGCTGGCGGCCGCGCTGCTTTTCGGCGGCACGCTGTTTCCCGTCCTGGGGTTCTTCAATGTCTTCCCGTTTCTCTTCTCCTACGTGGCCGACCATTTCCAGTACCTCGCCAGCCTGGCGGTCTTCGCCCTGGTTGCGGCGGGACTGACCCAGGCCGCGGCCCGGGTACCCCGCTGGCTGCGGACCGTCGGCGCGGCCGGCGTGCTGGCGGTGCTGGGGATCCTGACCTATGCGCAGGCCGGCACCTACCATGATGCCACGACGCTTTACCAAACCACGCTGGCGCGGAATCCCGGCTGCTGGCTGGCCCACCACAATCTCGCGATCACGCTCGCCAGCGCGGGACGCGTCGAGGAGGCCATCCCGCACCTCGAGACTGTCCTCAAGCTCCACCCCGACTACGCCCCCGCCGAGAACAACCTCGGCGACGACCTGTCCCGCCTCGGTCGCCACCAGGAGGCCATCCCGCACTTGGAGCGAGCGTTGCGGCTGCAGCCCAACTACGACGTCGCCCACAACAACCTGGGCAGCACCCTCGTGGCGCTCGGGCAGCCGGCGCAGGGGATTCCGCAGTTCGAGCGGGCGCTGCAGATCCGGCCCAACTTTCCCGAGGCGGAGCGCAACCTCGGCATGGCGCTGGCCCTCCTGAACCGGACGGCCGAGGCGCTCCCGCACTTCGAACGGGCCGTGCAGCTCCGGCCAAGCTACGCCGAGGCGGAGCTGAACCGGGCGATCGCCGTGATGCTGTTGCAGGGGCTGGCCGCCGCCGTCCCCCACTTTGAGCGGGCCTTGGCGCTCGATCCGGACTCGACCGAGGCCCACGACACCTATGCCCGGGCGCTGATGCAGGCCGGGCGCTTCGAGGCGGCCCTGCGGGAATGCCAGGAGGTCGTCCGCCTCGCGCCCCGTCAGGCCTCGGCCCAGATGAACCTGGCCCTGGTGCATCGCCAGCTCGGCCATCGCGAGGAGGCCATGCAGCACTACCTCGAGGCGGTCCGGCTCGATCCCCGCCTGGCCCGCTGAACCTGGTTTTCACTAATGAATTTGTATCCCCCCGCCCTCCGGCTAGGTTTTTCCCGCTAATTTCTCCCCCGCTCCCTTCATGAAGAAGCCACTCGCCCGCTCCGGCCAGGACACCACCTCCCTCGAGCGCTACGTCGTCCCCAATTTGCGCAACGCGTGCCGCATCCTCAAGCTGCTCGGCCGCCAGTTGGACGGGCTCAAGGCGGCCGAGATCGCCCGCGAGCTCGACATCCCCGTCACGACGACGCTGCGGATCATGACCACGCTCCACCTCGAGGGCCTCGCGCGCAAGGTCGGGGGCCGCTACGAGCTCGGACCCGTCCTGATCCAGCTCGGCAACTCCGCGCTCGCCGGCACCGAGATCCGCGAGCAGGCCCTGCCGCTGCTGCTAAAGCTGACGACCCTCACCGACGAGACCTCCCACCTCGCGATCCCCTGCGACGACCGCGCGCTGATCGTGGCGGTGCAGGACAGCCCCCACCCGCTCCGCGCCGCGTCGCGGCCCGGCTTCCTCGCGGAACTGCACTGCTCGTCCACCGGCAAGGTCTTCCTCGCCTACCTGCACCGCACCCGCATCGCGGAGATCCTGGTGGCGAACGCGCCCACGGCCCGCACCCCGCAGACGCAGACCTCGCTCGGCGTCATCCGCCGGGAGGCCGACCTCACCCGCAAGCGCGGTTTCAGCCTCGATAACGAGGAGTTCAACCCCGGCGTCCGCTGCCTCGCCGCGCCCGTCTTCGGCTCCGATGGCACCGTGGTCGCCGCCATCGGCATCACCGCCGCCACCGTGCGCCTCACCAAGGAGCGCATCCCGGAGATGTCCGCCAAGGTCCGCGGCGTCGCCGGCGAGCTCTCGCGGCTCATGGGCTACACCGAGCCCCGCGCCTGACCGCCATGGCCGCCCCCGTCTCGCTGCTTGCGCCCCCGGGCGGCTCGCTCACCGCCGCGCAGGCCGCCGCGCTCATCGCCCGCGCCGCCCCGGCCGCCGCTTTCCGCGGCCAGCGCGTGATCCTCATCATCCCCGATGGCACCCGCACCGCCCCGGTGGGCCTGATGTTCAAGGCCCTCCACGCCCACCTCGCGCCGGTGGTGCAGCGGTTCGACGTGATGATCGCGCTGGGCACCCACCCGGCGATGACGGACGAGGCGATCAATGCCCGCGTCGAGCTCACCGCCGCCGAGCGCGCCGGCGCCTACCGCGACGTCGCGTTCATCAACCACGAGTGGGACAATCCCGCCGCGCTCCGCGACCTCGGCGTGATCCCCGCCGAGGAGATCCGCGCGCTGTCCGGCGGGCTCTTCGCAATGGACGTGCCGGTCCACATCAACCGCCGCCTGTTCGACTACGACCGCATCATCATCTGCGGTCCGGTCTTCCCGCACGAGGTCGTCGGCTTCTCCGGCGGCAACAAGTATCTTTTCCCCGGCGTGGCCGGCCCGGGCATCCTGAACTTCTTCCACTGGCTCGGCGCGGTCGTCACCAACCCGATGATCATCGGGAACAAGTGGACGCCGGTGCGCCGCGTCGTGGACCGCGCCGGGGCGATGGTGACGGTGCCGAAGCTGTGCTTCAGCCTCGTGGTCGGCGACGGCGGCGCGTTCTCCGGGCTGTTCGCCGGCACGCCCGAGGTGGCGTGGGACGCCGCGAGTGAGCTGTCGCGCGAGCTCCACATCACGTACAAGGACCGGCCGTTCTCCACCGTGCTGTCGTGCGCGCCGGCGATGTACGACGAGCTGTGGGTCGCGGGCAAGTGCATGTACAAGCTCGAGCCGGTCGTCGCCGACGGCGGCGAGCTGATCATCTACGCGCCGCACCTCCACGAGATCTCCGTCACGCACGGCGAGCACATCCGCCGGATCGGCTACCACTGCCGCGACTACTTCCTGAAGCAGTGGGACCAGTTCAAGGACGAGCCCTGGGGAACGCTGGCGCATTCCACGCATGTCCACGGCATCGGCACCTACGACGCGCAGACCGGGATCGAGACGCCGCGCGTGCGCGTGACGCTGGCCACCGGCCTCAACGAGGCGCAGTGCCGGGAGATCAACCTCGGCTACCGTGACTGGCGCACCATCCGCCCGGAGGACTACGCCAACCGCGAGGCCGAGGGCGTGCTGTACGTGCCGAAGGCCGGGGAACGCCTCTACCACCTGCGCAACAAGCCCAAGTGGGCGGGCGGCTGAGCCAGCCCGCGCCGGTCACCGGGCCGGAGCGGCGGGCTTCGGATCGAGCTTCACCAGGGCGAAATTGATGGCCGTCAGCACGACCATGCCCGCGGCGCCGCCGATAAAGGAAGTGACGAGGGAATGCCGCAGCGCCTCGAAGCCGCCGAAGCCGAACGCGATCAGCTGGAGCAGCGTCACGACCAGCTTGGCCGCGAGATAACCGAGCGGCGCGAGGATCCACCAGCGCGGCGCCCGGCGCACGGCCCACGCGACGACCAGCGTGAAGACGGCGAGCTCCAGGGCCATCAGGCCGAGGGCCTTGCCGGACGGCAGCCCGGTCACCAGCAGGTTGACCGCCGGCGCAAACAAACCGACCAGCAGACCGGTCCCCGCCCCGTAAAGGTACACCGCGGCAAACGTCGCCCAGAACACCGGCAGCAGATACGCGCCAAGCGGCCGCGCGCCCGCCCAGGGCACGAGGTGCACGAGGAACGGCACGAGCCAGGCCAGCGTGAGCAAGATGACGGTCTCGCGCGCCGTGACCTTTCGGAAGGCGCCGTCCACAGGGGTCGCAAAGGAGCTCATGGCTGTCCAACTTAGGACGCGACTCCGCCGGCGCAACCCACAATCCTTTTCCCGCGTGAACCTCATTCTGTTCGCCCCCGCCGAGCTCGCCGCGCCGCTCCCGCGGAGTGATCCCCGGGCCGCGCACCTGCTCGGCGTGCTGCGCCGGCAGCCGGGCGACACCTTTGATGCCGGCGTGATCAACGGCCCGCGTGGCCGGGGCACGCTGGTGGCGATCGGGACGGAGGCGCTGACGCTGGCGTTCACGTGGGGGCCGCCGCCCCCGCCGCCCGTGCCGCTCACGCTGCTGGTCGGGCTGCCGCGGCCGCAGACGGCGCGCGACATCCTGCGGGAGGCGACGGCGCTGGGCGTGGGCGCGCTGCATTTCGTTCGCGCCGACAAAGGCGAGGCGGGCTATGCGCGGAGCACGCTCTGGTCCTCGGGCGAGTGGCGGCGCCATGTGATCGCCGGCGCGGAGCAGGCGTTCGACACGCGCCTGCCCGAGGTCACGCACGGCCGGACGCTGGCCGAGGTCCTGGCGGAGATTCCGCCGGAGGCCACGCGTCTCGCGCTCGACAACTACGAATCGCCGCAGCCGCTGTCCGCCGCCGCGCTCTCGCCCGCCGTGGCGCTCGCCTTCGGTCCCGAGCGCGGCTGGTCGCCGGCCGAGCGGGACCTGCTGCGCGCATCCCGCTTCACCCTCGTCCACCTCGGGTCGCGCGTGCTCCGCACCGAGACCGCCGTGATCGCCGCGCTCGCGGTGGTCAGGTCGCGGCAGGGCTGGGCCTGATTGGAATGTGGGAGCGAGCTTGCTCGCGACCCTTCGATGGTCGGCGGCCTATGGGTGACTGCCACAAGGTAGTCGCGAGCAAGCTCGCTCCCACAAATTCACTAGCCCCGGCTCCTGCCCAGCCCAATGGGGCGCCTACTCCCGGCGGAAAAAGGCGGTCGTCGGCTGGCGGATGCCCTTGCCCAGGCGTTTCAGCAGTTTCCAGCCCGGCGGCGCGAGCTCCAGCTCGCCCGGCAGCTCGAAGACGACGAGCGCGTCGGGCTTTGCAGCGAGGGACTCACTCAGGCGTGAAAACAGGATGGGCGCCACGTCGGGGATGATCTCGTAGGGCGGATCGATGAACACGAGGTCCGGCACGCCGTCCGTCGGCACGGTCCGCGCATCCGCTTGGAACACCTCGGCCACGGACGCGTCGCAGCCGAGGCTCTTGCAGACCGCGGCCAGGTTGCGGCGCAGGCACGCGGCGGCCTTGGCATTGTGCTCCACGAACACGCCGCCCGCCGCGCCGCGGCCGAACTCGGCATGGGCCTGCGCGAGGGAGTCTACGCCTGGTTCACCGGCCCGAGCTTCGAGACACCTGCTGAGATAAGGATGGCGCGGACACTCGGCGCCGACGCGGTGGGCATGTCCACAGTACCCGAGGCCATAGCCGCGGCCCACTGCGGCCTGCGGACCCTCGGCGTCTCCTGCATCACCAACCTGGCCGCGGGCATGAGCGGAAGGCCCATCACCTCAGAGGAGGTCCTCGAGATATCCGAACGCGAGAAACCCCGTTTCACCGCCTTCGTCAAGCGGACCGTCGCCATCATCGAGGACTCGTGCGCCTCCTGATCCAAGGCGCCCTCGTCGACGGTGCGGCGAAGGACATCCTGGTCGACGGCGACCGAATCACCAAGGTGGCTCCGGCCTCCGCGGACAGCGCGCCGGCCTCCGCTCTCCCCGACGGCGCGGAAGTGATCGACGCGCGCGGCATGGCCGCCCTGCCTTCGCTCGTCAACGCCCACGCGCACTCGGGCCTGACCCTCCTGCGCGGGGCCGCCGAGGACCTCGCGCTGGACGAGTGGCTGAAGACGGCAATCTGGCCCCGCGAGGCCGAGATGACCGAAGACGACATCTACTGGGGAACCCGCCTGGCCGCCCTCGAGATGATCAAGTCAGGCACCACGCTCTGCCACGACATGTACCTCGATCCCCGCGCCCAGGCCCGCGCCGCCGCCGACTCAGGCATGCGCTTCGTCGTCAACTATCCCGTGATCGACGGCATGGACGAGGCCAGGGGCGCCAGCCAACGCCACGCCTGCCGCGAGTTCTTCGACGACCTGCCCGACGGTGGCCCGCTTGTGTCGTTCAACCTGGCCGCCCACTCCGTGTACACCACCAGCGAGGGGAGCCTGCGGTGGCTCACAGCGTTCGGCCGCGAGCGGGGCCTAAGCCTCCACATCCACATGGCCGAGACCGAGGCCGAGGTCCGTGACTGCCGAGATAGCCACGGGATGGGCCCGGCGGCCTGGCTAGACTCGCTGGGCTTCCTTGGCCCAAGGACTTTCGCCGCCCACGCGATCTGGCTGGACGAGGCCGACCTCGACCTGGTGGCGGCCCGAGGCGTCACCCTGGTCCACAACCCCGTCTCCAACATGAAGCTCGCCTCGGGCCCGGCCTACGACTGGGAGGCGGCGCGGAAGCGGGGCATCCGCACCCTGCTCGGGACCGATGGCTGCGCCTCGAACAACGGCCTCGACCTCTTCGCCGACATGAAGGTCGCCGCCCTGCTCCAGAAGCAGCACTACCGTGACGCGCGGCGCCTTCCGGTGGCCGAGCTTTTCGATGCGGCGACAGTCGCCGGACACGAGGCCTTCGGCACTGGCGCGGGCGCGGTGGCAGAAGGGCGCGCGGCGGACCTCATCCTCGTGGACTTACGGCGGCCGGGCATGGTGCCGCTGCACGACCTCAAGGCCAACCTCGTCTATTCAGGCGGCGGCGCTGCCGTCGACACGGTCGTCTGCGCGGGCAGGGTCATCATGCGCGGCGGCAGGGTGGAGGGCGAGGCGGAGGTGCTGGAAGCGGCCGCGATGTGCGCCCGCGACCTCGCGGAGCACTGTGGGAAAAAACGATGAGGGCTATTTCGACTTCTTCCGCTTTGATGCCGGCGAAGGCGGCAAGGAGGGAACGATCGCGGTGAATCCTTCGTCAGGACTCGGCTCGAGAAGCACTTTTAGAATCATAGGTACCCCACCAACCAAGAAATCCATGGGTAAATGTGCCGAAACGTCAAAGGAATCTTGGGCAACCTAGTAGGAGCGGCGGACAGCCTCGTAGCGTCCTATAGACTCTCGACCTCGTCCTGCGGAAGTCCCGTCGCCTCAGCTATGATTCTGGCGTCCACTCCCAGCCTCTTGAAATTGCGAGCGTCGGCACGCGCCCGCTCGTTCGAGCCTTCCAATCGGCCTTCCAATCGGCCTTCCAATCGGCCTTCCGCCAGGCCTTCCGCCAGGCCTTCCGCTAAACCTTCCGCCTGGGCTTCCGCGCGGTCACTTTCCCTGATGTCCTTGACCATCTGCTGATACTCGAGCCGGGCGAAGTAGCGATCCCGCTCCATCTCGTCCTGCGTGAACACCCTCATGATCTCGATCGCCTCCTCGAACTCAGGACCCGCGAACGCGCGGGGTGGGGATTCAGGGTCGATGCTCTCGGACTCCGTGATCAGGTACAACCAGCGTTCGAGGCTCGACTTAAAGATACCACCTGTTGACGATTCCCTCAAGCGTCTCCAGCGGGCCAGGTCCACCGTCACGATCAGGAAGTCCCCGTCCAGGACCCGGCCCGTCGCGTCGCCCCTGGCCGTCCAGGTCTCGATCCAAGCCGATTCGGGAAGGAACGGAGAGTCCACGAACCAGATCGAGATGACCGGCAAGTGCTCGCCGTCACGCTGCCCCTTCTCCAGTTGTCCCGAATAGAGGCTCGCCCAGTTGCCAAGCATTCGCCGCCCCAGCCCAGGATAGGCCTTGACCTGCATCTCCACCTGGAATGTCCGCCCGCCCTCGTCCTCGGCCTTGATGTCCAGGACCGAGTCCTTGTTCCCCTCGAACTGGGCCAACTCATAGGGGTTGAGGATGGCCACGCTCTTCGCAAGGGGCCTCCCGATCGCCTCGAGGATGGCGTTGAGGAGGGCGAGGGTGATCCGCGGATGGTCGCGGCTGCCGAATATCTTCTTGAACAGGATGTCGATGATCGCCTTGACGCCAAGTCTCATGGGTGCCTCCACCCCATCTACGCGCGTGGAATGGCCCGGCGCTTCAAGGGAGGGCGGGAAAACAGCAAGAAATCGCAAACCCGGATGACTTCGGCTCAGCGACACCTTCGAAAACTTAGCCGGGAGAAGGACTTGAACCACTGGGGAAACCAACCTTCGGTCAGACGGACGATCCCTTCGGGGAGGGCACCAACGGCAGCGTCGCCCAGACCAGGAACCCCGTGGCCGTGTTCCGCAAGCCGCAGCTCCCGCCGTGGGCCTCGGCGACGCCCTTGACCACAGCGAGTCCCAGGCCCGATCCACCGGACCTGCGGGAGTGGGAAGGGTCGGCGCGGTAGAAGGGCTCGAAGAGCCTGGGCAGGTGCTCGTCGCCCACTCCCTCACCCTCGTTCTCCACCTCGATCCGAAACTGCTCACCCGTCGTTTCCAGGCGCACGGTGACGGCGCCTCCCTCGCTCGCGTGACGGATGGCGTTGGACAGGAGGTTGTCCATAAGCTGAAGCATCCGGTCGGCGTCGAAGCGCGCCGGCATCGGTCCCTTGCCCTCCAGACCGAGCCCCACGCGCTTCGCCTTGGCCTGGATTGCAAATCGTGAGACGGCCTTCGAGACCGTCTCGAACAGGTCGCCGTCGTTGAGCAAGAGGGACCGCCCCTCTCCACCCAGGGTCGCGATGTCCGCGAGGTCGCGCACGAGGCGGTCCAGGTGGTCGGCCTCGTCGAGGATCACGTCCGCCAATTCGTCTCGCTCAGCCTCGGAGTCGTACATGCCCAGCTTCAGGGCCTCGGCGTAGCCCCGCACCAGGCCCACCGGTGTCTTGAGCTCATGGGAGGCGCCGGCGACGAAATCGGCTTGTGTTTCAACCTTGAGGGCGAGCCTCCGGTTGGCGGCGCTCAGGTCTGCCATGTTTCTTTCCAGGGAGGCGGCCATGGCATTAAGGCTGTCGCCGAGGACGCCGATCTCGTCGTCGCGCCGGTGCCGGTACCGCGCCGCGAAATCCGAGGCGGCGATGCGGTGCGCCAGCTGCGACAGGTCCAGGATGGGCCGCGCCATCCTGCCGGACAGGACGAGGACGACGGCGAACTCGAGGACGAGGACGATGGTGCCGACGATGAGGAAGAAGCGCGAGGCCACCGCGATGCTCCGCCTGAAGTGCTCAAGCGGCTGTGCGATGACGAGGAAACGTCCACCACCCATCGCGGCCATGAGCTGGACCACTGCCTGTCCGGGAGGAGCGGCGTTCAGTATGCCAAAGAAGACCTCTCCGCCCTCCAGGCGCGCGCGGCGCTCGGTGAAGAACTCGAACTGGTCCCTCGGCAGGGGAAAGCGCTGGCCGTCCCGGAACTCCGGCACCGAGGACAGAAGCGCCGTGCCCCCACGGTCGGCGACGACGATCTTGAACCCGGACCCCGCCGCGAGGCTTTTGGCCCTGAGCGTCAGGGCGGGCAGGTCGTCGGTGCCTTCCTTCATCGTGGAGAGGATTTTGATGAAGTCACCCTTCGTCCGCGCGGCGTAGTACGGCTCGAGGAAGAAGAGGTTGGCGGCGAGGAGCAAGCCGATGCCACCGGCGAAGATGAGGGCCGATCCGAGCGTGAGCTTGAAGCGGATGGAGGTCATGCCCCGCCCTCCTTGAACGAATACCCGACGTTCCGCAGCGTGACGATTCGCTGGCCCTCGACCCCGAGCTTCCGCCTGAGGGATTTGACGTGCGTGTCCAAGGTGCGCGGGTCGCCTTCGTAGCGGTAGCCCCAGACCTGGTCGAGAATGCGCTCACGGGCGCAGACGACGTTCATGTTG
>Ga0118677_10010438_pt1 | contig 14200 bp, 6 predicted proteins | sample AliMusrvi5mmetaG_FD_86154 | JGI IMG/M metagenome (GOLD analysis project Ga0118677, IMG submission 86154) | reverse complement strand
GACGGCATTGATTTCCGCTGAACGCGGAGCCGAGACGATAGACGTTCCATGCGCCCGCCGGGGCATCCCAGACGATGTGGCCCTTTGCGTCCATGCTGGCACTCAGGTCGATGATCTTGTCCAGCGGGATGACGCCTTCGGCGGGCACGGCAAACACGCCAATGTCAACCGGTTGGCTGCCGGGGAGCGGCAAGTCGAGTGTGATCTGCTTGCCGCCTTGGACAGCTTGCATTTTGCGCACCAGTTGTTGCATCCCGCGTTCGGGAGTGATCCACGGACCGCCGGTCGTCGAGTATCCCACGCAGTCATGCATGCCGAGCTCAAGTCCTAACCGACTGGCTTCCGCGGCGGCGTGTTTCATCATCTCCCACCACTTCGGACTGCGGTAGGTGATTTCGGGCCAGGGACAATTGCCGGTCGGTTTGGCGCCGACGGTCACCGCGGAGGTGAGGTGGAAAATCGTCGCACCGCCGATACCGGCTTCCTTCATGGCTTCAAGATCCTTGGTGATGCCGTCTTTGCTGATGTTGGATCCCATCCAATGCCACCACACGTAGGGCCGTGCCGCGACGGGCGGATTGCTGAAATCCATTTCCATGGTCGCAGCCGTCGCCTCCTGCCGCAGGGCGGCCGCGCTCGCCAGCAGCAGTGTCCAATAACCAAGTTGTTTGATGAGCATGATTTGATTCGTTAATTTTCCACTAGAATCGCCAGGTCGATATACTGGCCGCCCACCGTCTGGTGGGTATGTATCGCGAGGGTGTTGGAGCCTTTTTTCAGCGCCTTTTTCAACGCGTCGGTCACGCTGTTCAATTGATAGTAGGTGATATATCCGCCCACACTCAGGATCTTCCTGCCGTTCACGTAAATCTCGGTGTCCTCGTCATAGTTGATCACCACGGCGCCATGCTTCAAGGTGGCACCATCGTATTCGAACTTCTTTCTGAGGTAGATGTCCGGGGTGGTCCATTCCGTCCGCACGTTCTGCGTCCCATGGCCGAAGGGAGCGCGGCCGGTCTTCCACGCACTGGCGTCGAAGGATTCCCCGGTCCAATTGTCAGCAGGTTTTTCGATAGTGTAGGCATACGGGGTGCTCAGGTCTCCATCCTGCACCGCGCCGACCAGAACCTTCCAGACGGGTTGGGGCAGCGGGGCGGCGGACTTGGTGATCGTCGGATTGTCACGCTCATAGGCCGCCTGACGTGAGGTGATGGCGTGGAGCCTGGCAACATCGAACTTCGGCTTGCGGGTATCATAGAAATACAGGCCGTTCCGCTCCTGTTCCACGTCGGTGAGCTGCGTGTAGGTGAATCCGAACAGGTGCGGGTTGTCGAGCATGGCGTCGATGGTGCCCTGATAGCGGGTGTAGAATTCCTCGAGTTTCTTCGGCTGCTCACCATACCCCCAACCGCCTTCGGTCGCCCAGGCGACGCCACCGATTTCGCTCACCATGCAGGGGATGATGCGCGAGGGTGCCGGTGCCGGCCTGTTGCCATAACGCGGGGGAGCGGGCAGGTCTTCCGGGATGGCCGAGAGCCGCTCCATCCAGCGGTTTCGCAGGACGCCGGGGCTGCCTTCATAATCATGGCCATCGAGGACTTCGGGATTGGGCAGCGTGTGCGTCCAACCGCTGGTTTCCAGCGCCGGTCGTGTCGGGTCGACCGCCTTGGTGACGTTCCAGATCATCTGCGAAAGCTCTTTCGCCCGCTGGTCCTCCTCATTGAACGGGCACCAACCGACGATAGACGGATGGTTCCGGTCGCGCAGCAGGACCTCGATCCATTCATTGACGTATGCCGCGTAGCTCTCGGGGTGGAACTCGTATCCCCAATCCGGAAACTCGCCCCACACCATGTAGCCGAGTTGGTCGGCCCAATAGAGGAATCGCGGCTCGAAGACTTTCTGATGCAGGCGCGCGCCATTGTAGCCGCAAGCCATGCTCATTTCGATATCCTTCTTCAGCGCCGCATCGGACGGTGCCGTCCACAGACCCTCGGGATAGAATCCCTGGTCGAGGATCAGTCGTTGGAAAAACGGCTTGCCATTGATCAATATCCTGCGGCCGTCGATGGTGAGCTTGCGCAAGCCGAAATAACTTTTCAGCGTATCGATGACCGTGGTGCCGCTGGAGAGCGTGACCTTCAATTGATAGAGGAACGGAGACCCGGGTTCCCAGAGTTTCTTCTCCGTTAGATTCAGCACCAAGGTCTGCTGCCACGGGCCGGTCGTGGCGTCGGACCCCACCAGTTTGCCGGCGGCGAAGGCTTCCACCGTGAGTTTCAGATCCTTGTCCTGACCGTTGATCTTGGCCGTGATGAGCACACGCGAGTGATCGGGGTCGGGAATCACCGACAGGTTTTCGACGAATGACGAGCCAACCGCTTCCAGCCACACTGACTGCCAAATGCCGGTGGTGCGGGTGTAGATGCAGCCATTGCTGTTATCGGGTGTCTGCTTGCCGCGTGGCTGGAGGCCCGACCACATATCGTCGTGCACCTTCACCACCACCTCGTTGGTCCCTTCCTTGAGCAGTTTGGTGATGTCGAAGGAGAAGGCGGCACTTTCGCCGACGTGGGAGCCGGCCAGTTGGCCGCTGATGTAAACCCAGCTCTTGTAATCGACGCCGCCGAAATGAATCCGCACCCGCTTGCCCTTCATGGCAGGAGGCACCTCGAAGAAGCGGCGGTACCAGACGTCCTTGAGCTTCTCGCTATTGCCCAGGCCGAGGCCAGACAGTTTGCTCTCCGGACAGAAGGGGACGATGATCTTGCTGGCGAGATCCTTGCCTCCGGTAAGACCCCGCGCTTCCCCATCGGCCGCCTTGTCGATCTCGAACTGCCAGTCGCCGTTGAGTGGCGACCAAGTGTCACGCTGGAGATCCGGGCGGGGATGCTCGGGGCGCGGAATTGCCGTCTTCTCTTCGCCAGCGGCGGACGCCACCATGCCGGACAACAGCATGGTGGCGAGCAGTAATAGGCCCCTGGAGCATATGGTTTTCACAGGTGTTATTTTATGCTTGGTGTTCGTTTTCTGAAAATGAAATCATTGGAACCGCCTATTCCACCAAAAGAGCCAGGTCGATATATTGGCCGCCCGCCGTCTGGCGGGTATGCACCGCGACCGTATTGGTGCCTTTCTTGAGCGCCTTCTTCAGCGGGTCGGTCACCGGAAACAACTGGTAATTGGTGATGAATCTTTCGGCTCCGAATATCTTGTGCCCGTTGACATACACCTCCGTATCCTCGTCATATAAAATGACGATGGCTCCATTGTTGATTTCGCCGCCATCATAGTCGAAGGTCTTTCTGAGGAAGATGTCCCCGGTCGTCCACTTGGTCCTGATGGTCCAAGGCCCATCGCTGCCGAACGGCGCAAGGCCGGTTTTCCAGGAAGCATCATCGAACCCTTCCTTCATCCAGCCGTCGGCAGGCTTCTCGACCATGTAGCGATAGGGAGCGCTCAACTCTCCGTCCTGCAGGGCACCAACCAGCACTTTCCACGCGGGCTCAACCGCCTTCACGGCAGACTTGGCGGCATCCTGATCACTCCGTTCGTATGCGGCTTCGCGCGAGGTGATCCCATAGAGCTTCTTCGCGTCGAACTTCGGCTTGCGGTCATAATAGTACAGCCCGTTTTTCTCCTGCTCGATATCGGTCAACTGTGTATAGCAGAAACCGAACAGGTGCGGGTTGTCGAGCATGGCATCGATCGTCCCCTGATAGCGGACGTAGAATTCATCGAGCGTTTTCGGGCCGGAACCGTAGCCCCAACCGCCTTCGGTGGCCCAGCCGATGCCACCGATCTCACTGACCATGAACGGAACGCCGCGGTCTTTGGTTCGCAACGCCTTGACCGTGCCGTAGCGCGCGGGGATGGAGCGGGTTGCCGAAGTGACCGACAAGTTTCCCATCCACCGCTCACGCAGGCTCACCCCGTTGCCGTCATAATCATGCGCGTCCATGACTTCCGGGTTGGGCAACGTGTGCGTCCAGCCGCTGGTTTCCAGCGCCGGGCGGGTGGGATCGACCGCCTTGGTGACGTTCCACATCTTCTGCTGAAGTTCCCCCGCTACCTTTCCATCTGTTTCATTGAATGCGCACCAACCGACGATCGCAGGATGGTTCCGGTCACGCAGGAGGATCTCGGTCCACTCGTTGACATAGGCGGCGTAGCCCGCGGGCTTGAAATTGAAACCCCAGTTAGGCGACTCGCCCCAGACCATGTAGCCGAGTTTGTCAGCCCAATAGAGGAATCTCGGCTCAAAGACTTTCTGATGCAAGCGCGCACCGTTGTAACCGCACGCCATACTCAGCTCGATGTCCTTCTTCAGCGCCTCGTCGGTCGGTGCCGTCCAGAGCCCCTCGGGATAAAACCCCTGGTCAAGGATGAGCCTCTGGAAAACCGGCTTGCCGTTGAGCAGTATGCGGCGCCCGTCGATGGCGACACTCCGCAGTCCGAAATAGCTGCTCAGCTCGTCGAGCTTCTCTTTGCCGCTGTAAAGGGTGAACTTGAGATCATATAGGAACGGGGAGCCCGGTGCCCATAGTTTCTTCGTCTTTAGGTTCACCACCAGCGGTTTCTGCCACGGACCAGAGGTCGTATCCGAGCCCACAGACTTGCCGTCAATGAACGCCTCGGCCTTGAGTGTCAGTTCTTGGTCCGACCCATTGAGCTTCGCGGTGATGGACACGCGCGAGTTGTCTGGGTCCGGCACCACGGAGATGTTCTCCACGAATGAAGAGCCCACCGCCTCCAGCCACACCGGCTGCCAGATGCCGGTGGTGCGGGTATAGGTGCACCCCTGGCTCTGATCTGGCGACTGCTTGCCGCACGGTTGGAGGCCTGACCACATATCATCCAGGACCTTCACCACCACTTCGTTTGGCCCGTTCTTGAGCAAGTTGGTGATTTCAAAGCTGAACGCGGAGCTTTCTCCGACGTGCGTCCCGGCAAGCTGGCCGTTGATATAGACCCAAGCCTTGTAGTCCACGCCGCCGAAATGGATCCGCACCCGCTTGCCTTTCATGGAGGCCGGCACGTCGAGGGAGCGGCGGTACCAGACGTTCTTAAGCTTCACGGAGTTGCCCAGCGCGAGGCCCGACAGCTTGCTTTCAGGACAGAACGGCACCGTGATCTTTGAGTTGAGATCTTTGCCATACGTCAAGCCGCGGGACTCTCCGTCCGCCGCCTTGTCGATCTCGAACTGCCACTCGCCGTTCAGCGTCAGCCAGTTCTCACGGTAAAGATCCGGCCGCGGATGCTCCGGGCGCGGCACTTCCGCCAAAGCGCCTAGCGCGCCACCTATCAGCACCGCGCACATCGTTACCAATCCCGATCTATTTCTATTCATAGCATTCCATTCCGTGTTCATTGGCGTTCAACGGCCAGTGCCTATCTCCACTTCCGCAAACGTCAGCGCGGCAATTCCGTTAGCCCCGATGATCAGCTTGTCCTGGCTCCAATTGGTTTCCTTGATATAGGTGATCTTCCTGGCAGTGGATGGTGCCTTAAGTTTGAGGGTCACCACATTTCCTGACACAGAGCCCGAGGCAACCGTTCCATTGGCTCCATCCAGATAGAACTCACTGATCAGCGAATCGTTCCAGACCACCGGCTGATCAAACTCAAGCGCGATGATGTCCTTCGCGCCGCCCGCGAAGGATGCCTGCCTGAGATTGGGCGCGGTGATGGAAGCCGTGGGCGTCTTGCCATAGTTGTCGCGCTCGATGAGCGGCTGCATCAAACGCGCGAATTCTGACCAACCGGCCAGCGGATAATGACAGGGTCCGGCCGGTTTGATCCCCAGTGTGGACATGCAATCCATGTTGGAGAAAAGTCGCGGCAGGGTCCGCTGTTTTTCGCGGATCATGTCGCCGCCGCCGGTGCCCCCGCCCATCAGGCACGAGTTCGGCCAGATCTGGAAGATATAGTAGTGCTGGATGTTAGGAAAGTCCTGCTTCCAGGCGGCCGCCATCTCCAGGAAATAGTCCTGATAGGACTTCCAGTCGAAGTCGCCGGTGGGCGAGGCGGATCCCTGGTTGTTCTCACCCTGGTGCCAAAGAATGCCCCGGATGCCATGGGTCAGTTTGGCTTGTTTCACCCGCAGCAACATCCGGCCGTAAATCGTGTTCAAGTCGTCAGGATTGGCCTCATTGCGCTGGTGCTGGTCAATCCGTGTTCCACCGACCGCGCCATTCACGATGAAGATCGGAAGCTTGTCGCGTTCCACCAGGCGCCGTGCCAGATCCATGCCCCACCAGCCGAGTTGCGCTTTCTCACCTTTCTCAATTCTCCATACGGGATTGCACCACAGGTTTTGCGGCGTGCCATTCGGGTCGCCGGCAGGACCGCCATAACTGCGAATCCACTCGCTGGTATCTGCAGGCGCCTTCTCGCCGGTATCGGTCGCCAGCGCGTTGGACTGCCCGTCTATCAGGTAGGCATCACCGCACACCAGGTCGGTCACGGTTTGGAGCACCTTCTCGGCACTGCCGGTCTTGGTCCCGAACTCGACTTTGTATTTGATCAATCCCGGCTTGAGCTTCACCGACAAGGCATAACTCTTGTCTGTAGTGGGTTTCTGCGATTCGGTTTTGACGGGCTTGTCGTCGGCATACAACTTGAGGAAGACCATATCGGCGGCGCTGTCCAGCGTTCCGTTGTAAAACAGCGTGCCTTCATTTTTTTCATCCCGGGCGAAAAACTGATGATCGACCGGCTTCTCATCCTTGTCAGGTATCCTCTGAATCCACACATCCTTGGTTGGTTCCTTGACCGCGATCCTGACCGGCAGGGGGACCGGATCACCTCCGTTGCTGATGCTCACCTGCACGGTCAACGTGCCGCTGTTCAGGGCACGTTTGAGGATCAGCTTGCCCGGCTTGATCTCCTTGATCACGGCCAACCCCGATACTTTCCACTCATATTTCAACTCGCCGACATTTTTTGCCTGCATGTCTTGCATGTTGTGAATTTGCGGCACTAACTCGATAGTCGTGCGGCCATCCCACGTCGCAGGCGGTTGCAAGGTGGGAAACGGATCGGGGATGCATTCCTTGATAGTTACCGGTATTTCGATGTTCTTCACGCCGGTGGCATAGACCGCCTTGAGTATCAGGGTCATTGACTGGTCGCCACTCACGCGGCCTGCATCAATCGTGTAACAGGGCTTGTCCACCGCCACAATGGTTTCAACTCCACCTCTTTTCAGAATCCAGTAACTTTTCCGCGCGCCCTCTAACTTGGTGGTCACCGTGGCGCACTTGCCCTCCGCGATGGTGATCTTTTTCTCGGAAACCGCGAAGGTCGTGCCGGGCCGCACCAGCGGGCCAACCAGCGTTTGCATGGGTTTCTGATTTTCGTATGACATTCGGATCCAGTCGGCAGAGCGAGTGACTTTGGAAACGCGCACTTCGTCGATATCACCGACGAACTGGTAATTGGAATACCAGCCGCCGATATACATCCTTTCCGGGCTTTTCACGTTCAGCGGGTTGCCGCCTTTGTTCTCACCATCGAGGACGCCGTTGACGTAGAGTTTGGATTCGCCGTCCTTATAGGTGTGGACCACATGAATCCACTGGGACATGGGCAGCCGCGACTTGCTTTGAACATTGGCGCCTGAAAAACAACAATCCATCGTGATATGTGGGGGGCTTTCAAAGATCATCGTCACCTTGCCCTGGACCTGCTCATTTCCCCAACCGACCGGGAGGGTGTTGGGTTTCTCAGTCTTGAACCAAATCTCGGAGGAGTTGGGGCTCGATCCGGTGGGAAACGTGGTGATGTTCTCGCCGCAGTTGATGCCCTTGCCTGAGTCAAACCGCCGGCTCGTACCGATCACACCGGCAACAGCAGTGGTGCCGGTATCCTTGGGTTCGAGCGCGCCGACCTCATCCTTCACCGGATCGGTCATGTGCATGACGCAGACATATCCGTTGGACTCGTTGAACACGGCCTTGCCCTTGGATTCGCTGACCGCGTCGGCCTTGCCCCAGAGCATTTTGATTTCCTGGTGAGCGTTGCCCTTGATGACCGGTATGCGCACCCAGATGCTGGCAGTTCCCGCGGCCGCGTCCCATTCATCTATCTGATATGCCAGCGGCGTGCCGGCGGCATCCGTAAAACGAATGTCTTCTCCACCGGCTTTCGCCTTGCTGAAATCAAACCCATCCTTGTTGAGCCGCACCAAAACCGGAAAATTTGCTTCCGTAGCCGTTGCCGGCAGGTTGGCGCCTTCCGGGGTCGTCAGGATCCAGATCGACCCCGAATGCTGCCAACCTACGTATCCCGCCCGGGCCGTTGCCAGCAGGGTCATCAACACCGTCATACTCACTATCAATTGTTTCACGATTTTACAGTTCCTTTCAAGTTTGCTTTCATTTTACGCTGAGGTTTTCTTTCTCTTTTCAGATGGATCGGCCCACGCGTCATGACCGCATCACCGGCAAGCGGATGATGGTAGGGACCTTCCGGCTTGATGCGACGTGGACATGACGCCTACGGTAGAAAGGAAACCTAAGCGGCGCAACGGTAATCCGGGAACACCAAAAACGGGTGACAAACGGGTGACAAACGGGTGACAAACGGGTGACAAACGGGTGCGGGCGCTTGGGCATGGCGAGGGGTGTCTAAAGATCATGAAAGGGGCAATCGTCCCTTGCCTCCCCAGTCCGGCACTCTGCTCCTGCAACGGCCATCGCTCCAAAACCCATTCCCTTGGCAATAAGTGGATCGGCCGAGGCCGTCCGACCCTACCGACAGGAAATGCGAACATCGAACGCCGAACGTCGAACGCCGAAACCAAACATGGCGTTTGAATTTTATTTCTTGTTTTCAGATGGATCGGTCCACGCGTCGGGCGGCAGATCGCGGACTTCGATCGCGTAGGTACCCGTTTTGAGTCCAAAAATGTCAGCATGTTTGCCGTTGACTAGAACGGTTCCGCCCATCGGCAGCAACACGTCGGCCTGTGCGCCCTGAGGCACTGATAGATCCAGCTTGAATATTTTTCCGGTATTTTCCCAGGCTGCCGTGATCGGTCCGTGAGGCGTTGGAACCACCCCCTTGGCCCAGGTGACCTCCCGCACCGGCGTCGGCCGCACTTGGAAGCGGCTGAAACCCGGTGCCGTGGGCGTGACACCCAAGATATACGCGCTGAAATGCATCGCTATAGCGGTATCGGGATGGGATTCATCACCCCAACCACGGGTGAGCATGTTCATGCATTCCGACGTGGTGGCCGCGCCTTTCCAGTTAGGGTCGAGCAGTTGCAGCCAGTGATGATCAAAAATCGCCTGCATGGCGGATTGGCCAAACCCATATTCGAAGCGGCCGCGGCTTGCCAGACTCTGGAACTTCCCGTGATCGTTTTTTTTGAGTTGATGTGCAATCCGAAGCGCTTGCTCCGGCGACACGAAGCGCATCGAGAGAGCCAGGGCGTTGGTCTCGGAACCGGATTTGGGTGTCTCTAACGCCTCACGGAAACATCCGCTTGTCTCATCCCAGAACTTCTCGAAGATAACCTTCTTGATCGCATCCGCTTTCTTCCGTGAAGTCTGTGCGTCGTCCGCCAAGCCAAGCCTGTTGGCAATCCGCGCGGTATCGGTAAAGACACCCCAGAGCAGGATATTCATATAGGAACGTGTCCGGATATCCCCGAGTTCAAGGTTGCACGCGTGCTTGGAGGTCTCGGGACGTTGGACAAACAAGCCATTTCCGCCAATCTGTGAACCAAGATACCCCTCGAGGCGCTTGATCGCCGGATAGACTTTTTTCAGTGTTTCGACATCATCCGTGTATAACAGATGATCCCAGGCGACAGGTGCCAGCCATGCGGCAAATTCGTCGGATGGAAACGGCCCGAAATCCCCCGAGGGTGGCGGCACGCTGCGCTCGGCATAAGGCGAGGCATTCACATAACCTTCCGGCGTCTGGTTGAAGGCCATCATCTGGAGCGAGCCGCGCATATAGGTCGGATTCACAAATGCATAATAGGAACTTCGCTGACCGAAATAGAGGTCGCCGGTCCAGAGCAAACGGTCGCGCTTGCCGCCATCCACCACATGAGGGAGCGTGCGTGCGAACTGCCATTGCGACAGCGCGCCTGAGAAATCGTCAGTCAGGAGCGGCTGTCCCTTGCCATCCTTGACAGTGATGGAATCAAACAGCGGCCATTTCTCCTTGGGCGTGTAAAAGCCGACACGTCCGGCCGAAAACGTCGCGTCGCGTGACTCATCGATCACCGAGCCGTCCAACCGCGTGGTCAGGACCGGCCCCAATGCCGAGATGGCTAGTTTGTATTGCTGGCCGTCTATCAATGGGTCCTTGAGTTTCTTATCGCTGATGATCGTATCCTTGCCATCGATGCGCTTGCGCAGTTTGAACACCCCGTCGAGCGCGACTTCCGCCGTGTAGGCGTTGCGAGAGTCCTTGGCGCGGAACGCCACACCCGCTGCGGCGGTGAAATGCGGGTTGGCCCTGAGTTCAAACACCGTTTCGAGCGTGACATCCTGCCACTTGTCGCCAGTGCTGCTCAGCCCGATATCATCCGCCTGCTCGAGTTTGCGGGGCAACAGCCAGCCATCGATCGTTTTCCAAGCGTTCTGATTCGGCAACGAGGCGATCTGCAGCGTCCACGTGCTGATATACCACAGGCGGTTGAGCCGCTCGTCGCTGCAAAGAAAGTACCCGTCATGCGGGGAATGGTCATACACTTCTTGGTTTACCATGCTAACAGAATCGATGTCCACCGAGGTGGCGGGGGTATCGAGCTGGACGCGCACATATCTGGTGTGGCCCTGGACCAGGGGTGCGATGAAACGCCCGTTGCGCGGGATAGTATATGTCTCGTGGCGGTTGACATTGGCCGGCAACACCGGCAGATCCACGGCTCCGCCGAGATAGGTCGCCCGCGACCCGCGGTCAAAGCATCCGGTTTCACCGATGCCATCCGGATGGCACGCGTAGGCCAAGCGCAGCACGGGCAGGCCCGTCTTTGCCGTGACGGTGAAGACCGCGAATCCTCCGGCGCCTTGTTTGCCGAAATCGAGGATGACCACCGGTTTGACCCCGCCAGTGTCGTAGGTCAGGCGGCAGCTCCGGCCATCTTTGGTCAGCAGCGCGTCGGCCCCCTCGACCTTGCCCTCCGTGCGCATGACGCACACGGGCATGACCCGGTCACTGGTCGGCGTAAGCACATGCTCCTTGGCCTGTTTCAGCCATGGCTCCTGCCCGGCCTTGCCCGCTTTTTCAGGAACCGGCAAGCTGGCCAAATCCGCAGCCACCGCAGTTGGCATGCATATCTGCAACTGAACCATCCACATCAACCCAACTGTCATTATTTTCATAAATTTTTTGTGTGTGATACCCACTGGCTAAAGAGAAGATCGACATATCTATCATTTGATTTTTCCTGCCAGAACATCTTCCGGTCGGCCCTTGAGGCGGCCCTGGCCCGATGTGTTACTCGTCATGGAGCCATTCATGCCGCGCCTGATATCCTCCTTCACCATGACGCGTTCCATCAATTCGGGAAAATCTATCCCTGTATCCCCGAATTTCTCCATCCAGGCCAGCGATTGCGCGTGAAGCTTCTCCCGGACTGCCTTCTGCTCCGGCGAATCTATCAGGTTTTTCATTTCACACGGGTCAGCCTGATGGTCATATAAGCAGGCAAAACGCATGCTCTGGCCGTAGATATTCACGTTGGGTGGCAGGTCGAAGGCATAGGTGTAGCGACGCGTATAAACACCGCGCCACTTCCAGGGAAATAAGAAGAGCGGCACGGATTCCACGGCATCGTCCTTCGCCTTGAAAATCGCCTCGGCAAGATTCCGGCCCTGACAGGTCGCCGGGATGTTGAGCCCAAGCATGCCGAGCAGGGTCGGCATGATATCTAACGAACCCACGAGCAACTCGCTGACCCGCGGCTTGAGCACATGCGGCCAACGGATCAGCAACGGCACGTGTATCGATTCGCATTCCGACCGGCCCTTGTTCCCTCGGAAGCCGTGCGAGAGCAACAGATCGCCGTGATCTGCGGTGAATACCACAATTGTGTTCTCGTCGAGTTTCAGTTCGCGCAGCTTGGCCATCAGTTCTCCGAATGCGCGATCATCGCCCGTGCACAGGGCCATGTACCCCTGATACATCTTGCGGATCTGCGGCGTATCTTCCACATTGGGACGCAGCGTCAGTTTGGCCGGATCATAAAGCTTGAGCAAATCCGCCGGCCCATCATATCCATATTCCCCGTCCCAGTTGTGCGGTGGATGCCAAGACAGGAAAAGCGCGAACGGTTTCGCCGCGTTGTCCTCGATGAATTTCTCAGCCTGTCGTGTCTGCACATAGGGTTCCCAGTCGCCGCATGGCTGCTTTTTTCCGTCCTCGTCCCAATAATAGGCTCGCTTCCCATCGAAAAGCTCATTGCAGTTATCCGATAGAAACCGCTGGTCGAAGCCATAGCGGAACGGCCCGGCCGGGATCGGCCGGTTGCGATCGCCGCCGTAGAGATGCCATTTGCCGACATAGCCGCAGGCATAGCCGGCGTCGCGCAGGACTTCGGCGAAGTACCGGCCTTCGCCGGGAACGATGCGGATGTCGTTGCAGAACGCCCCGCTGCGCAGCGGGTGTTGGCCGGTCAACAGCATGCCGCGGAACGGCGTGCACACCGGTGAGCTGGAGATGCATTGCGTGAAACGCACGCCCGCCGTCGCGAATTTGTCGAGGTTCGGCGTGATGATGTCCTTGTTGCCCGCGCAGCCTAGCATGTCGAACGACTGCTGGTCGCTGAACACAAACACCAGGTTCGGTCTTGCCGCTGCGGTTTTTCCCGCCGCTTGGGAAACCGATCCAGCACAGAGTCCGCAAACGGAAACTCCCAGCACCAGCCCAGCTCGTACCTGTATTGAAAAGACACCTCGTTTCATTGGGAGATCCTCATCGATTCACTCATCGCGCAATTCAACCGGGGCGGATTTGACTCCTTGCGAAAGCTTCATGCGCAAAATTCAATCACAAAACGAACACGAATCAATCATTTTGTTTCTGAAAGTGATTTTTTTTGACAATGAGCGTTGGTTTACTCAGGATTTTGGGCGTAGGAATTGCATTATACGATGGAATTTGCCTAAATATTACCCGCTTATGCGAACCACCCTGCGCAACCGTGAGATTCTGGAATTGCTTGGCGAGATGGGACAGTTGAGTGTGCCGGAAGCGTGCGCACGTCTGTCGCTCTCGCCAGCGACGGCGCGGCGTGCCTTTGCCAGACTGGCTGCCGAAGGGTTGGCGGAAAAAGTCTGGGGTGGCTTGATGCGGCGAAATCCGGCCACCACTCCCGGCTACGGCATGGTGCCGAGCAGCCTGCGGGACAAATTGCACGCGGAGGCCAAGGATGCGATTGCCCGTCAAGCCGCCATGTTGGTCGAGGATGGAGACGTCGTCGCGATTGACGGCGGCACCACCACCCTGCGCCTCTCGTCTTACCTGGCCAACCGTCCGATCCGCATATTGACCAACTCGATTCTGATCGCGCACCGGATTGAGCAGTTGCGCAGTGGTGCCAAAAGTGCCGAGGTTTTTCTAACTGGAGGATTTGTTTACCCCGGATCGGGGTTGTTGGTGGGACCTCAAGCCGTGACCAATTTGCGGGAATACCACAGCCGGTGGGCATTTCTCTCCGTGGGCGGCCTGGATGAGCGCGGTGCCACCAACACCAACCAACTCGTGGTCGAAAGCGAACGCGCCATGATAGAACAAACCGAGAATGCGGTCATCCTCGCGGATCATAGCAAGTGGGACCATCGCGACATGATCCGGCAATGCGATTGGAGCGAAATCTCCCGCCTGATCACGGACCGGAAACCTGAAGGATGGACGCCGCCCATCGCTCCGGACAAACTCGTCGTCGCCCCGCCTGTGGTCGCTTGACTTGCGGTGTTTCTTTGCGCCTTTGGGAGAGGTCCTCTCTTCTTCCGTGATGACGGCGCCGGGAAAATGATGGAAGAAAAGATTAGAATTCCGGGAACAGAAGCATAATTCCATTTCTTCATGATTTTACCCAAATCGTTCCTAGCTAACATTCGCATTTTGTAAGGATTCAGAACTCAGTATTCGACCTCAAAGGAGCCACGCTGTCGAGCAAGTAGGATTCCCTCTTTGAAGCATCCTGGAGGGATGGCAGTCATTAGCCCGGGGT
>Ga0118677_10010435_pt1 | contig 14203 bp, 5 predicted proteins | sample AliMusrvi5mmetaG_FD_86154 | JGI IMG/M metagenome (GOLD analysis project Ga0118677, IMG submission 86154) | reverse complement strand
CTTTACCGGTGCCAGCCAGACTGTGCCTACCTTGGCTTTTTATAATCTTACCCTTTCTGGTAGCGGTGCAGATCAATTAGCCGGTGTTACCACAATAAATGGCAATCTAACCATGTCAACAAGTGGAACCCTTACTGCCGATCAAACAACTAATACTAATCTTACTGTAAGTGGCAACCTTAATGTTGGTGCAAATGCGACTTTAAATATATCCGATGTTAAAGGTAGTACTCCAGTCTTTACTGTTTCAGGAACCACGAATATTTCAGGCACCCTGAATTTATATCACGGAGCCAAGGTCTTCACCGGCGATGTTACCGTTAATAGTGGTGGTACCTTTACCAAGGCAGATGCGCTTAATTCTGCATACAACTTTTACGGAAGCCTTGCAAACAACAGCGGCACATTCAATATAATCGAACAAGGGGGAACTACACCAGGTGCCGTAACCTTTTATGGATCCGGCAAAACATTTAGCGGATCTATTTCAGTTACGAATGCAATATTTAATTCAGGAAGTTCATACATAAACAATGGAACATTTACTGTTTTAAATTATTCTGATGGAGGAGCGTCACCATTTGCCGGCACAGGTTCGTTCACGCAGGGGGCTACCGGTATATTAAATGTTGTGGGTGATTTAACTATTACAACACTGGATGCTACCTCGAATGCAGGTAATACAGTAAATTATAACGGGGCAGATCAAACGGTACAAGCTGTAAATTATTACAATCTTACTCTTTCCGGTTCCGGAGCTAAAGGCATCAGTAATACCACCGGCAGCACGTTGGTTTCTAATATTTTAAACATTACCGGAACGGCACCAGCCAGTGTAACCACTTCCGGCGCCTTGGTAAACATACTTCAGTTTGGCGGTTTTGCTCAGGCAAATGCAAATTGGGGTTATAATAATACTACACCTACTCCGGCACAAAATAGTACAACTTATTTTTCTAATACAGGAAGCGCCTATTATTTGCAGGTTGGAAAGGGGGTAATGAGTAAATTTTTATTCACCCTAACCAGCCCCCAGGTAAATGGTATTGCCTTCACTGGAGCAAATACCCTTACTGCGGCAGATGTTTACGGGAACACTGTAACCTCTTACTCTGCATCGGCAAATAATGTTACCATAGCAGCAGTTTCACCGCTTACCGGAACAGTATCAGGGCTTTCAGGCGGAACCAAATTAACTGGAGCGGGAGATTTTGTTTCAGGAGTTGCCAGCCTATCATCAATGATATATACAGGGAATGCAGCTACAGGAACCTTTACAGCAGCATCAGCTACCAGAGGATATACCGGTACATCAGGAAGTGTAACAATAAATCCTGGCGTGATGAGCCAGTTGGTAATGAATCCCACGACCATAAGCTCAGCTACGGCGGGAACGTCAGTCAGCAGCAGTTTTACCAGTATTACGGCGGAGGATGCTAACGGTAACGTTTGCAACAGCGGTTCCAATGACTTTAACAGCACGGTAACGTTTGGCGGCACGGCGGGGGCCTCGGGGACTTCGGTGTCGTTCACTCACGGAGTGTTGAGCACCTTACCCACGCTTACACCTACCACTGCGGGAAGCGGCAAAACAATCACGGCAACCTCCGGTTCGGTTGTTGGCACGACCACCATCACAACAGTTAATCCTGGTGCGCTGGATCATTTCACCATAAGCGGCTATCCGGCAACCACGGCTGCCGGGTCAAATTTCGGGAGCAACAATGTTTTGGTAACAGCCTATGATGTGTACAATAATGTGAAGACAGACTATACCGGTCAGGTGTATTTCACCTCCAGTGATGGAGCTGCAGTACTGCCATATACTTCCGGTAGCAAGTATACCTTTACTTCCGGTACCAGCCAGGATAATGGTCAGCACACTTTTGCCGGTTCTGGATTTACGTTAAAGACCACGCCATCACAGACGATCACGGTAACAGATGGAACAAAATTCGTAGCAAGCAATTCAATCACCGTGACCCCTGGAGCGCTGGATCACTTCGCTTTCGTCCTTGCCACTCCTCAAACAAACGGCGTTGCGTTTACTGGCACAAACACATTAACAGCGCTGGATGTCAGCAATAACACCATAACTACATTTGACGCATCCGTAAATAACGTAACAGTAACAACAGCTCTTACCGGAACAGTAAGCGGGCTTGGTTCAGGAACTAATAACGTGCTTAACCAGGTAGGAGATTTCAGTAGCGGTGTGGCAAATCTGGCAACTAAAATTAAATTCACTGGAACAGCCGGTTCAGGAAACTTCACGGCTACCTCAGCGACAGGAAGTAAAACAGGAGCAAGCGGGAGCGTAACAATAAATGCTGGCGCAGCGGTTGCAGCACAATCAACCCTAACCCCCACCAGTGCAACCATCACTGCCGATGGAATTTCAACCAAAATATTAACTGTTCAGGCAAAAGATGCCAACGGCAATAATTTAACCACTGGTGGTTCAACGGTTACCATTACCAAATCCTCCGGAACGGGTACTTTAACAGGAACGGTAACTGATAATCATGATGGAACCTATACAGAAACTGTTACCTCACCAACAGCCACAGGCAGCGGAGTGTTTGTTGCAACCCTTGGCGGTAGCGCTGTGAATAGCGGAGGAGGTAGTCAGACTCAATCAACCATCAACTATATTGCAGGTTCTCTTGACCATTTTGCAATTTCAACCATTACTTCACCGCAAACCATTGGTGCTGCAATCACAGGAATTACACTCACAGCTCAGGATGCCAACAATAATACGGTAACAAGTTTCACCGGAGCTGGCAATTCGGTAACTTACAGTGGAACGGCAGGGATTACAGGAACCTCGGCTACTTTCTCCTCCGGTCAATTGACAGGGGTAAGTGTTACGCCTGCAGTTGTTGGAGTAAGTATGACATTTGTTGTAACAGCCTCCGGCAAAACAGGTACAACTACATTCCAGGTCAGTCCTTTGGCCCCAACCGGAAGCGCCTCCCAAATTTTCTGCCTATCAGCCTCACCTACCGTAGCGAATTTAACAGCTACAGGATCGAATATTCAATGGTATACCACAGCAACCGGAGGTAGTCCGCTTTCTGCTTCAACTGCATTATCCAATGGGACCCATTATTATGCAAGTCAGACAATAAACAGCAGCGAAAGCGCCGCCAGATTTGATGTAACTGCAACGGTTTATCCCAATTTTAGTCCGGGAGCCATTGCAACAACAGGAGAAACGATTTGTTATTCGGGAACAGCAACTACCATCGGAAGTGCTACAGCAGCAAGTGGCGGAGATAATGCTATTACCTATTCATGGCGGTCGTCGGCAGATTCCTATGCATCAGCTATCAGCGGAGCAACTTCAGCGACCTATCTCCCACCGGCAGGATTAACTACAACAACCAGTTATCAGCGTTATGCACATGATGGAACCTGTAATACAAGTGCCACCATTTCAACGGGGACCTGGACAGTGACTGTTGAGCCGGCCTTGAGCTATGGAGCATTAAGCACGAGCGGAGCAACAACGATCTGTTACAATACCGCCCCTGCCGGCATTGGCACAAGCGGGGCAACCGGTTCAGGTTCATTCACCTACCAATGGTATTACCAGGCAGGGGCTGTCACTCCAACCTCCGGATCAAATTCCGGCTGGACATTGATACCAGGTCAGACAGGCACCAATTTAACAGCTTCTGCAATTACAGCGAACACAACTTACGCATGTTGGGTAACTCCGGCTGGCACGCCAAGTTGCGGTAGTGCCAACTGGGCGGGAGCAAACAACAACGATAAAATACAGATTACGGTTGAACCGGATTTAAGCTATGGTACAGCCGCCAATGCATCGGGAAATGCGCAGGCGATATGTTCCGGAACTTCACCGGCAGGGAACATGGTAGTAAGCGGAGCAACAGGATCAGCAAGTTTCAATTATCAATGGTATTTTCAGGCAGGTTCACAAAGCAATCCAGGAGGCGGTACAAGTACGGGTTCATGGACCGCATGTACATCGACACAGGGAACAGGTTTTAACACAGCTACATTCACGCCATCGGGGACATTAACAGCTACCACCTCATTTGCCTGCTTTGTAACACCCGGAGGCACCCCTTCGTGTGGAACTTCAACATGGGCAAATGGAGTAATCGTGATTACAGTCAATCCGATAACAGTTATCAGCAGCCAATCGACTTCAGGACAATCAACCTGTCTTAACACCCCCTTTACATCGATTAGTGTAACAGCAACAGGTACAGGTACATTGTCGTATCAATGGTACCGTAATACCACCTCATCGAATAGCGGCGGCTCGTCAATCGCCGGAGCCACAAACAATACCTATTCTCCTCCGGCTTCAGCCGGTGGAACGTTGTACTATTATTGTATTGTCCATGGAGCTTGCGGCACTGATGTAACCAGTGCGGTATCGGGAGCATTTATAGTTATTGCTGACCTGACCTGGACCGGAAATACAAGTACCGACTGGAATAATATTGGAAATTGGTCATGCCCATTTCTTCCGGGCATTACTACCAATGTAGTGATATCGAATGCAACCAATCAGCCAATCCTGAGCAGCGGGGCTAATGGGATGGTTAACAATTTGGTGATCAACAGCGGATCATCCTTAGCCGTTACTGGTAATGTCCTGCGGATTGCGGGTGCAGTCACCAATAGTGGAACTTTCACTGCCGCTGAAGGTTCCATTCAGATGGAAGGATCTGCACCCCAGACCATCGGCGGGAGTACTTTCACAGGTAATACGGTCATGAATTTAACTGTTTCCAATTCATCTGGGGTAACACTTGCCGGCCCATTGAATATTACCCGAGTGGTGAAAGTTGCCGCCGGAAATTTAGCTTCAGGCGGAAATCTGACACTGATATCAACAGCTACCCAAACTGCATTAATCGATGGTACAGGAGCAGGGGAAATTACCGGTAATGTAACGATGCAAAGTTACATCCCTTCAGCATTTGGATATAAATATGTTAGTTCTCCGTTCTCCGATGCAACTGTAAATGCCTTTGCCGGTTATGTCGATCTCAGTGCGAAATTCCCAACTTTTTACAGGTACGACGAAAATCATCAGAACAGTTCAGGAGCTGCCATTTCAGGTTGGACACCTTACACATCAACTTCGGGGAGTCTCAATCCATTGGAGGGTTATTCTGCCAATTTTGGCGCCTCTCCGTCAGAAAAGACCATAAGCATTACGGGACATGTCAACAATCGTGACCTGTCTGTACATTTATCGAATAATAACCGAACATATACCAAGGGCTTTAACCTCGTTGGAAACCCTTATCCTTCTCCAATTGACTGGAATGCTGCCGGATGGGCAAATACAGGTATTAGCGGGGGGATCTATTTTTTCAATGCCAGCGCTCCGGGTGCAAACAGCGCGGCCAATGATTCTTTACAATATCAGGGAGAGTACACGAGTTATGTAAACGGAGTTTCTACCAATACTGCCGATAATAATATTGGTTCTATGCAGGGATTTTTTATTCATGTTTCCGCCTCAACCGGAACACTTGGTATGTCAAACTCAGTTCGGACTAATAAGCTGGATCCCGGTTTAAAGGACGCCATTATTGACCAACGGACAATACTTCGTTTTACCGCAAATTTCAATATAAACAATGCAACAGAGGATGCCGCGGTGATTTATTTTGACGAACTGGCCAGCCGGGGTTTTGATGAGGATAAAGATGCTTTAAAGATGATGAATACCAATTCTCTTGTACCGAACATCTACTTTTTATCTACAGACTCGAAACAGCTTTCAATCAGTGGCATGCCAACTCCTTCTGATAGCATTTCAAAAATTCCGTTAGGGATTACAAATCTTAAGGATGGATGGATTAATTTTAATGCCAAAGATATCAGTCAATTATCACCCTCTCTCCATATCTATCTTGTTGACAATGAGAAAGGGGTTTCACAGGATTTAAAACAACAGCCCGAATATCTTTTCTACCTTAAAGCTGGTATTAATAATAAACGGTTTACCCTTGTTTTTTCGCTCTCCGAAATAAATCCAATTCCTCCAGTTGCAGAGAAGATGTTTAGTGTTTCCCGTTCGGGATCGGTTTTAACAGTTAAAATGAACCTTCCGCTTAACACAAAAGGATCGTTGTTTGTTACCAACATAAATGGGCAAGTAATCCTCCGGCGTGAAGTTTTCGATCAGGAAACGGTTGAAATCAGCCCTAACTCAAGTAGCGGACTCTACATTATTACGGTAATTTCCGGTAACAGACAAACATCTGAAAAAATATTAATTCGAAAAGATTATGAATAACGTTACTATATCCTCTTTGGTGCATAGGGTTCAAATATTCTTTTTCATTGTTATTGGCTTAATTCTTTATCTCACACCGGCGAATGTAAATGCTCAGGAAAAACCACCCAAGCCGATTACCGTTAAAGTAAGAAATTACCAGCCACTTGCGTTTGGTACTTTTATACAGGGTGGGAACTACGGAACTGTGCTGATAACTCCACAAGGAGCGCGATCTGCTACAGGGAGTATTTTCCTGATGAGTTCAACCTTTTCGCCGGCACTTTTTGATATTGAGTCGATCCCGGGCACACTTATCACTGTTCATAACGGTGTAAATGCTACACTTACAGGAGGAACTGGAACTTTAGAGCTGCAAATTGGGGATTCCAATCCCCCATCACCGTTTATCACCACCGGCGAACATACCACCGTAACTATTGGGGGTACATTGATCGTCCAATCACTTTCAGCCAATCCTGCAGGGCCCTATAGCGGAACATTCGAGGTAACCTTTATACAACAATAAATAATAAAGTCTAAAGATAAATGCGACAAATAGATACGCTTATAAAACTTACCTACCGGAAACTAAAGGACGTTTCCGGTAGTTTTTTGTTTTATCCGTTATTGTTTGCATTTCTAAATTTCTCTCCTTTGGTTGGTGTGGCTCAGAACGAGCCTCAATATGATGAGATTTCGGTATCTTTAAATATTCAGAATTTTGGAGGAATTGAAATTCCGGCCGTAATTCTCGATGAGACTGTTTTCCTCCCGGTTGTAGATATTTTCTCCTTTTTGAAAATTAAAAATACCCCCTCTGCGCAACTCGATTCGATCACCGGATTTTTTATTAATCCTCAGGCTTCCTATCTTATTGACATGCGTAACCATAGAATCACTTTTCAGGGGAAAGTGTATGAAGTCAAGAGTGGCGATATGATTAAAACGGAATCAAATCTCTATCTTAAATCAACCTGGTTAGGCCAAATATTTGGGCTGGATTGCAATTTTAATTTCAGAAGTTTAGCGGTAACACTTTCTACAAAAATAGAGTTGCCGGTTATCCGGGAGATGCGACTTGAACAGATGAGAGCGAATATCAGCCGACTTCAGGGTGAGGTAAAAACAGATACCACCATTGCCCGGAAATTTCCAGCCTTTCATTTCGGAATGGCTGACTGGTCGGTTATATCTTCGCAACAATTTGGTGGAAAGACAGATACACGATTAAACCTGGCCTTGGGAACTGTCATTGCGGGTGGGGAAGCTAACGCGTTACTTAATTATAGCAACAGTACCCCTTTTACCGAGAAACAACAACAATACCAATGGCGTTTTGTTAATAATGACCGGCCATTTCTGCGGCAGGTAACGGCAGGAAAAATATATTCACAGGTTACCTCCTCCATTTATGATCCGGTTGTAGGGATCCAGTTTACCAATACCCCCACCACTTACCGGCGATCTTTCGGAACCTATACATTGAGCGATATTACAGAACCAAACTGGGTAGTAGAACTCTACGTCAATAATGTATTGGTTGATTATCTGAAAGCTGACGCCTCAGGATTTTTTAAGTTTGAGGTACCCCTTGTGTATGGTAATTCAGCTGTAAAGTTAAAATTCTATGGTCCGTGGGGTGAAGAGAGGGTCAAAGAGCAGAATATCAGCATTCCGTTTAATTTTCTGCCTCCAAAGGAGTTGGAATATTCGGTGAGCGCCGGTATGGTTGAAGATACATTGAGCAGCCGGTTTTCGCGCGCCACTTTAAATTACGGATTAAGTCGTCGTGTTACTATTGGAGGTGGAGTTGAATATCTTTCTTCGGTTGTTACCGGGACTACAATGCCGTTTCTAAGCGCATCAATGAGGGTTTTAAGTGGTTTATTGCTTACCGGAGAATACACCCACGGCGTTAGATCCAAAGGATTGCTAAGCTACCGTCTTCCCTCGAATTTACAGTTGGAACTTAATTACACAAAGTACGCGCCGGGACAAAAAGCGATTATATTCAATTACCTCGAAGAGCGTAAGGCAACAATTTCAATTCCAATAAAATCGAAGAAATTTTCGGCTTATACAAGGTTAACGGTCAACCAAATTGTCCTTCCAAATCTTAAAAATACAACGGCTGAAATGCTCTGGTCAGGATCGGTTTACGGGATAAGTACCAACTTCACAACCTACGGCCTGTTCACCGATCTTAACAATCCTTTTGTTTACAGCAACTTATCCCTTGCGTTTCGTTTACCCTCACACATTACACTTACCCCTCAGGTACAATATAATTATAATTCAGGAGCCTTGATCTCTGCCAGAACGGCTCTGGAAAAACCGCTTTTCAAGAATGGATTTTTAAATATGTCTTATGAACGGAACTTTCTGAGCAATACTCAAAATATTGAGTTCGGATTTCGTTATGATCTCTCTTTCGCCCAAACCGGATTCTCGGTCCGAAACAGCAATGACCAGATTACGACGGTTGAATCGTTAAGAGGAAGTTTACTTTATGACAGCAAAACTAAATACGTCGGAGCAACTAACAGGACCAATGTCGGTAAAGGGGCGATAACCTTACTTCCATTCCTCGATATAAACAGTAATGGCAAACGTGATAAAGGGGAACCCAAGGTTGCTGGTCTGCAGATCATGATCAACGGGGGAACGATTATCCGAAATGAGAAAGATACGACTATCCGTGTTTTGGATCTTACACCCTATACCAGTTATTTCCTCGAACTTGATAAGAACAGTTTTGACAATATTGCATGGCAGATGCATAACCTTTCGATGAAGGTAAATGTCGATCCAAACCAGTTCAAAACAATAGAAGTCCCGGTAACAGTAATGGGTGAAGCCACAGGAACTGTCTACAGCGGATCGAAGGGGCAGGGAAGGATACTGGTTTGCTTCTACCGAAGCGATTGGACGCTCGCAGCACGCACCCTTACTGAAACTGACGGTTATTACAGTTACCTGGGACTTAAACCTGGCAAATATTTCGCAAGAATCGATGCTGAACAGCTGAGGAAGATAAAAATGGTCTCGTCTCCAGAGATGATTCCTGTTAAAATATCGCCAAATAAGGATGGAGATATTGTTGATGGCTTGGATTTTAGGCTCAGTTTGATTAATAAAGAACCTGTCCCTGATACCACTAAAGTGGATGTCTCCCAGATTAAACCATTAAATGTAAAACCTGTTGCACCTCCAGCTCAGGGAGCAGTAGTTGCACCGGCTGTAAAAACTACTCCGGTTGATGGTACGACTCTGCAAAAAACCGGAACCCAAAATAAGAAAATGGGGAAAATTGATTAAGAAAGGGTACAACGTGGCATTTGTAGTGCCAAAAGATGATTAAAAAAAGGATCCCTCCAGTTTGAAACCGAAGGGATCCTTTTTTCTCCCTGGAATAATCGCCGATTATGTTATCCCGGAATTTAAATTTGCTCTACCCTCTTGTGAGACTATACTTTTCAATCTTAGCATTTAAAGTTGGTCGTGTAATGTCCAAAATATGAGATGCTTCCAGCTTATTCCAGTTCACCTCATCCAAAATCCTCTTGATATGGTATTTCTCCAGTTCAGCGATAGTCCGGTATTGTGGTATCTCCTGCTTAGCCTGGATATTTTGATTTTGCCTGGTATTCAGTGTGATATTTTCAACCTCCAGAACATCGTTCTTCGACATCACAATTGCCTGAAGAATCGTATTCTCCAATTCACGAACATTCCCATGCCATTCATGAGCTTTTAAAACATCAATTACGTTATCTCCGATCTTCACCACATTTCTGTTAAACCGCTTATTCAGCTTATGCAGAAAATGGATGACCAGGTCGCGGATATCTTCCTTTCTTTCACGCAATGGTGGCAGATCAATAGTAAACACTTTTAAACGGTAATAGAGATCTTCCCGGAATTTTCCCTCTTTAATTAAAGCTTCCAGATTTTTGTTTGAAGCTGCGATAATGCGTGCTTTCATCGGGATAACCTCTTCACCTCCAACACGCTCAAATTCAAGCTCCTGGATAACCCTTAGCAGTTTTACCTGGGTATTGAGTGAAATCTCAGAGATTTCGTCGAGGAAGATAGATCCTTCACCTGCTAATTCAAATTTTCCTTTCTTATCCCGAATAGAACCAGTAAATGAGCCCTTAACGTGACCAAAGAGTTCACTCTCTAACAATGTTTCAGTCAGGGCACTACAATTAACGATCACCAGCGGCTGATTACTTGTAATTCCCGAGTAATGTACCAACCTGGCAATCAACTCCTTTCCTGTTCCGGTCTCCCCCTGGATCAAAACATTCACTTTGTTTAGTGAAATGCGTCCTATATTTTTGAAGATCTCCTTCATTTGCGGAGTCTTCCCGACCAAAATGTTGTTTTCGAGCATACTCTCGCTGGAGGCATCCTCAAATCTAACCTCATTTAGGCCGCTACTTACTTTAACAGAATTCAGTGCAAGTTGAACAACCGTTTTAAGCTGAGCCGGATCGATTGGTTTTTCAAGATAGTCAAAAGCTCCAAGTTGAATTGATCTTATCGTTAATACGACATCGCCAAATCCTGTCAATAGTATAACAGGAAGTCCGATATTGAGTTTTCGTATTTCGGAAAGGACTTCAAGGCCATCTATTCCAGGCATTTGAAAATCAGTTATAACCAGATCGGGGTGTTCCGTACGAACAAGCAATAAACCTGCTTCTCCGTTTTCTGCCTCAACCGTTTTGTACCCAAGCTTAGTAAGAATCTCTTTAATTACCTTAAGACTCAATTTGTCATCATCAATGATTAAAATTTTCTCCATGAACTTGTTCTGTTAAAGAAAAATAATTATTTACACCATCCCATGCCCCAATTCTTATAATTAGCAACAGCTTAGTGGATATTAAACAAAAATACACTAATTAGGTATAACTACGAAATTTTTTTAACCTATTTACGTAAAAAAATTAATTCGGTAAATCAATGTGACAATAATATATTATTTGTCTCATTGAAATTAATATACGTATGATGAATGGAAAAAGTTTATCATATTGCAGATCTCTATGAATAATTTTTATTTTTACACCAAATTGAATAACATTTAACTTGAAAATGAAAAAACATCTGATTCTTTTCGTCTTACTTATTGCTGCCACTGCTTTGGAGGCACAAAATGTGCAATTACATTGGGATATGGGTAAAAGCAGGAAATTTCTGACCTCTACAGTCGAATCATTTAAAACGGACAAATATGGAAGTACGTTTTACTTTATCGACATTGATTACGGCAAGGCAGGAGAAACCGGAGTCCAGGGACCTCAATTAGCCTATTTTGAAATTGCCCGGGGTATTAAATTCTGGGACAATCCTTTTGAGCTCCACGTGGAGTACAATGGTGGGTTCGGTCAGTACAGGACAGCCCCTTCAGTCAATTCTTATAACCCTTACAGAATCAATGATGCATGGCTTTTCGGAGGAAACTATACCTGGCATTCGCCCAATTTTTCGAGAGTTTTCACCTTGCAGGCGATGTATAAAAATATCCGCAACAAAAATAATATGGCCTTTCAGATCACAGAAGTCTGGACAATTCAAATGTTCAAAAATAAACTTACTTTCGATGGTTTTGCCGATTTCTGGCGCGAAGACAATATTGTCTCTGATTATAATTTCCAAAATGTCAAAGCTACCAATTTTGTATTCCTGACCGAACCCCAGTTATGGTTCAATGTGACCAAACAATTCTCGGTAGGCAGCGAGGTGGAGATCAGCTCCAGTTTCGCAGGTCACAGAGGTTTTATGGTCAATCCAACCATAGCATGCAAATGGAATCTCTAAATTAAATATAACTACTTATGCTCGAGAAACTATTCAAACTAACAGTAAACAAGACCTCTGTTAAAACGGAGGTTATTGCTGGTGTCACCACTTTCATGACGATGGCGTACATTTTGTTCCTGAATCCGAATATCCTCGCCTCTACCGGCATGGATAAGAATGCCGTATTTTTTGCCACTGCCATTTCTGCCGGATTTGTTACTATTGCAATGGGACTTGTCGCCAATTTCCCAATCGCTTTAGCTCCGGGAATGGGATTAAATGCCCTGTTTGCTACTGTCGCTTTAGCCGGAGTAGGTATGCCCTGGAGAGTTGCACTGGGAGCCGTATTTATCTCTGGTATCATCTTCATCATTCTGACTGTTACCAAAATACGTCAGATTCTGGTCGTGGCTGTCCCCAACTCACTTAAAAGAGCCATTACAGTTGGGATTGGGCTTTTCATCACCATCATCGGATTAAAAATTTCGGGGATTACGGCGGTTGGAACTGCACTGATTCCACCGACAGTTGAAACAGTTGCCAAAACAGGCGGCAGGGCCGCTTTGAAATTCTTCGAATGGAACATCGGAATGGGAAGCTTTCATAATTCAAGTATGGTACTATGCCTAATCGGACTGGCAATTACTGCTCTTTTGATGGCCCGCAAGATTAAAGGCTCTCTGCTGATTGGTATCGTTGTGACCACCATTATTGGTATCCCGATGGGGGTTACCGAAGTTCCTGAACATTTTGCTATTTTCTCTTTGCCAGATTTAAGCAATCTGGCAGTAGGTCAGTTAGATATTATGGGGGCACTAAACATGGGCATCTGGACCGTCGTTTTTACATTCACTTTTGTAGAATTGTTTGATACCTTCGGAACATTGGTCGGAACAGCCAGTAAGGCAGGCTTAATTGATAAAGCTGGCCAATCGCCGGCAATTGGCAAAGCGATGCTGGTAGATGCTGTCGGCGTTTCTTTTGGCGCTTTAATGGGAACCTCAACAGTCACAGCCTATGTTGAAAGTGCAGCTGGAATCGGTGAAGGAGGGCGAACCGGTTTAACCGCCATCACAACAGGGGTTCTTTTCCTTCTGGCGCTTTTAATTTCGCCACTGGCCCATATGATTCCGGATGCGGCAACAGCTCCGGCACTAATCATTGTCGGAGTATTGATGGCATCTTCTGTTTTGGATATCGATTTCAGTGACTTTACCGAGGGTTTCCCGGCATTTATTACCTTCGTATTAATGCCATTCACCTATAGCATTGCGAATGGTATAGCTGGTGGTATAATCTTCTATACCCTATTAAAAGTTGGAACCGGAAAAGCAAAACAGGTGCATTGGATGATGTATCTCCTATTTGCAATTGTTATAACACGTTTTATCTTCTTAAGCGAATAGCACCTAATAAACTTTAAAAGCACTCCATCTTTGAGTGGAGTGCTTTTAATTTGAAAAAAAATTCTACTTTTGCACAACATTGAAGGTCCGCCAACTGGCGGATCAGTTGGTTTAGTCCGCCAGCTGGCGGATGACAGGATAGGGTCACTGGTTCTTAAATAATATTTCGAAGGGTTGTTAGCTCAGTTGGTTTAGTCCGCCAGCTGGCGGATGACAGGATAGGGTCACTGGTTCTTAAATAATATTTTGAAGGGTTGTTAGCTCAGTTGGTTTAGTCCGCCAGCTGGCGGATGACAGGATAGGGTCACTGGTTCTTAAATAATATTTCGAAGGGTTGTTAGCTCAGTTGGTTTAGTCCGCCAGCTGGCGGATGACAGGATAGGGTCACTGGTTCTTAAATAATATTTTGAAGGGTTGTTAGCTCAGTTGGTTTAGTCCGCCAGCTGGCGGATGACAGGATAGGGTCACTGGTTCTTAAATAATATTTTGAAGGGTTGTTAGCTCAGTTGGTTTAGTCCGCCAGCTGGCGGATGACAGGATAGGGTCACTGGTTCTTAAATAATATTTTGAAGGGTTGTTAGCTCAGTTGGTTTAGTCCGCCAGCTGGCGGATGACAGGATAGGGTCACTGGTTCTTAAATAATATTTCGAAGGGTTGTTAGCTCAGTTGGTTTAGTCCGCCAGCTGGCGGATGACAGGATAGG
>Ga0118677_10010433_pt1 | contig 14204 bp, 9 predicted proteins | sample AliMusrvi5mmetaG_FD_86154 | JGI IMG/M metagenome (GOLD analysis project Ga0118677, IMG submission 86154) | reverse complement strand
TTACCACCCTGTGTTTCTTGTCGAGGAAGACCGCGTCGATGGGGAATCTCATGAAGCAGGTGTGGATGGATCGGCAACGGGTGATCAGCAATCCATGGCCGACTTCAAGCCGGGGTCTCCCCATGAGGCCGATGGCCCGTTTCCAGAACGTGTCCGCGATTTCGAGCTGGCGGAGCAAAGGAATGCACTCTTGGAGGAGAAGAATTTCAGCAGTGACGTTCTTTTGTCTCATGAAAGTGCTCATAAAATACCCTTGTTGATTGATTTTCACGAGGGATAATTCGCCTTAACTTTATTCTTGAATAGCAACGTAATAATGATAAATATCGCGTGGTTTTTACGTAATAACCAGAGGTTGCTGTTTGCGCTCCGTAGGGAGTCGCTGGCAATCGCAAATCAAGGAATAAAAGATGAAGAGATTAATGAAGTGGTCTTGCATTGTTGGAGTAGGTGCGTTGAGTCTGGCCGGTTTGCTGTTCGTATCTGGGTGTGAAAACAGCGGTGGCGGTTCGGGCGGCAACAGTGTAGTGGGGACATGGGGTGGTGACGGCGACGGTCGGACTGTGTTCAAATCCGATGGTACGTGGGCCGAGTATAGCGACTCCGCGGCCACTGAGTACCACTTGGGAGGAACCTATACGCAATCCGGCAACAGTATTACGGGATCAGGCACCAATCCCGGTGTAGGCGATCTGGATATTCAGGGTACGCTTGGTAGTGACGGTAATACGTTTGAAATGGATTTCATAGAACATTGGCACGACCCTTACAAGCATAATCCGGGAACATTCACACGCATGTAATCCGCTGGTATCAAGGGCTGAAAACATGCCAGACACGCTGATCTACAGCGATCTCGTTACTATCTCGCTGGAATATTCCTTTTGTAGCAATTCGCATTTTGGCTCCCGCCCCCTGCCGCCTTGCGCGGCAGGAGCGAGAGTTTGGCTGGAAAGGCCGGCTTTTCCCGCCAAACTCGTTCACCCGCGACGCAAGGTCGCGGGGGTCCAAAGCCATAATGCGAATTGCTGTTCCTTTTGCGTGATGGTTTGACAAATCGTTAGTGTTGGCGCATCCTGATGTGCATGACATCGGATAGAACAATTCTTGATATACAGAAAAATCTCTTTGATGAGAAACGGTCGGCCTCTCAGAAATACAGGGATCTTGTAATAGGGAAAAGGGGTTTATGGTCCCTTCTGAAGTATGAGTTCATTTGTACGCTGTTTGGAGGAATCCCCGGCGCGCTTGGGTTGGTTTTGCGCAAGTTGACTTATCCTCTGTTGCTTGGATGTTCCGGGCGTAATGTTGTTTTTGGCGCAAACACTGTGCTGCGCCACCCGCACAAAATATTTATCGGCGACAATGTGGTTATAGATGATAATTGCCTCATTGATGCCAAGGGTGAGAACAACCATGGGATCACGATCGGTTCCGGGGTTTTCATCGGGCGTAACAGCATTCTTCACTGCAAGAACGGGGATATTGTTATTCGCGATAATGTGAATATCGGTTTCAATGCCGACATTGCTTCGTCAAACCACATTGAAATAGGCGAGAAGGTCCTTGTGGCTGCTTATGCTTATATTGTCGGGGGTGGACATGATTACGCTCGCGGCGATATTCCTGTAACGGAGCAGAAGCGAATTGCGCATGGGATCAAGATAGAGGCCAATGCCTGGATCGGTGCTGGCGCCACGGTGCTGGACGGCGTGACGATCGGAGCCGGCACGATTGTCGGAGCAGGTGCGGTGGTTACAGAGAATCTTCCTGCAAATTGTCTGGCGGCAGGCATGCCGGCCAAAGTTTTGCGGCAGAGGGAAGTTTCGGATTAGAGATGAATAAAACCATTGTGATAGTGCCTACTTATGATGAGAAAGATAATGTTCGCCCACTTTCACGGTCCATACTGCAGGCTGACCCCTGCGTAAGTGTTCTGTTTGTTGATGACAATTCGCCTGATGGCACGGGGAAAATTATTGACCAGTTATGTGCTGAAGACAAGAGGATCAACGTAATTCATCGTCCGGGAAAGACCGGGCTTGGGAATGCTTATGTTGCCGGCTTTCGATGGGCGCTTGAACGTGATTATGACCTTGTCATAGGAATGGATGCCGATTTCTCGCATGATCCTGTGGAAATACCTAATTTTATCAAAGCCATGGAGGAATGCGATGTTGTTGTAGGGTCACGTTACATCAATGGTATAAGGATTATAAACTGGCCGTTCAGCCGTCTCATGCTCAGCAAGTCTGCCTCCATGTATGTCAGAATTATTACAGGTATTCCTGTTGCCGATCCAACGAGCGGATACCGGGGCTACAGGCGAAAAGTATTAGAAGAACACAATTTCGAGTCGGTGATGTCCAGCGGTTATTCCTTCCTGGTTGAAATGGCCCACGAAGCATGGATCCAGGGATTCAGGATCAAAGAAATACCGATCATTTTCAGGGAGAGGGAGACTGGTTATTCAAAAATCAGCATGCCCGTATTTATGGAATCGGTGATGATGGTATGGAGGCTTCTGTTCAGATGCGGATTAAGGCGTTCTCCTTTGACTCGGAAGAAAGGGATATAACCTTTGGCTGTATTTTTACGCTTAAACATCTCACCAGAAGCAGTTTAAGGTAGGGCGCGTACTCCGTTGCGCGCCGCGGTTCATCAAGAACGGACGGCGACGGACGTGAGTCCCGCCGCGTGAGGTCGCGTACCGCGCCCAACGCGGTCACGCGATTGGGACGGGCCAACGTCCCTCACGGGAGCGCCGTCCCTACCACACGTTGTGCGGAATCAACTTTTGTCCGAAAAAGGAAATAAAGGCATAAATGGAAAGCCAATCGGGAATCAGTATGTTATCCAGATTCAGACCGAACAGCTACATGCTAGCCCTTCTCCTTATTACTTTGTTGGGCGCAGGTTTGCGTCTTTACAAGCTTGGGGATTATCCGGGTGGCTTCGGTGTGGATGAGACTTGCGGTGCATACGATGCGTGGAGCCTGCTTACGACCGGACGGGAGCATCACGGTGATTTCTGGCCTCTAAGCTCGCGGCAATTTGGCGACTATCCTCCTTCGACGCCGACTTTTCTGACAATACCGTTTGTTGCATTGCTGGGCCCTACAATGATTGCAACCCGCCTGCCTTGTGCGCTTCTTAATGCTGCCGCTGTTTTCTTTTTTGGCCTCCTTGCATCGCGGCTTTTCCGGAGCAGGGCGATTGGTTTGTTTGCTGCGGTCTTGCTGGCCGTGGTTCCGTGGAATATATATTTTTCCAGGTTTGCCGTCAGTGTCGGGTACATTACGTTTTTTCAGATTGTCGCCTTATGGATGCTGCACAGGCTTCTGGTGCGGGAAAAGGAATATAAGCATCCTTATGTAATGGCGGCTGTTGTTGGTTTCATGTTTTTCATGTGGACGCATGAATACCCTTCGCAATATCTGTTTGCCCCGTTTCTCATAGGTGTTGGAATGCTGATATGGTGCCGGAAGAACTGGGGACTGATCTTTATGGCAGGAGGTGTTTACTCCGTGCTGATGCTGGCGGCGATAGTTGTTCGCCTCAAGATTCCTGCTGCAAGCGGGAGGATTCAGGTCCATTCCATCCTGGTTGCGGACCATCCAGTATGGGAATTTCTTTCCAACTATCGGGAATATCTCTCCTTTAAATTCCTGTTCAATGCACCGGCGATGGAGATATACCAGCAGATACCAAAAGTGGCTCACATCAACCATTTTTTGGGCAGTTATTATGTGGTGGGATTGATAGCATTGGCAGCAGCGGCAATTATTCCAGGCAGGCTTCTGCGGCTGCTCGGCAGGCCGGATGGTCCAACGGAGGTTGATCACGTGCGTCGCTCTGCCCTGTGGGTGATTGCGTGGCTGTTGCTGGCGCCCGTGCCAGGCGCGCTTTTCGTTCAACACATGTATACTGCGCGTGTTACACATCTGCTTCTTGGTGTTGTCCTGGTGGCTGCCCTTGGCGGTGCAGTTGTCTGGTATTTGCTGAAGCGTTTGCCTCTTAAATTTGCCGCTCCGGCGTTTGCCGTTCTTTTTAGCGCGTATCTGGGAATGAGTACCGCCAAATGTGCGCATCGTCTGGTTCAGGCAAATCCTTTCTTTAAATATTATTTTCAGTACGGGTTGCCGGAGGTCATGCGTTACCTGGCCCAACAGCCCGATGTTCGTTCCGTGAAATTTCCGAGGGTGTTGCAGGGTTATATCTATCATCTTCTGTTTACACCTGTGCATCCATCCAGGCTTAACTACGAAGAAGTTACCCCGCCGCAGCCAAAGGACCCGAGTCAATGGCGGTATGTGGTTGTGCCAAGGATGGGCAACTATTATTTTGAACAGAGTCTTGACCCGGTTGAAGTGGCAAAGAACGCCACCTTGCGGCATCAGATAAGTGATAAGGACGGCGTCTGGTTTGATATTTACGAACGAGATGGGAATTGGTTTGTATTGAGGCGATAAAGGCGGGTAGACGCCTAATGTTTCGCTGAAACAGCGAAACATGGCACCCGAAGCGGGTGGCAGCTGGATACTTTGGTAGAGACACAGCCCTTACGGGCTTGACTACAAGCGAAAGAACTGGCTCTGCGCTTGTAGTAAACGCCGTAAGGCGTGTTCCGTTTCTGAAAATAGACAAATGTTTTTGCAAATATTTTGGAATGAGGGCCTAATGTTTCGCTGAAACAGCGAAACATCACCCTGTCATTCAGCAGGGCTGGCTGCCCGAAGCGGGCGATAGCCGAAGAAAATGTTCAACGCAAAGGTAGCAAAGGAAGAAAAGCCCTTCGACAAGGCTCAGGGCAGGAAAGAACGCAAAGAAATAAATTTACCAAACGATTTGTATTTTTTTTGGAGGCAGGGTTTAGCATGATTTTTAAATCATTATTTGATCGTTTTTTTGAGTCGGATGCTTCTGTCCGGCGAGTGATTGTTCTGATCGATATACTTTTCCTGCTCAGCATCTGTGTGATCGGTTTCTGCTGGTGGGAGGTAAGGACCACCGTAACTGTTTTCGGTTGTGAGTTTCCATTCAAATGGCGCGACAACCAGCTATGGATTCCGCTGCTTCTGCTTGTAATCCGTGGCGTTGTTTCTTCCGGCGCTGGAGGGCTGAATCGTGACGTTCGCCTGGGTCTTTTCCGTCATTGGATAGTGTCGCGGCTGGTGATGATTTATCTCTCGGTCATGATTCCGTGCATGGTGGCGGATGCCATTCTGAAGCGGACCAAAATTGATATTCAGATCGCTCCTATTGTCCTGGACAGTCATGTTCAGAAGGAAGAGTTCTTTGGAAGGACCCGCGAAATGTTGAAGGATCCGGACCTTGTCTGGAAATTCATACCTAATTCGGCGGTTTACGGGCATAAGATTAACAGCCTTGGATTCCGTGAGAGAGAAGTCAACCCTCTGAAGGCGCCGGGGGTGCGCAGGGTCATCTGTCTTGGTGATTCCGTAACTGCGCAGGGGCAACCGGGGTATTCTCAATATCTCCATGATATGCTCACAAATGCTCCGCCAGATGGTGGAAAATGGGAGGCTTTCAACATGGGAGTGTATGGCTATTCCTCCTTGCAGGGGCTTCGTTTGTTCCAGCTGCAGGTCAAGGATCTCAAACCGGATATTGTTACAGTGAGTTTCGGAAGGAATGATCATACCCAACTTGAAGATTCCGACAATGTTAAAATGGCAGCAAACCTTTCTCCGGCAATGAAAAACCTTTATGCGATACTTGGTAGAAGGACGCTCGGGCGACTTATTCTTCATGCATTTGACCGCGGGCATGTCTGGACGCTGTCGAGGTCAAAGGAAAAGAAGGAAGAACGTGTCACGAGGGTGCCGGCGGAAGACTTTCGTAATATAATGCGCCAGTTTGTAAGGGAAATTAGGGCAATCGGCGCAACGCCTATCTTGATTACCGCGCCGCGGAATACCAAGGTTCCGCATGATTATGTTGATAATAATCTGGCGCATTCAACAGAAGAATTTATTCATGGGCATGACATGTATGCAGAGATTATCCGTGAGGTTTGCCGAGAGACAGGCGCCACACTGGTGGATATGCAGAAGTTCATAACCGGCCCTGAGTGGGAGAATCATTTTGCCAGGGACGCCATACATCTTGACTTCTATGACCGTGAAGGCGGGATGATGTTAGGGAGTGAAGAACAGCCAGCACTGCGTTACTTTGCGAAACAGTTATACCTGGCGATTAAAGATCTGCCTTCGAAGCCTGGGCCAAAATGAAGAAGATATTTGGCTTTCCTTCGCTACGTAACACAGATTTTTCTGAACCATTCACTGCGTGACCTTTATGACAACAGGCAATTCGACAGCCCGTTTCAGGTTAATCTGGCTTGTTTTGAATCCAAGCCGGCGATTATCAATCCTGTCCAGCAATCCAATCATCAGCCGATAATCTCCCGGCGGAGTAGATGCGGGGATGGTTACCCTGCGGCTTTCAGTAAAGACCTCTTTGAAAGGCTGGTATGAGATGTCTTGAGGTGAATAACTAATAAGGAACACATGGTCGTCCTGGAAGCGCATTTTTCCTGACTGGAAATGGACAAAGACCGCCAGTTTTTCAGGGTCCAGTGATGGCGGGCACTTCCAGAGGTAAGCTATGTCGAGTGTCTGTCCGGGCTTTGCTGTTGCTGACAACAGGTTGACGCCAAGAAGTTCAATGCCATTATTGAAGCGAATGTGAGCCGGATATTGCGGCTGGAACAAGGTTTTCAAGGCTGCTGCATTTGTCGCAGATTCCTCGTTGCGTCCGGCAGCTGCCAGAGTTGTTGCAAGTAATTGTCTTGCCGGCTCGTGTGCTGGATAAAGCTGGAGCGCTTTCTGTAACGTTTCGATTTTGTTAGTAACCGCTTCGTTTGTTGTATTGGCGTTGATTGACTCAAAGAGCATCTGGGCCTTGCCTTTACCTGTTATGGAGCTGAAACATCCGTGTTCAGTCCAATAAGCATGGAAGTTGTTGATGTCGCTGGTTGCGGAATTGTCTTTTGCTACAGCCAGCATAACCATGGAGCCAAGGGGGATTTCCTGGAAACTCAACCCAGCTTCCGAGAGTACATGGCGTGTCCTTGGTGCGTCTCTCTTGTCCATGAACAACGCGGTAGCTTTGACGAAGGGAAGGGGGAGGGGGATCCTGGAATCCTGTAATGGCAACTCATCTATTGCCCGGGTAAGCAGCGAAGGCACCAGTGTAGTCATTGTGTTGGATGTTGCCATGTGGATTCGCTCTGCCAGCCATCTTGGCGCATAGAATTGATTGATTCCCTTGTCTTGAAGAGCGGTTATGCATTGCTTAACGGAAGGAAACTGGTCGGATTGTTGTTCGTTGTCCTCTTCAAGAAATAATATCTGGCTAATACTCGCCAATCTGTCTCTGTCGTCATCGCCGTAAATTGTGAACCTTAACTCTTTTATACCATTGGATGGTGAATCAAATCTGAGTTCCTGAAAGAATTGAACTCCATCCATCATGATGTATGGCCCTGACCAGAAGAACTCCGTTGAGTATATGGGAGGCATAACAGTAAGCCATGGTGTGTCATCATCAGCCCTGCTTTCTAGCGACATCTTCCAAGGGTACCTGTCGTCCAGGCTGAAAAGACGAAGGCCGCAAATTCTGGCACAGCGGCTGAGGGTGAATGTTATGCTGGCGGAAGACTTCGACTGAACAACAGTTCGTATGGAGGAATCCATTTCAGAGCCAAGCAGGACATCATGGCAATTCTTGCCGGCGGTATCTATTGCTTCAATAATCTCAACTGGAGCCAGATAACGCCATTTATCGGAGGGAGGTTTTATTGCATAATCTATAAGAGTATCTCCGATGTAAGTCTGAAGGCTCTTGCTGCCGGTTGCATAAAAGAAAGAATTAATATGGCAATAATTGTCAAGATAGGCGCGTTTTTCGGCAAGTTCAGCTTTGACTGCATATGGCGCGTAACGTTCTCTAGGAAGGGCGGCAACGCAAATACGCTCATGGGATGCAAAGTTGTGCCAGTGATACCTGTAGTAATCCCCAAGGAAGACGCCGTCGCACAATGGGGCAATCTCTTTTGTGAGCCGTGATGCCTGTTCCCATAGCGATTTTTCGGGAAGAGCAGTCCCCGGCAGGGGCATCTTGTTTAACAGCAGGATATGTGTAGGGATGATCATGGCAAAAACAAGCCAGCCAACAGGAATGCGAAAACGACATAGAAGCCGGTCAATTGTTACTCCAATCATGACTGCGATGGCAGGAACTATCGGTAACAGATAACGGGTTGCATTGACGCCTGCAAAGGGCGATGTAACATGGAAGAGGATCATGAAAATCATCAGCAAGGACATTGCAACCCGGTAAAAGAGTGTTTCGTCTCGCTCCTTCCTGACCCTGTCAATGATCACCATGACAGCGAACCCTGACAGGGTGCATATCAGTAATAACAGGCGCAAGCCGTCGGTCCAGCAGAATGTTGGTTCAGGCATCTCGACCACTCTCAAGAACAGGTCACCGAAACTCTCAAGTGCCTTGGATGGCGGTATCTTTGCCTGGGATGATCCGAACGACAGCGATGCCCAGTTGTGATTTACGTTCCAGATCCACCAGGGCAGGCCGCCGATAAAAAATCCTGCAAGTGCTGGAAGAAATCCCTTTCTTACCATTCGCCAGCGGAAACCTGTCAGCAGTATTACCAACGAAGCGGCCAGAAAAACAACCACTAGTTGGGTGGACCACCAGCCGATACCGGCTGCCAGTCCCATGTAGAGGTACGTGCGCCATGATATTGGTTCTCTGCGGCGCTCTTGTGTTGCAATCCGGCAGGCCAGCCAGAGTGTTGTCAGGCCGCCAACCATCATGTTCATATATCCGCCGCGCGGCGCTGCTGTGTAGTGGAAGAGAGTATCAGAACCAACGAGGCAGTAGAGCATTGCGATGAGGCCGGCGCGACGGCTTCCGGCATCACGCCCGAAAACATAAAGCAGAGGGAGAAGCAGGGTTCCGACCAGGGCAGGACTCAAATCCACGAGAAAAGGCGAGACCTCCACATGGAAGATTTTCGATAGCAGGACTGCGATGGCGGGTTCAAGACTGCCCATGTAAGCCACACCATAGGCAAATACAGGGAAGTCGGTTCCTTCGGCCATATGCTTGGCCATCAGGGCGACAATTCCGAAGTCGCCATTTGCCGAATACTGCTTGACCCAGGCGTCCCATATCCTCAACAGCAGACCGACTGCTGTTATGAGGCCGGCCATCAGCGGCCAGCGCATGGTCCAGATTTTTTCGCGTATTGTCCTTGAATCAACCATCCAGCGCCTTTGTTTAAATTAACATTCTTTCCCGTGAAAAAATGCGTGAAAGGAATGTCTCAATTATTCTGACATGGGTCAAGTTCAGGGAAAGACATGCCAGCAATTCGCATTATGTCTCCCGCCCCCTGCCGCCTTGCGCGGCAGGAGCGAGAGTTTGGCGGGAAAGGCCGGTTTTCCCCACCAAACTCGTTCACCCGCGACGCAAGGTCGCGGGGGTCCAAAGACAAAATGCTAATTGCTGAAGACATGCTTATTCTGCCAGTGGCTAAATGCATGTTGGTGTAAATACAATAACTGCCGCACCAATATTTTTCAGCGATAACAAATATTGGTGATGGCATGTTGACTGTGTTCCAAGCAGCACGGTTATTAATTATAACATAGTAATTCATCCTGGCCTCCTGCAGGATTTCATTAAAAGCAGGACAAAGGTTGTTTTCATTGCCTGCCCCTTTCTGGTTTCAACGTAGGAAGTGAAATTGCTTCTCTATATTAATGTTGGAAATCTTTAAGAAATATCAACAAAACCACGTTTAATGATTAGTTGATGCCCGCTTTATCTGATTCAATGGAAGAGTAATTCTTTAAGCGTGTGATTGAAAGAATTCAGCCATAAATTTTACGGATAATATGAACACAATCGATAGACCAATTTCAGTTCTGCATCTCTGCGAGCATTTCGGTAATGAACAGGTTTCTTTTCATGGTGTGGCGCGCCTTTTTGAATTGTGGATTCCGGCCTTTGATAAAACCCGCTTTAAAGTGCTTTTGTGCAGCAGGCGTGGACCAGTAAAATCTGCAGAAGAAAGATTTAAAGCTTCAGGCTTTCAACCTCTTTACCTGGGTTATGGAAAAACAGATCCGCGTAATTTGTTTAAACTTATCAAGATCATGCGGTCCGAAAAAGTTGATATAATTCATGCGCATGGATATGGCGCCTGCCTTTGGGGCCGGCTTGCCGGCCTAATACTCGGTAAGGTTGTGATTGTCCATGAACATTGCAATTACCACACAGTTCCCTTAATTCAGCGGCCGATCGAGTGGATGCTCGGGCCGGTTACACAACATTCATTTGCGGTTTCAGAATCAACGCGGCAGTTTACGGTGGAGAAACGGTATATCCCGGAGTCGGTCGTGAAAGTGCTCTACAGTGGAATTCCCCTTGATAGTATTAAAAAAACCCATTCGGAATGGATTATCTCATTCCGGCGTGAGCAGGGAGTTAAACCTGGCGATATGGTTCTCGGGGTGGTGGGACGGCTTGAGAGTCACAAGGGTCACATTGATGCCTTTAAGGCGCTGCAGATAATCCTGCGGGAAATGCCGGACGTTTATCTCTGGGTTGTCGGCGATGGCCGTTACGAGGATGTGCTTCGCCTGTGGGTAGCGGAGAATAAGATGGAGAATAATATTAGGTTCCTGGGATATCGGGCGGATGTTTTGAGTGTGATCAATTCTTTTGACGTCCAGTTGTTTCCGAGTCACCAGGAAGGCACTCCCAGTACATTGTTTGAAGCCATGGCCATGGGAATACCGGCTGTCGCATCTACTGCTGATGGGCAGGGCGAAATACTTGAAGATGGCAAGACAGCGCTTCTTTTTGTTCCTGGTGATTTTGCTAAGATGGCGGAGCTGACCATTCGTGTACTTCGCGATGAAAAACTAAAGGATAGCCTGGGTCGTAATGCTTTGACCCGGATAAAAGACTTTGACATGCGGCACACGATGAAGGTTATGGAAGAAACCTACGAAGGGATAGTCAAGAAAGATTCAAAAAGGCGTAACGAAAAGATGGCAGGCTTTGGTTTAGTATCCGAACCAGGTACAGGCTGAGAACCATCGAGTAGTTCCGGCTCTTAATATGTTGTTCCGGCCGCGCGGCGGATCTTGTAAAGAATCAAATCCCATATATAGCCGATGAACCCGATCTCGCCGCTGCTCATCTTGAGTCTGAAGATGTGTGTGTAACCCTTGAAGGCCCGGTAAATCACGTTGAATACGATGTTGTTCGGCCAGCGGATGAGTTTGCGGGAAAGCCGCCGGATAAATGGTGATTCCACGGATAGAGCGAAAAACTTGTGCAGATTTTCGAATTCTCTCTTTGTAAGCCCCTTGTTAATCGGTGACTCAACCTGGTAGGATGCATGTTGAACGTGCGACGGATCGAGGTAACCTTTTTCAATGCAGTAGCGGTGCATTTCCGTGCGTGGATATGGCTGAAAAATTGAAACCCAGGCGTAGGCCGGCTTGACACGGACGTTCACATCAATTGTCTCGTAGGCATTATCAATGGTTTCCTCGGGAAGGCCGACCATATTCTGGGTCATTATTGAAATTCCGTATTTATGGAAGAGGTCGGCGGCGTTGATTATCTGCTCGTTGGTCATCTCGCGTTTTAACACCGTTCGCCTGATCTTTTCGTTGCCGCTCTCCACGCCCATTGCGATGGTAATGCAGTTGGCTTCGCTGAGACATTTGGCGACTTCTTCGTTCACCAGATTTGCCCGCACATAGCAGATCATGGGAATTCCGATCCTGGCCTTGTATGCGGCGGAGAATTCTTTCAGCCATTTTTTATTCATGATGAAAAGATCGTCGTGGAAGTAGACGACTTTCAGCGGGTAATTGTCGCGGACGTATTCAACCTCTTTGATAACATTCTCGACGCTTCGCATACGGCAGTAATGGGAGTCGCCTGTTTCTTCCTTGTAGACCTTCTTCAGCATGTGATTGAAGCAGTAAGTGCAGTCATATGGACAACCGCGGCTGGCGAGGAAATGTTTCACACTGCTGTGGGCATAGGCGTAATATTTCAGGAAAGAGGCCCGGTCCGGGAAAGGAAGGGCATCCAGATCGTGGATCAGCGGGCGCATCGGGTTTTTGATGATCGTGCCGTCTTTCTTGATCCAGAGGTTTTTGATATCGGAATGGTCCTTGCCTTCCTTCATGCGGTCCAGGAGTTCTACCAGAGCTTCGTCACCTTCGCCCCTGCAGATAATATCCACGCCATCCTGTTCGATAATTTCAGGAAAAAATGTGGGATGGGGGCCTCCCATGATGGAAATGAATTTTACGTGCTGTCGGAGGCGTTTGATCAATTCCAGGTAATAGGTTTCCGAGCCGCTGGTTAATGAGAAGGCAATGACGTCGGGCTTGTATTCCTTGACGGATTGAAACAGGTTCTTCTCAAGGTTTGTGAGCATCAGGTCGGATTCATGGCCTGCCTTCTTCACAGAGGCGATCAGGCACATGATCCCCATCGGATCTGTGATATCAAGAGAAGCAGTTCTATAGACAAAGAGGCATTTCATAGCTTTTTGAAAAGCCAGAGGGTAAATGAACTCTTGTCGGACCGCAAGCAATAAGCTAGTTTAAGAGACATTTAGGTGCTTTTTATGAAAACTGAACATAACAAAATAACCGTTCTTCATCTATGCGAGCATTTTGGTAATCAGCAGACGTCGTTTCATGGCGTGGGCAGATTCTTTGAGCTGTGGATTCCCGCGTTTGACAAGAGCCGCTTCCGCGTCTTGCTCTGCAGTCGGCAGGGTATGGTTAAAACTGCCGATGACCGGTTGCGAGCGGCAGGAATTGATCCCCTTTACCTTGAATACGGCCGAACTGATCCGCGGAATCTCATCAAACTCATCCGGCTGATACGGCACGAGAAGGTGGATATCCTTCACGCCCACGGCTATGGCGCCTGCCTGTGGGCGCGGCTTGCCGGCCATTTGCTGGGAATCCCTGTGGTTGTGCATGAACACTGCAATTACGGCACGGTGCCGTGGTATCAGCGACCTGTGGAATGGATACTTGGGCCGTTCACTCGATACTCGATTGCGACCTCGGAATCGGTTCGTGTGTTCACAGTCAAGAAGCGTCATATTCCGGAGGCTGTAGTCAAGATGCTCCGCAACGGCATTCCGCTTGATGGCATCAAGAAGCCTCATTCGGAGTGGATCATTTCTCAGCGGCGTGAACAGGGCGTCAAACCTGGAAACAAGGTTCTTGGCGTTGTTGGACGGCTTGAGAGTCACAAGGGACTTATTGATGCATTCAAGGCGCTTCAGATAATTATCAAAGAAATGCCTGGAGTTTATCTCTGGCTTGTCGGTGATGGCCGCTACGAGGATGTCCTTCGCCAGTGGGTGGCTGAGAATAAGATGGAAAATAACATCAAATTCCTGGGGTACAGGGCGGATGTCTTGAGTGTGATACAGTGTTTTGACATTCAGATATTTCCCAGCCATGCCGAAGCCACGCCTTACACGCTCTTTGAAGCAATGGCCGTGGGTAATGCAGTGGTGGCATCCACGGCAGATGGCCAGGGCGAGATCCTTGAGGACGGCAAGACTGCGCTTCTGTTCGAGCCCGGAGATTATGCCAAAATGGCCGAACTGACCCTGCGTCTGCTTCGTGACGAAAAGCTGCTGGATAATCTTCGCCGGAATGTTCTGGTCAGGATAAAAGACTTTGAAATGAAGCGGTCGATTGAGGTTGTGGAAAAGCTGTACGAAGAAATAATCTCATCACAAAGATAGGTCATGAGAGGATTTTTTTGAAAATGACAAAATAATATCTTCTCATTCAAATGAAGGAATCCGAGACCATAGAATTCAAGAAGAGTCTGGCTGAATTAAATGCCGGGCTTGTTTCCATTGCCGCCATTTTGAATAAGCATGGTCACGGCGAACTGTGGTTTGGCATTCGCAATGACGGCAAAGCGGTTGGCCTTGATGCGACCGAAAAGACGCTGCGCGACATATCCCAGGCGGTGGCCGCCCATATCGAGCCGAAGATTTATCCTCATATTACCCGTGAGACAACTGATGGCGCAATCTGTATCAAGATTGCGTTTAGAGGAAAGGATGCTCCGTATTATGC
>Ga0118677_10010432_pt1 | contig 14205 bp, 11 predicted proteins | sample AliMusrvi5mmetaG_FD_86154 | JGI IMG/M metagenome (GOLD analysis project Ga0118677, IMG submission 86154) | reverse complement strand
GCCCATCAGCAGGGCGTGAATGGCGTCGGCGGTGGCCTTGGTGCTGTGCCACTCGTGCAGCTGCTTTTGTTTGATGAGCCAGACCTGGCAGGCGGCGACGGCCTTGGTATCGTGGTCGATTTCGCGGAACGCCTCGATCATCATCGCCTGGGATTCGATCGGGGCCTGCCACCACCACCAGTCTTCAGCGCCGGCGTCGTGCCACGACATGCCGATCTCATCGTTAGATATGGCATTTTCCCGCAGCGAGCGGGTGATCAGGCGGGCGGTGGCGGTTTCGCCGAGGCGGGCGAGTGCCAGAGCGGCATGGGCGCGGGACATGCGGGTGGCGAGGCTGGTCCAGAATGATTTGGTTTGGGCGGAGAAGTATTCGAAGGCGTCTTTGTCGCCGGGTTTGAGGGCGAGGTCCTTGAGGAAAAACGTGCGGGCATAGAGGAAATAGGCGGTTTCCGCATCGAGGTGGTTGGCCTGGAGGGTCGCGGGATCCTTTTTTGCCGCATGCTTGATGGCGGCGAAGCGTTTGGTAAGCCGGGCGTCGAGTTCGGTCAGTGCGTTGAGGGCAGGCTTGACGTCGGTCTCCACCCCGAGCGCCCGCAGTCGGGCAAACCCGGTGACGATGTATAGCGAAATAGTTTCATTGCCGTGGCCGCCGGGAAACCACGGCCACAAGCTGTCGCGGTCCTGCATTTCGCCTAGCATCTTCAAGCTGCTTGCGAGTTGTTGGGCGAGGTTGTTGTCGTCGAACAACAGGCCGAGCCTGCGGCGGGCCTGCGACTGCGCGCTGGCCTCGGCGAGCCACGGGGTTTCCTCCAGCAGGATCCCGTTGAGGTTGGCATCCTTGGTTAGCGGGCTGTCGAGGGCGGGCGTGTTTTTCCAGGAGTCGAAGGTCCGGCGGATTTTTGGATCGGATTTTGCGATGTGGCGGGCCAGTGCGTTGGCATAGTAACGGTTGAACGTCTGCTCGGCGCACGGGTGGGGAAACTCCATCAGATAGGGAAGTGCCAACACCGCGAGCCACGCCGGTTGCGACACCACCTGCACCTGAACGAGGCGGTTTTCGAGGGTGGTGGACGTGCCGCTATCGAGGAGTTTTTGGAAGTTGAACTCCTTGCTGCCGGGGTCACGGATCGGCAGCGACATCGATTCGGTTAGCATAACTCTCCGTGAAATAACCGGTAGCCAGCCTTCCTCGCCATCCGACAGCGTGCCGCTGGTGGCCAGCGCCTTGTAGCTGAGCACGCCACAGCCGTCCGGAACCGTTAGGTGCCAACTCAGCGTGCGCGATTCCTTGGCGGGCACAGTCCACGGCTGGTCCGGCGCGCTGATGCCGAGTGCCGCTGTGGCGTCCTTTTGGGTCGTTGGATCAGTTAGATTGAGACGCGCGATGCCGGTCTGCTCGTGGTCACTTTGGTTGGTGATTTTGACGGTGAAGTCCAGCACGTCGCCCTCGCGCAGGAAGCGCGGCGGGTTTGGCTGCACCATCAGGTCCTTGGCGGTGAGCGTCTCGCCCGCCAGCGAGCCGAAGCGCATGTCCTTGTCGTGCGCAAAGCCGAGGAACTGCCACTGGGTGAGAGCCTCCGGCATGGTGAAGGTGATGCGGACCTCGCCCTCGTCATCGGTGGTTAGATTTGGATAGAAAAATGCGGTTTCCTGGAGTTTTTTGCGGGCGGAAATCCGGTCAATGGCAACTGAAAGCGGTGAGTGAAAGGCCATGGCGGAGCATCCAAACGACGTCCAGTGCTCGGTGCCCCGCAGTGAACCCCTGCCCTGTGGCAAGGCATCGCCAAAGCCCCATTCGCTGCGTCTGGCTTCGCCCTCGCTACCCCGAATTTCCGCGAACCAGAGGCACTCACGATAGGGCCGGTGGAACCCGAAGCCGATCTTGGAATTCCAATCCGTACCAAGCTTGAACAGGGAGCTATCATCATTGAAGCTGGCATTTATCCAGGATCCGCTTTCCTCGTGGAACAGGTACCCGAGTTGTGGAAATGGATAGGGCGTGATCGTGTTGAGCGAGGCATCATAGAGCAAAGCCAGCATTTCCGCGCTAGCCGGGTGGCCATTGGCGTCGGTGACGACGGCCGTCCAAGTGTCCTTGGCACCTGGTGCGAGTTTGGAGGTGAGATGTTCCCAACGGAGTTTCAGATCTTTGTTGGTCCAGGGAATTTCGATGGTTCTGGAAAATTGCCGCAGCCGGTTCATGGTGGTCTGAATGACGTGAACCGTGATGCCTCCGCGCATCGACTCGTCCGGGATGAACGTGAACAATTGCTGGGTGCGGCCCGGCGCGGACCACTCGCGTCTGAGCAGGCTGCCGCCTTTGTAAACCTCGAAGCAGGCGCGGGCCGCCGGATAACCACTTCCCCACAACAGGCTGACGGGTTGGCCCGGCTCTGATTTTGTGACGGAGACAGCGGCGAAAAACGGGAGCTTGGTCGGAAATTTGTCAGAGGCGGGATTGACCACCTGGAGGCCGCAACTCGCCACCGCCGGACGGCCATTGGGATCCTTCGCGGTGAACACGGCACGATAGATTCCTGCGGGCAGCGCCGCGGAAACATCCGCCATGCCCGTCTTGCCGGTGCTGACTGGGATTTCCAGCAGCATCTTGCCAAGTTCCCATTTGCTGGTATTGGTGGTGTCGATGGCATCATCATCCGTGATGCCCTGACCACCGCCCGTGTTCTGCCTGATGCCGCGAGGGCTTTGGCGGGGTTCTTTGAGCGGATAAATTCGCAGCACGCCCACCGCCGCGCACCCTTGGTCGGAATGGGTTTGCGTGTGCACCTTGAAGACCACCGGCTTGCCCTCTTCCAGCCACGACTCAGTGGCAAGTCTGGCTTTGAGGGATGTATAGGCACCTCTAACTACAGAAGACGCCGAGCGCGTCTCGCCGGACGGTTCGGTAACATCCACGTTGATGTCATAGCTATAGACCGGATCGGTTTGCGGATCGACATTGGGATCGGCTTCGGCAGTGAAGCCAATGCGGAACCGGCCATCGGCGGCGGTGGTGGCGTCGCCATGGGCAATTTCTTTCGAGGGACTGGACGGCTTGGGCCATGCCGGGGCATTCCCCTCCAGATGTTGCCAGGATGTCGAGCGGGTGACGCGCCAGGTGACCTTCGCGCCGTCAACCGCTCCGCCGGTATAGGCGAGGGCATGGCCGACGGCTTCGGCCATGGTACCCAGGGCGACGGGAGCTTGCTGCGGCTTGAGTTCCACGAAAATTTTCGGGCGTTTGTATTCTTCGACGCGGATGGATGTTTCTCCCAAATCCTTGACGGCAATCTGATACCTTCCGCCCAGACCGGTTGGGGCGGTGAAGGAACCGGTGAAGGAACCAAACTCATTGCTCACCAGATCGAGTTGTTGGATTTTTCGTTCCTGATCCCTGCGGAAATTTTCATCCGATAGAGTGACGGCAGCCGCCTCTCCGGCAACGACGCTCGTGCTGTTAGCCACCAAGTCATCCCGCGACCAAATGCCTTTGAAATGCACCGTTTGGCCGGGTCGATAGATCGGCCGGTCGGTGAAAATGATGATGTGATCCGCGGTCTTTCGCGGCAGGCCGTCCGAATTATCATACAAGCGGGGCCGCCAAACCCGATAATTCCCACGCTCACCAGCCACCACCAGCGTGCCGTCGCCCGCAGCGGTCGAGGAGAGGGTAAACTGCCCATCGGCGTCGGTGGTGGTGGCGTCGGTGGTGATTTCCGGGGTATCCTTGGTCATTTTCCAAATCGCGACGGGAATTCCAGCACGCGGCGCACCAGTGACGGCATCGGTGACCGCCCCCTTGAGCTGGTTGCCGGATACGGACTGAAGGATGAGGGCGAGGTCGGTGACGTGCACTGGCAGATAGGAGAGTGGGTTGTCAACAGGTGAAAAATCCTCGCTGGCACTGGCGACCATGAGGTAGTAGCCGGGAGCAAGGTGTTCCGGGGCCAGCGCGGAGGTGTGGCGCACGCGGCAGTCCTTAGCATCCGGCAGCGCGACATCCCACGCCAGCGCAGCCTCGCTAACTAACAATTTTTCCAACTCCAACAAATCAGCGGGCTGCGGGTCACGGGTGAGCGTGTCCTTGCCAGGCGTCCATTCGCTGCGGACGGCGCGGAACCAGACGTGGGAGAGGTTGGCATGCTCGATGGTGAGTTCCTCGGCGGAGCCGGTCCAATGGGCTTCGGTCCTGATAGAGGCGGAGTGCGCGCAGTTGCCTAGCGGTGGGGTCGGTGGACTGGGGATGCCACACGAGGAATGCCGCGCACGCATCGAGAGCTGGCGAGTCGGCGGGGATTTCAAAGGCCCCCTGCGGATTGGCGGGGCTGGCTGCCGCCGCAAAGGATTGCAGGGCCGAATGCGCGATGAAGTCGTAGAGCGTCGGACGCAGGTTGTCGCCGAGTTCGCCGGGCTCGAGGAGGTATTCAAACCCCGCGACGGGAATGGTTTGGAGCATGGGCGCGTCGGCTAGGGAGGCCTGGAAACTGCGGTCGATTTCGTCGAGCATCCGCGACGCGTCCCAAGTCCGAATGTCGGCACTTGATAGATCGGTGGCGGAGCTGCGCCTCTCAAGATTCCAGTGGTTTTTCTGATAGTACTCGAGCATCCAGCGGGCGTAGAGCAGCCGAAGAAACGGCCGCACCGCGGCGGGCGCAGTGCCCTCGGCCTCTGCCAGTTCGTCGATCCTCGCTGCCTCGTCACCGGTCACTTTCCCTTCGAGGGTCAACCGCATGGCCAGCGCCTTGGCCCCTTCGGCCCAGGCCTGCCCGGCAAAGGCGGCGGCTTCGATCGGTTTGAGCAGGCCGATGGCGGTTTGCGGCTGGTCGAGTTTGGTGGCTTCCTCCACTTTGATCCACTCAGCCTCGCGGGGCTTGGCAGCAAGCGTGGGGCCGTTGACGAAGAGGAAGGCGACAAGCAGCAGGCGCAGGCAGCAGGAGCTTTTCATAGCAGGATTGAAGGGAGGCTGGCAGCGTCATTGCCGGTTGGCGAGCAGGATCCGCCGGATTTCAAAATGATATGCGCGGGTCCTCCTTGGAGTCGCGGAATTTCATTGCGGCCTCGGTGCGGGAGTGGACGTGTAGTTTGTCATTGTTGGGTTGCAAGGGTTTGCCCCGAAAACTTGATCTCAACCCGACTCTTGGCAAGACCTGATTTTACCATCCGTTGGTGCCGTATTTCGGCGCACCGAGCATCATACCTCAGTGTTCGGCCTCGTTTTGGGAGGTCATACCGAGCGAGCGCCAACGGTGTCCCGTTAGAACGGCGGTACCGTTATGACCGATGGCCACCCGCATCTCCATCGGGGCCTGGGTGCCATCCGCTAGACCTGCGGGGTTGCGCCGTTCAAACTCGCTACCGCGGCCCTGTTGAATGTAATAGGCATCTATGCCATAGCTGACGCGGGTGATGGCGGTGGCTGTTTGGTTATATCGGCGGACCCGACCTTTGATAAAGACCCCGGCCGCCGGAGGTGTTAGATCAGCAAAGGCCACACTGGCAAGACCGGTGGCGGGATCTACCTTCAAGGTGACATACAGCACGATTTCGCACTCGTATGAATGACGGTAGCCCACAGCTTTGTCGTCTTGTTCTGCGATGAGTTGCTTTAACGCCGGGCCGAACTTGGCCGCAGGGATGGTGGAGATTTCATACCCGAGTGTGACATAGTCGCCTCGGAACAAATCCCGCGGATCGACGGGTGCTGTTCGCAACCAGACTGTTGGCGCAGTTCGAACGATCCATTCGCGTTCACCTGCCATCCAGCCAAGGATGAGGACTTGCACAAGGACAGCGATCAGAATGAGTTTGCCACGCATGGTTCAGTCCTCCTTGCCGGGGTTGAGGGGGTTGGTTACAGCGGGCAGATGTGATTTATTGCGTTGATAGATCACGGCCACGGCGAAGAGTCCCGCGCCCATCACCATGAACATGGTCCCGCGAACTAACAAGCTATCAAAAAGATCAGCAAACCTCGCAAAAATCCACACCGCCAGCAGCAATGATCCGCCGACCACCTGGCGCAACCGGGAGTTGCGGCAACCCGTCCAGAGGTTGCCGAGAATGTGATAGATAAATAGGGCATTGGCAGCGGCGCAGAGCATGGTGGCCGCATTGGGTTGATGGATGGAAAGTGCTGTATCCGACAGGAGCGGAGCCCACCATGCTATCAAATAGGTCGTGAAAATCAGTGCGGGTGCCAGCAGGTGGGAGCGGAACTTCTGTGTATTAAATCGTTGCTCGGTCACAGCCCGATACCACACCCCGGCGAAGAGTCCCATCACCGCCAGAATCAGGACAACCAGCGGCAGCCATTCATGAGGCGGCGGTTGATCACTCCAATAACTATTCCTCAACAAGTCCTTGGCAGCATCATGAAACGTTAAAATAAACAACACAGGCAGATACAGAATTATGCCGGTGATATGGAGGATGCGAGTCGCAGCGGGGAAACTGGCGCAGTCGCGAGCCAGCCAGGCGGCACTCTCTAACATCAAAGTGGTTCCGAGCAGCACCACCATTACGCACCCCGCATGAAACACAAGTCCCACCCCCATGGACACGACGAAACTCACGGCTGCCACCGCAAGCAAGACCGGTGAGCGCATTCTCCAGGCCAGCCAACCGGAGCCTACCAGCACCAACAGTGGAGCAGCGACCGGGTGGCTATCGTAAGACACCGCTTCACAGCAGGCCCAAGTTGCGATCAACACCGCAGCCAGCAACCCTTGTGCCACCGAGGGCAGCAGCCAGGCGAACAGCAAGGCTCCGATTGCCCATACCACGAAGGCGTTCGGATAATGAGCTGAGATATGGTAAATCTGCGCCACCAGCCAGATCCCCGCACCGAATATCATGGTACCCAATAAGAACGCGGCATCGGCAAATCCCGGCGTTAGGTTTTTGCTTCGCAGGATGATGCCAGTGGTGTGCGCTGCCGCCAGCGCAGTGAAGATGATGGCCAGTTTGCCAAACTTGTGCATCTGGTCCCAGTTGTAGGCAAAAAGAAGAATAACTCCCATGCCCAACACCACCGCCCCAGAACAAGCGAAGATCATGATGCCCCACGGCGGTGTGGATTTTGGCGCGGGTTCGCTGGCACGAATCGCCGCCGCCTGAGCCGACGATATCAATCCCGCCGCCGTCCACTCATCGAGCTTTTCCCAAATCCGAGGTTCATGTTTAGCCATTTCGTTTTGACCCTTGCCGGGCAAATTATGCGGATCGCTGAAAGTTGACAAGTCATTATTGATTTCTGGATAGGGATGCGGGTCGCTGAAAAGGCGATTTTTGCCTTTGCAAACGGTGGTGACTGGTTATTCTGCGCCAGTGACATCCCTCATGAACGCCCACGCCCGAGACCCCCGACCCTTCAAACGTGCCATTCTGAAACTCAGCGGCGAAGCCCTGCGTGAACCAGGTTCCACCGACAATATCTCGCCAGAAATCGTCAACCGCATCGCCTTGGAAATCCGCGAGGCCGTCGATTCCGGCCTTCAACTGGGCATCGTGGTGGGCGGTGGCAATTTCTGGCGCGGTGCCAGTGCCTCGGCCCGCGGCATGGATCGGGCCACTGCGGATTACGTAGGCATGCTTGCCACCGTGATGAATGCGCTGGCCTTGGAAGGAGCCCTCGAACACCACGGCGTGCGTTGCGGCGTGCAGTCGGCCATCGAAATGAAAAACGTCGCCGAGACATTTATCCGCCGAAAAGCCGAGCGCCAACTCGACGAGGGCAAGGTGGTTATTTTTGCCGCGGGCACGGGCAGTCCGTTTTTTTCGACCGATACCACAGCGGCGCTGCGAGCGAGCGAAATGGGAGCCGACGTGATCCTGAAGGCGACGCAAGTGGATGGGGTTTACACGGCCGATCCTCGCAAGGATCCTAGCGCCACCCGCTATGAAACCGTCACCTTCCAAGAGTGCCTCTCCAAACGCCTCAGCGTGATGGACGCCACCGCTTTCAGCCTGTGCATGGACAACCACGTGCCCATCATCATTTTCGACCTCGGCCCCAATGGCAACCTTTCCCATGCCCTGCGCGGGCTGCCCATCGGTACCCTCGTGCATGGCGAAGGCCCGCCGAAATCGTCAGCCGAAGCCCACTGAAGTCCGATCTAACAAAGACATCCCATGGACCCAGAAGAAGCGATTTTTGATGTGGAAGACGCCATGAACAAAGTGGTGGAGTACTTGTTGCATGATTTCACCGGGGTGCGCACCGGCAAGGCCAGTCCAGCACTCATCGAAAACCTCGACGTGCACGTCCACGCCTATGGCAGCGTCATGAAACTCAAGGGCCTCGCCGTCATCAGCTCACCCGAACCGCGCATGCTCGTCGTCCAGCCGTTTGATCCGGCCACCACCCGGGATATCGAACGGGCGATCCGCGAAAGCAAACTCAACCTCAATCCGGCCGCCGCCGACCGCTCGATCCGCGTGCCCATCCCCGAATTGTCGGAAGAACGCCGCCGCGATATGGTCAAACTCATCAAGCAATTGGCGGAAGAGGCCAAGGTGCGGGTGCGGGCCGCCCGCAAGGATGGCATGGACATGGCCAAAAAAATGAAGGCCAACAACGAAGTCACCGAGGACGGCCAGAAGGATTTTGAGGCGGAAGTGCAAGAACTGACTAACAAATATGTCAAGAAAATCGACGAGCACGCGGTGGCCAAGGAGGCCGATCTGATGAAAGTGTGATGAGAATGGCGGTCGCGAAATTGACTCAGCCGCCAAGCTGCCACCGCCAAGCGCGACGAGGCAATCCATGGGCCAGGTCATGAAGCTGCTGCGAAATCTCACCAAGGCGATGCTCAACACGCGGAAGTTTTTCGCCGCGGAGCACGTCAGACTGTTGCCTTGTGTGGGCACGCTTCGGCGCTACAACCTGACGAAGCTTCTCAACGATGCGCGGGCGGCGGCCAACGTGACGATGCTTGCGCTGCCACAAGCGATTGCCCATGCAACCATCGCCGGGCTACCGATTGTTTACGGCATCCTCAGCTCGGTCATCGCGGCAATCGTCGCTCCCTTGTTCGCAGGCTCCCGCTATACCATTTTGGGCACCACCAATGCCACCGCCTTCATGCTCTTCAGCTTTTTTTCGGTCAATCCGGCCCTCGCCGGGCGGGCCAGCGAGCTGGTGATGTTGCTCACGCTCATGGTCGGGCTCATCGCGGTGGCCGGGGCGATGTTGCGGGTGGCAGATTTGCTGCAATACGTGTCGCGCAGTGTGCTGGTGGGCTACATCGTCGGCGCGGCGGTGCTGATCATGACCAACCAGTTGATCCCGATGTTAGGGCTGGACAAATTTGTCGATATTCACGCGGCCACCAGCTTCGCCAGCCTGCTCATCGCCCTGATAAAGGCGCTTCCCCACGCGGACTGGGTGGCCTTGGCGATTGGAGCAACGACGCTGGCTGGGTACGGAGTCATGCGCAAATGGCGGCCCAAGTGGCCGGCCTTCGCGTTGTCGGTGATGTTGGCCTCGGTGCTGTTTGGGCCGCTCATTCGCTTTGGCATCGGGCCGTTTGCCCATGCGGAAACGTTTGTCACGTTTGGTTTCGCGGATCTCACTCCGAAGCTGCCCCGGCTGTTTCACCAGGGGGTTTTCAACGATATTTCAACCTTGTTAGGAGTTGCTCTGGCCATCGCGTTCCTCGCCTCACTGGAAAACACGCTGATGTCCAAAACCTTGGCTGCCCGCACCGAGGAACGGGCCGACGTCAACCAGGATATGTTCAGCGTCGGCATGGCCAATTTGGCCAGTGCGCTGGGTGGCGGCATGCCCGCTTCCGGTTCGCTCAACCGCTCGATGCTCAATCACGAGTCCGGTGCCCTCACCCGTTTCTCCTCGATGTTCTGCGGAGTTTACACCTTGGTTTTCGCCCTTTTAATTGCGGCCTCGGTGGGCTGGGGCGTGCCGCTGATTGATTTTCTGCCGCGGGCGGCCCTCGCCGGATTGATTATCGGGCAGTCGTGCTCATTGTTCAATGGCCGCCACATCAAGATTTGCCTGCGATCGACCGGCGACGATGCGAGTGTGCTGGTCATCACGTTTTTGGCCACTTTGTTAGCACCGCTGCACGTGGCGATTTTCCTTGGTGTGGCGATATCCATCACCCTGTTTTTGCGCAAGGCAAGCCGGCCCTACCTCATTGAATATGAGTTCAACGAAGTGGGTGAGTTGCGTGAAATGGGTGAAAAGCGCAAGCGACCGATCCCGGCGATCTCGATTGTCCACGTCGAGGGAGATTTATTTTTTGGGGCGGCCGAGTTATTTCGGACGCAAATCCAGCGCACCATCACCGATCCGCAGTTGAAGGTGATCATCCTGCGGCTGAAAAACGCCCGTCATCTGGATGCCACCAGCGTCATGGCTTTGGAAGACCTGATCCTGTTTATGCGACAAAAGAATCTAGCGTTGCTGGTGTCTGGAGCCAGCAGCGAAGTCTATCGCGTCCTCAAGAAATCCGGCATCCTCGAAACCCTCCAAGCCGGCTGCGACCGCGAAGCCGGCGAGAGCAACCTGTTCCTCAACGCCCCCAGCAATCCCAACCTCTCCACCCGCGACGCCCTCAAACGCGCCCAGCAACTCCTCGGCACCAACCAGGCCGATATACGGATCTTCTACGATCCCACCAAGCCCTAGCTCCCGCTTTGGGCTCAGACCCCCAGTTGGCATGGCGGCCGCACCGGAATACCGCAGGCCGCAAAGTGGCGCTTGGCATCCGCAACCGTGAAGTGACCAAAATGAAAAATACTGGCGGCAAGCACGGCATCAGCCTTGCCGGCTTGGAGGACATCGACCATGTGATCGAGGGTGCCGGCACCGCCGCTGGCGATGACCGGAATGCCCACCGCGGTGGATATGGCGGCAGTCAGCGCGACGTCGTAACCGCTCTGGGTACCATCGGCGTCCATGCTGGTGAGGAGGATTTCCCCAGCACCCCGGCGCCAAACTTGGCAGGCCCATTCCACGGCATCGAGGCCAGTGGGGGTGCGGCCACCGTGGGTGTACACACTCCATTTGCCGGGTCCCTCGCGCTTGGCATCGATGGCCACCACAATGCATTGGCTGCCGAACGCCTTGGCCCCGGCATCCACCAACCCGGGTTGGTGGACCGCAGCGGTGTTGATACCCACTTTGTCAGCTCCGGCCAAAAGCATCTCACGCATGTCCTCGACGCAACGAATGCCGCCCCCAACGGTCAGCGGGATGAAGCAATGCTCAGCGGTGCGCCGGACCACGTCAACCATGGTGCGGCGGCGATCTGAAGACGCGGTGATGTCCAGAAACACCAGCTCGTCGGCTTCCTGAGCATTGTACGCCAAAGCACATTCAACCGGATCGCCGGCATCAATGAGATCAACGAAATTAACACCTTTGACGACGCGGCCGTCGGTGACGTCGAGACAGGGAATGATGCGTTTGGCAAGCACGCGATCGGCTCAGGCGAGCTTGGGCTTGCCAATGCGGCGCACGGTGCCAAAGCGCTTTTGGAATTTGTCGATGCGTCCTTCGGTGTCAACAAACTGGTTTTGGCCGGTGTAGAACGGATGGGATGCGGACGTCACACCAATGGAAATGAGACTGTGCTCGACGCCATCGATGACCTCTTTGCGATCTGAGGTCTTGGTCGAGCGTGAGATGAAGCGATGGCCGGTGCTCATGTCCACAAACACGACCGGATTGTATTTCGGATGAAGGTCCTTTTTCATTGGGATAGGGGCTCTCGCCGCGTTTCCGACGCGGCGGGCGCAGCAGGATGGACACAAATTCCAACCTGTCAAGCCAGCATCCGTAAAAACTGAAGGAAAATCACCACCCCGCGGGCCCTGGCGACCGTGTGTTGGCAGGGCTCTGTAGGCGACGGAATATTTAGACTGGCTTTTTCGGAAACCCGTGCTAAGCTTTCTCCGTTATGACAACCTCCACAAAACGCAGTCGGTTTTCTCGACGTCTTCCAGATCACGTTACCGACGAATTGGTGAACGTAATGGCCGAGAAAAAGATCTTTGGCTTCAACGATTTGTTTGAGCGGGTGTTTGCCAATTTGAAACTGCGCAATGCGGTGAGTGGTGGCGAGGAAATGTTGCGTTTGCGGGCTTATGAAAAGCTGCAGAATCTGGTGACCCGCGGCTTGGTCGAAAAAATTGGTAAGGAGTACCGTGGTACTTCTCGGGTGCATGAGGCGTCGAGCACGTACATGGCCTCGCAATTGGACGACGATTGAGAGTTGCATTGGAAAACCCCAAGAAAGCCGCACCTGAGAGGGTCGCGGTTTTTTTATTGGCCAAACCCGCCCTGCCAAACTACAAGAACCCCAGCCCGCACTCACCCCATGCTTTCCACCTACCTACCCGTCTTGCTGCAAGTCCTCGTGGTCATTGGCTTTGCCGCTATGGTGTTGATTTTAAGCGTCGTGTTTGGGCGTTCGGCCAAGCGCAATGCGACCAAGGATATTCCGTACGAGTGCGGAATGTTGCCGGTGGGTGAGGGCGCACCACGATTTTCAGTAAAATTCTATCTGGTGGCGATGTTGTTTGTGATCTTCGACATCGAAGTGGTTTTCATGTACCCGTGGGCACTGCAATTCCGCGATTTGGCACGCCAAAATCCAGTGGTGCTGGTAAGCATGGCGGGATTCGCGGGCAGTTTGGCCGTGGCCTACGTGTACGCCCTGAAAAAGGGTGCCCTGAATTGGAAATACTGAGGCCGCAGCGCCTGCCCTCACAGGTTGTCAGGATCTTTGAATTTGGCACTCGCCAGCACGCTGGGCTTCAGACAGGCTGGGCCTGGTTAAGACCGACAGGGAACTCATGAAGCTCGACGCCCACCAGCATTTTTGGCAATACCATCCGGCCCATCAGGTTTGGATGAGCGAGGCGATGCAGGTGCTTCGGCGCGACTATCTGCCAGAAGAACTCGCGCCGCTACTCGACTCCATCGGGTTTGACGGTTGCATTGCAGTGCAGGCGCGGCAGATGCCCGAAGAAACCGCCTGGCTGTTGGAACTTGCCGACGCTCATGACTTTATCAAAGGAGTGGTCGGCTGGGTGGACCTTTGTTCGCCCACGCTCGCCGACCCATTGGCACGCTTGGCCCCCCATCCCAAACTCGTGGGCGTGCGCCACGTCATCCACGACGAGGCGGACGACGCCTTCATGTTGCGGCCCGATTTCCGCCACGGCATTGGCCAACTCAGCGGGCACGACCTCTGCTATGACCTGTTGATTTTTCCGAGGCATCTGCCGGTGGCGACAGCGCTGGTGGAAGAGTTTCCTGAACAGCGCTTCGTGCTCGACCACCTGGCAAAACCGGCCATCGCTGCAGGTGAGTTATCGCCGTGGCGTGAGGACCTGGGCCGCTTGGCCGCCTTCCCCAATGTTTTCTGCAAACTCTCCGGCATGGTCACCGAGGCCACCTGGCAACAGTGGCGGGCCACCGACTTCCACCGCTATCTGGATGCAGTGATGGATGCGTTCGGCCCGCAGCGCGTGATGATCGGGTCGGACTGGCCGGTGTGTACCTTGTCCGGCACTTATGCCGCCACCATGAATATCGTCAGCGAGTACATCCAACCATTTCCGGCGGCCGAACGCGAGGCGATTCTCGGCGGCAACTGCGCCCGGTTTTACAAAATCAAACCCACTTCCGACATCCTATGAGTGATACCATGTTAGCCGGCGTCCTGCACGGAGCCAAAGATTTGCGCGTAGAGCGGGTCGCGCCGCCCACCCTGCGCCCGGGCATGGTTCTGCTGCGGGTCCGCCGAGCCGGCATTTGCGGCTCGGATATGCATTACTTCCAACACGGCTATTGCGGCTGCTTCGTGCCGTCCGGGCCGTTTATCCTCGGGCATGAGTTCACCGCCGAAGTTGCGGCCGTGGCCGATGATGTGAAATCCCCTGCCGTCGGGTCCCGCGTCACCGTCAACCCCGCCCGCGCCTGCGGCGTCTGCGAGTATTGCAAAGCCGGTCGCGGCAACCTCTGCCGCCGAACCATCATGCTTGGCAGTGGCAGCACCAACCCGCCAACGGATGGTGCGTTCGCGGAATTTGTCACGGTGCGTGGCGACCAGTGCCACGTGCTGCCGCTGTTGATGGACGATGGCGTGGGCGCATTGATGGAACCCTTCGCAGTGGCCCTGCACGCCGTCAAACGGGCCGGGGTACTCGCAGGCAAGCGCGTGCTGGTAACCGGCG
>Ga0118677_10010429_pt1 | contig 14211 bp, 13 predicted proteins | sample AliMusrvi5mmetaG_FD_86154 | JGI IMG/M metagenome (GOLD analysis project Ga0118677, IMG submission 86154) | reverse complement strand
CGAAGCAGCTTGTTGTGGACAACTTTCTGAAGAGCTTGAGGCTTCGCCTCATTGTCATCGAGACTTCCATTGCAAACACACGTTAGAGAACTAAATCGCCCACTGATTCTGCGGATGAGGCACTTTTATTATGATGGCTACGACAACGGGACGAGCAGGAACCTCCTTCTTACCGGCGGTGGAGATGGTGTTAATCCCGGCACGATCACCTTGAATTCGCTGGTCGCTGGCAATACTTATCAGGTTAAGATCTGGGCGCCCACCTGGAATCATTACTTGCCGATATCGGTGGGCGGGGTCACCTTGCACAAAGGCTATCTGACCCCCACCGGAAATGTGCCCCAGTACATCGTGGGCGCGTTCACGGCCATTGGAGATACTCAAACGATAAGTTGGTCGGGCATCGCACCCAGCGCCGTGTCGCTGCGCGATCTGACGCCTGCGAGCGGCTACGCCGGCTGGGCCACCACCAATGGCGTGACCGGCGGGGTCAACGGGGATTCTAACAACAACGGAGTGCAAAACGGCATCGCCTACTTCATGAAGGATTCGGGCCGTATCACCAATCCGGGACTGAACGCCGGCAACACGGTGATCTGGACCAACGGCGGCAATATCCCCAGCACCGAGTATGGCACCCGGTTTGTCGTCCAAACCTCGACTGACCTCTCAAGGTCTGGGATGATGTTCCTGAGACCGATACCGTGCACCTCAGCAACACCGCCGGCTCGGTTTCCTACACTCTGCCCGAGGGCGCGGGCAAAATATTCGTCCGCCTCGTCGTCACACCTAACTGAGTCACCCTGATTCCAGCGGCAGGGACCAGCGTCCTCGGTAGGGCGTGGCGGCCTCGCCACGCCCTAACTACCCCCGAGGGCGCAACAGCCCATGAACAGCCCATGCGCCGCACTTCATCACCGCCTCACGGCGGACAAGTGGGCGGATCAAGGCCGATCCGCCCTACCTTTTTACTAATAACCAATAACCCTAAATGGGAAAATGAAAAACCATCTAATTAACCCCCGCTTTCCCGCCCTCCAGGCTGGTCACCGGCTCATTCAGCGGCCTTCAGCTCAAAAGACCACACTAACAACAATGCTGCTCGCTGCATTGGCGATAACGGGCCACGGGCAGCCAACCGCGCCTGCATCCGCGGCCAAGAGTTCCCAAGGGCAACCCTTCTGGCGCGGCAAGGTGATGGAAAACGAACGGCAACAACATCAACCATCCACTATCCCAATGAACCATCCCAAATCCTTTCAAATTTCCCGCCGCTCATTTCTCCGCAAGTGTGGCGCGAGCGCCGCCGCCACTGGTTTGCCGCTCTGGTTTGTCGAGCACGAGCTTGCTCTCGCTGCTGAACCTGTCAAGAAAGTCGTTGCGCCTAACGACCGCCCCGGCATCGCGCTGATCGGCTGCGGCGGCATGGGCAGTTACGACGCGTTGAACGCCAGTAACTTCGGCGACATCGTGGCGGTCTGCGATGTGGATCTGAATCATGTGGCCAGAGCCATCGAGCGTTTCACCGAGGCGGAAACGGAGTTACAAATTCGGTCTTGGAGAGGCAAAAAGGGGTTGTCAGCACTGTTCGCTGGAATAGGATGCCGGTCGTCAGACGGAATGGCCCGCGATGGGCGTGGGCCGAGGGTCATATGGGAAATGTCGGTTAAGGTTCAAAGGCTAAGAGTTTCTCGCTGAGCGCGAAACAAAATAACAGAGAAGGAGATATATGAAAAGCAGATACGTTTTTTACACTGGATAATTGCCATATTGTTAACACCGCTGATGTCTGCCCAGGAAGAATGGGGGAAGTCGGACCTAGTACTGGTAAAACTCCGGTGCGAGTATCGTGAGAATCCGATGGGGATCGATGGGGAGAAACCGCGCTTGAGTTGGAAAATCGAAGAGAGAAGCCAGAAAGCAATAGCCAGAGGTCAGAAACAGACCGCGTTCCAGATTCTGGTAGCGAGTTCGGAGGAACTGCTGAAGAAAGATAAAGGCGATCTGTGGAATAGTGGGAAGGTGGCGTCGGATCAGAGCATTCAAGTGGAGTATCAGGGCAAGCCTCTTGAATCGCGAATGTATTGCCACTGGAAAGCGCGTGTGTGGCTCAACAATGGCAAGGCGTCTGAATGGAGCGCGCCGGCTTTCTGGACGATGGGTTTATTGAACCCCGAAGATTGGAAAGCAAAATGGGTCAGGATGGGCGACGAAACGTCGCCCTGGCTGCGTAAAGAATTCATGCTGAGTGCCCCGCCCGAAAAGGCCACCGCCTTTGTCAATGTGAAGGGGTATTATGAGCTATATATAAATGGGAGGAAGGTGAGCGACGATGTTCTTGCTCCCGCCGTGGCTGTGAACCGAAAGCGCACACTCTACAATACCTATGACATCAGCAGGTTTTTGCACCCCGGCACCAATTGCGTAGGCGTCTGGCTGGGGTTGGGGACCCTTTGTTATCGTATGGATCATCATAATCCCACGCCGCTGGCCCGGGTTCAGCTTGATCTGTCGATTGGCGGCCAGCGACTGGTTGTGGGGACGGATTCTTCCTGGCTTTATATGCCCAGTTCGCGCATGGAATACACATGGGCTTGGTGCGGTAATGGCCGTGAACGCATTGATGCCCGCCGTTATCTCGAGGGATGGAATGAGGTGGGATGCACTAATGGCCCCCCTTCGCCGGGAGACCTCGGAGGGGCATGCTCATGGAAGCCTGTTGAAGAATTTGCTGAACCCACCGGCGTTGCGACGGCGCAGTCGTGTCCACCGAACCGCATTACCAGAAAGTTTCCGATGGTGAAATGTACGGTCCTGACCGCAAACACCTTTGAACTGGATTTCGGAACCAATCTGAACGGCTGGTTCACGCTCCGGCTGCCGAAGCTCGAGGCCGGCCACAAGGTAACGATTAGATTTTCCGATAAGCGGTTGCAGTCAGCCGAGAAGGAAGTCACACCGGATAGAACATATGAGCTTCCACCGGGGACCTGGAAACTCAATACCGCCAATGGGCCGGTCGCCTACACAACATACAGCCAGGAACTGCAATTCACGTCGGCCGGAAAACCAGGAGAACAGATCTGGCCGAAATTCAACAATTTCAGTTTCCGTTACGCGATTGTAGAGGGCTTGCCGAGCGAACCGGCGCCGGGCGATGCCGAGGCGATGATGCTTGAAACGGCTATGGAGCCTGTCGGGACCTTCGCGTGTTCCAATGACCTGCTTAATCGTATCCTGAAGGCTAACATGCATACTATCCGCTGCCTGAATCTGGGTGGCTACATGGTGGATTGTCCTCATCGCGAGCGGATGGGATACGGTGGCGATGCCCAGACCTCCATTGATACGCAAATCATGAACCTTGACGCTTCATCGTTTTATACGAAGTGGGCTGGTGACTGGATGGATGAACAGAATCCGGTTACGGGTAAGTCTACGATGATTGCCCCTACGGAGATTAAAATGATTGACAATGTGCTGACTCCGGATCCGGCGTGCTGGATTTCATGGGCCGGCATGATTGATGTCCTGCCCTGGAAGACTTATCTCTACTATGGCGACCGCAGGTTGCTGGAACGGGCTTACGAACCGATGGTGCGGTATCCCACCATGTATGTTGACAGCTTGTTCCCGGATGTCCGGAATCACATCCCACCCTGCGAAACTGGATGTGACTGGGTTGCTCCCTACATAGGAATGCAAGCGCCGCCCGGAAGCGAACTTTTCGTTAACTGCTACCGCGTCTACATGCTGGATTTGCTTGTGAAATCCGCAACCGCCCTGGGCCGCACCGGTGAGGTTCAACGTTTCCAGGAAAAAATGGATGATTTGAAGAAGGCCATACATGCCGCCTATTACAAGGATAAGGAAAACGCCTATGATAGCGGTCGCCAGTTGGATCAAGCCATGCCGCTATCGCTAGGTATTGTCCCGGAGGCAGTACGCGGTTCGGTTGAGAAATCGCTCGCTGACATTATCATGGTCAAAAACAAAGGGCATCTCGACACGGGCATGCTGGGCACTTATTTTCTCCTGCAATCTTTGCGCGAGCTGGGGCGCAATGATCTGGCCTTCACCGTTACCAATCAGAAGGATTATCCGGGTTGGGGCTATCTGCTGTCGCAGGGCGCGACCACTTTCGGCGAACAATGGGACGGCTATTGGTCACAGATCCACGCCTGCTACCTCAGTCCCGGCGGTTGGTTCTATCAGGGATTGGCAGGGATCTGCCCCGATGAATCCGGCCCCGGCTTCAAAAAGATCATCATCAAGCCGGCAGTGGTTGGCGACCTGACGTGGGTCAAGTGCAGTTACGATTCGATCCACGGAAAGATTGTCAGCAACTGGAAACACGATGGCGATAAGCTGACGATGGAGGTCACGATACCGATCAACACCACAGCGACGGTGTATGTTCCTGCGAAGAATGAGGCCAACGTCACCGAGTCAGGCAAGTCAGCCTCGAAAGCGCAAGGCGTGAAATTCATGCGCATGGAAAACAGTGCGGTGGTGTATGAGGTTGGATCGGGATGTTATCGGTTTTGCAGTGAGAAATAGAGAGATGAAATTTGTGTATCCCTGGGTATTGGCGGTTTTGATGTGTTGCGTGATCATACAACCGCTCGCGCATGGTGCCGCCCCGGCACAAACGGGTGTTTTCAATATCAACCTATCCGATATCCGTATCCGGGACCCGTTCATCCTCGCAGACCAAGCCTCCAAAATGTATTACATGTATACGCAAAGCGGGAACCGGCAGAATATCGACGGGCTGGGTCTTGGGGTGGAAGTGTACTCCAGCAAGGACTTGGCCAAATGGAGTGCGCCGGTGCTGGCATTTGAGCGACCCAAGTCCGGCTTCTGGGGAGGCTCCGATATATGGGCACCGGAAGTGCATCAGTTCGGCAAAAGTTAAAAGATGAAAACGAAAACCCTTGTTTTGGGGATCAGCTTGCTGCTGGGTTCCGGCGTGATGGCGCAACAGGCGGTCCAAGCCCCGGAGTCCGCCCAAGGCGGTTTCTTTGCGAAGAAAGAATACGTTCCGAGCCCGCTGCCCAAGTTCGATGAGTTGCGCGGCGAGTTGCCGTCGCCGATCTTCGACGAGAAGCCGGAGTGGGTGCAGATGTATTGGAAGGCTTGGGAACTGGGCTGCAAAAACTTCAACGAACCCAAGCCGGGCAGCGGAATGGTCACCCAGTTCATTGACGCGGCGTTCAGCGAGAGTATTTACCTGTGGGACACCTGCTTCATGACGATGTTCTGCAACGTGGCACACCCGCTGGTGCCGGGCATCGGCTCGTTGGATAATTTCTACGCCAGACAATACGCCGACGGTGAAATCGGTCGCGAGACCAATCGGACCACGGGCGCGGAGTTCGCTGCCTGGGTGAACAACGAGCACAAACCGCTCTTCAGCCGCTGGGGCTGGACATTCAATTTCGAGCCTATCAAAAGCGACCCGGTGATCTACGTGGGGCGCGCCGAGCCACAGCCGCCGCCGAACCTGACGCTCGATTCCCTGAATCATCCGATTTTCTCCTGGGCTGAAATGGAGAGCTATCGGTTCACCGGCGACAAGCAACGATTCCGCATGGTTTACGATCCGCTGGTGCACTATTACCGTGCACTGGAGAAATACCTCCAGCAGGGCAATGGCCTGTATATCACTGACTGGGCCAGCATGGACAACTCCCCGCGCAACCTCTATCTGAAAGGCGGCGGCTGCGGCGTGGATATCTCCTGCGAGATGGCCATGTTCGCACGGCAGCTCGCCACCATGGCCGGGATGTTAGGTAAGCCTGAAGATATCATGGCGTTCACCCGTGACGCTGACCGCCTGAAACAGTTGATCAACCGCCTGATGTGGGACGATCAACGGAAATTCTATTTTGACCTGACCCTGAAGGGGGAGCGTGCTCCGGTCAAGACCGTCGCAGCCTACTGGACATTGCTGGCCCAGGTGGCGTCGCCGGCACAAGCCAGCGCCCTCGTGGCCGAGCTGAAAAATCCCGCCACCTTCGCCCGCATGCACCGTGTGCCGACGCTGGCCACGGATGAGAAGTTCTACGACCCGGCGGGCGGCTACTGGCGCGGCGCGGTTTGGGCGCCCACCAACACCATGGTGATCCGCGGCTTGGATAACTATGGCTACGACGCCCTGGCGCGGGAGATTGCGTTGAACCATCTCGACATCATGGGCCGCGTGTTCAAGGAAACCGGAACAGTCTGGGAGAATTATGCTCCCGACGCGGCGACGCCGGGAAAACCGGCCGGCAAGGATTTTGTCGGCTGGAGCGGGCTCGGGCCGATTCTTTACCTGCTTGAATACGGGATCGGCCTGAAAGCCAATGCGCCGGAAAACGAGCTGACCTGGAACCTGCACTCCAACGCCCGCCAGGGTTGCGAGCGATTCCGTTTCGGAGGACACGTGGTCTCGCTGTTGGCGGAAGCCGATCCGCTCGACGCCAAGCGGCTCTGCGTGACGGTGAAGTCTGACGGCGCTTTCAAGTTGCGGCTGGTCCGCGACGGACGGACTCAGACCGTCCCTGTCAAAGCCGGAGAACAGGCGTTATCCGTGCCCTGATTGCCGAGCAGGGCAAATTGGCAGTGTTGGTCCCTTGGGATGAATAAGAACTATCTCAGAACTCAAAGAGAACCACGAAAGACACAAAACAGACGATAAAAGGGAGTTGTATTTCGTTCTCTTTCGTGTCATTCGTCTGTTTCGTGGTTCTTCGAGAGTGTTTTGAGATAGCGGCGTAGGGTGGGCCGAGTGAAACGAGTCCCACCAAATTTCTCGTGTTTCTTTCACCGCGGACGCGGAGGGGAGGAAAGAGGAAACCACGAAAAACACGAAAAGGGAAGACAAAATTAGGACAGAAAGATAAAGGACAGAAAAATAAGGGCAGAAGGATATTTATCATCTCCTACAGCCTGACCGTTGGCGCCGGCGGAACGTTGATCTTTGATCCTTCGTACAGTTTCTCGTCGATCATCGCCACCCCAGTCTCGATGGCCGTTTCGCCCGTTCCGGAGCCGAGCACCCTGACGCTCTTGTTCGCGGGACTGGTGGTCGGATGGGGCGTGTGGAGGAGGGGAAGGAAGGGATTAGGGATTGAAGGAGAGGAATTTGCCCTGAAAACTGACGACCCAACTCAAATGTCCACAATCCTCAAATCGACGGCGTCCTGCCATTGTACCTGCCCGGAAACGGAGGGCTGCTGTATGCTACGGCCCTCATGGCCGCCGGTTGGGACGGAGCGTCTAATCGCAACGCCCCTGGTTTCCCTGATGACGGCAACCGGACAGTCCGCTCGAAAGGACTCCTCCCGGCGCCGTGAGAATTGAACCGCAATTGCCCAGGCAATAGATGGCCGGCACAGCCACCCTAGTGCTGGCCGGCCCAATTACCTTCAGCGGCACGGCCAACAACCGCGCCGGCGGGACGCAGGTTGATCAGGGTATGCTGTGCGTCAAGAACTCCGGCGCCGTCCTCGACGGGTTTACTTCAAGGTTCCGATATACTCTCGCCAAAGCTCATCGACGGTCTTGCCCGTCGACTGCTTGAACAGATCGTTGCTGTACTTGGACTGTCGCATAGCGGCGTTCAGTTTCCTGATGAAGTCCTTGTCGTGGCTCTTGACGATCCAGGCGAAAAAAGCGGCCGTGGTTTGATAACTGTCCGTGTACTTGGCCTGCTGTGGATTGGGGCGCGGGTGACGGCCTTCCGGCTCGAAGTTGAACCAGCGAACGTAATCGGCGACTCCCTCGGTGACCCACAAAGGATTGGGGTTTGGATAGCACTGGATCACATGCGTCATTTCATGGATTACCATGCCGAAGTCGTCCGGGTGATTTTTGATCCAGACTGCAGAAATGAAGGTCGTGCTGCCGGAGGTCGCGCCGATTCCGCCTCCTGGCTGGAACACCAATTTCATTTCGCGAGATGGGTTCAAGCCATCGCTGGCGAGCATTTCGGCAACCTGGGGATACCACTCCTTGACCATCTTCGCCGATTTTTTCGCCCACTCTTTCGTCTCGGGCACCTTCGAGTAATCGAGGACAAGGTGCAAGGCGACAGCGTTCCTGTCGCCGGGCGAGGTCGAAGCGGAGTTGCCAGTATCGCCCGCCTTCGCCACAGTAGTTAGTATCAAGAGAGCCGCTGCACGGCTAAACCACAAAACTCGTAACATACTGAACTCCCCTTGCCGGAAACCAGGGATTCTTCCCTTTCCCGGTACATGCTCTGCAAGACGTGCGAGCCAACGACTTGCCGGGAACCACTCCCGGCAACACCCTCCCCATTTTACCTGTGTCTGAACGGTTGTGGCCGGAGACCGGTCCTCATGCTACAATTACCGACATTTAACGCTAAATTACACCACCGCCCAACGGGGCAACAGCCGATCGAAACCGGGAGTTCCTTCATGCAGCGAAAGCGTCTTCAACCGTCGTTTGTATTCGCGCTATTTACATCAATATTCTTTATTGACGGCTGCGGCGGTACGGCCAGTGACGCGGGGAAATCGAGTCCACCGGCGACAAAGACGAAGGAACCGGCCACTTCCGGCAAGGCGGCCGACGCCACCAAAACAGCCGCATCCACGGCGGACTCGGCAAGCGGCTCGGTCGCGGCGCTCAATGCCGGCAAGACCACAGCAAAACCAGCCCCGCCCACCGTACCGGCGGAGCCGACCGATACCCGCCAATTGGTCCAGGTACTCGATCTGAGCAAGCTGCCTGCGCCGGAGGGGGCAAAGATTGGCGAGCAGTCGCCGACACAGGTGCGCATTTGCGTGCCGCTACTGGTGCCAGCCGCAGTAGAATTCTACCTCGGAAAACTCGGCACCCTAGGCTGGCAACCGGCAGGCCCGAAGACATCAGAAAGCGTTACCGAATCGTTTGCCCAAGTGAGCTTGGGCAAGGACGGCTACCTGTTGACGCTGACCGCCATGCCGGGCGAGCCGAAGGCAACAACCGTCTCGATTCAACACGTCGGGAATCTCGACACCCGGACGTTGCCGCGGGTTGACGGCGCCGAGGACCAGTACAGCAGCCAGTTAAGTTCGCTATATTTCACAACCGTCAAGGTTGACGAAGCAACCGCCAAATTGCGTCAGCTTCTGAAGGCTGACGGCTGGCAGGAATACGACCGGGCCTTCAGTCAGAAGGCAACCCGGCCTGACGCTTCCGACTTGCTGTTCCGTAAGAAGGCGTATAGCCTTGCCGTATCCATCAGCAAACCAGCCACCCAGCCGAACAAGAGTGCTGTTCAATACTTTGTGACGACCTTGGCATACGACTTGCCAGCGCCAGCGGATGCCAAGCATGTCGAGATCCAAGACTCGCGGTGGATCCTGATGTGCGAGGTTCCGCGCGACCTGGAGGCGACAGCCGGCTACTACCGCTCGGCGATGCGGGAAATCGGTTTTCCGGCCCCTCCACGGGAAACGCCTTTAGGTAAATCGCTGACGCTCTCGTTTGAATCCGAAGGTCAAGATCTTGTCCTCGTAAGCTTCAAAGCCGAGGATGAGCACAATACCAAGGTAAAACTGGAGGGCTACACTGCCGCATTCCGCGAGGCGATGAAGAAGGCTGAAGCGGCCGAAAGGTTGAAACGTGAAGCTCGGGAAAAGGCGGCAGCAGAAGCGAAAGCCGAACGGGCCAAGGCATTCAAAGAGGCTTCCAAACAGCAAGACGACCTGATCAAAGCTACGATTGAAAATGCCTTGAAAGACGCAACCCAGCCCGCGAAGTAGACTGACCTTTCCAAGAAGATTCAGGCCGATGTGAAGGCCAAGCTGGAAAAGGCCAAGCAGGGCGTGGGAGCAGACGACAGTTTCAGACGCCTCCGCATGGTCGGATCCATCCTCGCAGTCCACTCGCATGGATTGTCTCTCGCCCAAATCCAGGCACCGGACTCCTGCTCCAATTCGTATGGGTGGCTCGTTTCACTCGTCCCACCCTGATTTTTGCAACAGAAACTGATTGCAACTTCCAGAAGCCTGCGAATTTCTGATTCCTATTTGATTCCTCCCCGTGAAACAACCGATCTAGTCCGATGCGAGAAGCTGCATATCTGGGCACGCGGTACATGGATGGAGGCACGGAATGTTTCGCCGGCGAACAGATTTTAGTTGGCCACTGATACTCATCTTGGTCGGGTTTTTTTTCTTGAGTCTCAAGCTGCCGCGGCCGTGGGAGAAAATTGCGCGGCCTACCGCATTGCTTATAAAGCCACATAAGCCATTGCAGACAAAGGATTTGCAGATAACCACTTGCGCCCGGCCCGAAGCATCGCCGCTGGCGGTATTTCGTTCGATCCGGCCGGCCGATCGCGTCGCTGGCAATACCGACAGTAGTATTGCCAATTCCACTCCATCGGCCATTCACGAGACACGCCCCGCCGATGTCGTGCCGGTTATTATCCCAAAATCGCCAGTGCTGGAGGTTGTTTCCGCTGTGGCACCTGTCGAAGAGTCGATTGTCGATCCAGTTCGTCGCTTGCCGCCGCCGGAAACCGGAGTAGTCCAGACTCCGCCTTCTGAGCATCCCGGCGAAGATTCGGACGTGGTCCGTCAATCACTACCTTACACGGTGACTCCCGAACCATCCGTCGCAGTTGAGCCGTCGCCCGCGATTGCAGAAACGGTCCCGAATCCGGTACGTCCCGTGGTTCCCGAACCGCAAACACCGGCCGAGCAGAATGCGCCGTCTGTAGAGTCGCAAGCTGCCCCGTCGCAAGCTGTCCTGTCGCAACCTGACACGATCTTAGCCGGAGATGGTGCGAAACCGGCAGATAACAACGCAATTCCAGCAGAAAAGACCGACGTGGCTGCGTCGCCAGCATTGGAGACTGCCGCAAGTCAACCGCCGATGAAGGCCCTCGGACGAGCTTGGGAAGAGCCGGCGCATCTGCTGTTTCAACTCGATGAGTTGAAACAGCACGAGATCACTCAAGGGTGGGCAGTCGAGGCGTCCGCTTCCGTCCGCAAGTTGGGACCCGCAATCTCGGTTGGCGCGGCGGAGACGACGGAGATTCTTCAGCATCTGGAACAACTGACACGCGAGGCGTCCTCATTGCTGACGAAAGTTAGTGACGAGACGCTTGCCCAAAATCTGTCTCGCACAGCCCGCGCCCTGGAACGGCGGATCACGGTCTGGAAGCAAATTGGTCAGATGGGTGGCATGGCCGCTGCCGACGCCCCTACGCCCGCCATCGATCCGCGAAGCTTCAGCAAGTGCCTGAACGAGATCGATCAGCTCACGAGCAATTCGTCGGAAGGAACCGCGTGGCGGAAGTACTTGCTAATCGAGTCCTTGCGTGAGTGGGCGGTGCGCCACCGCAACAACGATGAGAGGTTGCCGCGAGAACTAGCCTTGCAAGTGCTCAAGCGTTTGAACCAGATGTCGGTCACTTCGCACCAGCGACAGTTCCTCACCTCCGGTCCGATGGCCGCGCTCCACCAGGAAATGCTGCGCCATACGGCCGAACCGGTCGACTCAAACCGGCTGCTGCAACACCTGGAGAACTATGAGAAGAGTGGGCTTCCCAGCGACGCCCGGCTGCTGGCGCGAGACTGCCAATTTCTAGCAGTCAGCTCGGGAGTATCGCAGCAGGAGTTGGGCGAAAGGATCGAAATGCACTACCGCAACGCCAACCTGCGGATTGCTGTCACCGCCGAGTTGCTCAATCGCATGATTCCTAAGCGGGAACCGCAATATGCGCCGGTCAGCGATACCATTCAGGGGGTGCCGGTTCGCGGCCAGAGCCTGATGGCAAACGAAATTACCATGCGAATGATACCCGATCCGCACCACGTCCGCATGGCGTTGGAAGTCAACGGCGAAGTGGCATCCCTCACTCGTTCGACTGCTGGCCCCGCCACCTTCTATAGCGATAGCGAATCGAGCTACATCGCTCGGAAGCCGCTGGAGATCAGCCTCCGCGGCATTCGCATGGGAGAGACGGAAGTTGCCGTGGACAATAGTTCGCAATTGCGAAGCATTGCAACCGACTTCGATCGCATGCCGATTATCGGCCAGATGGCGCGCAACCTGGCCCACTCGCAGCACGACCAGAAGATGCCGGCCGCTAACGCGGAAGTTCGCGAAAAAATCGCCGCCAAGGCAAAGGATCGTGTCGATCGCGAGACGACCGAACAGATTTCTGTTGCCGCCAAGCGGCTCAATGACGAAGTGCTTGGCCCAATGGATCAGTTGCTGCTGGATCCGATGATGGTGGCCGCGGAGACGACCGAGAAGCGTTTCAGTATGCGGATTCGTCTGGCCGGTCCCGATCAGCTTGGCGGCCACACGCCGCGCCCCCAAGCTCCGGCGGATAGCCTGGCGAGTGTTCAGATCCACGAGAGCATGATCAACAACGTGCTACAGCGGCTCGAGTTGGACGGCCAGACCTTCGACCTGGCTGGGCTTGGTCAGCGGCTTGCCGAGCGGCTCCATCGTTTCCACCCCAAGCCGGTCGATCCGGACCAGGCAGACGTGAAGATCTCGTTTGTCGCCAAGGATGCAATCCACGTCTGCTGCAACGACGGCCGCCTGGAGATCACGCTTGCGATCGCCCGGCTGAGCAAGGGATCGAGGAAGTGGAAGGATTTCCAGGTTCGCGCTTTCTACCGACCGGTTGTACAGGGCCGTTCGGTCGATCTGGCGCGCGACGGCATCGTACAGTTGATTGGCCCGCGGATGAATGCCGGTTCGCAGATTGCCCTGCGTGGCGTCTTCTCGAAGGTTTTCTCCCAGAAGGAGCCGATTCACGCAACGCCCGAATCGTTCGTCAAGAATCCGAAACTCGAAGGCGTGGTGGTGACGCAGTTCGTCATCGACGACGGCTGGATTGGTGCTGCAATCAGCCCGCAGCGAACGGTAACGGCACAGGCGGCGGCAACGAAGCGGTAGGGATGAGTTGGTGTGGAGCATCCTTAACGCCGAATGCTGGTAGTGCAACATTCTTGCGATCCCAAATCTCTGGTCCCAAATCGGAGATTGTGACTCATAGTACGTGGACCGATTATCCGCGGCCCTGTTAGCCTTATAGCATGAGTTTGCGCGGCATAATCCTCGAACGATTTGGAAAGCGAGTCCGGGAACTACGGAAAGCTCGTGGGTTCTCCCAGGAAACCTTCGCCGATAACTGCCATCTGGATCGGACCTACATTAGCGGAATCGAACGGGGAAAACGCAACGTAGCACTCTGCAATATCGAGGCAATCGCGCGAGCGCTCGGCATTTCGATCTCTGAGTTGACCGAAGGCTTGTAGCACCGTGCCGACCACAGGGAGTGCGGAGCATGGCATCGGATTTAGTAAAGGCTATTGCGTCGTCAGGGCTGACGATTTACGATTCTCTTGATCTCCGGCCAGAGTTGTACATAGACACTTCAACGCTTGAAAAAATCCTGAACGAGGCCCTCATTGGCCTCAATCTGAATTATCCAATTCGCACGCGGTCTAAGGTTCTGAAATCGAACATTTGCAAAGCACTTGGCTATCCTGTGCCAGGTTCTTTTCGCAGGACTCGACCGCGCTTTCTCGGCCAGGATTTTGACACTTCTGTACAGAAAGCAAACAACCTGCAAATCTGGAATGAAGATGTATCTTCGTCACGCCGTTACGTTCTGGTCCGGGTCAATGATGGTCAAGTTGTCGCCCGCGTCAAGGTCGTAACGGGTGATGTGATTGCAAAATTAGATAAGACAGGGACGCTCACAACCAAATATCAGGCGCGAAGCCGCGATCCGGTCACGGAATCTTGCTTGGTGTCAAAAACCGACACGAGAAATGTTGCGAGGTCTTTGCGCGGGACTCTGCTTCCTATAAAAAAGTTGTACAAAAATCTGCAAACCATCGTAGGAACGACGATATTCAATCCCGGTATCGACCAGGAACGGAATCGAGGCGCAGCACTACATGAAGCAATCTGTAAGTGCCTGAACAATTCCTGGTCTGACTGCGGACGGTTTCCCGACGTTCCGGACCAATTGCTTGAAATCAAGCTACAGACCGCACCCACAATCGACCTTGGGCTCGTCTGTCCGGACAGCACAGAACGAATTGCCGGTTTGGCCGACTTGTAACCGTTTACCCCCCGGCGAGTAGCGAAGCGGTAGTATGACCGGCGAAGTGAGCGCGGACGGCGTCGGCCACGAACGTGAAGGTGTTGCGACCTTGCTGACGGCAGGTTTCGATT
>Ga0118677_10010426_pt1 | contig 14213 bp, 14 predicted proteins | sample AliMusrvi5mmetaG_FD_86154 | JGI IMG/M metagenome (GOLD analysis project Ga0118677, IMG submission 86154) | reverse complement strand
CTTCTGTATTGCTTGTCAATAATCCAACAAAAAATTCGGCGGATGTAATAAAAAGTAAAGACACGCCACCCATAAAAATCGCATTGTATTTGGCGGTTGTCCAAACAGATTTTTCTGCGCGAGCCGGTTGATGGGCACCTAGGTTTTGTCCAACCAATGTAGCCGCTGCATTGCTCAATCCCCATGCCGGCATCAGAAAAAAGATCAGTAAACGAATCGCAATGGTATATCCTGCAATCGCATTGCTGCCAAAACCTGAAATGATTCTGGCCATGGCAATCCAACTGGCGGAGCCAATCAGAAACTGAAGCGTGGCAGTAGAAGCAATATTCAATAAAGATTTCAGGATCACCGGGTTAGGGATAAAATAGCGGCGAAGAATATTGATAATTCCTTTTTTATTGTACAAATGATATACCTGGTAGCAAACCCCGGTGCCCCTGCCGATAGTTGTGGCGATGGCTGCGCCGGGTAATCCATAAAAATGAATCATTATGGGGCAAAGAATGATATTACACAGATTGGCCACCCATAAACTGCGCATGGCAATGGCAGCATCTCCCGCACCGCGAAATATACCATTGATCAGGAACAAGAGCATGATCACAATATTTCCGGTAAGCATAATTTTTGCATAAGAACTTCCGATAGAAAGGATGGCTGCATTGGCACCCATTAATGCCAGTAACTTATCTGAGAAAAATATTCCTATCAGGCTAATGACCAAACTAATGATCCCTGCCAGAAAAATGGCCTGCGCACCGGATTTTGCCGCATCGGAATAATTTTTTTCACCTACTCTTCTGGCTACCATGGCCGATGCGGCTATGCTTAAGCCAAAAGCCAGTGAATACAAAATACTCAGAATAGATTCTGTTAAACCAACCGTTGCTGTTGCATTAGCCCCCAGTTTGGTTACAAAGAAAATATCTACCACTGCAAAAACAGATTCCATACACATTTCCAGGATCATGGGAACGGCCAACATAAATATGGCTTTTTGTATGCTGCCTGTGGTATAGTCCTGGTGTTCGCTGTTCAGGGATTCTTTGAAATAAGACAATATATTTCGGGAACGCTTATCGTTTGGATAAGTAGTCATGAGAAAATAGTTACATGATGAAATAAGCAGTTATTACAACAGCCAGTCTGTTGTAATTATGATGTTGGGAATGGCCGTGATGAATTATAATCCGGGCACGAATACACTGCTCATGGGCGGTAAATTGAACTGGAAGATCTTGTTATTACTAAATCCTTGTGGGTCAAAAATAGGATATTTTTTAAAATTGCCGATTCCAGACAGAAATGGACATAAAAATGCCTCTTAGCCTTATTAGAAATATTCTAAAAACACTAAGGGGCAAAATATAGTAAGAATAATTTTAGATACTGAGCACGCTATTGGTTCCGCCAAACTCATTCTGGCTCTCTCCATCAGCAGATGGATCATTACACCATTCTGTACCATTTACCAGGTATTTGAATTCATGGCGGGAATCTTTGGGTAAGGATACATCAGCGCTAAAACTGCCATCTTTCTTTTTACTGAGTGATATGGGGGTTTTCCAGTCTCCATTCAAGCCAAAAATATCGATGCTGCTGGCATTTTCAACAGTAAAAGAAAACTTGATTTTTGCGTAATCTTTCGTTTTGTAGTATGTTTTTTGTATCATTTTACACGTAATAGTTCCCCTTTATACCGTTTTTTATAAAAAAGTAACCCAAAAACCAATAAAAGGATAATAGTTAATAAATAATTAATATGAAAAATATTATTGTAAATACATATCTGAATAACCTCTTAGCCTCTTAGATGCCAGGCTTTGGGACGGGTAAATACTCGTAATCCGGCATGAGATAATGTACTGCCAAACCCACTATGTTTTCTCCCGCTCCAGGGTAAAGCCGCACTAACCCTATCGCAACAGTTCCAGTAAACTGTACCCACATTTAGTTGCTCTTCAATAAGGGCTGCCCTTGACTGGTTATTAGAATAAACAGCAGCGGTTAGTCCATACTCAGTATCATTCATGAGCCGGACGGCTTCCTCATCACCGCTAACTTTCATGATTCCGATAATGGGTCCGAAAGATTCTTCTTTCATAACCTCCATTTCATGCGTCACATTTACCAGCACGGTAGGCGCAAAATAATTGCCCGCCCTGTTTAGTTGCTTACCCCCCAAGGCAACCGAAGACCCCTTTTTTACTGCATCTGCTACCTGTGCCGTTAAGAGCTGTACCTGCTCCTTTCTGGTAAGTGCGGCTATATAAACATTTTCTTCGGTAGGCAAACCTATCTGATAAGAAGCCACTTCTTTTAGAAATGCTTCCAGATAGGCATCGTATACTTTTTCATGCACATAAATACGTTCTACCGAACAACAACTCTGTCCGTTATTATAAAATACCCCATCAGCTGTTCCGGCTGCAACAGCGGCAATATCGATAATATCATCTGTTACATATAAAGGGTCTTTACCGCCCAGTTCCAGTCCGCATGGCACCATATATTTACTCACCCGCTCATAAATATGCTTACCGGTTTTATAAGACCCGGTAAAAAAATATCCGTCCAGTCTTTCCTCCAGTACCTGCTCTCCCACATCCCCCGCACCAATAACAGCTTGAAACACATTTACCGGAACACCTGCTTCGTGTAAATATTTTTGTATCTCTAAACCGGTTAGACTGGCCAGTTCAGATGGTTTGTATAGCACGGCATTACCGGCCAGGAGGGCAGGAACGAATACATTGGTCCCCACCAGATAAGGATAATTCCAGGCAGAGATATTGGCTACCACTCCCAAAGGTTCGTATACAATCTTTTCTTTTGTACCTCCTTCTTCAACCATCCATTCCGGACGTAAGTATTTTTCTGCATTAGTGGTAAGCCAGTCAATTCTTGCACAAGCCCCTTTGATTTCATTAATGGATTGCTGCAGGGGTTTACCAGTTTCTGCGGTTAAGATTTCTGCTAGCGAGCTGATATTGTTTGTAAGCAAAATGGCAAACTGTTGTAATAGGGTAATCCTGACAGCCAGATCAGTACCATTCCATTCTTTTTGACCGATACGAAGCCTGTTTATTTTTTCTGAGATGCTGGCATGGGTATCTGTATCAAGTATAGTAATCAGTTCGTCAGTGGCCGGATTAAAAATTTTCATAGAGTGATTTATTTGCTTCTGATAAAAACCAGGCAAGGATATTTTCAGAAAGAGGATTTGTTTTTTTATCATCCATTCTTTCGGGATGCCATTGCACGCCCAGTAGTGGGGATTTATTGTAAGGGTCTTTCCATTCAACGCCTTCAATAACACCATCATCCGTTGAAACCGCATTTACTACCAGGCTATCTGAAATCAGGTCAATGGCCTGGTGATGTGCGCTATTCACTTCTCCGGATAAACGACCGCTGATTGAAAACAGTAAGCTGTTTTCGGCAATCGTAATTGTGTGAAGACCATCTTTATCTTCTTTTCTTTTGTGATCCTGTTTCCCTGCTTCTTCCAAATCAGGAACCAGGGATCCACCCAGATAAGTATTGAGTAATTGCAATCCGCGACAGATAGCGAGTATCGGTAAACGATTTTCTATGGCTAGTTGAAGAATCTTCATTTCAAAAATATCCCTTTCCTTATTCCATTCTTTGGGCATATTCGGATAACGGGTTCTCTGGCTATTATAAAAAGCGGGTGTTATATCTACACCACCGGATAACAGAATACCCTGACATCTTTTTACATCATCCGTATTTTGTGTTTCATAGGAAAGGGTAATCAGGTCAATCGCGGCATCCTCGTCCAAAATCCAGTCAAGATAATTTTGAAACCTGGATTCTGTTGCTGTTATTCCTATGGTTATTGTTTTTGTCATGATTTATAGTGCGGATTCATAAAGTGTTTTAAAATCAGCACGAGTTACCGGCTTTGGGTTATTGGGATGTGCAAAATCTGCAAATGCAAGATCTGCGAGTGTATCTATATGTTTTGTTTCAACCCCAACTTCCCTAAGCTTATTAGGAATATGAACGCGTGAATTCAAATCAAAAAGATATTCTACAACACCTTCCCCGGTTTCATTTTTCAGTTCTAATGCGTGCGCGATGCGTATAAATTTTTCTTCTGAACCAATTATATTAAATCGCATACCGTAAGGCAGGTTTACTGCATTGGCTAATCCATGGTGTGTATCCAGCAATGCAGACATAGGATGTGCCAGGGAATGAACTACGCCCAATCCTTTCTGAAACGCAATCGCCCCCATCATCGAAGCAAGCAGCATATCTGAACGGGAGGCAAGGGTTGGGGCATTCACTGCCTGTTCTAATGAGCCTGCTATCAGCCGGATTCCTTCAAGGGCAATTCCATCGCATATCGGATGATAATTTTTTGCGAGAAATGCTTCCATATTATGAGTTAACGCATCCATGCCAGTTGCAGCAGTGACAAATGGAGGCAAGTCCATAGTAAGCAAAGGATCCGCAAAAACAATTTTAGCGAGCAATTTTGGAGAGAACAATATTTTTTTCTGATGGGTATCATCGTCTGCAATTATTGCCGACCTGCCCACTTCACTTCCTGTTCCCGCAGTAGTAGGAATGGTAATAAAATGTGGCACTTCATTCGTAACATAGATATCACCACCAATCAGGTCATCGTATTTGAAAAGATCTTCGCGATGATTGATACGTAACAAAATTGCCCTGGCCACATCAATCGCGGCGCCTCCGCCAATTCCTATAATACAATCGGATTGTGAGGAATCGAATACTTCAGTGCCTTTATATACATCAGATTTAACAGGATTCTTATGCATATCATGAAATACTGTTACTAAAAATCCTTTTGCAGAAAGATCCGTTACAATTTTTTTAAAAAAAGACAATCCTGCGATAGTAGGATCTGTAACAATCAATGGTTTTTGTAACTGATTGGTTTTTAAATAAGCAGGTAGTTCCTCTACAGCACCCGCACCAAAACGGATAATCGTTGGAAAATTAAATTGTGAAACAGGCATAATCAATAATGTGTTTAATCAATAACTGGTGTTTCTAGTGGCATGCAGTTAGCATCCTGACCTAGCTTTCAAATAATGACAGGATAACGCTGATACAAACCTAAGCGCAAAAAAAGGATATGACAAGCAATCAGAAAGAAGTTTATATTATTTCAAAGTAACGTTTTAGCTCCCAGTCAGTAACTACTTTGGCAAACTGCTTTACCTCCCATTCGCGGGTTTGGGTAAAATGTTGTACAAAAACCTCGCCGAATAATTCTTTTGCAATGGCAGATGTTTTCATTAAGTGTGTAGCTTCATCTAAACTTTTTGGAAACCGGCCATTGGATAGATCCTGGTATCCATTACCCGCAGTTGCAGGTTGTTTGAGTGTTAATTTTTTTCGGATCCCATACAAACCGGCCGCTAAACAAGCAGCCATGGCCAGATAAGGGTTGGTATCACTACCTACCACCCTGGTTTCAAGCCGACAGGATTTTTTCCCTTCTGTAAGTGCCCGTAAGGCAACGGTTCGGTTGTCCATTCCCCAGGTAACGGTTGTGGGTGCCCAAGCGCCTTCTACCAATCGCTTATATGAATTAATGGTAGGTGCTACCATGGGTAATATATGTGGCAGACAATATAATTGTCCGGCCAGGTAACTTTTCATTAACGGACTCATCCTTTGTTTATCCTTTGCATCATGAAACAGGTTATTTTGGGAACGCTTATCCCATAACGACTGGTGAACATGCCCACTACATCCCGGCAGGTTTTCGCTGAATTTTGCCATAAATGTGGCCATGATTCCGTTTAGTCCGGCTATTTCTTTAACAGCAGTTTTAAAAAGAACGGCCCGGTCTGCAGAGGTAAGTATATCTCCAAAAGTAATGGCAGCTTCATACACACCCGGACCAGTTTCGGTATGCAGGCCTTCTAGCGGGATACCAAATTTTTTCATGAGATCAAAAAGGTCAGAAAAAAAATCGTTTCGTTCTGTACTCCGTAATATGGAATACCCAAACATTCCAGGGGTAAGCGGGGTAAGGTTTCTGCCTCCTTTGTCTGCAAAGGAATGAGAGGTTTCTGCAAAATTAAACCATTCAAATTCCTGTGAAAACTTAGCGGTATATCCGGCTTTGGAAGCCTGGACGATTACTTTCTGTAAAACCTGTCTCGGACAAATCGCCAGTGGATTTCCTTTTGCATCAATAAATTCACCCAGAAAAAAGGGAATATCATTTTCCCAGGGTATTTTTCGGAAACTATTGAGAATGATTTTCAATTTTGCATCCGGGTAACCGGTATGCCAGCCTGTATAACTCGCATTATCATAAGCAGCATCATTCATATCCCACCCGAATACTACATCACAAAAACCCAGATCCGTTTCGGCAACCGACAAAAATTTTTCGGCAGAAATATACTTGCCTCTAAGTACTCCATCAATATCCGATACAGCAATCTTAACCCTCCCGGAAGGATGTTGTTTTACATAATTGAAGATAGACTGAGTATTCATCTTTTGAATAATTTAAATGCCAGGTAAAAAAATATCAATAATCCAAAATATAAAGTAGCCAGAAAAGCATTGTAGTAACATAAAGCAGTTAACGACAATATGGCCAGTACTAAGGCAATGATGGGTGTAAATGGATAGAAAGGAACCTTGAATGGTCTTGGCAATGAAGGTTCATTTTTTCTAAGACGGATAAGCGAAAGCATAGAAATTATATACAAGGTAACCGCACCAAATACAGAGAGAATAATGATTTCAGCGGTTCTACCGGTACAAACAATGACTATCCCCAATACCGCATTACAGATTAACGCATTGGCGGGTGTTTGAAATTTTGGATGAATAGTGCCCAATAGTTTTGGAGCATTGCCAATTTTGCCAAATTCAAAACTGGCTCTTCCGCTCGCTAAGAGCAGTCCATGAAAAGAAGCGATCAATCCAAATAAACCAATACCGATTAGCAATTTATAATATACATGGTCGGGAGAAAATAATTTCCCCAGCGCCAATGGCAACGGAGAATCGGAGCTTTCACCGTTTTTCAGGTAAACGATATTCTCCCATCCCCCTACACCTATTGAGGCGATGAATACCAATACACAAAGAATTACCAAAGTGAGGATGGCCCAACCAAATCCTTTTACAATATCTTTTTGTGGATTCAGACTTTCTTCGGCAACGTTGGCTACGCCTTCTATTCCCAAAAAGAACCAGATCGCAAAAGGTAAGGCTGCAAAAGCCCCGGCCCAGCCATGGGGGAATGCATTATGCACAAACTGTGTGCTAGAAAAATGAGGTAATGTTAATCCGGAAAATAAGAGCAACTCCCCAACCGCTAAAATTGTAACCGCTAATTCGAAACCGGCTGCTGCTTTTACTCCGTAAATATTTAATGCCGTAAAAAACAAATACACCATGATGGCTCCGGCAATAACGGGTATTTGCGGAAAAGCCAGATTGAAATACGTGCCAATGGCAATGGCAATGGCAGGAGGTGCAAATACAAATTCAATGATTTGTGCGATTCCGGCAATAAAACCCAGGTCCTTTTTAAAAGCTTTTTCCGCATAATCATAAGCACCTCCTGCTTTAGGAATGGCGCAGGCAAGCTCAGCATATGAAAAACTAAAACAGGTATACAGAATGATTACAAAAAATGTGGCGATAGCCAAACCATAAACACCACCTTTTTCAAGTCCGAGGTTCCAGCCAAAATACATTCCTGATATTACATAACCCACGCCCAGTCCCCAAAGTAATGCCGGAGTAAGGGTGCGTTTTAAGGTAGGGGTTGACATGGAAGTAATTTAGGATATTCGACTGATTTTTTGGAAGATGTCATAAAATATTATGTTTATGATTTCCAGTAACCGACTGAGGCAAACGGAAAATAATTTCTCTATTCTGTTAAAGAACTACTTTATTTTTCTATCTGTATACCGGAAATAGATGTTTTTCTTATCTTTTAAAAGCCAAGAGTGGAAATAACATGAAACGAACTTGCTTGTTTTTGCTTTTATTTGTTTACGCCTTTTCAGCTCAATCTCAATACACGATTTCTGGAAAAGTGATCAATGCAGATACCAAAGAGCCGGTTCCACTATCAGCGGTTTTTTTGAGTCATACTTCTTTTGGTGTAACAACAGATGCAGACGGACGATTCCGGCTAAAAAGAATACCACAGGGTCGTTTTGAGCTGATTGTTTCTTTAGTAGGTTTTGGAACGTACACGCAACTGATCCGTTCGGATAAGATTTCAGGTGATATGACGATTCTTCTGAAACCACAAACCGCCGGACTTCCCGACCTTGTGCTAGACCCGATTGAGAAAGGTGGTTGGGAAAAATACGGACAATTTTTCCTGGACAATTTTATTGGTACTTCTTTTTATTCTACAGGTTGCACACTAACCAATCCGGAAGTCATCCGATTTCGAAAAAGTAGTCATAGCAATACCCTAAACGCATTTGCTAACAGTCCACTGGTAATTGTGAATGAATCTTTGGGATATACCATTCAATATCAAATGGAGGAATTTGAGTATGATTATAATACGCATATTTTGGTGCTAAATGGTTATCCACTTTTTAAGGATATGTCTCAGGGCAAATCAGGCGCCAAAATCCGAAAATGGCAGGAAAGAAGGAAAGATGTTTATGAAGGATCTCTCATGCATTTTATGAGAGCATTTTTTACCAATCAGTTGGAAAAACAGGGTTTTGAAATGAGAAGCCTTACAAAAGTTCAAAACAGTTTAAAAGAGAAGGCGAGACAAATATTCAAAGCCAATCCAGATACAATTGTACATACAGTTATTAAATGGCAGGTATTGAAAGGGCAACAGGTAATTGATTCTACAAAACGGATAGACTCTACTTCCGTATATAAAAAAGCATTACTACAACCCGATTCTATTATCAGTTTTGCCATTGTGCCGGCAGACAGTATCGGTTTTGCAATTGATTCTTCAACGGCAGGAATGTATTTTAAAGACTCTTTACAGGTAACCTATTTACTCAAAAAAGCACCTCTGGAATATAAACGGATTTCGAGGGAACATCGGTTTGATGAGCACCCTGTATCTGAAATATCCTTATTGAATCAGCATGCAATTTCTGTATTGTATAATGGTTTTTATTTTGGAGCACATGATTTAAAAACACGAAAATTCTGGGCATGGTGGGAAACCATGGCCACTTTACTTCCTTATGATTACTGGCCACCCAAAAAATTCGAAAAATTTACTCAATTATCCTTTTAACCTATACTCACTTCTCATCAGAAATGATGAATTTAATTATTTAAAAATTGCACTTTGGCTTAAAATACCATTAACTCTTTTTTGATAGCAAAGCAAAAGTTACATTGCATCTTATAATCTTATACAAGACAGTCACATTGAAATATCTAACGTGTTTCCTTTTTTTAGTGGTTTCATTTTTTGAAACAAATGCTCAATCGACTAATACAAAGGATTCCTTGAGTAAAATTGCTTCGGATAGCCTCAAGAAAACAAATGAAATAGATCTGCTGGATATCATTCAAAAAGTAATCAGGCCCCATGCACCACCGAGAACCGATGACGGCGAATCCAGGATTGGTAAGTTTCATACTTCAGTATTACCTGCCGCTCAATACACTTTACAAACAGGATTTGCTGCAGAAATCGTAGCCAATACTGCTTTTTATACAAGCGATCAGTCTGACGAAAATATTTCGAGTTTTCTTACGAGTATTAACTATACACAGAAAAAGCAATTTTTTGTACCGATTGAAGGTAGTATTTGGATGAAAGGTAATAAGGCCAATATCCTTACTGACTGGCATTACGAAAAATTTCCTCAATCTACCTATGGACTGGGCGGCATGACGACTGTTGCCAATCAATATACTATTGATTATAACTATATCAGATTGTATCAGGCATATATGAAAGTAATTTCACCCGATCTTTATCTGGGTATGGGCTATGATTTGGATTATTATTGGAATATTCAGGAAGTAGATCCCCCTGCAGGAGTGGTTACAGATTTTCAGAAATATGGGTTTTCGAAAAAATCGGTTGCGTCGGGGATTACACTAAATTTTTTATACGATGCCAGAAGAAATTCCATTAACCCCGAACCAGGCTATTATACGAATATAGTATTGAGAAATAATTTCACCTTTCTGGGTAGCGATCAAAACTGGCAATCATTGCTGATAGATGCCAGAAAGTATGTTCATTTTCCGGAGGGCTCTAAAAACACACTCGCATTCTGGACATATGATTGGTTTAATATCAGTGGCAAAGCACCGTATTTGAATCTGGCAAGTACCGCCAGTGATACCTATCTGAATATGGGCAGGGGGTATATACAGGGACGTTTCCGCGGACAAAATCTGCTATATGGTGAATCTGAATACCGGATGAATATCAGCAGGAATCGAATGTTTGGCGCTGTGGTTTTTTTGAATGCACAGAGTTATACTGAGCCGTTAACTAAGCAGTTTCAAACCGTTTTACCCGGGTATGGTTTGGGAATCAGGGTTAAGCTAAATAAATTTTCAAGAACGTTTATTGCATTGGATTATGGATGGGGGCTGCATGGTTCTCAGGGAATTTTTGCCAATCTGGGTGAAGTGTTTTAAGAACTCTTCATCGATAGGCTAACAATCCTAACAGTTTTTCAGAAAAAGCTTACTACACATATTCAAATTTTTCTAAAAACCCATCTTTCATCATCTCAGCAATAAAAGATTCGTGATTTTTGGCATGCCCCTGGGTTTCCCAGGTAATTGAAATCAAGGAATTTTCTTTTAGTTGTTTGGTGAGTTTATACACAAGTCGATGATTTTTCAGGATCTCTTCATAACGGGTTGTGGTATTTTCTGAAAAAGGACAAGCAATTGAATACACTTTCGACTGGTTCATTCTTTCAATAATATTTTCAAAATAGGGCAATACCGCCAGTACAAAGAGAATAAGAATAGAGGCACTGGCAGCCGGAAAATAATATCCCGCCCCAATACCCATACCTACAGCTGCAACTGCCCAAATGGTAGCAGCTGTAGTGATCCCATTGATTCTGTTTTCGCCACGAAAAATAACACCGGCACCCAGGAACCCGATTCCGGTTACAATATTGGAAGCTATTCTGTCGGGGTTGCCTGGACCTCCAATCAATATAGACATAATGGTAAAAAAGCAGGCCCCCATTGAAATCATAATCATGGTGCGAAATCCTGCAGATTTACTTCTGTATTGTCTTTCCGAACCCACAATTCCCCCCCATAAGGCTGCCAATAAAAAGCGGAGTAGAATTTCAACATCAAAATGCATAGTCCTGATTTTATGTTTTGAGATCCGTTACCTTAATTCAACGGAGGCTGTGAAGGGGTATCGATTTTTTCTATAACCGGACTAATTTCATAATAATCCATCGCAATACCAATATATCTCCGGTAAATCCTTGATTTCCCATCCTTGCTTACAGTAAAGCTGGCATACTGTTGGTAAACTGAGTAAATAAAATAATTGTGAATCAGTTTCCCTTCCACACCATCAAACATCTTATACAGTTTATGTCCGGGGTTGGTTATGCCCAGAATACCTATTAACATGATACCGGCAACCAATAAAACCTGAATAAACTTTTTCATAAACACAATGATAGTTTGCAATAAGGGTTTATCGGATAGTTGCAGATAGGCCCCGGATATAAAGTTACGTAATAATTACGCGTATAGATAAGAATCAGGTAGTTTTGAAAGAAGGGAGATAAATAGGAATATGCTATCTGTTTCCATTGAGCATCAGTTTTTTGTATGACCAATCTCATAGTTTAGTTTTTTTAAAATAAGCAATCTTGCAAAATAAAAAAATACCCAATGACGCACCCTTTTACTTATGTATCCGCAAAAGAAGCACTCTCTGTTATTGAAAGTGGGCAGCGTGTATTTATTCATGGAGGAAGTTGTACTCCGATATATCTTTTGCATGAGTTGGCCAAGGAAAAAGACAGGTTGAAAGATGTAGAACTGGTTTCTATTACCCTTAAAGGAGATATTGAACTGGATAAACCTGGTTACCAGTCCGCCTTTCATATAAATTCCCTTTTTGTTTCACCTTCTGTTCGTCAGGCTGTATCAGAAGGAAGAGCGGATTTTGTGCCTGTTTTCTTAAGTGATATTCCCGATCTGTTTAAAAGAAAGATACTGGCCATTGATGTTGCCATCGTACATGTTTCACCTCCGGATAGTCATGGATATTGCTCTCTCAGCCTTTCTATTGATATTGCCCGCTCTGCCGTAGATAGCGCGAAAACAGTGATCGCATTGGTTAATCCAGATCTTCCCAGAACCCATGGGGATGGAATGATACATACCGACAGGTTTGCAAAAATGGTATATCATCCTGCCAAAGCTTATGAAGAAGATTACGGAAAAAAAGTAGGTGAAACAGAAATGACCATTGGTAAAAATGTTGCCGAGCTGATAGATGATGGAAGTACGATACAAATGGGTATTGGCACCATTCCTGATGCGGTACTTAAATACCTGAGTGGGCATCGTGACCTGGGTGTGCATACGGAAATGTTGAGTAATGGAATCATTGATCTGGTTGAAAGCGATGTGATCAATAATAAAAAGAAAAAAATTCATCCGAATAAAACAGTTACTTCTTTTGCTGTGGGTAGCCAGAAATTATATGATTACCTGAACGATAATCCCGCTTTTTCTTTTCTGGATATAGACTATGTAAATGACCCGCATGTTATACGCCGTAACCCCAAAGTAATTGCTATTAACAGCGCCATTGAAGTTGACCTTACGGGACAGGTTTGTGCGGATAGCATTGGAGAACTGCAGTTTAGTGGTATTGGAGGGCAAATGGATTTTATGCGGGGGGCCGCATTAAGTGAAGGGGGAAAACCCATTATTGCCCTGAGTAGCCGAACCGCTAAAGGAGTTCCCCGTATTGTACCCTGTCTTAAACAAGGCGCGGGTGTAGTAACTACCCGGGGGCATGTGCATTATGTAGTTACGGAATATGGCAGTACCTTTTTATTTGGTAAAAACCTGCGCCAAAGAGCGCAGGCTCTGATAAATATATCTCACCCCGATGACAGAGAGCTGCTTACTAAATACTGTTTTGAAAGATTTAAAATATTCCTGCCATCATAGTGCTTTATCGGGGTACTGATTAAGAAAAAATTTCTCAAGTTTATTTGCTTAACAAAACCCGCTTATTAGGCGGGTTTTTGCTGATTAAGTAAAAATTAATAGCGCAAACTGTTTCTTTTTGTTAACTTAATTACGCAAAACAATAAAATATGCGGGCACTCTTGATTCTCTTTCTTTCTTTTATTGGCTTTTTATCAGCAAATGGGCAACAGGCAGTACTGGATGTAGTTAGCGGGTCACAGGGAGGCGCCAGTTTTGGATGGGTAAAATTTTACGATCCTGCTGCTATTGGTTCCAAGAAGGCCGAATTGATGAATTATGCAGATATTGAAGGAAGTCCATTCTGGAGTGACAAATGGACCCCGGCATTTTTATATTTAAGTGGTGGCTCTATTGTGAAACTGAAAAGTGTAAAACTCAACTTTTATACTAACCAGATACACTATTTAGACAATAATGGAACAGAATTGGTAACAGATGGTAGCCTGATTAAAAAACTGGTCTTTTTACAAAGAGAAGACAGCACCAAAGTGTTATCTATATTTGAGGCATACCCTGATTTTATTGGAAATAAGGGCCTGGCCTATTACAGGGTATTAAATGATGGCAGGTATAGACTGCTTGAAATGAAAAAATCATTGATCACAACCGCCCCGTATGATGCATTAGCGGGAAAATCCGTCTCCTCCTTTTTTTCAAAAACCTATTATGCACTAACAAATAATGCGGAGGTGAATACATTGAAAGCGCTTAATAAAGAGGCTGTGTATGAAATCGTGCATCCGGATAGTGCTATGGAAGACTGGGTAAAGCAAAATAAGAATAAACTAAAGAATGATACGGAAGTTCTTTCGTTCCTTGACTTTGTTAATTATTATCTGAAGAAAAAGGCGCAGTAATTCTTTATAGACAGTTTTCAAATCTCTCAGCTTTCGACTGATTGTACCGATTTTGACTCCCTTTTGACCCGTTTTTAAAAAACGTGACTGGAAATTATTTACATTTAGTATTCCTACTAATTTCAATTC
>Ga0118677_10005366_pt2 | contig 14214 bp, 12 predicted proteins | sample AliMusrvi5mmetaG_FD_86154 | JGI IMG/M metagenome (GOLD analysis project Ga0118677, IMG submission 86154) | reverse complement strand
CGGAAAGGATAACCGCTGAAAGCATCTAAGCGGGAAGCCTCCTTCAAGATTAGGTATCCCTGGGTGTAACAACCCCTAAAGGCCCGTTGTAGACCACAACGTTGATAGGCCGGGTGTGTAATTGCAGTAATGCATTTAGCTTACCGGTACTAATCGGCCGTGAGGCTTGACCATAAAAATGAAAAACGGCCCGGGGAGGGGCAACCCTCCCCAGGTCGATATAAACGAATCACCAACAATCAAACCAAACAAACTATCCAGCCAAAGCAATTGCCAAGAAATATACAGGCAAGGCACCTGTGCTGTTAAAGGCACAGGATTTGGGTTCAGATGCAAGGCAGCCAAGGAACAGATTACGAAACGTAGCAGCGCTACGTTGAGTGAGATGTGACGAAGGCAACGCTGCAGATGACCCAAAGCCGAAGCCTCATCGATTTCTCGGTGGCTATGCCGAGGGGGTCACACCCGTTCCCATCCCGAACACGGAAGTTAAGCCTCTCAGGGCCGATGGTACTGCACGGGTAGCTGTGTGGGAGAGTAGGTCGCCGCCGGGAATTTAACAAAAATGCCCCACTTCTCGTTTGAGAGGTGGGGCTTTGCGTTTGGAATAGACACCTATTCAGATTGACGACCACCTACCTGAATGTTATTGTTCCTGCACACTCATTCGGCAGAGTGTGGATAAACATGAGCAGTTGAGAGTACCTGTTTCAATCAGGTGAAATCGTGCAGAAAATCAGTCTGAAAAAATTGATTACAAAAGGCGATGCCCTACACCACCTGCGGGCTCTGATTGCCGGCACAAAGAAAGCCATTTCGATTGAAGATGTTGGCGGAAAGGTATTGGTCAGCGACCTTGCTGATGTTGCCTATTCACCGTCCGGTCAGACTCATGCCCCCATCCTGCGTACTCCGGTCATACTTGACAAAGAGGTCATCGGATGGGTGTGCGGCGAGGGAAAGGTTGCTGCCGTGGCCGACTTCATCTCATATCTTGCGCAGCGGGAGATCGAGCGAAAAACACTTGCCTGCGAGTTGCTTGATAAATACCGAGAAATTAACTTTCTCTACAGCTTTGCCGAGAAGATGTCAACCTGTCTTGATGCCAAAGAGGTCGCCCGTATCGTTCTTGCGGAGATTAGCCTTTTGATATCCTTAACCAGTGCTTCAGTCATGCTATACAACGAGCAGGCCGATTTGCTTGAAGTCGTTGTGGGAATGGGTGATTCGGCTGAATCGAAACTCTCCATGAGATCGACCGAGGGTATTGCCGGACATATCTTCGCATCCGGAAAACCTGAAATTGTCAACAATGTTTCTGCCGACCTCCGCTATAAACCCCACTCGCTGCAGGTGCATTCTCTGATATGTGCACCGCTGATGACCAAGAACCGGACCATCGGGGTGATCAACATCAGCAATACGCGAGATGTCAACTACACCTCACAGGATCTCAAGCTCTTTTGCGTACTGACCATTCAGGCCGCGTCGGCTATTGAAAATGCCCTTTTGCATGAAAACAAGCAGCGTCAGCTCCAGATCAAGAACAACCTCGGCCGCTATCTCTCTCCACAGGTCGTCGAGGCGGTCATCAACGCGAATGAAGAGGTGTCGCTCAACACATCCAAGCGCAGGATCACCATGCTCTTCTCCGACATTCGCAGTTTTTCCACCAAATGTGAAGAACTCAGTCCCGAAGAGATAGTTTCGTACCTAAATGAATACTTCACCCACCTCGTTTTGGTGATATTCAAACACCAGGGGACAGTCAATAAATTTGTGGGGGACATGATTGTAGCGATGTTTGGTGCGCCGTCGGACCTCGAAAATCAGGAACTCTGTGCGATCATGGCGGCTATCAGTATGCAGCGATGCCTGAATACCATGCCCACCCCATGGATCCGCGAGAATTTCCATACCGGCATCGGTATCAGCTCCGGGGAATCTATTGTCGGCAATATCGGGTCGTCAGAGCATATGGATTATACCGCCATCGGGGACGAAGTAAATGTCGCCTCAAGACTTCAGGAGCTTGCCAAGGGTGGTCAGATTCTGATCACCCGCAGCGTATTTGATGCCGTAAGTCCCATTGGGAATACCAGCTTTTCATTTAAGGAATTCGGCACACTGAAGGTGAAAGGTAAAAAGAACATGGTCGAAATTTTCGAAGTCATCTACGGTGAATGTTGATACCAGGATGGCACGAAAAACCAACGGACAAAAAATATAGGCCTGTCGACAAAATACGACAGGCACCACCCGTTCTTAATATTAAATGCTGCAGAGTTTATTCTCTTACAAACGTGTCCTGATCGGATTCATGCACCATTCCCATAATATGGGCGTATTCTGATTCGATCAGAGCATAGTGTTCCTGTGTTTCTTTTATAACCCGTTCAAAAACAACCCTGACAACCGGGTCTTCAATACTCTGTGCAAGACGAGTGTACTGACCGATGCATGCCTTCTCCTCAACCAGCGCAAGTTCCAGGGCTTTCTGCTCCACAATGTCCTCGCTGATGGCCTTTTCAAGCTTCATATAAGTCGAGTTATTGGTGTCGACCGGAGAGTTCATGTAAGATGACAGATCCCCGAATTCTGAACCCTTGTAGTGATAAAAAAAAGTCTTTAGGTGCTCAATCTCCTCATCGGCAAGCATATGAAGCACTTTCTTCGCTCTCCCATTTCTGGCAAGGTATGCAGCCCTGCGATAAAAATCCATACTGTCTTTCTCAGCCTTGATTGCCAGGCGAAGAGCCTCTTGAAGCGTATGCTTTTTATCCATGATCCCCCCCAAGAATATTAAGTGTATACAGTATATCCATGATTCCTGTTTGGTCAACATTATTATAATAAATATTTTAGTAGATAGCTACATTAGAAATTACAAAAATACTTGACAAGACTAGCTTGAAACCGTACATTTTCATTAGAAATTGCCGCTGTATGTTTAATTAAACAAATAGGCAGGATGTTCGTTCGATGAAGACAATCTATGTGCTTTCCGATTCTACCGGTGAGACCGCTGAGCGTGTTATCCGTGCAGCACTTTCTCAATTTTATGATGAAAATGTTCGCGTTCATCGGCTTTTCCAGGTACGTTCCCAGGCTGATGTCCAGCAGGCCATGTCAGTAGCGGCCAACGACCCCGGTATGGTTGTGTACACAATTGTCGATCCTATGTTGTCTGAGGTAGTTGAGCGTGTTGCTGAGGAAGCCGGACTGATAACCGTTGATCTGCTCAGTCCACTTTTATACAACCTGTCACGCTTCCTTGGAGTCACTTCGCAGGGAAAGCCGGGACTGCTTCATCGGATTGACACCGATTATTACAGGCGCGTTGAGGCGGTTAACTATACCGTCAAACATGATGATGGTCAGGAAACGCGCTATCTGCACAAGGCGGACCTCGTTCTTGTTGGTGTTTCGCGATCATCCAAGACACCACTTTCCATGTATTTGGCTCATAAAGGATACAAGGTTGCAAACGTGCCGCTGGTATTTGGAATTGCGCCGCCCGCGGAACTTTTCGAGATCGATCAAAGTAAGATAGTTGGCCTGCTCATAGACCCTAAACGGCTTGTAGAGATCAGGACTTCGCGACTTATCAACATGCACCAGAGCCCTCGCGGCAGTTATAATGACTACCATCTGGTGGAGGAGGAACTGGCAGCTTGTAAGCAGCTTTATCGTCAGCACAGCGATTGGTTTGTAATGAATATTACCAATAAATCGGTTGAAGAAGCCGCCTCAGAAATAATGCGGCGCATGGACATTAAAATTTTGCAGTAAGGTGAGCCTATTTGGAGCAAGTCATATTAAACATCAATAAAAGGAGACAGAGATGAAAATTCTGGTTGTTGAAGATGAAAAGAAGGTCGCCAGCTTTATAAAGCGTGGACTCGCTGATGAAAACTACGAGGTCATTGTCAGTCATGACGGGATCGATGGTCTCAAGCAGGCGTTAAACAATGATTTCAACCTGCTCATACTTGATGTGACTCTTCCCAAAAAAGACGGAATAACAGTCGTAAAAGAGTTACGTGCTGCCGGCAACCGTGTCCCGGTTCTCATGCTTACGGCCAGGGACGCAACCGAGGATGTAGTTACCGGACTCGACGCCGGAGCGGATGATTATCTTAAGAAGCCTTTTGCCTTCGCTGAACTACAAGCGCGGGTCAGGGCCCTTATAAGGCGCGGCGAACAGGATCGGGGAGCCGAAATGCGTTATGCCGACTTGCGACTTGACCCGGTCAGTCACCAGGTATGGAGGGGGCAGACCGAGATCGCACTGACGGTCAAAGAATATGCTTTACTGTCATATTTGGTGCGCAACGCCGAGACTGTACTCAGCAGGGCAAATATTGCCGATAATTGTTGGGAGTATCCATTTGAAACCTTTACCAACATCATCGACGTTTACATCAACTATCTCCGCAAGAAAGTTGACGGCAAATTCCCAACCAGGCTTATTCATACCGTACGTGGTAAGGGATATATTCTGAAAGAGGCTTAGCAGGGTTGATTTTTCAGGCAGGATTGATTATTCTGTAACTTGGAAACGGTCAGGGGCGGTATCGTGACTCACACGATCCCGCCCCTGTCAGTTCAATAAATCTTTTGAAAAGCATGGAGGTCGGATTATGTTCAAATTAAAAGTCTCATCAGCACGTTTTCTGGTCACTTTACTTGTATCAGTCCTGGTAATTCCGGGCCTGCTGTATGCCAAACCTATCAGCCCTGATTTTGTGGAACTGGCAAAGAAGCTGAATCCGACAGTTGTCAATATCCGAACTGCCAAGAACATCAAACCCAAACAGCACCCACAGCGCCGTCAGCAGAATCCCTTTGGTAACAATTTTTTTGACGATTTTTTCAATCGATATTTTGATGAAATGCCACAGCAGCGGCCGCGCCGCGAACAGAGCCTCGGTACCGGGTTTATTATAAGTGAGGATGGTTACATACTGACCAACAATCATGTGGTGAACGGGGCCGATGAGGTAATGGTCAAACTCTCTGATGGCAGGGAAATCAAAGGGGAAATCAAAGGATTTGACGAAAAAGTTGATCTTGCTCTGATCAAAATCAACGATAAGGAGAAACTCCCTTTTGCTGAACTGGGTGACAGTGATGCCCTCGAGGTCGGAGAGTGGGTCATGGCCATCGGCAACCCTTTCGGACTATCCCATACCGTTACCGCCGGTATAGTCAGTGCAAAAGGGCGCGTTATCGGAAGCGGGCCGTATGATGACTTCATTCAGACAGATGCCTCCATAAATCCAGGAAACTCGGGCGGACCGCTCTTTAGTTCCCAGGGCAAGGTGATCGGCATTAATACCGCCATAATCGCCGGAGGTGGCGGTGGAATCGGTTTTGCCATACCGATCAGCATGGTCAGGGTGGTTGTCGACCAGCTGCGTGACTCCGGAAAAGTTACACGTGGCTACCTGGGAGTGCGTTTTCAGCCGTTGACCCCGGATCTGGCCAAATCATTCGGCCTTGATTCCGACAAAGGGGCCCTTATAGCCAACGTTGAGAAGGACACACCGGCGGAACGGGCTGGGCTTAAGGCGGGAGATGTCATTCTGGAATTCGATGGCAGACCTATAAATGATGGGAATGAACTGCCACGTTATGTCGCCTCTACGCCGATTGACAAGAAGGTCAAACTGCTGGTCTTCCGCGATCGCAAAAAAATGGATGTATTATTAGTTGTCGGCAAATTGAAGGATGGGGCCACTGATTCTACGTCGGGAAGCAACAGTGAGAGTGACAGGATCGGTATAACTGTTGAAGAGTTAAGAAAGGAAACGGCTGATCGCCTTGGCATCCGCGATGCCAAGGGGTTAGTGATTACAGAAGTAAAACCGGGATCCTCAGCAGAAGATGCCGGTGTTTCGCCAGGCACTATTATAATCGAGATCAACGGCCAGCGCCCCGAGACGCTTTCTGCGTTCAGCGCGGTAACCGCCAAACTGAAAAAGGGTGAAGTCGTGCGGTTGCTTTTGAGGAGGCCCGATGGCAGTGTGCAATATACGGCTTTCAAGGTAGAGTAGCTCAGGTAATGTCAGCCAGTTACATGCAGCCGCTGCGAATTATGATCCAGTTTTGCTTCTTCGGCTTCATGCTCTGGCTGGGTCTGCGGTTTCATCAGTTTGTAAATTACGTCCGTTCCGGCGGGGCTTTTCCATTTACTGCCCGCCTTGACGGCATTGATGGGTTTCTGCCCATATCCGGCCTGATGGGGACCACTTCCTGGCTCAAGGGCAACGGCATCAATTATATTCATCCTGCGTCGGTGGTGGTTTTTTTAACGGTGCTGGTGGGCGCGCTGTTATTGCGGCGCTCATTCTGTTCCTGGATCTGCCCGGTTGCTGCGTTCTCGGAAATTTTCTGGAAGGTCGGTTACAAGATATTCCGGAGAAATCCGAGACCGCTGCGCTGGCTGGATATTGCGCTGCGTGGTTTGAAATACCTGCTGCTGGCCTTTTTCATATACTTCATAGTTATAGCAATGTCGCCTGATGCTCTGCAAACATTCATCCTGTCCGACTATCACAAAATCGCCGACGTGCGTCTGCTGGACTTTTTTGTACATATCTCGCCGTTTGCGCTGAGCGTAATTCTGATTCTACTGGCATTATCAATAGTACTTCGCAATCCTTTCTGCCGCTATCTCTGCCCCTATGGCGCGTTGCTCGGTTTGATCGCAATGCTATCGCCGCTGCGAGTCACACGTGACGCCGATCGATGCGTTTCATGCGGGATCTGCAGCCAGGTCTGTCCGACCTACATCGATGTCATGCACAAGCATAGTGTGAACTCTCCGGAATGTATAGGCTGTTGGCGATGCATCAGTCACTGCCGCTTCAATGAGGCACTTTCCATGCGCGCTGTCGGTTGTTTATTCATCCCCGGTTTTGTCTTTGCCCTGCTGGTGGTCTTGATGTTCTGGGGGGGAACCGAGATTGGAAAATGGAGCGGGCATTGGAATAACGTTCTCGGTGTTGCGGAGTATCGCAGGCTTCTGGAGAGATGAGGGGCCGTTGTTTTCAGGGTATATATAACATGTGGGTACATACCCTGGAAGAATCTCTTAAAGAGCGGTCTGAAAGACGTCATCCGGTGTTTATCCGTTACCTCTGACAAGAAGAGTGGATGCAGATTGATATAGGCTGATACCGATTGGGAGGTTTTGATCTGGTCAAAGTGGGGCGGATCAACCTTCTGCCATCACCGGCAAAACAGTTCCCGCCTCCGGCATAAGGTATGCCCGCCAGTCTGAAGGCAACATTGCGATCGCAATATTCATTGCATCTTCCAGCGTGCGGGCCGGGATCATCCCCATTTCCTCGACCTGACGTTCTGGAAACTGCGAAACCAGGATGATGCGGAAACGCTGGGCCTTAAATGACATTGAATATGCGGTCTGGCCATTGATCTCGTAATGTTCGCGCAGAGCCGATTCAAACTCAACCGCCTGCTTGTAACGAAACCAGTTGAAGAACGTGGCATTGCCGAACCCGTCACGGCACTCGGCCAGTAGTACCATCACCCCGCCGTCCTTGACCGCCTGAGAGGAATATTCCATCGACTTGTGAGCTTGAATCAGATTGATGTCCTTGGGGAAACCACCGCAGGATGCGATCACCAGATCGGCCTTTTCGGGCAATGGAAAGGCGAATCGCTCACGATAAAAACGGCATCCGGCTTCGTGCGCCAAGAGCCAGTTTCCGGCAAAAGCGGCGATAATCTGCTTGTCCGGTGCCAACACGGTATTGAGAATGAAATCCGGTCTGGCCATTGCGCAGCCTTCGACCATCGCCAGATGAACCGGATTTCCCTCCAGATTGCCGGTGGTTGCCAGCGGATTCTTACCGCTGCCGTTGCCGGGGTTCAACACGGCAAAATGACTGGCCATACAGGCCTGGCGACTGGCGATACCGGGCAGCACGCTTTTGCGGCCGCCACCGAAACCGGCAAAGTAGTGAAAACCGATCGTTCCGGTAAGAATCAGGCGATCAGCCTCAACCGCCCTGCGGTTGAGGCTGACCCGGATGCCGTTGGAGGTAGTACCTACCATAACCAGCTGGCCGTGGTCGTCGCAGTCGTGGTCAATGACACAGAGTCTGCCGTGGAGGGGTCCCAGGATCTTTTGATGCTCGTGTTCGGTCTGTTTGCGATGAATTCCGAGGGCAATCAGAATCTCGATATCGCAATCATCTACACCCTGACGATTCAACCTCTCAACCAGAAGCGGCAGATAAATTTCGCTGCCGGTGTAACGGGTGATGTCAGAGGTAACGATGACAACCTTTTCTCCGGTTTTGAAGGAGGAAAGTGCTGCTTGACAGGCATCTAGTGCTTTGTGGATAATTTCTGCCGTGGATTCTGTGGGTAGAACTAGCGATGGAACTATCACTCCCGCCAGGTGTTCCGGCGGGAGGTCAATGATAAACGAGGTCGAACCGTATTTCAGCTCCATTAGCCTGCGCCTGTCATATCCAGGCATCCCCGCCGTCATATTCATAGTTGCCGCCCTTGCTTCCGGGCGTTACCTTGAATTTGGCTTCGCGGGCGAGGTGCTTCATCCGTTCGGCGGCATTTCCACTAAAACCGGACAGTTTATCACGCATCTCGCGGCCAGGTGCCGGGGCTAGGAGAAGAGCGGCGGTGACGCCGATTACTGCGCCGGAAACGAAGGCTATAACTGCTGCAGCGGTGTTATCACAGTTGTTGGACATTTCAGACTCCTTGTTATGGCATTTATTCCAATTCAGGATCAGAGCGCATTGTTGATACTCAACTATTTCTAGCATAGCAGGCCGATGGAATCAAAGTAAAAACTTACAGGAGCCGAGTTAGGTGCCGCCTTATCATATCTTCGAAATCGGCATCGCGACTGCCGGTGTAGACCAGTGAAGAAGCAATCTCGGCGGCAAGGATAGCGCACAGGTATTTGTGCGGCAGCTTCTTCACCCTTTGACGGAAGGCAGGCGTTTCATTCAACATCCGGGGCAGGTGGTTTATAACCGCTTGACGGAATGGGGGTTGCAGGCACAGCTCCGGGCGGGCAGAGAAAAAATCGAACAGGCGCGAGTAGAGGCTGTTGATGTTCTGGCTGATCGTCTCTGAAATGTCGGTATAGAGGAGTGTATTACCCGACTCTCTTCGCCTGCGGAGTATCAACGATGCCTCGTCGGCGGCCCGTTTTTTGAGGATGGCGAGGACATCGCCAACATATCGTTCCTTGTGGTCAATAAATTCACGCTCTGATAGCAGCAGATTTGCGATGATTTCGTATGAAGACGAAATAACGCCGCATTTGTTGGCCGAAGCGTCGCGCATTATCACGACGCCGCTCTTCTGTAGCTGCAGTCTGGCCTCGGGGGTGACAAAGGAGTTGGCGCCTTCCACTATTACCCTGGAAGTAGGAACTCCATACGTATCCAGAAACATTTGCCAGTTCTGGCCATCAATTGTCTCCGGCCTTCCACCGGCAGGGATGAAGAGATCCGCCTTAACAGTAAAGACCAGACTATTATAGAGATGGTAGAAGTCGTCTATATCCAGCCACTCCTCCACCAGTTCACCGGCAATACGACCGACCTTGCGATGAGACTCCTTGAGCCCTTCCATGCGACGACCGGTTCGATAAATAATAAAGCCGCCTTCATTCAGAAAAACCGGATTAAAGGCATCCAGGTCATGAGACAGCACGATACGATTTAATCCGTCACTATTGATGCCGTTTGGATCATACAGAGCTGCCGTCCCATCCAGAATCAGGCGCACTTGAATGCCGGGGCAGCTCTCCAGCATGATGCGCAGGCAGTTACCGGCCACATCGCCATTCGGTCCACCGGTCATCTTGAGCGAGAAAATATCACGATTGATGTCGATGCCAAGCGCATCTGCCATGGTTATTGCGGCGAAAGTAACTACGCCGGTGGAGGTGACGCCGTATTCCTTGTGGTTGATGCCAAAGTGTTTGCTGGACATTATACCGACGCCCAGGATATATCCCCTTTTTTTGGAAAGAGCTGCAATAGACTCGATCATGCCGTCGTGCATATTTTCATCCGGCCCGATTTCAATCGGTTCGTCGTCGCCATAGTAATCAACAACGCGGCGGTTGCGGGCAATTCCGTTATCGGTAACGAAGATATCCAGGAACGCATTGGCGATGCAGTACTGCAGTTTGTAGAGCCGGTAATTCTCCTCTTCGATGCCGGCCTGTTCCAGATCGGAGGCGTCCAGCACCAGCACCATCTTCGAACCGCCTTCATATATGTCCTTGTTCTTTAATTGCTGGGTATTGGCCAATACGTAGACTTCGCGGAACAGGGTGTTGGCTGAGGTAATGTAATCATCTGCGCTCCGGGCGATGACGGTTCGCCACCCCCCTCTGGCAATGTCGGAAAAACCGATGTGATACCCGGTCCCGAAACGGCTGAAGAAAAAGGTTACCCGGAAGGGGAGAACCTCGGGAAGATCCGCAATGAATTCGTGACCAAGCAAACGCAGATAGGCAGGATCTATCCGAAATGCCAGCGCCTGTTTCTCGAGCACGAAAAAGTTGGTTTTCAGGGTGTGAGTTACCAGCAACAGGCAGCAACGATAGACAGCCCGACGGATGTCATCCAGCCAGCGATGACCTGTGTTATAACCTTCGACCGCAACACGCGCCTCAGCCAGGGCATTTTCGTAAGGGCTCATACGATTAGTCAAATCAGGGTCAAAGCGGAGGCGGAAAAGCCGGATCAGGAGTTGGGCCATCTCCGGGTGATCATAAAAGGCGGTCTGGACATCCTCCAGGCCGAAACGATCCGGTTGTCCATGAGCCAGGCTGGTGTGGCAGAAGGATATAAACGAGTCAACCAGCGCGCCATCTTCACCGGTAAGTAACCCTTTGACGACATATTCGCGATAGGCGGATGAAGATGTGGAAATAATCTGGGTTGTGCAGAGTTCCCGCTTCAGGCGTGCGGCCAGCTCACTCTCGGGAGAGATGTCCCCACCATCGCGGTTTATGACAAAAAATGAACCAAGAAAATATGGATGGAGGCCGTTGGATATGGTAAGGCAATAGGCGCGACGAATACCGATATTAAGGCGGTTAAACACTTCCAGTAACTGCAGCAGGAACTCATCCCTGGGCGGATTGCCGACAGCGAACAGAACTCGAGTTTCGATTCTGTTTTCACGCTCAACCTGGACGATATCCAGAAAAAGTCCGCCCGCAGCGTTGCCGCGTTCGAACAGCCAGACCAGATAAGCAATGCGTGATGGTGGCGACATGCGGATATAATTTTCGTTATTCAACCATAGGATTTTCAGAAGGCGATCAAGCTTCTTCAGGTCGAAACCGGGGAAGTTACAGCGCAGTTCGGCACGCACTTTTCTAAGAAGCGAACCAGGAATTTTCACATCCAGTTTCAGGTCAATTTCATCGTTCTGACGGCGATCAAACTCGAAACGCTGAATTTCAAGCTCATCCTCAATACCCGGCATGGCTGCGTTGGAGTGCGAAAACATTGCATAGGAAATCTCCTGTTCACCTACTCGGCGCAGTGTTTTGTAAAGCGAACCGGGGCGGTTGACGCAGGCAATCACCAAACGCTTTTCACGATCTGCGAGAACAAGGTGCTGGTTGTCGCGTAGTTGGGACATTTCACGTGCAAGCAGCAGCAGAGAATTCTCTTCGTCTGACATGGCCTGGAAGAAATAGGGGCTCATATGCTGCTGAAGCCAGGCTGCGTTCTGTTCTGCGCCACTTCTGGCAGCTGTGGCGGTCCGGCGGATGGTCGCGGGCAGGTTCATTGTGTCAGCTCCCTGTGCGGAATAAGTATTGTTACTGACTGTAGTATACCGTTATAGTTGCAATCGGCAAGATTATACTGTTGATAATATCCGCCAAAGCATATCTTGACCGTGTGCAGGTGAATTGCTATAGTCTCGCCGTATAATTTTACTCCAACTAAAATATGGGGAAGGTCCTTGCCCGAAAAGCTGTGCAAAATAGACAAAATAGAGAACGGAATCGCCATTCTGACAATTCCGGGGTCGAGTGCCATACCTGCGCGGCAGCTTCTGGAGGCGCTTCAGCACCAGATATCTGCTTTTGTTGGTAACAGCTGCATAAAAGGCATCATCCTGACCGGCACCGAGTATGGGTTCTGTCGTTGTTTGTCAGGAGTGCCGTTTGCTCCCTTTGAGGCGTCGACGCTTGCCGGTTTCGGCCAGCAGATCATGTTCAGTCTTGAAAAGACCGGCAAGCCCTGCATTGCGGCAGTTGCCGGAGAATGCACCGGCTTGGGGCTGGAACTGGCGCTGGCCTGCGACTTCATTGTTGCATCAGGCAGAGCGAGTTTCGGATTCCCCGGTATAGCGTATGGGAGCATCCCTTTTTGCGGTGGCACCCAACGTCTGGCGCGACTGGTCGGCAAATCCAAGGCGAAAGAGCTGGTCTTCAGCGGTGAACTGATCGATGCCGGGGAAGCCCTTAGAATCAGGCTTATCAATCGTCTGTACGATGACCATGACCTGATTCCCGAGGCACATGGGTTAATGTCGCATATCTGTACTCGCAGTCCCAACGCCATCCGCATCGGCTGTGAGGTAATCAATGCCGGTTACGATATCGACCTGCAGACAGCCTGCATGCTGGAAAGGGATGCCTTTGCGTTTTGTTTTTCAAGCTTTGATCAGCGCGAAGGGATGCAGGCTTTTCTTGACAAGCGCCAGCCGCAGTTCAAGGGGAACTAGATGCCTCTCGAGAAGGGTTGTACTCAGCTTTACACCGGTAACGGCAAAGGTAAGACGACCGCCGCGCTCGGCCTGGCCCTGCGTGCCGTGGGCCGCGGTCTCAAGGTATGCGTTTTTCAATTCATCAAGGGGGGCGGTCCGTACGGCGAGCACCTGATCGCAGAGAGATTGGCGCCGTTCTTTACCATCATCCAGACCGGCCGGCCTGGGTGGGTAAACACGAGGGACATAACCGAAGACCGCCACATGGCCCAGAAAGCGTTAGTGCAGGCCAAAGAATTAATGACGTCCGGTAATTACGACATCTTCATCTGTGATGAAATCAACGGCGCGGTCGGATTCGGACTGATCGACGTCGAGCAGGTGCTGGAGCTTATCAGTCTGAAACCGGAGAGAGTAGAATTGGTGCTGACCGGACGCAACGCTGATGAACGGGTAATCGAAGTGGCCGATCTTGTGACAGAGATGCGCGAGATAAAACATTACTACAAGGCGGGAGTACAGGCCAGAAGCGGAATAGAGATGTAAGGTGCGAATCCGGTAAAAGTCCATCTGGTTCGTCGCACTCGTTTTCGTCGCTGCGGCGTACCGCAAGGGCACGCCTCACTCCTCAAATTTTACACGCTGGCCATACGGAGCTTTTTGCAAATTCGTAAAAGAGCTTTTGAGCAAGTTTTATCACTACCTGGAGGTATTTTATCATGTCTGAAAGAACATTGCGCGTACTCGTCGGAAAACCGGGTCTTGACGGCCACGATCGTGGCGCCAAGATAATCGCCCGCGCCTTCCGCGACGCCGGCTTTGAGGTAATCTACACCGGTTTGCACCAGACGCCGGAGCAGATTGTTGCAGCCGCTATTCAGGAGGACGTCGACTGTGTCGGGCTCTCGATTCTTTCAGGCGCCCACAACACCCTGCTCCCCAGAGTCACTTATCTCTTCAGGGAAAAGGGTGCCGACGACATCAAGGTTTTCGGCGGCGGCGTTATTCCTGAAGACGATATTCCAGCTCTGAAGGCAGCCGGAATCTGCGAAGTATTTACCCCGGGAGCTTCAACGGAAGATATCGTTAAATGGGTTCAGACCAACGTCCAACCGAGAGCGTAAAAGGACGGGGTCAAGGTTGAGGTCAAGTAAAAGTCAACTCTCAATTCTTAACCTTAACTAAATGCCCTACAAAAAACTCCAGATAGAGGTTACGAACCGTGTAGGGTATATTATGCTCGGTGCCGGGTCACGCTTCAACAAACTCTCCGTCACAACAATCCGCGAGCTGAAGCGCGCTTTCTCACAGGTTGAGGCGGACCTGTCACCGAATGTGATCGTTCTCAGCGGTTATCCGGGAGAATCCTTTGCTGTCGGGGCCGATATCGGCCAGATGGTGAATTTCTCTCCAAACGACGCCTTCCATTTTTCCGAACTCGGCCAAACCCTCTTTGAACAG
>Ga0118677_10010424_pt1 | contig 14215 bp, 15 predicted proteins | sample AliMusrvi5mmetaG_FD_86154 | JGI IMG/M metagenome (GOLD analysis project Ga0118677, IMG submission 86154) | reverse complement strand
GTATTTATATATATGTATATCATTTGATACGATTGCACAGATGAAAAAAACAGAAAATAGAACCCAACATTAAAATAAAATCGGCGTTTTGGCACAAATCTTCTCAAGACTACTAGTTTGCCTTTGCTCAAACTAGTTTTCAAATGGCAATGTCTCTCAAAACAACATTCGAATATGCAAATACGGGCTTAAAAATGTTTATTTTTCCAAAGCCTGCTGATAAATATTTATTGCGGCTTCTATTTGAACATAAAGGGAAGGATAACGTGAGACTTCTTGTCCTTGCTTAGCAAGAGTATTTAACTCTGTTGCCACAAGAACAATATCATTAAGACGTAAGTTAGATGAAGCCCCTTTAATACGATGAGAGATCTGTTGAATCGTATTCATATCTCCTGAAGTAATCCCAGCTCGCAACAATTCCACATCTTTCGCGATATCTACCAAAGCATTGATTAAAATCTTTAAGTATACATCACGCTCAAACCCCATCTCGTTGCAAAACTTTGTAATTGCCTCTTCTAACTTTTCTTCTTGAACACCCACAGAGAAAGCTCCTTATTTATTAGCCTATTAAAAAATTACAAAAAAGATTACAAGAATCAATTTAATCTTAATGAGGGCCACAATGTTTCAACCGTATATCAATTCCACAAATATGTTTAATAAGCCAATTCTGAGCCACTTTAAGAAGCTCGCTAGCCAGAACATCACTGTATCCCTCTGAAACGAAACGTTGGGAAAACTGCTGGTATGCCGCCAGGAATTCCCCATGTGCCTTTTTATTATCACCAGCCACTGGACAATTAGCCCTATCCATACAACCCTCTTCAAAATTAAAATGCTTTTGAACATAACTTCCTAAAAACTTCAACGTTTCCCCAGCTGAAGCCTGAGCAGTTTTATTACGGACAGCTATTTCAAAATTATTAACAATCTCAAAGAGTTTTTTATGTTGTTCATCTACTTCTGTATTACCCGTTGAATAAATATCACTTCATTTTAACATATCCTCTTCCTTTTATTTGTCTTATAGAAATCTTGAATTATCTTACTAACCAGTTTGTCCTAAAGCCTTACCAATCGCCTCTACAACTCGCGCATCCTCAAAAGGCTTAACGATATAATCCACCGCGCCCAAACGAATGGCTTTCATTAAAGAATCTCGTTGATCTATAGCCGTCACCATAATGACCTTGGCATTCTTATCGAAAGCTAAAATCTCTTCTAAAGCTTGAATGCCATCCTTAACTGGCATAACAATATCCATTGTCAACAAATCTGGCCTTAACTGTTGATATTTCTCAATCGCTTCCTGACCATTGCTAGCTTCTCCAACGATCGTAACCCCGGCTTTAACCAAAATATTCTTGAGTTTTAAACGAATAATAGGCGCGTCATCCACTAAAAGTACCTTTGCATTCATACAGAACCTCTATCAATATTTATTTTTTGATTTTGAAACAACCTGGTCAACTGTCTGCTCCATCTGTTTAACCTTCTCCAACAAAACCTTAGGATCTAAAGGGCTTCTTTCAATATCTGCTCTAAGTTCAGTCAATAATCCGAACACTTTCACTAATGCATCCATCCAAACAGCTCCAGCATAAGCATGAGCGTTAGCTTTAGCATTCAAATGCGCGTCAATACGCGCCAAGATTTCTTCTCTCGCGGCACCTTTATGAATAAAATCGTTAGCACCATTCTTTAACAAACGCACCTTAACATCTTTTTCCTGTTCAGAGGTAATGATAATAACAATTGAACTTTTTAATACAGCGTCCCCCCGAATACGTTCAATAAAACTTTCACCGTTCATTTCAGGCATGTTGTAATCACAAAGAATAAGATCAAAATATTCTCGTGTCATGCGAAGCAACCCTTCTTGCCCTCCCGATACAGTCACAACATCATATCCTTCCTTACTCAAGAACACTTTCATGATCTCACGATCAGAAGCAGAATCATCAATCACAAGTATCTTAATATTCTTTTTAGAAATATTCATTTGCTGAAGATCTGCTGCGAAGGTAAGTTTCTCATCACTCTTAGCCAAGGGCAAAAGATACATACGGCAATCCATTTCACATTCAGCTATACTAAAACGACTTTCAATCAAAAGAAGCTCGTTACGATCCATAGCTACTGCCATTACAAATTCTTCAAAAATTGATCCCGAGTAATCACGTGATACAAAGGGAGGCTCTGGACGCATAGCTACTTGAAAATTCGCTACGAAAACATTAGTAACCGCTGAAGATAAAATATTGCCAATTTCTTGAACTGTCGAAGATGTATACTCATCAAACTCCTTGGTTGTTCCAACAGCTTGTCCTAAGAAAAGATCCGTTAGCTTATACGCATCTGCTACGGAAACCCAAAATAAAAACCTAAACGGAGCATCCCCTACTAAATCAATACTTGCCGCAATAACCTCACCACTAGATTCATTAATCGATTGGGTTACGGTTGTTACATCTTCAAATGCAACACGTTTAAGATCTATCCGTGCGTCACAATTGAGCATTTTAGACAAAACTTGAGAAGATTTATCTATACTTTGTTCTGCAACCGTTTTTAATAATCGGTCTATATTTATTTCTTCCGGCATATTAATATTCCCCAGGTTCTTGACCAAAAATACGACACACTACACGACCCGTTGATAAGTCAAAATCAACTTGATATCCTTTGTCTCCACCCGTTTTAAAGGCCAGTATTGAAATTCCCAAAGCTTTCAGGATTTGTCTAACAGCCTCTTCATTATCTTTCCCAATATCCTGGGAAACCATCCGCAAAATCTTAGCCCCACCAAAAATCTTTGCTTTCAATTGAGAAGGAACCAACCCATATTGCTTCTTAAGCATCTCCAGCAACAAAGGAATCCCTGTGTTCGCAAACTTTGCTGGTCGAAAATCCCTTTGAGTATGTCCTTCTGAATTTGCCATCATCAAATGTAACATCCCTCCAATTTTCTGTTGATGGTCATAAAAACACACGGCAATACATGAGCCCAAAGTTGTTCGGATAACAAAAGGAGATTGGCCGATTTTTGCATCGCCAATACCAACTACAATAATCGTATTGTGACTATCAATCATCATAAGGCTACTGCGCAGCCCGGATAATACCAGACACATCTAAAATAAGAGCAATGCGACCGTCTCCTAATATGGACGCCCCACTAACACCTTGGACATTACTAAAATGACTAGGCAGGGCTTTAATAACAATCTCATCTTCACCAATCAATTTATCAACAGAAACTCCAATTAGCTGTTCTCCATCTGTAATAACAATAACCTTCTTTGAGATCCGCTCTTCTTTGAAATCATAAGAAATCGAAAGAACTTCCTCAAGACGAATAAGACTTAAAGCATGACCACGCAATTTAATGGTTGATACTCCATCCACAGAATACACATCATTGTCCTTAATTTTAATAATCTCTGATACTGATTCCAATGGGATCGCAAAAGCTTGACCACGAACAACAACCAAAAGAGCTTGAATGATCGCTAACGTCAAAGGAATCTTCATTTTAAAAGTGGTTCCTTTGCCAAGTTCAGTTTCAATATCAATAGTTCCATTAACTGATTCAATCATTCGTTTAACCACATCCATACCTACACCACGACCTGACAGACCAGTAACTTTCTCTGCTGTAGAGAAGCCTGGCATAAAAATAATATTAAGCTTCTCACGCTCTGTCATCTGAATCGATTGCTCTTGAGTGATAACGCCTTTCTCGATGGCTTTTTTAACTATCCTTTCAGAATCCAAACCACGGCCATCGTCCGTAATTTCTATGCAAATATTGTTCCCCATATGCGACGCTTTTAACACAACCGTCCCCACTTCTGATTTACCTGCTTTACGACGATCCTCGGGTGTTTCTAAACCATGATCCATTGAATTACGAATCATATGGGTCAAGGGGTCCGTCAATTCATCCGTGATTTTCTTATCAAGTTCGGTATCTTCACCGTAAATGTCTAACTTCACATCTTTCTTAACTTCTTTGGCAATATCTCTAACTAAACGCTTAAACCGAGAGAACACAACTTCAATCTGCACCATTCGTGTTTGCATAACCCCATTTTGAATATCTGAAGAAAGTTTATCAAGAACTCGAGTAGCCTCATCTAGACTATACATTTTTACACTCAAATCCTTCATAGCAACCATACTCCTTAATTCAAAGAAATCATGATCAATCTGTTCAAACAACTTTTGTGATGCTTGAGATTCTTCACCCCCACCACCAGCAACAGCCATCTCACGCATTGAACTCTTTAAAACAACATAAACACGAGAAAGATTCTCGACAGTCATAGATGCTGAGCGTAACTGATCAATTTCAACTCTAACATCATTGACTAATTGCGCAAATCTAGCTCTAGCAATAACCAGTTCACCGGCCAAATTCATTAAATAATCTAGCTTTCGAGTATCAATACGCATAGTAGTCATTTCAACCGGTACCGATTTTGTTGCCGCCACTGCAGACGTAGCTGGAGCAACAGCTTGAACAGGAATCGGGCTAACAACAGGAACAGCCGCTGGAGCGGGTACATTCCCTTTAGGCTCTTCTGCTTTAATAACATCTGAAGACTCAACAGGTGCTTGAGAAACCTCTTTCACCATCGACTGCATCACTGAAACATTAACCTCACTTGCTTTATCGATATTAACTTGATCCATAGTCAAAGCCTCTTTGATCTTATCCATACCTTGATCAGAAGCTAAAATATAACCAACCCTCAATGCTTTGGATGATTTATCATCAATCTCCTGTTCTTTAGGCATGGCCCTTAATATAATAGCCACTTTTTGTACTTTTTCTGATAAAGCCATCGCTTTTAAACTTTTTCCTATAGTTTCAGCAACGATGGTAAATGAAACAAAATAAAATTTCTTATTCTCTGTAATGGCTTGTAAAACTATTTTCTTTTGGGAATGGGACAATGCTCCCAAAATAGAAGCTATTGTCGGGACAGCGATCATCTTAGCAATAGCTGCGCTTGCCGGCGGTTCTTCAGATTTAATCAAAGCTAAAGTTTCAAGTTTCTTTACTACTGAACTGTAGTCCTTGACTGAAAAATCACCACTATGAATTCTTTCTACCGCATCTTTAATATAATCTAAACCGTTAAATAAGACACCAATCACCGCTTCTGAAGGAGCTTGGTTAGCAGTCCTTAATTTCGCTAGGTTATCTTCCATACGATGAGCCACGGTTTCAATATCTTTACGCTTTACAATTCCTGAAGAACCTTTAATTGTATGTGCCATACGAAAAAGTTCTGCTAAATAATCAGATTGAAAGTCCCCTTTTTCCATCAAAAGTAATATTTGGTTAAATCTATCTATATTCTGTTCCGTATCTTCTATGAATGCAGGTAAATAACTTTTTAATTCATCATCCATGGGAGCATTAGCAGGAGACCCTAAAGGAGGATACGCAGATTGTGTAGCTAATACGGGAGCATCTCCCGAAAGCACAGCTCTAATCTTGGACATACTTTCAGCCACATCTCCTTCGTCATTTCCTTCATTACGTAATCGTTCCAATAATGCACTTAAAGAATCGAAAGCAGAGAACAAAACATCGATGATTACCGCCGAAAATGTCAATTGATCATTACGAATACGATCTAAAATTGTTTCCATTTCATGAGTCAAATGAGTGATCGTTTTTAAATCAATAAATGATGCCGTCCCTTTAATCGTATGCGCCGCACGAAACATCAAATTAATATCATCTTTAGGTATCGGTTGATTATTCTTAATCAATTCCTCAGCCTTAAGAAGAGAATCATTAAGATGTTGTAAATACGTATCACTTTCCGCCAAGAAATCCTTGATGATGTCTAAACGCGAATTATCCATGGATTCTGACATATCTACTCCTTATCGATTTTTACAGTTTAATAGAACATGCCTGTACAATGGCTTGTCCTATTTGATTTATTCCTAATTGACAGTTTACCGTGCCTGCCTCGAAAGCAGCTCTTGGCATACCATACACTACACAACTAGCTTCATCTTGGCCAAACACATAAGATCCTGCTTCTTTCATCTTTATCAATCCTTTTGTTCCATCACTGCCCATACCTGTCAAAATAACCCCTAATGATTTCTTACCCAATAAAGCAACTGATTCAAATAAAACATCACACGAAGGACAAAAACCACTTACCTTATTGGTTTCCCCCAAATCTACAACCATTTGCATCCCCTTCTTTTTGACCCTCATTTGCACACCCCCAGGGCCTAAATAACAGGTACCAGCCTCTAAAATATCACCACTTTTAACCTCTTTAACGTGGATATTACAAATAGAATCAAAACGTTCCGCCAATTTAGCCGTAAATGTCGCTGGCATATGCTGCACCCAAACAATGGGTGGTACTGATTCAGGCAAATTCTTTAAGACTTCAAGAGAAGCCTGTACCCCTCCTGTTGAAGACCCCATGGCAATAAGGTCAACCCCTCTAAGAGAAGGAACCTCATTAATATCAATTCGCTTTGATAATTTGACACTATTACTACCCTTACCAATTCGTGCTAACCTGGAACGCATCACCAAAGTCTGAACTTTTTCAACTAAATCATCAGCAAGGGTACTTAATTTTCCCGATAAGCTAGTCGGTTTTAATAGGAAGTCTGCCGCTCCATATTCCAATGCCTTAACAGTAACCGATGCTCCCTCACTGGTCAAAGATGAAAACATCAAAACAGGCAGTGGCGCTTCTTGCATTACATGACGTAACGCTTCAAGACCACTCATCACAGGCATCTCAACATCAAAAATAGCCAGTTCTGGTTTAAATTGGGTAATAGCTTCTAAAGCTTCCTTACCATTCTTGGCAGCAGCAACAACCTTAATCTTTCCGGATTTCTCTAGAACATCCGTCAAAATTTGCCTTAGAAATGCTGAATCATCTGCAATAACAACTTGTATCATTTCTTAATAAACATTCCATGACCTATTAATTCAAGAGAGGTCTTAATATCATTTAGATTTTCAGAATAACTAATAAAAAAATACCCATTATTAACTAAAGAAGCTTCTAATAAATTAACAACCTGTTCTTTTACTGTTCGATCAAAGTAAATAAGAACATTACGTAAAAAAATAATATCAACATTCTTCTTATCACTAGAGGTTCTTAAATTATGCTGAAAGAAATTTACTTTAGATTTTACCTGAGGACTTATAGCAAACTGCTCACCTCTTTTAGGGGTCTTAACCTTAGTAAAATATCTTTCAATTAAAGAATCCGGCATTTCTTTTAAACTACGAGGATCGTAAAGACCTTCCTTGGCCTCTGCCAAGACCTCAGTGTTGATATCTGAAGCAAAAACTTCAAAAGAAAAACTAGGGTTCTTTTTACAAAATTCCATTAATAAAATAGCTATAGAGTATGGCTCTTCCCCAGATGATGAAGCCCCAGACCATACTGTTACCTTTTTTCTACCCTGCTGAACAAATGACGGTAAAATAGTTTCTAACAAATAATTAAATTGTCCTGTGTGACGGAAAAAATAAGTTTCATTGGTTGTAACAGCATTAATAAAATTCTCAATCTCTTCACTCTGAGGTTTCTCTAAAACAGCGATGTATTGTGTAAAATTGGAAAACTTCAATTCTTCCAAACGTCCACGTAGACGAGATAAAACCAAGGGCTTTTTAGTTGGACGTAAATTTACTCCTGTCTTAGCATAAGTAATCTTACTAATCTTATCAAACTCTTCATCTGTTATAGTTAACATGCGCCCTAAATACCTAATTCTTTTTTAATATCATCGTGAATTTTAGTTAAATCAAGAATAGTTATAATTCGACCTTCTAACGTCCCCAAACCAGCAATACAATCACGAGAAATCTTCATTTTGACATTTGGAGCAGGATCAATATTAGTTCGTTCTAAAGTTACATTCTCTAAGATTTCATCAATAACCATACTAAAAACACTTTCTTCGACCTTAGCTACCACAATTTTAGTGTTATGATCAAATGGTTTAGAGGGTAGATGTAGCTTTTTACGAAGATCAAATACTGAAATGATATTCCCCCGTAAATTTAAAACTCCCAATACAAAATCAGGTAACTGAGGAATATGCGTCATGTCCTGTACGCGGACAACTTCTTGAATATCCATAATATCGAAGGCGTATTCTTCATCACCAAGTTTGAAACAAACCAACTGAACAATCGTAGTATTTTCCATATTTATCCTCTTAGAGAATTTAAAGTTTTCGCCCCAGATAATTTAAATTGAGCTGCAAATTTCTTAAAAGCTATTATATTAACCTAATCGTAATTTTTCATCCTCTGGCTTCTCTTTACCTTTTAATTTTGGACTATCAACAATAGGCTTTACCTTTTGTTCAACAGTATTATCAACTTTCTTTGCTGGCAAAACCTCCGCAGTAGGAGAAGAAACAGTTTGATCATTTATTTTAAATTGTCCAACCAGTTTCTGTAATTCCTGAGCCTGAGCAGACATCTGTTCAGCTGCAGCAGCTAATTCTTCAGATGCAGCGGCGTTACTCTCTGTAATTGAGGTGTTCTCTTCCATAGTGGCCGCCTGCTCTTGAGTTGCCGTGGAAATAGACTTTAACTGTTCGGCTACTTTAGCAATCTCAACAACTATTTTCTTTAAAGATCCTCCTGCATCATGAGAAAGAGAAACACCTTTCTGAACCTGAACAGTTGAATCCTGAATTAGTTGCTTAATATCTTTTGCAGAATCAGCTGATCGTTCAGCTAATTTTCGAACCTCATCGGCTACAACTGCAAATCCTTTTCCATGTTCACCCGCTCTAGCCGCTTCGATAGCGGCATTTAAAGCTAAAAGATTGGTTTGGTCAGCAATATCGGTAATGATCTCAACAGCCTCATTAATTTGCTTTGAAAATTTCTCTATCGAAGACATCGAGTCCATCGTATCATCCATCCCCTTACCTGTATCTTTAGCATTCGACGCTACTGATTGAGCAACTTCATTGGCATTACTTGCACTAGTGGCATTTGACTGTACTGATCCCGATAATTCTTCAAATGAAGCCGCTTGTTGCTGAGCGCCATCAGAAATCTTTTGCGCACTACTGGATATTTCCTGTGTTGCCATATTAAATTGATCCGTTGCAACCTTAATCTGACAGAGAATGCCGTTCATTTTCTTTCCCATTTCATTTAGGGCGCTCGATAACAAACCAATCTCATCATTAGCTGTCACTTTAATATCGGCCGTTAAATCTCCATTTGATAATTTGTTGGAGAAATCGATAGCATTTTGAATGGGTTTAAAAATATTTTTACTTAAAAAGAAATAAATAACCAACAAGGCTATCGTGATGCAAACAAATAAAATGAAAAAATTAAATATCATCATCTTATTAACTGCATCCTGAACTGGTTTTAGATCAGAGACAACCTCAAAAGCCCCATGATGCATTCCAGGAGTCCACCCTTCCTTTTCAAACCCTACAGGATCCTTCTCTCCCTTTGGATCCCCATGGCAAATCATACAATCTTGCGTTAACACAATGGGCTTCATAAAACGTAGAACATTTTTTCCATTATCAATCAAAGACAATTCTGTAGCAGTTAAATCCCCTTCTAATTGAGTAAGCATTTTCCCTTCAAATTCATTAGGCTGATTAAACTGATTTCTTGGATTAAACGACGGAGTACGAAAAATATAGCCAGTTTCTTCAGCTTTAATCATGGCAACCTTCCAAGCAGAAACAACGGGAATAGTTTGATAAAAAGCGCTGCTACGGATCTCTTCCATGGAAAGCTTTCCTCCATTTTTTTCTTTTAAAGCAGCAATATCTCCCAGCATACGGGTATCATCAAAAACCTTATATTTAGCACGTGCTTCTGCCATATAATTACGAGTATTTTCAGCAAGTTGACAGATAGCTCTTGCCTTCTCATTTAATTCTTTAATCGCATTATCCTTCAAAGCTTTAGATGTGATAAAAAAAGTAATAAGACCACTTAATATAAACGCCGAAGCTACAATACCCATAATTTTAAAAGCAATGCTCGATCGTTTAAGTGATGACATAAATTTTCCTCTCATTGATTATTATAAAACGTTATTTTCTTTTTAAGTCAATTGACCTGATAAACCAATAAAATATGATGTGATATTTTTAACTAATCAAATTTCAGACAAACATCAAGAATCATACTATTTTTTTGATTAATTTCCCTAAAGCCCTTTGATGCCCTTCATCAATACCAACAAAACAAACTCCAATTTCATAGGCACCTGATCTAATAAATTCAACCCTAACGACAGTTGCTATAACCGTCAATGGTTCGCTACGGCTCAACTGTCCTGGGCGGATAAAATCTGACTTATATTTCTCCCAACCTGAAATATCCATCTTTAATAGAAGAGTATCCCTAAGTTCATATGACTTAGAGGATTCAAACAAAGCCCCCGCCGTGCTGACGTTTTTTAACGCCAAAGCAATCTCTTGTTCCATAGCTCTTGATGACATTGTCATACGTTTCACAGTAAGGGAGGTTTTAAAAGGAATACGGATAAATTTACGACGTTCTTGTATTTGTGTCATAGGATTATCTCAAAATATATTTATCTACCATTTGAACGAGACCGGCAATTTCAGGCTTGGTAATCTGATCAGAAGCCCCAACCTGCCGGCATTTAACCGATAACTCTTCATTAACCATGGATGAAAAGACAACACATGGCAAATGCTTTAACTTTTCTGTCTCTTTAATTTTCTTGATTAAATGAAGCCCATCCATTTGAGGCATTTCTATATCCGTAATTAACAGATTATAGTATCGAGAAACTTCTCCTCCTATTTGAGTAACAGCCTCAAGAGCTTGCCACGCACTTAACCCATCTTTGTGTATCTCAACTTGATAACCCACCTTCTTAACATATCCAGACAACAATTCAGCAATAAAAGAAGAATCTTCAGCAATAATAATTTTTAACTTTGAGCGATCAAAATCTACGTCCTGTGCAGTAAAATCACCATGAACCCCCTCCAGGCCTGCTTCGGGATTAATAAGGGAGGTTATTTTTTCAAAATCTAACAACATCAATATTTTTTCATCAATTTTAATTACACCAACAGCATACCCATCTTTTGATTTTACCAAGCCTGAAGGCGGCTCAACTTCCTTCCAAGACATCCGATAAATTCGAGTTACTTCATCTACCCAAAAACCAGCTTGGAGTCCATTGAACTCTGTGACTATAATACGATTTCTTCTCTCTTGGGGATCTCTTGTTAAATGCAAATGCTTAGCTAAATCTACTACTGGAATCACCTTGCCTCGTAAATTCAAAACACCCAGCACAGAAGGATGCGAATCCGGAATAGGAACCATGGGGATATTCGTTCTTATAATTTCTCTTACCTTGGCTACATTAATACCATAAAAATCTTTGCCAATTCGAAAAACAACAATCTCTAATTCATTTGTTCCCGTTTCTAACAGGATTTTATTTTGCGTGCTGTTCATAAAACCGCACTCTCCTTTTTTAAGACTCATGATCATTTAAAAAAGCATTTTTTATAGTTTTACTCTTCTTAACCAAGAATAACATTTATTGCATTATCATCTAACAATTTTATAGACACATATTTGTTATATTATTATCTTTTACTTGCGTGTCAATAATTCCTGTTGTTTTTTGTAAGACTATATATTTCAAGTATTTATTTAAGCCACATTTATGAGACTATTTAGGATTTTGAGAAATTTTCTTCATCTTCTCCAGAAGACTTGCAGCCGCATCCTTAGAAGTAACCGTAGATTTAATCCCAAGATTCTTATCCGTTACAGATTCGCTTTCCTTAAAAGCCAAATACATTTCAAGATCGCCATCTGAACTGCTATATTGCTGATGTAAATATTTATCTGCTGGATTAAATCTCATGTGCAATCCGTGCCCTATCATAGAAGTCGGGAGACCTATACAAAGGTCACACCCTTGCAAAGACATTTCCATTTTAATGACACCTGCGATCATGTTTGTCACTTCCCGACACCCATCTAAAATATCATCGTTAACTTGATCGTAAGAAGATCCAAGCATTTTTCCTACAAACTGACAAGCCGTTTTCTGAGGAATAATAATCGTTAAGTTTCCGTTTAAAAATCCAGTAATCCCAATGGCACAGATAACCACATCGGTAAAATTTTCATGTTCGGATGGATTTTTGCGAGTAACGACTATCCCCAGTGAACGTGAGGAATTGCTTAATGATTTTTCCAAAACAATTGCTAGTTTATCGATAAACACCCGATCAATTGCTGTCCCCATTAGCCCACCTTCGCTAAAATCGGACTGATCACCGCCTTTAATCGATCAGGAGTAAAAGGTTTAGTTACATATCCTGCCAAATTAGGATTAGCTGCCTTAGCTTCCTGGATCTTGGCTTCCGTACCTTCAGTTGTCACCATCACGACAGGCAATACGGCCAACGGAGGGATTTTAGCTAATGCGCCAACAACTTCGATTCCTGTCATATTGGGCATATTCCAATCGCAAAGAACCAAGCCTATATCTTCAAAATCATTGCCGATGATTTCAATAGCTTTTTCTCCATCTTCTGCCTCCAATGTTTCATTAGTAAAACCTGCACTACGAATAATTTGGATAATCATTTTTCTTTGAACACTGGAATCATCAACAACAAGAATTTTTTTCATATTTCCCTCTTTCTATAGCGCTAAAATCACATCCACTGTAATAGTTTGGCCCCACACAAATGCGGTCACCCTGTGAAAATTCTTCTGACCTTTAGGATAATCAAGTTCTCCAGAAAAACCTTTAAATTTTAAAGGAGAGGAAATCTCAAGTTCAGGATAACCCACACCGCTTAAATCTTTTTTAAAAACACCGGCAATGTTATTACTTAACTCTGCAACAACATCCAGTGACACCTCATTCCCCGCCTGTTCAGCGTTTTTATAGCCAAAAACTCGGACCAAATAATTAATCACAGAGGTGTTAACATATACAACCAACATGCCGCAATAATGTTTAGACTCTCGATCCCTAGAATGACGAAAGAAATAAATCACTGAAACATAACTCCCATCAATAAAATCACCATAGGTTGAAATATTCCATTTTTCCTGAACATATAAAGGTTTCGTAACTATAGAGGGATCATTGTCCATTTTAACTTTTAAAAAACCGTTTACTGAGTCATTAATAGCCCCCATCAACGTTGTAGCAACAACTTGAAAATCAATTTTCTCTGCGGCCATATTATCTATATCCTAATTTCAAATTCTTAGAATTTCGAAAAATGCAAATTTATTATATCTTTATCAAAATCAAAATCCATAAATAAAACCGATTGTTTTTGTTAGGATTATGAAACCCGAAGGATAGCGATAGAAACAGCGCTAAAGAAACGCCTCTTTGGCTGGAGCTATTTGAATAAAAGACTCTTTCGATGAGAGAAAGATATGAAAAACTGATCTGATTCTTTTAAGCGAAAATATTAAACTGCAACGGGAACTTCAACAGATTTAAGCTCATCAATCGATCCTTTAATCAAATAAACATACGAAAGGATCTTTGTGTTCGTAGACTGAATTGTTTGCGTTGTTTTAATAACATTAGTCAGATATCTTCTAAATTCAAGCAACGACTGCTTTGTTATCTCTGTAGAATTCTTGATTTCATTGAATGTCAGATTAAACTTCACTCCCTTTTCACCAATAACAGCAGCTTCAATATTCCCCAAGAAGTTACATCGCTCTAATTCATAAATAGTTGAATTAATAGACGATATCAATTCCAAAATATCGTTAATTTTACCTCCGATTGGGATAAGAAGATTGGTCAATTGAGAGAACGTGTTCATAAAAAGATCTATCAATATCAAAATATTCTTCTTCATTTCTAAAATTTCATCTGCACTAATCTCTCTTTTTTGAGATTGTTCAAAAAGCTCATTAATAAAAACACTAATCATGGCGGATTGAAGCCTTGGAGTGGCCGTATGAAATCCAAATCTATTAGTATGGGTAGAGATATCCTTCGAACATTTAACAATCGCCTGAGTAAAAGATTCAATTTCTCCCGTTTTTATGTTGATTGTCTTTGCTACAACGGATAAGGTTCTCCCCGCATCTCCAGCAAAGTAGGAATTAATATTCACATTCAATGAAAGAATAGAAATTTGCTCA
>Ga0118677_10010423_pt1 | contig 14215 bp, 15 predicted proteins | sample AliMusrvi5mmetaG_FD_86154 | JGI IMG/M metagenome (GOLD analysis project Ga0118677, IMG submission 86154) | reverse complement strand
GACCCCCCATCCGCAACGCCAAATCACCCATGGCCGTTCCGTTGGCATTGGCACACCTTGATTCTCCGCAGTTCTTCAGATTTGAATATTTTATCACGCCAAGGGCATCAAAAACAACAAAGTGAAAATTGGAAAAGCAAAGAGCAGAAACTGCGAACGGAAACTTTATCGATTTCAACTTTACCGCCCGCCGATTTCTTTACCAGTCGAGGCCATGCCCAAAATCCGGGTGGAAGTCGGAATCCTGGGCCATACGGTTCACAACCAGCATCTGACCCTTCCAGAAAACAGTGTCACGGTTTCGCACCAGAGGCGTGACATCGACGCCAGGATCCCCCTCGATCTCCTCGGTCGCCCGGAGCGGTTGTTTGTCTGCGCCCGGACTTATCTGGGCGACATCCCGCTCGACTGGGTCGCCTGGCGTCTTGTTGAAATCAGATAGCACCTTGCCGAAGAGGCAGCGATTCTGATATGAATGAACTCACCAAAGGTCGTGGAGGTTTTTATGTTCCTACAATATTCCAGCGCGGACGGAAAGCGTCATGAAGTGCTCCTTTCAGGACGGGCGTCCTTGACATTCGGCCGATCCCCGGAGGCGGATGTCAATATTCCGGAAACCCGGATCTCCAGGATCCACGCCGAAATCCGTCCCTGGGATCAGGATTTCGTGATCAAGGATATGCACTCCCGGAACGGGATCACCCTGAACGGCATCCGTACCGAGGTGGCCATTCTGAAGACGGGAGACGTCATCCGCATCGGAACCCATGAGTTCACCATCGAGCAGGAAGCCACGAAAGGCACCCGCACCATTGTCCGCGAAGTCGCCCAGGAAATCGAGGAAGGCAAAGGCTACCGAACCATCCTCCGCGAAATCGTCCAGAGCACGGACATAAAAAAGAAGAATCCAGAATCCAGAAGCCAGAAGTCAGAATAAGAAATCTGCAACTGGCGTCTGCAAAATGGATAAGTTTATTTTCTTCCCACTTCTGGATTCTGGATCCTGGATTCTGAATTCAGATCTGCGTGATGCCTTACATCACGGCCTTCGACAACGAAGATGGTGATTTCGGAAATGTTCGTGGCATGATCGCCGATCCGTTCCAGGTAGCGCGAAATCAAAAGCAGGTTCAGGGCTCGGGGCACGGCCGCCGAGTCCCGGATCATATACTCCGTCAGCTCCTTCGCAATATCATCCTTCAAATCATCCAGCCGGTCATCCCGAAGCAGAACTTCGCGGGCCAGATCCACATTCCGGTTCACAAAGGCATGAAGACTGTCGCGCACCATACCCCGGGCAATCATGGCCATTTCCGGAATGATCTCGAAAGGTTTCATCGGCGGCTCCTTTAGAAGACTCTGGGCGCGCTGGACAATGTTGACGGATTCATCCGCCAGGCGTTCCAGGTCGGAGTTTGCCTTGGCCGCCCCCATAATGAACCGCAGGTCACCCGCCGCAGGCTGGTGCAGCGCAATCAGCGTCAGGCAGGTCTCGTCAATCTCCACCTGCATATGGTTCACCTGTTCCTCGCGCTGGTAAACCCCTGGAATCACCGCCTCATTGCGCTCCACCACCGCCTTGATCGCGTCGGCAATCATCACCTCCGCCATCGCGCTCATCTTCATCAGGTGATATTTCAACGCCTGCAAATTTTCATCAAAATGTCGTTCCATGGTTCTCTCCTCACCCGTACCGTCCACTCACATAATCCTGCGTCCGCTTATCCTTCGGGCTGGTGAATATCCCCGCCGTCGCTCCGAATTCTATCATTTCGCCAAGCAGCATGTAACCGGAATAGTCCGAGATCCGGGCGGCCTGTTGCATGTTGTGCGTCACGATCACAATGGTGTACTTCGCCTTGAGATCCAGCATCAGTTCCTCGATCCGGGCGGTAGCGATCGGATCCAGGGCCGAACAGGGCTCGTCCATGAGAATCACCTCCGGCTCCACGGCCAGGAGCCGGGCCACGCACAGCCGTTGTTGTTGATCCAGCGGCAATTCCAGCGCAGACTGATGCAGCTTATCCTTGAGCTGGTCCCACAACGCGGCCGCCTTGAGACTGCGCTCCACGATTCCCTCAACTGCCTCGCCGTCGCGCATCCCCGCCACCCGCAACCCGAAAGCTACATTGTCATAAATTGACAACGGGAACGGATTGGGCCGCTGAAAGACCATTCCCACCCGTTTACGCAAAAGACACACATCGACTCCGGGTTCGTAAATATCCTTGCCCTCAAGGAGGATGGACCCCGAGACCCGGACGCTCGGAATGAGGTCATTCATCCGGTTCAAGGTCCGGAGCAGTGTGGACTTCCCGCAGCCGGAGGGCCCGATCAGCGCCGTGATGTGGCGACTCTTGACATCCATGGTGACCTGTTTGAGCGCCTGAAACTCACCGTAAAACAAATCCAGGTTGCGCACGCTGATAACGGGGTCTGTGTTCATCCGAACCTGCCTGTCACATAATCGTTCGTCCGTTTATCGTCGGGAACGGTGAATATCTTGTCGGTTGCCCCGTACTCAACCATGTCCCCCATCAGGAAGAAGGCCGTCTCGTCGGCCACCCGCGCCGCCTGCTTGGTGTTGTTGGTGACCAGGATGATGGTGTATTTCGCCTTGAGAATCGTCAGAGCCTCCTCGATCTTGGCCGTGGAAATGGGATCCAGCCCCGAACACGGTTCATCCAGCAGGATCACCTCGAGTTCCTCCATGGCCAGAACACGCGCCAGGCAGAGCCGTTGCTGCTGACCACCGGAGAGGCGTAAGCCGGACATGGTCAGCCGGTCCCTGACCTCATCCCACAGGAATGCCGCCTTCAGGCTCGTCTCGACAATCTCATCCAACCGCTTCCGGTTCCGAACCCCCGATAATCGCGGCCCGTACACCACGTTCTCGAAAATACTCATCGGCAGGGCCACCGGCAGGGCGAACAACATGCCTACACGCTTTCGCAAGGTCACCACATTAAACGACGGGGCATAGATATCCTGCCCGTCCAGCAAGACCTGCCCATTGATACGCGTCTCAGGCGCCAGATCGTTCAACCGGTTCAACGCCCGCAAAAAGGTCGTCTTCCCCGAACCGGACGGACCGATGACGCCCAGGATCCTGTTGGCCGGAATATTCAGCGTAATCCCGCGCAACGATTCCTCCTGTCCGTGGAATACACGAAAATCATGCGCGGCAATTTTGATGGGCAACGGCGCGGTCATCTGGATCTCCTGGCAATAAACCGGTGCATCGTGCTGTAAGCAGCCAGATTCACCAAAAGCACCGAGATAATCAACACAGCGGCCGTCGCATAGGCTTTCTCATTCGAGATACCTTCGCGGGCCAGGATATAAAAATGGACCGACATGGTCCGCACCGAATCAAATGCCGAGGCCGGCATGCGTAAAGCCGAGCCAGCCGTGAAAATCACCGCCGCCGTCTCGCCGATGGATCGTCCAATCCCCAGCATCACACCCGTCACGATTCCCGGAAGGGCATTGGGCAGAACAACCTTGAGCACCGTCTCCCAGCGTGTGGCCCCCAGCGAAAAACTCACCTCGCGATAGGAATTCGGTACGGCGCGAATGGCCTCCTCTGACGTCCGGATAATCGTCGGCAGGACCATGATCGCCAAGGTCAGGCCCCCGGACAACAGGCACCAGCCCATTTTGAGCATCACAACAAAGAAAATAAAACCGAACAATCCGAACAAAATGGAGGGAATCCCAGCCAGACAATCGGTTCCGAATCGCAGCACCTGGGTAAGCCGGGTTTCCCGGGTATATTCCGTGAGATAGACCGCGGTTCCCACGCCCAGCGGCAGGGCGATGGCGATGGCCATCAGCGGCAGTAAAACCGTTCCCACCAATGTCGGGAATATTCCACCTGCCCGACCCATATCCTTCGGCGCCGAGAACAGGAATTCCCAGTTAATCCCCGGCAACCCCTTGCTCAATACAAAAACAATGATGAACACCAGCACCACCACCGTGAACACGGTGGCCGCGCCGAGGACGGTCACTGCCAGCGCTTGGGTATATTTGGGAGGAATCCTCATTTCCGGCGCACCCTCCCCTTGATCGTTGAGAGCGCAATGCCGTTCAGGATCATGATCACCACGAACAGCACCACTCCTGTAGCAAACAGCGCTTCTCGGGCCATCCCGGTCGCGTTCGCCATCTCCAGCGCGATATTCGCCGTCAGGGTCCGAACCGGATCTGTAACTGAATGGGGAATCTTCACCGTATTGCCCGCCACCATGATCACGGCCATCGTCTCGCCAAGGGCACGCCCCATCGCCAGAATGATACTGGCAATGATTCCCGACCGTGCGGCCTTGATCGTCACCATGTAGACACTCTGCCAGCGGGTCGCACCGAGCGCCAGGGCGCCTTCCCGGTAGGAATTGGGAACGGCCCCGATCGCATCGGTCGAGATACTGATGACGGTGGGCAGCACCATGATTCCGAGAATGACCGAGGCGGCTAGCACGGAAAGACCGGGGCCACCCATGGTGGCACGAATCCATGGCGCCAAAACCATCACCCCTAGAAACCCGAACACAACGGAGGGAATTCCTGCCAGTAATTCAATGGTCGGCTTAACGACCCTCATCACCGGCTTTGGCACGAATTCATTCAGAAAAATGGCGCCTGCCACGCCGAGCGGCGCCCCGATCAGCATGGCTCCCAGAGTGACCCACAGGGAGGCCACAATCATGGGATAAATCCCGTATTTCCCAGCCATGGGATCCCAGTCGGAGGCAAACAGGAAATCCCGCAACCCCACCTTGAACATGAAGGGCAGGCCCTCTTTAAAAATAAAGACAGCGATAAGTAGCAAGCTGGCAACGGCCGAAAAGGCCACTGTCATCAGCGCATATTTGGCTATTTTCTCGCCGTTGAGGTTCATTGGGGAGGAAAGCGGGAATCCAGAATTCAGAATCCAGAATTCAGAATAAGTCCATGAATGTCTTGTGTTCCGCTCATAACATTCTCCTTCTGGATTTTGACTACTGGATTCTGGATTCCTCTTCCTTGCTTATTTTGCCTTAATCAATCCATTCTCATGAATCAGCGTCTGGCCGGCGTCGGACAGCACGTAGTCCAGGAATGCCTGACAGGCGGGGCTGACATTGGCCTGGGTCATCAGGAATACCGGACGAACCAGTTTATAGCTGCCTGCCATGATGTCTTTTTCTGTGCAGGAATACCCATCAACCGTCACAGACTTGATCTTATTATTGATCAGGCCATGGGAAAGATAGCCAACAGCGTTCGCGTCATTCGCCACGGTCTCACGGATGGTTCCGTTGGAATCCTGAATCAAGGCGTCTCCGCTCAGTTTCACATTCCCGACAATCTGCTCGAACGAAGAACGGGTTCCCGAACCAGCTTCGCGGGAGATGACGGCAATGGCATGGTCAGAGCCACCCACTTCCTTCCAATTCTTAACAGCTCCTGTGAAAATTCCCCGAACCTGATCCAAGGTCAACCCCTGAACGGTGTTGGCCGGGTTCAACACCACGGCAATGCCGTCGCGGGCCGCCACATAACTCTTGAGTGACGCCGCCTCGGGTGGCAGCTTTACCAAATCGGCCATGCCGATTTGCGCATTACCCAATAAGGTGGATTGAACGCCCATGGAAGAGCCGCCCCCCTGAACCGTGATGTTCACCGTGGGATTCGCGGCCATATAGTGCTCAGCTAATTTTTCGGCAAAGGGCTGAAATGCCGTCGAGCCGGCCATGGTCACAGTCTCCCGTGACTTCCCGCAGCCAGCAGACAGCAAAATAGCACCCGCCAATACAACCAGCCCCGTCCCCTTGAGTGTGTTCGTCATGACCTCTCCTCCTTGTGTTTAATTGCCTAAAGGGCTGTAGTAAACACCAGCGGCAGGAGAGAAATCCATGAGTTTTGTGTTAGAATTCTGTTAGGACAGCCCAGCCGGTCACGGAACCAGCATAGGTTTAGTCATCGTGCTTTTCGGCGAAGTTATGGAATCAAGAAATGCTTTACGCTCGGCCGGTGTCGCATTGTCCCACATCCGCTTCAGCTCAACTGAGGAGGTGTCGTTGCCGTCCTTGACCGCAGGAGCCGGGGCAGGGACGGTCTTGTTAGCCGGCTTAGCGGAAGGCAGTGATACCGGAATGACCCGGAACACAGGCTTTCGGGCAAAGCGGCGGGTAGCCTCGAGGGTTTTGTGATCATCACACTCGATCCGGTAGGAACCGCCTGCGGCACAGTCAAAACTGATGCGATAATAGTCCGATTCAACTTTTTCATAATCGTTCCCCGTGAGCGGGTACAGCACTGAATACCTGACCTCCGCCTTGTGATTACCGGGTCCAATCTGCAAGATCACCTCATCTCGCCCAAGCCCCTTGGCTACCTGATTGCCGTCCAGATCCCGAATATCAACACTGAAGGGGATCCGGAGCTGCGCGACATCCTCGGCCGCACCTCCATACAGGACCACCAGCGGCGCTTGCCGCGACACACAACCCGAACCCAGCAACAGGGCGACGGCACTTGCAAACAGGAATCCAAACTTCTTCATGGTGACCCTTTCATCTCGTTTTCAGCTTCATCATCGTCTCATGAGAGCCCATGGCTTCGGCCTGCGGCGCATCTGCTGCGGGCACCCGCTGAACATAAGTCCCATCGGCTTTCATATCCCAGGCGCTACGCTGGTCAGAAAGCTGGGTCTGTAAAATCCGCTGAAGATCGGCTTTGAGAGTCTTGTCATCGATCGGGGTGATCGCTTCAATCCGGCTTTCGAGATTCCGGTGCATCCAGTCGGCAGAGCCCATATAATACTCGCCATCCACCTCGTCGGCCGCTCCATTCCGAAAATGATAAATCCGGGAATGTTCCAGAAAACGGCCGATAATAGAGACAACCCGGATCGTCTCACTCAGGCCGGGCACCCCGGGGGTAAGTGTGCAAAACCCCCGCACAATCAAATCAATGGGAACTCCAGCCTGACTGGCTGTATACAGGGCATTGCAGATATCCCGGTCTTCCAACTGGTTCATCTTGGCCAGAATATGAGCAGGCCGCCCCGCCTTCTGGTGTTCACCTTCCCTCGCAATCATCTCCAGAAACCGCCGCTTCATATTTACGGGGGCAATCAGCAGTTTGCGGTAATCCTCTTTCCGGTTCCGGCCTGTGAGATAATTGAAAAGGTCGGCAATATCGGCGGTCAGGTCAGGCCGACAGGTCAGGAGACTGGTGTCCACATACAGCCGCGCAGTCTGGCGGTGATAGTTTCCGGTGCCGATATGGGCATAGCACCGCGCTTCGCCCTCCTCGCGGCGGACCACCAGCGTGGTCTTGGTATGGGTTTTTAGACCCTCGACCCCGTACACCACATGCACACCGGCCCGCTCCATCTTCTGGGCGAGCAGGATATTCTCATGTTCATCAAACCGGGCTTTCAATTCAACCAGACAGGCCACCTGCTTGCCCGCCTCGGCCGCCTGGATCAAGAGCGGAACAAACGGACTGTCCTTTCCGGTCCGGTACAGCGTCATCTTGATCGCCAGAACATCCGGATCGGCCACGGCCTCCTTGATCAGGCGAAGCACGGTGTCGTCGAACGATTCATACGGATGCTGTACCAGAAGATCCCCCGCCCGAATCACATCAAAAATCGAGGACTCGTCCCCTTGTAACCGGCGTGGCACCAGAGGCGTCCATGGAGTGTATCGGAAAGCTGGGAACGGAAGCGCGGCGATATCGCGCAGGCTCCGGTACTCAACCAGACCCGGCATCTCGTACACATCCTCCTCACCCAGCTCGAGGGCATCCATGAGGATGCGCCGATTGGTGGGATCGGCTTTCGGGGGACATTCCAGCCGCACCACGCATTCCATGCGGCGCTGACGAACCTGTTCCTCAACTGCCTGGAGCAAATCCTGAACATCATCAAGGTCGGCCTCAACCTCGGCATTTCGTGTAACCCGGAACGGCATGATTCCGCTGATCTTCATGTCGGGAAACAACCGACCCAGATGATGGGAAATCAAATCAACCAGGGACACAAACCGATACGCCCCCTTGGACTCCGTCGTCTCGATCCGAATCCATTGCGGCAGGGTGTCTGGAATCTTCACCCGCGCAAAGGAAGCCCGCCCGGTAGCCGGGTCGTTCAAGGTCATTCCCAATGATAACGAGAGATTTGACATGAACGGAAACGGATGTCCTGTATCCACGGAAAGCGGCGTCAAAACCGGAAAAACAGTCTTGTCGAAAATGGCCGCCGCCGTGCGTTTTTCCTCTTCCGTCAACTTATTCCACCCAAGCAAATGAATCCCCTGTGCCGCCAGGGCCGGCTTGATGGCGCGATGATACCCTTCCGCCTGCCGGTTCAACATCTCCTGAATGGTGGCATGTATGGCGTGAAGAAGCCCCTCGGACGTCTGCTCGCCCAGTTCAGAGCTTTTCACGCCAGCCCAGATCTGCTCGCGCAGTCCGTAGACCCGCTTCATTACGAATTCGTCGAGGTTGGACGTGAAGATAGCCAGGAAATTAACCCGTTCCAATAAGGGGGTTCGCTCGTCCAGCGCCTCATTCAAGACACGCCGGTTGAATTCCAACCAGTTCAAATCACGATCCAGGAATCGGGAGCCAGGTGCGGGCTTGGTACGCCGCCTCCGGAGAGTGGCCTTGGGCGTTCTCATGTCATGTCCCCGGCACATCCCCCATACAGGTGCCCACCAACCGGGCGGTCTTGACCCACGGGTGGTTGGCGGGAACAACCTTGACCACGCCAGCCACCTTCTCCAGGGGAACCGCCACGCACTCATCCCCGCGCACCGCCACCATGACGTTATACACCCCGGCCGCCAGCAATTCTCCCGCCTTGGTTCCCAACCGCGTGCAAAGCAGCCGATCCGCCGGGGAAGGCGTTCCGCCGCGCTGGACATGCCCGAGCGAGGTCACCCGCGCCTCCAGCCCGGTCAACTGCTGAATCTGGCGGGCCACCCGGCTGGACATCGGTTCCTGCACCAGATGAATTCCATTCGCATTTACACTGGGCTCAAAAGGATCCGCCTTTTTCTTGCCCGATTTAAGCCCCTTTGCCAGAACCTTGGCTTCGTCCTTCGAGATGGCCCCCTCGGCGATGGCAATAATCGAAAAACGCTTGCCATGGTGACGGCGGTTCCGGACATGTTCGGCAATAACATTCAGGTCGTAGGGAATTTCCGGAATCATAATCACATCCGCCCCGCCGGCAATCCCGGCGCCCAAAGCAAGCCAGCCCGCCGTGTGCCCCATGATTTCGCAAACGATGATGCGATGATGACTGGTGGCGGTGGTATGAAGCCGGTCAATGGCCTCTGTTGCGATCCCCAACGCGGTGTCGTACCCGAAGGAAATATCCGTCATCGCTACATCATTATCAATGGTCTTGGGAAGCGTCAGCACATTGATGCCTCCTGATTTATGGAGGTGCAGGGCATTCTTCTGGGTGCCGCCCCCGCCGAGGCAGACAAGACAATCCAGTTGCAACCGGCGCGCATTGGCGATCGCCACCTGGGTCATATCCATGACCTTGTCGCCCATTTTCATCTTATGCGGCTTATCGCGACTGGAGCCGAGGAAGGTTCCGCCTAGCGTCAGGATGCCGCTCACATGCATATCTTCAATGGGAACCGTCCGGTTTTCCACCAGGCCCCGGAACCCGTCGAGAATCCCGATCACCTTCATCTCATGGTGAAGGGCTGCCTTTGCCACACCGCGAATCGCGGCGTTCAGCCCCGGGCAATCCCCGCCCGCTGTCAAGATCCCAATACAACGCGCCCGTGCTTTTTTAGCCATGATAACCCCTTTTCCTCTGTAGCGCGGATGAGACCACAAAGAGAGTGCCGTATCAATCCAGGATTATGTCACATTCGTATGACGGACAATCTTGCCCTCGATCAAATAGATCAAATCCTCGGCGATATTCGTCGCATGGTCGCCGATCCGTTCCAGATGCCGGGCAATATGCATCAACTTGAGCAAAGCCTCCAAATGTTCCGGATGGCGTGACATTTCTGTTTTGAGGCGTGCGGCCATGGCTCGGTTCAAGGCATCCAGATCCGAATCCGCAAGCCGGATTTCGCGGGCCGCCACAACATCCACACTGACAAAAGCGTCGAGCACCTTCTTCAGCATCTGTTGCGACTTCGAAGCCATTTCGCCCAATTGCGAGGGAATCTCAACGGGAGGCATCTCGCACAATAACAGTGCGCCCTGGGCGACGTGGACGGCAAGATCGCCAATCCGTTCCAGATCATGATTGATTTTCAGGACAGCCACCAGGTAGCGCAGATCCGCCGCAACCGGCTGATGCAAGGCCAGAATCTTGAGGCACTCCTCCTCGACATCCACTTCATGGGCGTTGGTCTGGTTTTCCTTTTCCAGAACAGAGTTCGCCAGTTCGGGATCACGAGTTTCCACGGCCCGGACAGCATCGGCGACAGCCTCCTCAACCTCGGCGCTCATCCCAAGAATCTGCTGCTTCAACTTGTCAATCTCGCGCTGAAAATGAACTCTCATCCTGATCTCCTCATCCAAACCTGCCTGTGATATAATCTTCGGTCTGTTTCTCACGCGGCTTTGTAAACATAGCCGTAGTCTGCCCGTACTCAATCATCGTCCCCTCATACATAAACGCCGTGAAGTCCGAAACTCGCGCCGCCTGCTGCATGTTATGCGTGACTATGATGATCGTATACTTCCCACGCAGATCGTCAATCAGGTCTTCGATCCGCAGGGTGGCGCGCGGATCCAGCGCCGAAGTCGGCTCGTCCATCAGAAGAATCTCGGGATCCACCGCCAGTGCCCGGGCGATGCACAACCGTTGCTGCTGCCCACCGGACAATCCCAGCGCATTCTGGTGAAGGCGATCCTTGACCTCATCCCATAAGGCCGCATTCGTCAGGCTGCGCTCGACAATGTCCGCCAATTCAACCGCATTAACCTGCCGGTGCAGGCGTGGCCCGTAGGCCACATTGTCGAACACCGTCTTGGGAAACGGATTCGGCTTCTGGAAGACCATCCCGATCCGCCGCCGCAGGGTGACCACGTCAACGGCAGGAGAATACACATTCTGTCCGTAGAACAGCAGTTCCCCCTCCACATGGCACCCGGGCACCAGGTCATTCATCCGGTTCACCGCCCGCAACAGGGTGCTTTTCCCGCACCCGCTTGGACCGATAATGGCCGTAACATGGCCGCTGACAAAAGACAGATCAACAGCCTTGACCGCCTGATTGGCACGGTAATAGACCGAAAAACCCGCCGCCTGAACATGAGCGCCAGCCTGAAGGGAATCTGGCTTTGTGGACTCCGGAATATTCATTTTCCTCCTCCTTCATACTTCATCATTCATCCCTCATACTTTCCCTCATCCTCTCAACCGTTTTGCCACCCGGGCCCGCAACAGAATGGCCGTCAGGTTTAATAGCAGCACCAGCGTGACGAGAACCAGCACCAGCCCATACTGGACATGACGGATTTCATCCATCGCCTCATGCTCGGTCGCCAGATTGTAAATATTCCAGGACAACGCGGGCGTCGGATGGGTGAACACCTGCCACAGGGCAAGGGGCTTCCCCACGCTTACCGCCGCCGTGAAAATGATCGGAGCCGTCTCCCCAGCCGCACGTCCCATGCTGATAACAATCCCGGTCAAAATCCCCGGCAAGGCGGCGGGGAGAATGACGGTCATGACGGTATGCCAGCGCCCGGCGCCGAGACTCAGAGCGGCCTCTTTGAATGTCCGGGGCACCGCCAGAATGGCCTCTTCCGACGCCCGGATCACCGTGGGGAGAATCATCAGGGCAAGAGTCATGGAGCCAACCAGCACGCTTTTGGATTGCGACACCCCGAGCGTATTGATGAAAAACGCGAGCCCGAACAACCCGAAGACAATGCTCGGCACCCCGGCCAGAGTACTGATACAGGTCCGCAGAAAACTCACAAATGTGTTTTCCGGCGCATACTCGGTCAGGTAAATCGCCGCAATCAACCCCATCGGAATCGCAAAAAGCATGGCGCCAATCGTCAGATAAAACGTTCCCAGCAATTCCGGCCAGATTCCGCCGAAAAAGTGGGAATCGAAGGATTCATCCGTCAAAAACTGCCAGTAAACCGTTTTAGCAGGCAAAAGCATCTTGTCGAGATGGGCGGTAAGATAAGGAAAAAGTGGAGCCAGCGCGGTTCCAGCGAAGTCGTCGACCCGGGGTTTCATCACCTTCACACTTCCCCGTTCGGGGTGACTGTAGTCCCACTCCTCCCGGAACATCACCCGCCCCAGTTTCACCTGGGCCCGATCCCACCGGGTCTGGCCGAACTGGTCGCGCATCAGCATAGGCCGGGTCTCGCCCGGTGCCGGCCCCAACAGGGCGCGAAGCGCCTTCTTCAACTCCTTGAGTTGTGTTGTCATTTTCCGACGCTCAGTCGCGGGCATGACCTCAACCTGCTTTTCGAACTCAGCCATCATCTGATAGACCGGCTCCCGGGCGGAACGGGCCGAGGCAATTTCCGCCTCAATCGTCGGCCGGTTCCCGCGCTCAAATTTCTCCATCATCAGTCGCCGGTGCTCCACCGTGGCGGTAAAGAAAATAGCCCCGCTACCCCGGATAAACATCGGAGCCAGGAGAATCACAAGCGCCGCCGTCATTAACACGATCGCCATCACCCCGGAGGCGGTGAACGAGCGATCCAATAGTTTTCGGGTTTCCAGTCGCATGACCTATCTCCCGACTTTCCTGCGGGTGCGCCGCACGCCCCACTCACTGACCAGATTGCAGACAAACGAAAACACAAGCAGGCACAGCGCCATCGCAAAGAGAACATGAAACCGCGAGGAACCGGTAGCCTGATCGGCCTCGCCCATGTCGCCGGCAATGGTCGCCGTGAGGGTTCGGACGGGCTGTAGCATATTGTACCAGGGCTGGGGAATCTGGGCGGCATTACCCGACGCCATCCACACCACCATGGTTTCGCCCACGGCTCGCATCACGCCCAATATCACCGCGGCCATGATGCCACTGCTGGCGGCGGGGAGAATTGTCCTGAGAATCGTTTCAGACCGTGTGGCTCCGAGCGCGTAACTGCCTTCCCGGAGTTCGCGCCCCGTGGCCTGAATGGCATCCTCCGCCACGCTGACCACAGTCGGCAGGGCCATGATTCCGAGAATAATGGAGACATTTAATGCATTCGTTCCGCTGCTGATCGTAATCCCGCCCAACGAAACACCAAGCCGCCAGAGACCCCAGAAAGCCACCGCGCCCAGGACAGACATCAGGATCCACCGCGCCCAAGATCGCGAACTCGCTGGAATGCGATCCGTCAGCAGATCCCCCGCCACAACGACTCCGAGAATCGCCACGGGGGCCCCAATGACCCAACTGGCCACCTGAAGCAGTTGACCGCCCCGCTCCTGAAGAAGCGGCGCAAAAACAACAAGCGCAAAAAAACCGTAGGCGACCGAGGGAATGGCGGCCAGAATTTCAATGACCGGCTTAACCACCTGCCGCGTCGAAAACGGAAGAACATCACTCAGACACACAGCTGCCGTGATGCCCAGCGGAACAGCCACTAACGCCGCCCCGAGAGTCACCAGTCCACTGCCTATAAATATCGCCAAACTTCCGAATTCCGGAGTCGCGGAAGAAGGATACCAATGCGCACTGGTGAAAAACTGCTTAAATCCCTGCAACTGAAAAAAGGGAAACGCATCACGCGCGATAAAATAGAAAATGAATAAAACCGCGAACGATGAAAGAGAGGTCACGGCAAGCAAAAACCCAGATCCCAAAAAGCCCACCACCCGTTGCTGTCGCCGGGTCCGATGGTTCATCAAGAGAGATGAACCATCGGACCGCGTGGCAATACCGGACTGGATTGAACCTTTCACCGTCATCTATCCCTTAAAGAGTTCAGGGTTCAAGACCCAGGATTCAGGAAAGTTTTCTTTCCTGAACCCTGGCAACCCTGAACCCTCAACCAATTTTCTTAACTTACTTCAGCGGGACATAACCAGTGTCCTCGATGATCTTCTTGCCCTCTGCGGTATTGCACAGGTTCACGAAGTCATACAGGGCAGTTCCCTCTTTCGGGCGACCATTTGTATACATATACAGCGGACGGGCGATGGGATAGGTCTTTGCGGTCACGGTTTCCGCATTCGGCGCAATTCCATTCACCTGCACTACTTTGACCCCTT
>Ga0118677_10010422_pt1 | contig 14216 bp, 11 predicted proteins | sample AliMusrvi5mmetaG_FD_86154 | JGI IMG/M metagenome (GOLD analysis project Ga0118677, IMG submission 86154) | reverse complement strand
CGTGAATACGGCCAGCAATACTCCGCCGACTGCGATGACTTTTCGAAAGCCCATGGAATTCAAATCATGTGGCCATTTCATTTGAACGCAAGCTGGCAAAGAGGGCGGCTCTACTCCACCAAATCTGATGGCAGCAAAACTGGCCCGCCGTTGACGGGGGGATTCCTGGCTCCCGCGCTTTCAGGAGGCGGCTTGGGCTTCCAGGATCCGCAGGGTTTCCCGCGCGTTCCGCTCGATGGAAAATTCCGCGGCGCGGGCGAGGCAGGCCGGGCGGGCGGCCTCCCGGGCCTGCGGATCGCGCCACTTTTCGATCTCCTGTGCGAGCGCGGACGCATCGCCTTCGGGGACGACGCCCCCGTGGGTTCCGGGTTCGATGATTTCCGAGAACCCGTTGGCCGGGGTCGTGATGACCGGGAGGCCGGCTGCCAGAGCCTCGAGGCAGGCGTTTGAGAACGGATCGTAATACGTTGGCAGCACAAAGAGATCCCCGGCTCCAAAGAGCGTCGCCAGGTCGTTCGTCGGACCCACGAACCTTGCGCTGCCCGAGCGGAAGGAGTCCGCCGGCCCCCGTCCGGCGACAACGAGCGCGGCCTTTTTCAATTTCTCCACGGCCCGGATCGCGGTGCGCAAGCCCTTGCGTTCCCACCCGGAGCCGACAAAGAGAACGCACAGGTCGTCGGCTTCAAGGCCGAGCCGGGCGCGGGAAGCCGCGCGGTCGGCCGGCATCGCGGGCGAAGACAGTCCGTTGTAAATCACATGGATTTTCTCCGCGGGAAATCGCGAATGAGCGAGGATTTCCTCCCGGACGAGATTTGAGTTCGCGATGATCGCGCGTGTGTTTGCGGGATCGAAAACCCGCTTTTCCAAACTCAGGAGCTGGGAGTGCTTGGGATTGAGCCAGCGGGTGGCGCGTTTCCAGAGCGGCTCGAAGGCCGCGCGGCGCGCGAGCCATGCGGCATGGACCCCATCGCCCGCGCGATAAACCTCGCAGCCCGGAACCCGTTCCAGGCCAAGGTGGATGTCGCACCCGGTTTTTGCAGCGCGGAAAGCGGCGGCGAATCCCTCCGGCGTCCGCCCCTCGAGCCGGACGATCTGCCCGTTAACCCAGCGGGAATCCGGCCAGTCCGCCGTTGTCACCAGCACCGGCACATGCCCGAGAGCCAGCAGGGCAGAACCCAAGCGGATCAAATAGGCCTCCGCCCCGCCGGTCGGAGAATGTCCGCGTCGGACGAGGCCGATTTTCATGCCTATTGAACCACTAATTTTCACTACAGATCACTAAAGTATTGTAGATCGATGGACCGCTGGTGAGGGGAATGAGGGGCAAGTCCTGACCAGTCACATTTTTTAGTGGTTATTAGTGGTCGTTAGTGGTTTCCCGTTTCATCCGGGATGCGAATCGGACTCCGCTTTCGGGGGGCGTCCGAGCAATTCCCACATCGCTTCATGGGGCGGTTTTCCGTTGTAGAGCACGGAGTAAATTTGCCCGGTGATCGGGGCTTCGATCCCATGCTGTTCGGCGCACCGCCACGCGCTGAGGGCGGTCGGGATCCCTTCGGCGACCATTTTCATCGAGGCCTGGATTTCCGACGGGGACTCGCCGCGCCCGAGCCGTTCCCCCACCTTGCGGTTCCGGCTGTAACGGCTGAAGCAGGTGACCATCAAATCCCCGACTCCGCTGAGCCCGAAGAAGGTTTCGCGGCGTCCGCCCAGCGCGACGCCCAGGCGCATCATCTCGGCCAGCGACCGGGTGACGAGAGCGGCTTTCGCGTTGTCGCCCATGTTGAACCCGTCGGAAACACCCGCCGCGATGGCAAACACGTTTTTCAGAGCGCCGCCCAACTGGATGCCCGTGACATCGTCGCTGGTGTAGGCGCGGAAGCTGGGCAGGGAAAAAATCTGCTGGAGCGGTTCGAGAAGGTCGGTGTGTTTGGAGCCGATGACTCCGGCCGCGGGAATCCGCTGGGCGACCTCCTCGGCATGGTTCGGCCCGGAGAGAACGGCGATCCGGCATCCGGGGAGCGACTCGGCGAGAACCGAATCCATCAGTTTCCCGGAGTCGTGCTCGATCCCCTTGGTGCACGATAGCACGACGGTTCCCTCCTTCGGGGAATTGGCGGCCAGGCGCAAGGCGACTTCCCGGGTGGCTTTGGAGGGAGTGACAAAAATGATCATGCCGGCATCAATCGTTTCCGCCAAGTCCCCGGTGGCATAGACGTTGGGCGGCAGGCGGACCCCGGGCAGGTAAGCGCTGTTGGTCCTCTGGTCAACGAGTTCCTCCACGAGTTTGGGGTTGTGTCCCCACAAAAGAACCTGGCCCCGGTGTTCCGAGAGAAGGACCGCCAAGGCTGTCCCCCAGCCGCCGGCTCCGATGATGCTGATTTTTTTGAACATTTTCTTTTTCAGTGGTCGCAGGGTGCCATGAAGACACAGGAGAAACCCGGCCGGAAAGAAAATTTTCCGGTCACCGGTTTATCGTTCCGTGTTCTCCGTTGTTCAATTGCTTATCCCGGCCTGTCACGGCTTTTTCCGTTCGAATCGTTTTTCCGTTCCCGCGAACAGGCGTTTGATATTGTCCTTGTGGCGCCAGATCGCAAGCAAGCTCATGATTCCCGAAATCCCCGCCAGCATCGGGTCGCAATATCCGAAAAACCAAGAGTCCGGGCGTCCGAAAAAATACAGGAGGACCGCGACGGTCGGGAGGGTCACCGCCGATCCGAGCGAGGCGACCGAGACAAAGCGTGTCGTGAAAAAGAGCAGGAGCCAGACGGCGAGGCCGAAGGTAAAAACCGCGCCGGGAAAAAGCACGAACATGATCCCCGCAGAAGTGGCGATCCCTTTGCCACCCTTGAACCCCAGCCAAACCGGAAAGCTATGCCCGATGATCGCGAAAAGCGCGGAGATCACGCCGACGTGAGCAGGAGTCGGTCCCTGAATCGCGGGGATTTGGGCGATAGCCAACCCGGACAGCACAGCCAGCGCCCCCTTGAACGCGTCGGCTGCAAAGACGGCATAGCCCCATTTTTTCCCGAGCACGCGAAGAGCATTTGTCGCCCCGACGTTGCCGCTGCCTGCCACCCGCAAATCGACCCCGCAAATCCGGCCCGCGATAAACCCGCTCGGAAACGAGCCGATCAGGTAGGCCAATATGGCGGCGGCGAGGAAGGCAATCACGACTGAGAGATGTCCGGCAGACCGCCTCTCCTCAAGAAAAATCCTCGGACAAAATGGTCACGCGATTTTCACGAACGGGGGGACCGGGCAGTCGAGGGTGTCGGAGATGGCGCGCAAAAACTCGACTTCCTCATCGTTGACCTCGCCGTCGTGCATGACGACGGCGCCGCAGGCGGTCAGGATCGTCCGCTTCACGTCCGGGGCGGCGAGCGCGATTTTGTCCAAGGCCTTGTCGAAGGTCAGGAGGTCGAGCTTTTCTACGCGCTCGAGCGGAAAGGCGGAGGGCTTCACCAGAAGTTCTGCGACGCCGGAGCGGAACGCCGCATCCTGGTGGTCCGGCGTGCCGGAATCCACCGAGGCCAGAGCGGAGAGCAGGATGCCGGTTTCGGGAAGCAAGGGCAGGAGGGACTTGTAGGCAACGGCCGTCCCGGTCGCGTTCGTGAAATACAGGTCCAGGTGCCGGACCAGAATTTTTTGGAGCGTGTATTCGAAGAGCTGGATTTCGCCGTCCGCCTCGACCAGTTTTTTCACGTTGGCGCGGAACACGGTGTATTGCTCGCGGGAGAGGTGCCGGAGTGTGGGGATCGAGATGTCCACCAGGCCGAGGCGCTGGGCGGAGTTCAAGCCGGAGCGTTCCCTGTAGTGGCCGAGGATTTCCGACCGCAGCGCGTCGTCGGCATCGATGAGCGCGATCTGGCGCTCGCGCATTTTTTCCTCGTCCGAGAGCAGGAGCGAATAGACCAGCGCGCAGGCACCATGGAGTTCGCGGCTGGCGGACCTTGCGACGTCAGGAAGTCCTGCCAGCAGGGCGGCGGCCTCGGCGACCCTCGGCTGGCCGGGCAGAAGGGATTCCGCCAACCGCCCGCCGATGACCGTTTGCTTTTTTGCTGGAGCCGGAATCACGGGAGCTTTTTCCTTCGCGGCAGCGATGTCGAACCCGGGCGCAATCTCTTCGATCCGCTCCTCGATCGGCGGATGGGTTGCGAACAGGGCCATCCAGGGGTCCCCGATCCCATTGCCAAAGAAAAGGTGGCTGGCTTCCTCGGCCCGGGGGTTCTCGATCCGTGAGGAAAACTTGGCGATTTTCGCCAGGGCGCCGGCGAGGCCCTCGGGGTTCCGGGTGTATTGGACCGATGACGCGTCGGCCAGAAATTCCCGCTGCCGGGACACGGCGGCCTTGATCAGCTTGCCGAAGAAAACCCCGATCCAGCCCACGAGGTAGAGGGCGAGCCCGCCGCCCATGAAAATCACAAAGCTGGCCGCCTTGGTTCTCCCGTCGGAAGAGTCGGACCTCGGCGAATAGACCCCCATGCGGAGGAGGAAGCCGCCGATCAGGGCGAGAAAGAGGATGCCGTTGAGGATGCCGATGAGGCGGATGTTGAGGCGCATGTCCCCGTGGAGGATGTGGCTGAACTCGTGCCCGATCACCCCCTGCAGCTCATCCCGCGTGAGTCGGTCGATGCATCCCCTGGTAACTCCGATCGCCGTGTCCCCCGGCCCGTGTCCCGCCGCGAAGGCGTTGATCGTCTGGTCCTCGAGCACATAAATTTCCGGCACCGGGACTCCGGAGGCGATCGCCATTTCCTCGACGACATTGACCAGCCGCTGCTCGGCGGGCTCGCGGCTGTTCATGTCCACCGGCGTTCCGCCGAGCATGGCGGCCACCGCGCGCCCACCCTGGGAAAGCTCGATGCTCTTGACGATGCTGCCGAGCGCCACCAGCGCGACGACTCCCACGGAGACCATCAGGAACAGCTCCGGGTCGGTCACGGGCAGGCCGATGATCAGCGCTAGGACGATCTGCAGCGTGAGGATGATTCCCGCCACCGCCAGAAGAAAATAGCAGACCAGCCACTTCGTCTTTTTGCTGGCCCGAGCCTGTTTGTCGAAGAAGTCCATAAACTCGTGGCGGGCTACTTCGCCGCCAGGATGCGCTCGGTGTATTTGGCGAGGATGTCGCATTCGAGATTCACTTCGTCGCCGGCCTCGAGCTTTCCGAGGTTCGTGACCTTCCTCGTGTGGGGGATAATCCAGATCGTGAACGTGTCGGCGCCGACCTCCGCGACCGTGAGGCTGACCCCGTTGATCGCGACCGACCCCTTGTGGGCGATGTAGCGCGCGAACTCCGCCGGCATCTCGAAATCGAGCCGGAGGTCGCCGCCTTTGGGTGTCGCCGCGCGGAGGGCCGTGGTCGTGTCCACGTGGCCCTGCACGAAATGCCCGCCCAGCCGCCCGTCCGCTGCCAGGGCGCGCTCCAGGTTGATCTGGCTGCCGGGCCGCACGGATTTCAGGTTCGTGCATTTCAGCGTTTCGTCGAGGAGATCGAACGCGATCTGGCCCTTGTTGTGCGAGGTCACCGTGAGGCAGCAGCCGTTGATGGCCACGCTGTCGCCGGTCCGGATCCGCTTTTCGATATGCGGCGCGGCGACGGCGAGCTGAGTCGATTTCGTGGTGCGGCGGAGCCATTGGCATTCGCCCAATTCTTCAACGAGTCCGGTGAACATCCCCGGATCATTTCCTGAGAGAAGCCGCCGCGCAATGGTTTTCCTTCGCTTCTGGAATCCGGTGCGGCTTGCGATCCGGGGATTGTATGTTAAGCACCTGCCATGGCGTTTTTCCCCGGGTCCATGAAAAAGTGGATTGTCGTTCCGGTCCTGGCCGGTGCCCTGGGGCTTTCGGCCGCGCACGCCGCCCCGGCCGCCCCAGCGGATTTTCCCACGCCCGTGGAATGCTATGCGGACAGCGGGCAAGCTGATCTTTGGGCAAAGCTCGCGGGCAGGGTCCGGAAGGATCCGTTCAACGCCGTCGCGACGATCCTCTTTCTGGGCGCGATCGCCCACACATTTCTCGCCGCAAAATTCCGGAAAATCTCCCACCGCTTCGAGAATGAACATGCGGAGATCAGCCGGAAGCTCGCCGGGGGAAACGCCGGCAACCGGAAGCTCGAGCGGGCGGGGGACAGAAAGAAATTCCTGGAGGTCCTGTTCCATTTTCTGGGCGAGGTCGAGGCGGTCTTCGGGATCTGGGTGATTCCGCTCGCGGCTGCGATGACGGTGATGAAGGGAGTCGGGACGGCGAGCGCCTACATCAACGGGGTCAATTTCACCGAGCCGATTTTCGTCGTCGTGATCATGGCTGTTGCCAGCTCGCGCCCGGTCCTCTATTTCGCCGAGGCCTGCCTGCGGCGTGTGGCGGACCTTGGCCGGGGGACTCCCGCGGCCTGGTGGCTGTCGCTTCTCACCGCCGGCCCGCTCCTCGGATCGTTCGTGACCGAGCCGGCGGCCATGACGATCTGCGCGATGCTCCTCGTGCAGAAATTTTTCAGGCTCAAGCCCTCGATGCCGCTCCGCTACGCCACGCTGGGCCTGCTGTTCGTGAATATCTCGGTCGGCGGGACGCTGACCCACTTCGCCGCCCCTCCGGTGGTCATGGCCGCATCGAGGTGGGATTGGAACATGGGCTTCATGCTGGCCAATTTCGGCTGGAAGGCCGCCTTGGGGATTGTTTCCGCCAACCTTCTGGCCTTTCTGGTTTTCCGCCGCGAACTCCTCTCGCTCCGCAGTCCGGACGAGGATTCCGGCGGCCGCAAGCCGGATGTCCCGAACTGGATCGTGGCCGCCCATCTGCTCTTCATCGGGTTCGTCGTTTACGCGTCCCATTACCCCGCGGTCGTCGTCCTCACATTCATGCTGTTCCTGGCCTTCGTCATGGCGACCGAGCGGAACCAGGACCTCATCCACCTCAAGTCCCCGGTCCTCGTCGGGTTCTTCCTTGCGGGGCTCGTCATCCACGGCGGGTGCCAGCGATGGTGGATCGAGCCGGTGCTGACGAGCCTCAACCCGCTCCAGTTGCTTCTCGGCTCGACCGTGCTCACCGCGTTCAACGACAACGCCGCGATCACCTACCTCGCTTCGCTCGTGCCCGGGTTTTCGGCTCAGGCGAAACTCGCGGTCATGGCCGGAGCCGTCGCCGGCGGCGGGCTCACCGTCATCGCCAACGCCCCGAACCCCGCCGGACAGTCGATCCTCCAAAACCACTTCGGCCCGGATGGCGTGGACGCCGTGAAACTCCTCGCCGCCGCCCTCGTCCCGACCGCGATCATGATCATCCTTTTTCTCTTCCTGCCGTGACGGCGGGCAGGTGTTCGGTGGACGGCTTTGAGCTTTGATTTTCTTGATTCCGCAGAAGCTTGGATACATGAAGACAGTATAGCAGAGGCAGCATTCCAAAAATGCCAAATGAACAGTCAATCAAACTCCAATAGAGCGGGATACCGTAAAGGAGTGTATCCGCTGTGGCGGCGGGGTTTTGGCGTGGGTTGCGCGGGTGGCGTGATTCCGCCGGCATGGCGGATACACTCCTTTACGTTGGTCATATTAAGACTGACGATGAGTTTTGCTTCTTGCTAACAGTATTATTGAACAACACGCTGCATTTGTAGGCAAAATGCAGCGTGTTGTATAATTCCTACAAATGCCGCATCGAAATGCAAACTTCGTCCATGGCGTTTCATGAAGGCATTTTGCGTTCCGAGCAGGCCTGATCAAGGAATTCCCGGAGGCACAATTCCGCGGCGACATTTAGGACCGCCTCTTGGGCGGCCACGCGGGCGTCGATGGCGAATTCCGATGGCGTCTCAATGGTGAACGTGCGCTTGGCGTGGGCGAAGTGCAGGAGGAACGCCTCCGGCCAGTCCGGCATCAGGTCGGGCGTGATTTTCCGGCGCACGATGCCGTTTCTTGCCCGGCGTCCTTCGATGCTGCGTCGCGGGTCGTGCGGCAGGTGGGTAGCTTCGAGAAATTTCTCCGCCCAAAACGGGCGCCTGCCCGCGATCTCGTAAATATAGACCCCGTGGGCGTCGAAATCCTCGTGGAGCATGAGCGAGAGGTCGAACCGCGAGCGCCCGAGGATTTTTACCTGCGCTTGAATTTGCTGGACCCGGCTCTTGTTGAAGCACCGGTTGAGATCCCGGCCGCGCGGGTCGAGACGGCAGTTGTTGACGAGGCCCCAGGGGTTCAGGCACGGGAAAATGAGCGCGCGGAATTCGCGGATCACGCGCGGGTTTTTTTCGGCCCAGTTGATCAGGCCCTCAGTCGAAGCCGCCTCGTCCCCGTGGATACCGGCGGAAATGTAGAGGGACGGCCGTTCGTCGCGGGATGGGCCGGACGCGAGGCAGTAGATCGGGAACCCGCCGCTCTCCGCAAACTCCCGCATCTCCAAACCGGCGGCGGCGGCGGCGCGCTCCCACCGGCGGACCAGCAGCGGGTAATCGTGTGAGCGGACGTGGAGCATGGAAACGTTATTCGTTTCCGGTTTTCACCTCGATGATGTCGTGCGGGGCGCTCTCTTTCAGGCCCGCCGCCGTGATCCGGGTGTAGCGGGCATTTTTCCGGAGGGACTCGAGCGTCGGCGACCCGAGATAGCCCATGCCGCTCTGGAGCCCGCCGGCCAGCTGGGCAAGAACGGCATCGGCCGGGGCGGAGACTTCCTTCAGCGCCTCGACTCCCTCGGCGGCGGACTTTCGCGCGGTGTCCTTCGCGTGCCCGTAGCGGGCAGCGCTGCCGGCCTTCATCGCCGCGTGGCTCCCCATCCCGCGGTATTGTTTGAAGAATTTTCCGTTGATTTCCATGATCTGTCCGGGGGCCTCGGGGCAGCCTGCCAGCAGGCTTCCGCAGACGACCGCCTGCGCGAGCGTGAGCGCCTTCACGATGTCTCCGGACTTCGCGATGCCGCCGTCGGCAAGGATCGTGACCCCGCAATGCGCGGCGGCTTTCGAACAGACGTAGAGGGCGGTCAACTGGGGGATCCCCACGCCCGCGACCACGCGCGTCGTGCAGATCGAGCCGGGGCCCTGGCCGACTTTCACCGTGTTCGCCCCGCAGCCCGCAAGGAATTCCACGCCGGCCGCACTCGTCACATTCCCGGCGATGATCGGCAGCGACGGGAAGGCGTCGCGAATCAGCCGGACGGAATCCCCGACGCCCCTCGTGTGGCCGTGCGCGGTCGAGACGGCCACGGCATCCAGCCCGCGTTCGACCATCGCCTCCATGTGGCCGAGGAGGGCCTTGCGGTCGATCTCGCCGGATGCCTCGCGGGGAGCGCCCACCGCCGCGCCGCAGAGCAGGCGGAATTTTCCGTCGCGCGCCGGCTTTGTCTGGAGCAGGCGTTCCTGGGTGATGCGCTCGATGTCGCTCAGCGTGAAGAGCCCGCGCAGGTGGTCCTCCGAATCCACCACGAGCAGCTTGTGGATGCCGATGTGCTCGGTGAAAAAACGGTCGGCCCGCGCGATCGGATCGTCCCCCAGCTCGTCCTCCCGGATCGTCAGCACCGAGGCCCTCGGCACCATCGCCTCCGTCACCGCCCGCGGCGCAAATCGCGGGCGCACGCAGTGGCCGGGCAGCAGGCCGAGGAGGACGCCGGATTCATCGACGACCGGAAATGTGCTGAACGTGAATTTTTTCTCATCGATCAATTCCAAGATCTCGCCGATGAGCTGGTCGGGCGCGACCTTGATCGGCTCGCGGATCAGCCCGTGGACGTGGTTCTTCACCCGCGAGACCTCGGAGAGCTGCTGGCGGGCCGGCATGTTGTAGTGGATGAGCCCGAGGCCGCCGTTCAGGGCGAGGGCGATCGCCATGCGCGATTCGGTGACCGTGTCCATGTCTGCGGAGACGACCGGGAGATGCAGCGAGAGCCCGGGCGCGAGCGCGGTTTCAAAATTCGCGTCGCGAGGGAGGATCTCGGAATACAGCGTGGCCAGCGAGACGTCGTCGTAGGTCAGGGAAAGCCCGGCGTTCGAGACGAAGAACTCGTCGGCGGGACGATAAAACAACCGGTCCAATTCCCCCGGAAGATGAGGTGAGGTGGGTTCCATGAGGCAGCATGCATGCGGGCGCGGGGGGAAATCAAGCGGGAATTTTTGTGGTTCCGCGCCCGCAAAATAAAGCGGGTTTTGTGTTGTCCGCCACAGGCGTCGGGGTTAGGGTAATGCTTGCGATGAGTGACAAGCCCTCCATGGATCTCCGCGCACCGCTGGACCTCGTGCAGTCCCAGGCCCGAAAAATCGGGGCGTGGACGGAAATCCGAGGCTTGATCGACGCGATTCCAGACATTCTCCTCGCCGTCAACGCCACCCGCCAGATCGTCTTCGCCAACCAGGCTGCGGCGGATTTTTTCCATGTCCGCGATGCCGGCGAGCTCTGGGGCAAACGGCCCGGGGAAGCCGCCGGGTGCATGCACAGCCGGGAAAACCCGGGAGGCTGCGGCAACACGGAATCGTGCAAAGTTTGCGGGGCCTTCCTGGCCATTTTCCACGGGCTGAACGGAGAATCTTCGCTCGAAGAATGCCGGATGACTCTCGCCGGAGGGGATTCGCTGGACCTCAGGGTCTGGACCCGCCCGTTCGACCTCGACAACGAACGGTTTCTTTTCCTCTCGATCCAGGACATCAGCAACGAAAAACGCCGCCAGGCCCTCGAAAAAATCTTTTTTCACGACCTTCTGAACACGGCCGGCGGGCTGCGCTCGATCAGCGAAATCATCGAGGACTCGGCACCGGGGGAGCTGCGCGAGCTGCGGGAAATCATTGCCAGTCTTTCCGAGCAGCTCGTGGACGAGATCCAGGCCCAGCGAGACCTGCTCTCTGCGGAGCGCGGGGAACTCCACGTGCAGATGCGGAAGGCGAATAGCCGGGTCGTTGTCGCCAAGACGATCTCCATGTATCTGAAAAACGAGGCCTGCGACGGGAAGACGATCCAGGCTGCGGAGATCTGCGAGGAGATCCCGCTTTTTACGGACACCGCGCTCCTCCAGCGCGTGCTGGGAAATCTCGCGAAGAACGCGCTCGAAGCGACGTCGCCCGGTGGCACCGTGACCGTCGGCTGCCACTCGCTGACCAGCGACACGGCAGAATTTTTTGTCCACAACGCGGCCTGCATCCCGCGCGAATCCCAGCTCCAGATCTTCAAGCGATCGTTCAGCACGAAGGGCTGCGGCCACGGCCTCGGCACCTACAGCGTGAAACTTCTCACCGAGCAGTTCCTCGGAGGAAAAGTGGATTTCACCTCCACTCCCCGAGCGGGCACTCTCTTCTTCGTGCGGCTTCCGAAGGGGCAGGATCCGGCTCCGTTTCAGAGCGAGGTCACCGGTGCCCGGCAGGTCGAATTCTCGCATTCGTAAAGCGCGGGCTTTCCCTCGATCGTCCTCATTTCGCGCACGGCGGGCGAGTGCCGCGCAAAGAATTCCACCGCCTCCGGCGAGTCGAGAAGGACCGTTGCCGTGTGCGGCCGGAAAGTTTGAGAGAGGGCCCGGAGCAAGTCCTTCGATTCGTTCCGGCCTCCGGCGACAATGGCCTGGGATGGCGGCTTGAGCGCGAGGTCCAAGGCAACGAGCATCTGCGGGACGGCGTCCGGCGCGCGTTCCATTTGAACCGCGTGCGCGGCGAGGATTTTCCACGCGCTCTCCTCCATCGTTTCATCGTGGAGCATCCGGCCCAGACGCAGGAGGTTCAGCGCGCTGACCGAGTTGGCCGAAGGCTCGGCCCCGTCGTGATCGTCCTTCATGCGGAGCGGCACGAGCGGGTCGCCGGCCCGGCTGCTGAAATAGGAATCGCCGTCCCGGAAGAGCTCATCCTGCCGCTTCTGCAGCGCCAGGGCCATCTCCAGCCATCGCAGCTCGAATCCGGCTTCGTAGAGGTCAATCAGACCTTGGATGAGGAACGCGTGGTCTTCCGCGAATCCCTGGATGTCCGATGGCGAGCCCCGCCACGAGCGGATCAGGTCGCCGCCGTTCACGAGGTTGGCCCGCACAAACTCCGCAGCCCTCGCCGCAGCTTCCGTGTAGCGCGCCTCGCCGAGTGCCGCGCCCGCTTTCGCAAACGCCGAAATCATCAGGCCGTTCCACGCGGCCAGGATCTTGTCGTCGAGATGCGGTCGCGGACGATTCGCGCGCCGCGCGAAAAGAATCCGGCGGCTCTCCGCGAGCGATGAGGAATCCGCCCCGCCAACCTCGTGCAGGATGTTTTTTCCGGCGAACTCCCCCTGCGGATCGCTCCCGTCGGGCGCGTTTCCCTCGGCCCGGACGCCGTAGCGGGCGCAGAATTCCGCTGCCGCCACAGGGCCGAGCGCCACCTCGATTTCTTGTTTCGTCCAAACATAGAACGCCCCCTCCGCATGCTCGCCGCTCCCGTGCGCGATCGCGCTGTCGGCATCCTCGGCGGAATAGAACCCGCCCTCCGGATGCATCATGTCGCGCAGCACATAATCGAGCGTGCCCCGCAGGGTCGTTTCAAAATATGGGTCCCTTGTGATCTGCCAGGCCTCGGCGAGCGAGGCCGCGATCTGCGCCTGGTCGTAGAGCATTTTTTCAAAGTGCGGGACATGCCAGAACTCATCGACGGAATACCTGTGGAACCCGCCGCCCAACTGGTCCCGCATCCCGCCGCGCGACATCGCATGCAGCGTCTGCAGCGCCATCCGCCGCGACTCCACGCCGCCGCGCAGGAGAAAATTCAGGATCGACGGACGTGGGAATTTCGGAGCGCCGCCGAACCCGCCGTGCCGGGCATCGAAGGCCCGCGCGAAGGCCTCGTGCGCGCCCTCGATCCATCCGGCGTGAGGCGCGCCGCCCGGCCCCCGGGCCGCGGCAGACTCGCGCAGCCCGTCCATCACGCGCCCGGCTTCGGACTCGATCCGGCCACGGTCTTCGTGCCAGAGGTTTTCGATCTGCCGGATGATTTGCGGGAATCCCGCGCGTCCGTAGCGGTCCTCCGGCGGGAAATAGGTGCCGCCGAAAAACGGGCGCCCATCTGGCGTGAGCCAGACGCTCATCGGCCACCCGCCGCCGCCGGTGGTCGCCTGGACGAATGCCATATACACCCGGTCCACGTCCGGACGTTCCTCGCGATCGACCTTGATATTCACGAACGCCCGGTTCATCAGCGCGGCGATTCCGGGATTCTCAAACGACTCGTGCGCCATCACGTGACACCAGTGGCAGGTCGAATACCCGACCGAGAGGAACACCGGCTTGTCCTCCGACCGCGCCATCGCAAACGCCGCCTCGCCCCAAGGATGCCACTCGACCGGATTCCCCTTGTGCTGCCGCAGATACGGCGATTTTTCCCCGGCCAACGCATTTTCCATGGCCTGCATTACGCCCGATCCGCTTCCACTTCAACCGGGAAACCGTGCTTGCTATCCGGCGGATCCCGCCTATTTTGCCGGCAGGTGCCAAAACCTTAAAGCCCGCTTCCGGAAACGGAGGCGGGTTTTATTTTGTGCGGGATTCGCCGGGCCAAGCTCTTGCCCGCCGCGCGTTTGGCACCGGGCCGCAGCGCGCGTCGGCGGCGGATGGAAATTGCCCTCGCCGCCGGAGCCGGGAAGCTGATAGACAAAGGCATGGAGGAGCGATACTGCCAGTTCGGGAAGCGCTTTCTGGACGGGTTTTCGTGGATTGCGCCGGTGACGAACAACCGGCTCGGCGACGCGCTGAACATCGAATTTGTCCACGAGCAGCTCTTCACGATCAAGGGCGAAAAAGTTCTTCATGACATCGGATACGGCGAAAAGGGAAAGCGCTTCAGCGAGGCAGACTACGGCAAGCCGATCAAGTCGCTGGAGGATCTCGCGAAGAACGGCTACTGGCTCGTCGGCCGGACATATCACCCGGAGGCCGCCGAGGAGGCGCTCGCGGAGATCGACGACGGCCACTACTATTCGTTTTTCAGCAACCAGTGCCAGGACTGGGCCGACCGCATGTGCCGGAAAATGGAGCGGATCGAGAAGGCCCGCGGGCTCGCGCCCCTCGGAAAACCGGAGATGGAGGCGCGCGAGAAAGGTTTTTGGAAAGAGAAGCCCCCGACGGCTCCGGCGTCCGCGCTCCTCGGTCTGCTCGCGGTTGGCCTCGGCATCGGATCGATGCTTGCGCCGGCGGTGGCGGCGCACCGGTCGGTCTGGATCCTTGCCGCGTTTCTCGTGGTCTCCGGGATTTCCGAAATCATCTACGCGTTTCACGGGCGGGTCTGGAGCCAGATCCTTGGGACG
>Ga0118677_10010421_pt1 | contig 14216 bp, 13 predicted proteins | sample AliMusrvi5mmetaG_FD_86154 | JGI IMG/M metagenome (GOLD analysis project Ga0118677, IMG submission 86154) | reverse complement strand
CGCATACTCCCGGTCTTCACATGCCACGGACCAGTCGGCGGTGCGGTAGAGGCGGACGCCGTTCCCTCCCCCCAGAGAGGCAGCCAGGAAGCGGCCGTCGGGGTGGAAGGCCAGGTGCCTAATGACGCCGGGCAGACCGGTGATCCTGGCGATCAGGTTACCACTGGCCCGGTTGAAGAGGTAAATGTAAGATGTTCCCTCCCAGTTCCACCCGGTCCATCCTCCGCAGGCGATGATGCTACCGTCCGGGGAGATTGCCACACTGAAAAGCATCCCCTCGCGCCCTTCGCCGATGGGGGGTCGGATGGTGCGAACCAATGTCATGCTTCCTCTCCCCTCAGCGGATGAGGGGAGAGTTGAGGGGGTAAGCTCCCATACCCGCAGGCTCTTGTCATCCGAGGCGGTCACCAGCCAGCGGCCGCCGGAGTCGGCGGCGATGCTATTTATAGGCGCCGTGTGCACGCCGGTCTCGATGCGCAGGACCGGGTCCTTGGGGGGGGCTGCGGCGTGGGTGGGCTGGGCAAGGAGCAGGGCTACGGCAAGGGCAAAGAGGCATCTCACGGCACAACCTCCAAAGAGTATTGGTGTGCAATTTAGCACCGTTCAGCTTGGATTGGAATGATTTTCATGTCGGCACTCTGTCAGGCTTCATGAACCGGATCAGGTTTGAAGTAATCTGATGATTTTTCGCTGATGGGGTGGTATAGTCCCGCAAGAATTGATTCAGACTTCTTATGCGGAGCACGACAAATGGCACAGCAGAAGATTTATCTGGTAGGAGCCGGTATTACCGGCTGGGAGGGATTCGGCGCCAAGGCGCTTGAGATCATCGGGAAAGCCGATCTCATGATCGGACACCAGCGGCACCTCGACATCTTTCCTGATTTTGGCGGAGACAGGATGCTTCTTGGAGATTTGACCGAACTGATGGATTTCCTCAAGAAGACAGACAAGCGTGTTGTGATACTCGCTTCGGGTGATCCGACCTTCTTTGGCATATCCCGTTTTCTGCTCCGTAATCTTCACAAAGATCGTATCGAGATCTTCCCCAATGTGACCAGCATGCAGTACGCCTTTGCCCGCATCAAGGAACCCTGGGACGACGGAATCTTTGTTTCGGTACATGGCCGCGGGATGCACCCGGCAATAGACAAGATCGTCGCAGCAGAAAAAGCCTGCGTCCTGACGGACAAGACCAACACTCCGGCCGCCATCGCCGCCGAACTGATCGAGCGGGGCGCCGAAGGTTATGAGGCCTGGCTATGCGAAGACCTGGGCATGCCAACCGAGAAGTTTACCAAGACTACCGTGCGCGCCCTTTTGGATATCAGCGCTTCGGAACTGAACATCCTGATCCTGATCCGCACCTACGAACCGAACCTCGTACACTATCCGTTGATCGGTATTGATGATGACGAGTTCCACACTTCAAAAAAACTGATCACAAAACAGGAGGTGCGGGCGGTCACGCTCGCCAAGCTCCAGTTGCAGGATGATCTGGTGCTCTGGGATATTGGTGCGGGAAGCGCCTCAGTTTCGATCGAGGCCTCCAACCTGATACCGAACGGCCGCATCTTTGCGGTAGAAAAGAACCAGCAATGCATAGCCTTCATCAACGAGAACCTCAGGAAATTCTGTGCCCGCAACATCAAACTGATCGAGGCATTCGCCCCTGAAGGTCTGGACGATCTGCCCGATCCGGATCGGGTCTTTATCGGCGGCGCCGGAGGCAAGCTGGACGAGATCATCGATGCGGTTGCGCAGCGACTCAAGCCTGAAGGGGTGGTGGTGATCAATGCCGTGACCCTGGATACACTGACCAGGGCGGTAGAATTCCTTGAAGATCAGGGTTTCACGGTTGAGGTGACCTGCGTCAATATTGCCAAGACCCGTAACCTTACCGAGTACAAGATGTTTGAAGCCCAGAACCCGGTATACGTTATATCGGCCTGTAAGGGTGACGAGTAGTGGCTAACGTCTATGCGGTCGGGGTCGGGCCCGGAGACCCGGAGCTGCTCACCCGCAAGGCGGAGCGCATCCTCAGACGGGTCGATGTAATCCTGGCCCCGGTATCAAATCCCGCCGAAGCAAGTGTGGCGTTGGAAACTATCCGCGAATTTATCGATGAGAACCGCCAAAAGGTCATTATCCACCAATTTCCGATGACCTCCGACCGGGCGCTCCTGATCCCAGCCTGGCAGGAGGCGGCCGCCCTGATCTCCTGTCACGTCGCTTCCGGCCGGGACGTCGCCTTCATTACCATCGGCGACCCGCTCTTTTATTCCACCTTCATTTATCTACTGCGTATCCTGCGTGAACAGTGGCCGGACATCCGGATCGAGATAGTTCCCGGCATCTCCAGTATCAATGCCTCGGCTGCCCAGGCAGGCATCCCGCTTGTCGAGTCGGATGAGAAGATGGCCGTAATCCCGGCGACGGCAGGGATTGAACAGATTGCTGCCGCCCTGATCCAGTTTGAGACAGTGGTGCTTCTGAAAGTCAAGCCGCTTTTTGCAGAGATTCTGGAACTGCTTCGACGTAGCGGCCGGGAGCGGAACACGCTCTTTGCGGAACGGGTCGGCAGTTCCCGCCAGAAGATCCTTACAGATTTTGCCGCAATTTCGGCCCATTCCCCTGAATACCTGTCGCTGTTGATTGTCAAGCAGCCATATTCATTTTAAAGCTCGCCCTGTTCATGAGCAAGACCGCCTTGCAATGTTGCAGCGACATCATGTATCCTGATTCGACGAATCTGCACAGAAAGGTTCACTCATGCTTGCAGCTCATCTGATTAATGAACTGACTTCTATTGTAGGTCCCGACAACATCACCACAAGCAGACAGGATATGATCTGCTACGGCTATGACGCCACCCAGATGGAATTTCTGCCGGATGCAGTGTTGCACCCCGCCAACGCCGCCGAAGTATCGGAGGTTCTTAAACTGGCCAACCGTGAGCTCTTCCCGGTTTTTCCGCGTGGCGCCGGCAGCGGTTTTACCGGTGGCTCACTTCCTAAAGGTGGCGGGGTTGTTCTGGTGACTACCCGCATGAACCGCATCTTGCGGATAGACTCCGAAAACCTGATCGCCGAGGTTGAACCGGGAGTGGTGACGGAACAGTTTCAACTGGCGGTGGAAAAACTCGGATTTTTCTACCCTCCGGACCCGGCCTCACTCAAATTTTCGACCCTGGGGGGGAATGTGGCCGAAAACGCCGGCGGTCCCCGCTGCGTCAAATACGGCGTCACCCGGGACTTCGTAATGGGGCTGGAGCTGGTTCTGCCGACCGGCGAGATCATTCGCACCGGCGGCGAGACCTACAAGGCGGTGGTCGGCTACGATATGACCCGCCTGTTGTGCGGCAGCGAAGGGACGCTGGGGGTCATCACCAAAATCATCTTCAAAATCCTGCCATTGCCGGATGCCAAAAAAACAATGCTGACGATCTTCGATTCCATCGATGGCGCGGCCAAAGCGGTTTCAACCATTATCGGCAACAAGATCATCCCGACAACTCTTGAGTTCATGGACTATGCGACGCTGCAGTGCGTGGAGCGACGGTTCAATCTGGGGATTCCGGCCGAGGGGCGTGCAGTGCTGCTGATTGAGGTGGATGGCGACCGTGATCTGATCGAAAAGCAGGCGACGACCATTCACGAGCTGATCAAACCACTTGGACTGGTCCAGTTCCGGGCCGCAAGAGATGCCGACGAATCAGAGGAACTCTGGCGGGTGCGTCGTCTGGTGTCGCCGTCACTCAGGGATATCAATCCCACAAAATACAACGAGGATGTGGTCGTCCCGCGCAGCAGGGTGCCCGACATTATCCGCGACATAGAAAAAATCCAGGCAAGGTACGATATACCGATCGTCAACTTCGGTCACGCCGGCGACGGCAATATCCATGTCAACATCATGATAGACAAGGACATCCCCGGTATGGATGAAAAGGCGCATTGTGCGATACGCGACGTTTTCCAGGCGGCGCTCGACCTGAACGGAACCATGTCGGGTGAGCATGGCGTAGGGCTTTCCAAGGCCCCTTATATAGAGCTGGAGCTGTCTCCACAGCAGATCGGGGCTATGAAGGCGATCAAGCATGCACTCGATCCGAACAATATCCTTAATCCCGGCAAGATGTTTCCCTGGCCGTGACACGCCGCCTACTGGCACACTAATTGAACAAAGGACACCGTATGTCACAAAACAATGAGAAGGTCCGTCACGATGCGTCACTGATCGGCAAACTATTCTCGATGGAGACTTTGATTTTTATCATGGGGTGCCTCTCTCTCTGGTACGGTTTCGTCGAGGACAAAAGCATCAACATCTTCTGGGGGGTTACGATCCTGATCGGTTTAGTTGTTCTGCGCAAGGTTCGCCGCAAGGACTGGAACAAACACTGGGCGGAAATGGAGGCTGAACAAAGCCTTCTGGAATCCCGGAGAAATGAGCGGGTAAAATCAGAACCTCCGAAAGAGTGACATGACAAACAACCAAGGAACCATAATCCTGGCCTCCGCTTCGCCTCGACGCTCGGAGCTGATGACGCTCGCCGGCATAAAGTTCAGTGTATCAGCGGCGGATATCTGTGAAGACGCTCTGCCGGGGGAGATTCCTGCCGACCACGTCATGCGGCTCTCAAAGGAAAAAGCCGATGCCGTTGCGGGCAGAGTCCAGGGGCGCTTCTTTATCGGGGCTGATACGATCGTAGTTCTGGATGGCGCCATACTCGGCAAACCGGCCGATGAGGCTGATGCGGCGAGAATGCTCAGGTTGCTTTCCGGCAGGGATCATGAGGTGATTACCGGTTTCACGGTGTTTGACAAGGCCACGGATATACATATAAGTCGCAGCGTCAGCACTGAAGTCACCTTCAAGTCTCTCCAGGAATCTGAAATCATCTCATATATCGCCACCGGCTGCCCCATGGACAAGGCCGGAGCCTATGCCATCCAGGGATCGTCGGTACATTTTGTACGTTCCATCAGCGGCTCCTACACAAACGTGATCGGCCTCCCGATGACTGAGCTGTATGAGGTATTACAAACCATGCAGGCAGCTGGTTAACATTCAATCACCATGTCCATCGCCGAAAACCTTGCCCAGATAGACCACCGCATACAGTCGGCAACTGAGAGAGCCGGTCGCGCACCGGGCTCGGTTCGTCTCGTTGCGGTATCGAAGAACCGCCCGGCAGCAGACATTGTCGAGGCGCTCCGGGCCGGTCAATCAATTTTCGGAGAAAACTACGTCCAGGAACTGACGTCAAAACTGGCTGATCTGAAGGAAACTGTCGGATGGCACTTCATCGGTCATCTGCAGAGCAACAAGGTCAGATTCATCGCCGGTCAGGTGTCGCTGATCCACTCTGTTGACCGGCTATCACTTGCCGACGAGATCAGCCGTCAGTGGGGCAGGCTCGGCAAAATCTGCAATATTCTGATTCAGGTGAACATATCCGGGGAGTCCTCCAAGTCGGGGACAACGGAAAAAGGGGCGATTCAGCTGGTGAAGGATTGCTCTCTGCTCCCTAATATCAAGGTTCTGGGGCTAATGACCATGCCCCCCTTTTTCGATGACCCTGAGGCTGCCCGCCCCTATTTCGCAGAACTGAGAGGACTTTCTCTAACGATTGCCGCAGAGCGGATCACGGGTGTCGAAATGCGGGAACTTTCGATGGGTATGTCGGGGGATTTCGAGGCGGCCATACAGGAAGGCGCCACTTTGGTACGGGTTGGAACCGCTATCTTCGGAGAGCGTTGACCGGTCGATCCATCTCCTCGAGATACTTCAGAACGAAACGCTGGACAGCCTCAACGGCACGTGTAAGCTCCCACTTCTTCATATCCCGCTCTTCCACCAGATTACTGATTCCGCGGATCTCAAGACAGTCAATATTGTAGCGCTGGCAGACCTGTGCCACCGCCGCGCCTTCCATGTTTTCGGCAATTACGTTCCATCGACTGGCCATCTCCTCGCCCCGTTGCCGTGTTCCGCTGCAGGTCGAAACCGTAGCAAAGCGCCCGCGCATCAGGAATACGCCGCAGTAATCAGCCAACTGCATGGCTTTTTCGGAAGCATGCCTTGAAAGGGGTATTGAATTAAAAAACTTTCTCCCGCCATGCTCAAGTGCCGGCAGCTCCATGTAGCGCAGGTCTTTCCAGCCAGCCGCAATGATCACTCCCTCGTCACCCAGCACCTCTTCGCTGGCAACGGCCAGATTGCCGATTGACAGTCCGCTGCCGATATATGCACCTGCGCAACCGGTGTTGATTACGAGCTGTGGGCAATGTCGCTCTATCAACACTGCTGTAGCGGCTGCAGCATTAATTTTACCGACGCCACCCGAACAGATAATAATTTCAAGGTTCCCCAGCCTACCCTCAAGATACTCGAAGCCGGCCGTCTTCATCCCTGCCGGCTGTTCCAGAGCTGTTTCCAAAAGAGCTGTTTCCAGAGGCATTGAAGCGATAATCAGAATTGGTTTCATAAGGCTCCAGTCTGGGCTTGAGTTTTTATCCTGTTACGCGCCTGAAATTTTTCAAGGTCGTACTGCGTGTCGATGTCGTACCACCTCGGCAGCAGGATTGCCTTGATCCCTGTCCTGCCTGCTGCGGTCAGGCTTTGCTGAAGCACATGCGGCGTGCTCCAGCCAATATCAGTGAAAAGCTGCGGCCAGAGGCGGGACAGGCCAAGCAGGTAGTAGCCGCCGTCATGAGTGGGGCCGAAAACGGCATCACAATGTTGCGCAGCCAGCAGATGAAATGCCTCCTGTATGTATGAAACCGGCAGGTCCGGCGCGTCGCTGCCGATAATACAACAAGTATTAAAACCGGATGCAAACATCTCCGCAAAGGCAGCCTGCATCCGTTGTCCCAAAACGCCCCCTGACTGCCTGCGGGACACACAGCCGTAGCGATCCGCCAGCAGGGGCAGTGAGTCATCCTCACAGTCCCAGTACACGACTGTCTCCAGGTCCGTCAACTTCCGGCAGGTATTCAGCACATCTACCAGCATCGCGGCGTAAGCTTTTGCTGCCGCAACATCGCCGATGGTTGCCGCCAGCCGCGTTTTGACCCGGCCGGGGACCGGCTCACGGGCGAAGACGACCAGGCCGTTACTCATCAGCGCCGATCCAGCTCGACCGCCGCATAAGCCGAATGGTTGTGAATTGACTCGAAGTTCTCGGTCTCCACTGAAAACCATGTGATGTTATCTACTGCGGCAAGGCGGGAGTATGCCTCGCGTACCATATCCTCCACAAAACGAGGGTTTTCGTATGCCTGTTCGGTGACATACTTCTCGTCCTCGCGCTTGAGAAGAGAATAGAGTGGACTGGAACCGCACTGCTCAATCAGTTCAACCAGATCCTCGATCCAGATAAAGTCGCGATAGCGTACACGCACGGTCATGACGCTGCGCTGGTTATGGGCCCCAAAGCGGGAGAGTTCCTTGCTGCAGGGGCAGAGAGAGGTGAGCGGCACCTTTATGCCTAGAACGAAATCGAGCGTGTCAGTCATGGAGGCTCTGAATTCACAGGTATACTCCATCAGACTTTTTGCACCGGATACCGGTGCTTTCTTGTCGATGAAATAGGGAAACTGGATCTCAAGATGGGCGCTGACCGAGCCGAGCTTGGCCTTCATCTCCTCCAGAATCGTCTCCAGCTTGTTAAGCGCGATCTGCTCGCGGTACTTGTTGAGGATCTCCACGAAACGGCTCATGTGGGTGCCCTTGAAGTGATGGGGGAGATCCACGTACATGTTGACCCGCGCGACGGTGTGCTGTAGGGTGCGGTTCTTGTCCATCACCACGACAGGGTAGGTAATGTCTTTGACCCCCACCTTCGCGATTGGAATTCGGCGCGTATCCGGGCATTTCTGCATGTCCGGCATAGAAGGAGATAGCTTGTTAGAAGGGACCTTGTTTGCCGGTTTTTTCGACGTTTTCATACTTCAATCTCCAAAACTCTGATGATCTCGCTCCAGATACCATCACGTCCCACCCTGGAAAGTGCTGAGAACGGCAGCAGCATGCCTTTGTCGCGCTTGATGGCACCGGCGATGATCGTACTCTGTTTGGCGAGTTCATTTTTTGAAAGCTTATCACATTTAGTCAACACGATTATAGGCGGGATATTGTACTTCTCCAGCCAGTGCAGCATCTGAAGATCGCCGTCGGATGGTTCGCGGCGGATATCGAGAATCAGGACAACCGCCTTGAGGCTCTCACGCGAGGCCAGATAGGCCTCGATCATCGGCCCCCACTGTTTGCGAAGTTCGGGAGGCGCCTTGGCGTAGCCGTAACCGGGCAGATCCACCAGCGTCAGAATGCTGTTTATGTCGAAAAAATTGATCAGCTGCGTCCGGCCGGGGGTCGAGCTGGTACGGACCAGGCCCTTGCGACCCGCCAGCACGTTGATCAGCGGGGACTTCCCGACATTGGAGCGCCCAACAAAGGCGACTTCCGGCAAGCCCGGCGGCGGATAGTCTTTAGGTTTTGCCGCGCTCTTTATGAAATCAGCCTGATGCACATTCATGACAATATCTCCTCGGAAGGCGTATTATAGTGTCCTTAACCCTTGTGATTCAAGCGTATAATTGTATCAGACCGATCACTGGTTTCCATCCGGAACTCCGGATGGGAAACTGTTGGTTCTCTGTTCGGAAAGGAGTTTTTTTGTTCTAGTAAGAAAATCAAGGGATTGCGCAGGACATAAGACTGTATGCCGCACATGGGATCTCACAGATTGACACAGCCAGGGCGGAACATAACCCTTTCCGGATGGCAATTAACTATTTATTTCTCAATTAGCCTGTGGTGTTTGGCAGTTTTGTGTGGTATATTGTAAACGCTGTTATTACCTTGTTCCTCATACCTGTTTCCGACGGGTTTTCATGACGGCATCCTCTCTGGACATAACGCTTTTTTCGGTCAAACTGGGGAAGTGTTTTTTAGTAATCCTCATGTTGGCCTTGAACCACGACCGCACAGTACGGCCTTTCGGATTGTTGCTGTTCAAACTCCCCACAAAAAAAGACTTCGCATCGGCCTCTGCCGCCAAATGGCTGTACTATCCAGCTGCTGTTACCGTAGTTCTGATCTTTGCTGTAATCCCATTCGGCACTCTGTTAACGATATACGGACTATATTGTCCGAAAACTTAATCACACCAAAGGAGGAATCAAACATGGAAAGCGTGAACGCCAAAGATCGTCATGGCCACACCCCTCTGATCAAGGCATCCAAAGAGGGAATAAAGGACTTTGTGAAGGATCTGCTGCATCGCGGCGCCGATATCACAGCCAGCAGCGATAAAGGAAAAACAGCCCTCCACTACGCCGCGGCCAACGGGCACACCGAGATTGCCAACATGTTGCTGGATAAAGGCGCTGATCCGGATGTCCGTGACCGGGAAGGACACACTCCGCTAATGCTGGCAGCTATCTACGGCTGCAACCTGACGGTGAAGGCCCTTCTGGAAGGGGGCGCAAATCCGTCGCTCAAGACCCCCTCCGGCAACACTGCAAGCCGTTATGCCGAGAATAATGAACACCCGTTGGCAACCGCGCTGCTGAAGAAGGCAGAGCGAGCCAAACCCGGCAACGCCTGAAAATTTAATACATAAGGGTAACAGAACGCGGATTGAGCGGATTACGAGGATTTACACGGATTAAGAAGAAGGCCTCCATGGTTTTCAGAACATTCGTTACTATTCATGGTATTCGCGGAAATCCGCGTTTTATTTTCTCAAGAGAACAATCTCTCCATACAAGGCGGCTTTCGCAGCATTCTGGTGCAAATGCGGGCCTGACCGGTTACATTTAAAATAATTCCCGTTCTGGCATCTTAACATATTGATATTATCGGAGTGTAAAAACCAGGAAAAGAGAATCTGCGAGGGGATCCTTATTCTTGCAGGCTGCGGAATCAATTATTATGGGCAGGGGAGACAGAACTCCCCTGCCCATAATTGCATCTTTACGCTTTACATATAGTTGTTCTGGATGTGTCCGTCACCGCTGGATCTCGGCGTCCTCTTAGTGAAGATGATGTTGGGCTTGGTGTTGGTCCCGAGGCTTGGTACGGAATCGCTCGGGAAGTTAATGGTTGCAGGAGACCAATTGGGATACTTCAGCTTCAGTTCATCGATCGGCCCGGCGTCCAGTGCCCTGTTAAAACATGCCGCCACACACGCAGGTTTTAGTCCCACATTTATCCTGTCAAGACATAAGGTGCATTTCGTCATCTTCGGCCGCATCGGGTCGTTCTCGGCATATTTGCGGAAAGCGGTGTCATAAAACTGGGGCGAACCCCATGGACAGGCGTCCTGACACTTGCCGCAGGATATGCAGTTGGTGTTGTCAACCAGAACTACACCGGTATCGGCCTGCTTGGTGATTATCTGCATCGGGCATACCGCAACACACGCAGGGGCGGTGCAATGGTTGCACCCAAGAGAGAGTCCCAGGACATCGACGTCGGGAGGAACTGTGCCATACTCCGTCTTGGTCACCCTCCGCCAATACTCCTTCATATGGTATTTGCTGTACTCCGCATAGTTCTGCGTTCCGTCGTTGGCTAATTCATACTCGGAAGGGTTGGCATACTTTCCGGAATCAAGCCAGCTCAGAGATACGTTGATATTCGCATCTCCACGCTTGTCGTCGTTCCAGGCCTTGCACGCTACCGTGCAAGCCTTGCAATTTACACATCTCGTTTGGTCAAAATAAAATCCCCATTGGCTCATTTATATATCCTCCATTTTTTATTTGTCCGGGTGGGTCTTGCCGACCTCTATAAGTCCGGGTGGGTCTTGCTGACTTCTAAAAAGGTACCGTGATAGGCGTTGTCATAAGTCACATAAGGCTCCCTACACCCGACTTCCCGATCAGGCTGAAGGTTGTTGGGAGCGCCACCCACATCCACGGGCACCATAGTTCTAACAAACACTCCGCTGCCGTCCATATCATACCAGGCTTCGTATTTCTCGGACAGGCTCGCCCGGTACCACTCTCCGTCTGCGATATGCACCAGACCCACCGGAACCCTCTTTGACACGATTGACTTTACTTTATTGCATCCCCAGTCGTTGTACACATACACAACATCACCGTCGTTTATCCCCCTTGCAGCTGCGTCCACTGTGTTCATTGTTACAACACCGGGGAAGTTTTCCTTGATTATCGCTACGTTGTCGTATACCGAATGTGCTCTCCTTCTGTGATGACCATGATTGTGCCGCAGAGTGTATGTGACCTTCTGTCCGTTCTTGATCTTGTTGCCGACAGCGAATCCCAACCATGCGCCGGTGACCGGATCAAAGCCTTCAGCCGGCGGAGCAAACATCGCCTTGGGCGGGAAAGTGCTCCTGTAGTAGCCTCCATCGGCCTTCAGGTAGGCAGCGCCAAGGGCCTTGTCCCTGTTGAAATAGAAGGGTGAAAAGAAGTTTATCCTGCCGGTGTCGGTCGGGAATTTACCGGCCGCTATACCCGTTAAACCCAAAGGAGCACTGGCGGCAGGAATGGGGAACTGGACCACTCCTTGCGCGCTGAACGTTTCAAAATCCGGAAGCTTTGCGGTAGGGTTTATTGCCAGCAGGGTAGCATTGACTGTCGCTCCGGCCCACTGTTCGGCCATCAACTGCCTGGGGGTCTTGCTCCCCTGTGCACCGTATATCCCGTATTTGATACCGAGTCTGTTCAGGATTTCCGCGTTGATATCAGCAGCGTACTTGCATTCATACATCGGTTCTATTGACTTGTTGTTGAAGTAATAAACCATGGGTTTGCTCTGGAATTCATCCCTTTCGTGATGGGTGTCCTGCGGCAGGATTATGTCACACTGCGCCATGCTCGGTGTCATGAAGTTGTCCATGCCGTAGATGAACCTCACTTTTTTCAAAGCCAGCAACCATTTACTTATACAACCTTTCCTCTGATTCACCTCATTGCCGGTGATCGCTATCATCTCAACCCTCAGCCTGCCGTCATTGCCGTTGACATCGTCTCGCACGGCCTTGAATGCCCCCAGGTCAACCTTGTTGAGCGCCAGAGTATCTGCCCTGAGCTGCGCGTAGGTCCTGTTGTCCGTACCCAGCAGGAGTGTCTTGGAAGCGCCCCAGGCGGAAGTATTGATACTGCCGGTTGTTGTCGCTGTGGTGACGGGATCTTTTGTTGCTCCCAGAGTAACAGGCACAGGGGAATCACTCCCGGTAGATATGAATCCGGTGCCTCCTCCTACCTTGTTAGCGTTCCCGGTCATGGCTGCAAGGGCAAGCAGCATCCATGCCTGATGATACGCGCCATTTGTCCTGCATGCTCCATGACCTCCATAGATGGTGGCAGGCTTGGTCGTGCCGTAGGCGATGCCGAGGTTCTCGATGATCGTCGCCGAAACTCCCGAAATCTGTGACGCCCAGGCCAGAACCCCGTTATAACCCCCGTTCTGTGCCTGCAGGCTGTCGAGATACTCCACAAAGGACATCCCGGTCGGGGTCGTAAAGGTCTGCCCCAAAGTAGCCACCCCTGTTATCGGGTCTTTATAGGTGGATTGGCTCACAACCGTATCGCCAGGGAAAAACCCGAAGCAGTACGTTTGCAGGAAGGCAACATCGTGCAGATTCTTCCTGTATATAACGTTCGCCATGGCCGCAAGGATTGCTGCGTCTGTTGCAGTTCTGGGGCTTATGTAAGCGGGTATGTTGTATGCGGCATAGCCGGTTGATTGAGTAGTCGCCGTATCGGTGCACAACGGGTCCATTGTTACGATAGGAATGCCCTTTTCCCTTGCCTTGGTGAAATACCAGTTGACATGGTTATTATGGGTGAGGGATACGGCAGTGCTGGCCCCGATATTGAGGATGAACTTAGAGTTGAGAAGGTCCGGCAGGGAATTTCCGTTGGTACTCTGACCGATGGCGCCCTGCCTCATCTGGTTGAGATTGTCCCAGGAGGTGCCGCCGGAACTGGAAACAGAGACTCCGAAATAGTTGAAAACACCATTCATACCGGGAATATAGCCCAATACGGCCTTCCGCGCAATTGTCGTAGTATACTGGGCTGCGATCGTATCAAGCGCCTCAGTCCAGGAAATACGGACAAAACCGGAAAGATCACCTCGTGTTTTGGTCTGCTTCATCGGGTATTTCAGCCGATCCGGCTGGTATGTCCTCTTTATCTGTCCATAACCCCTGATGCATGGTCTGACTTGCGGCAGGTCGATGGCTTCGTCCGCCGCGGCCGAGGTTGCCCTCGGGATATCGCTATTGGCCCCGGTAACCTTCAGCAGCCTTCCATTCTTTACCTGAAGCTTGAACAGGCACCTGCCGCCGCAGTTATAGGGGTGGCTTCCTATTACAGCCTTCATTGACGTGTCAAAGACAAGGTTGTCTGGGGTGGCTATTACCGCTGCCTGTGACCCGCTGCCTCCGTTCCCGCTTCCGCTGCAGCCGTAAAGCGTGGCGGTCGCGCTTAACGCGCCGGCCATCTGTAAAAAATTACGCCGGCTCAGTTGGGTTTTTTCCATAAGTTGTTCCATTACGCTCATAAAGTTTCTCCTTGTTTGATTGAATCCAAAAGATTTTCGAACCATCTTGCCTTCAGGCTCATTGATATGTTCCCTGATTGTACATAACCTCAAACGTTAGTCAGACAGCCTCCTGGTGAAATAACTGCTCATACCAGTGAAATAACGGTTTCCTTAACGGCGGCTCCTTTCTATAGAAATCAGAAACTTAGTACAAAAACACGGTATGAACTCATTCGGCCGCGAGTGGCCGACAATGCAAACTTAACAGTACCGGTCTGTATGCAAAATCAGAACCAAATATGAACTACATAATCCTGCTGTGTTGAGAGGCGCAGATGCCGAATCTCAGGATGTTTTTTCACGTCTGAATACCGCTTGTAAATTGAGAGCTGTTTGGAATCTCCGAACCTGACCAGCCACCATGCCTGACTGCCGGGAATCCTTCAGGGATTTCCGGCAGTCAGCGACAAAGTTGGTGGCAGTCAAGTGCCTTGAGTAGTGGTACTCATGGGCCATGCTCCTTGGTTACTTGAAAGCATTAGGCGCATGCGCGGTTTTGTGACACACAAAGCAGGTGGTCTCCTGGATCGGGTAGTGACAGGTGCCGCAGTGGCGGTTCTGAAGACCGGTGCCGGTGCCGAGCCAGCCGGGACGGTGGCTTGAAGGCACGGTGTGAAGGTGAC
>Ga0118677_10010420_pt1 | contig 14216 bp, 12 predicted proteins | sample AliMusrvi5mmetaG_FD_86154 | JGI IMG/M metagenome (GOLD analysis project Ga0118677, IMG submission 86154) | reverse complement strand
AGCCGCTGCCACCTGCTGAAACCGCCGATTGCGCCGTTGATCCCGACAATCAATCGCTCCGAACTCTTCCTGAATCCAGTCCATGCGCCCCGTCCTCCTTGACACACTTACTCCAGGGGGATAGTGTAGCGCAGGCTATCATCTCTGGTTTGTAATAACTACTACAAAGCCCTCTTTTGCGTGCGGACAAGATGTGTATAAAGGACAGGGTTTCACCCTGGGCTGATTTAGTGCTGCCCTTCGGGCATATACGGTTGTTTATCACCTATTGCCCACCAGTGTAAATACGAAGCTTTAGCTGGTCGTGAGAAACAAAAGGTGACTTCGCCGCAGGAGGATTTACTCCTCTACTCCCACACTCCCATACTCCCATACTCCGACACTCCCACACTCCGAAACTCACGCTTCCGCCTGCGTCGTCTCGCGCGCACCAAGCGCATCGTATTCCCCATACCAGGCGGGTTGGGCGTAGCGGGGGTTGAGGACGTGGCGCACGAGGCCGAGTTTCCAGACGTCGCGATAGAGGTATTGGCGCTCTTCCAGGAAGCGGGCGGCGGCGGCGCGGCGGTCGGCGTCCCATACCGGGCGCGCGAGCACGGCGGCGTGGGCTTCGAAGAGGCGCAGACGGCAGGCCCACTGTTCCAGCCGCCAGCCGGATTGCGCGCGGCCGACCAGGCGGTCGAACTCCGCCCGCGCGGGGGCAACCTCCACGGTGAACGGCGCGCCCCATTGCTCCAGCCAGCGCGCCCACGCGGCCCGATCATCGCCGCGCGCGCCGAAATAACGCTCCGCATAGGCCGCGAGCAGTTCCAGCGGGTCGTCGAACATCCCGGAGGCCAGCCCAGCAAGCAGCGCTTTGTTTACGTCATCGGCTTGCCCTTCCGAATAGGCCATGAAGCCGCCCAGGCCGCGCTCGCGCAGGGCGCGCACCGTGGCCGCCAAGCGGTGCGGCGCCGGGGATGGTCCCCAGGTCCCGTAGTGCTCGGAGGGCTGGTCGATATCGCCATAGCCGATATGCACGAACGCCTGCGGATCGCAGTGGGCGGGCAGTTGCCGCCCGTCTTGCGGGTGCGTCTCGGCGTAGGGAATGTGACCGGCGAGCGAGGCAAAGCGACCGGGTTGCTCACGATCGGCCCAGGCGGAGAACAGCCGATGTTCCTCTTCCGTCCACCACCAGCCGATGAGACGAATTTGTATGCGCGGAAAAATTTCCTTCGCCGCTTCATGGATATCGACCATCAGCTTGCCGAAGGTGAGAATCCACGGCGCGCATTCGGGGCAGGCGCATCCGCCGTAATCATACGGACAGGCGCCGATGGCGTGCACTTCGATCCCGGCAGCGGCGAGTTCGCGCAGGAAGCCGCGCTGATTCTCGATGATGATCTCCCGCGCGCGCGGGTTGGAGGGGCAGATGAGTTGCCCGAACATCTTCCCCTCGGCGTCCGGCGCCGCCAGCAGTTCGGGCGCCAGTTGGTCGAGGAAGACGTGGTTGGGGGTCAGCAGGTAGTCGATTTGCATCCCGGCTTGCGCCGCCAACCGGAAGGAGGAGAGCTTCTGGTCGCGGATCGCCTGCGGCAGCAGGTATTCATGGCGCGGGTTATGCGCGGGGTGTTTTAAATCGGCGGCGTCGAACCAGTCGCCATAGGCGGTAAAGCCCCAGAACTTCGCCTCCCGCAGCATCTCCCGCATTTCATACGGCGCCATCACCTCATAGGAATTGCCGAAATGCGCGGGGGCATAGAGTTCACGATATGCGAGCGTTGACATAGAACACCTCACCTTGTAATGCCTGATGGGTGGATTTTCGACGTGGTGGAGCGATGACCTTTTCACCGAACCGGATGAAAAGGCGTGCGCTTTCACAGCAGGTCATCGTTCAGGCTGGTAGTCAACGAGCACATTATTTTAACCGCAGATTACGCAGATTTCGCAGAAGATTGAAGCAGGGGGTTCATGCTATTCGCCAGGATGGCCGGGGAAGACAGCAATACTCGGAATCGATCAGCCTTCCTATCGCCCAAGTGTTTTATGCGTTTGATTCAGGCCGCCTCGCCTTTGTTATTGGCATCCGGCATGGTGGCAATCAGCGCGCGCAATACTGCATTGACTGACTCCTGTGAGGTGAAAATGCGCGCAACATCGGGATCCAGCACAATCACCCGTGCCCCTTCAGGAAAGCGGGCGGCAAAGCGGTTAGGCTGCGTTTCGGTATAATCGAAGTGGTATTCAACAGCCATATCGTCTGTTGAACTAGTGTGTTGTTGATCTGCCTTCTTCATAATCAGCTTGTTCCCGTTTCCCAGCGCATAGTGAGATATTCATTCGCAGGTATTCCGAGTTGTTCTTCTAATTAAAATTATACCATTCGGTTAATCATCGGTAAATCAACAACGACGCTATTGTATGCCACCGATCAGGTATTGAAGGAAAATCGTAACCGTTCCCCCTGGCGCGCGAGCGTCCTCGCGAGCACTCCGGTGGTTTCGATACGACCCTCCATAGTCTACTCAACCACCGGAGTGCTCGCGAGGACGCTCGCGCGCCGGGGGGAACGGTTACGGGAAACTTCTGCCGCAAATTATGGATTACCGCGCTTACCTGTTACGTGATGCGGGAGGAGTGCTTTGACCGGCGACGAACCAAAGACAGTGGTTGTATGATCGGGGGTAGCAACGATGGTTAAGTTTTTTGTGGCGCCGAATGGGAATGACGCGTGGTCGGGACGGTTGGCGGAACCAAATGCGGAGCAGACGGATGGACCGCTGGCGGGGATTAGCACCGCGCGGGAGCGGATACGCGCGTTGAAGCGCACCGCGCAACTGGACGGACCGGTAACCGTGTCGCTGCGCGCGGGGGTGTATCTGCAGGCGGAGGCGTTGGTCTTCACACCGGAAGATTCCGCGCCGGTCTGCTATACCGCGTATGCCGGCGAGACGGCCATTATCGACGGTGGGGAACGCATCAGCGGCTGGCGGGTGGAGACAATCCATGGGCGCACCGCCTGGGTGACGCCGGTGACGGGGGATTTCCGCTCGTTGTTCGTCAATGGCCAGCGCCGTTTACGCCCGCGGTTGCCGAAAGCAGGCTTCTACCGCATGGTGTCTTCTCCCGGCGTGGCCTTTCGCGAGAGCACCAATAGCTTTCAATGCCAGCCCGGCGATATCCAGACGTGGCAGAATCTGACCGACGTCGAAGTGGTGGCACTGCACCTGTGGGTGGATGAACACCTGCCGATTGCGACCTTTGATCCCGCCACGCAGACCGTCACCTCCTCGCGCTGGAGCATTTTCGGACTGCATGACTGGAACGGCCTGTTCGCCCGCTACTACGTGGAAAACGTCTTCGAGGCGCTCACCGAGCCGGGGGAATGGTATCTGGACCGTCCGACCGGCATGCTGTATTACCTCCCGCTGCCGGGTGAGGACCCGGAGACGACGGAAGTCTACGCGCCGCGGCTGACGCAATTGCTGCGCATCGCGGGAGAGCCGGAGGACGGCCGTACCGTTGATTTTCTGCGCTTTCAGGGATTGACGTTCCGCCATACCGATTGCCCGCTGCCCGAAGGCAAAGACGATCCCTACACTTCGTTAAACTACGATAACACCCGCGCCTATGCATCCGCGCCGCAAGCGGCGGATCACGTGCCCGGGGCCATCGCCTGGACGGGCGCGCGCAATTGCGCCATTGAGGACTGTACGATCGAACATGTGGGCTGGTTCGGCGTGCAGTTGGCGGACGGTTGCCAGGGAAACCGGCTGATCGGCAATACGCTGAACGATCTGGGAGCGGGCGGCATCCGCCTGAACGGCGCCGATGTGAACGGCCCGTTGGGCTGCCGCACCGGCAACAATCGCATCACCGATAACACCATCAGCCATGGCGGGCGCGTCTTTCACGAGGCGACGGGGGTCTTTTTGAAGCACACCTTCGGCAACGTGGTGGCGCACAACCACATTTACGATCTCTACTACAGCGGCATCTCCTGCGGTTGGGTGTGGGGGTATGCCGACAGCATCGCGAAAGACAATCATTTCATCAAGAACCACATTCACGAGTTGGGGCACGGGTGGTTGAGCGACATGGGCGGCATCTATACGCTGGGGGTGCAGCCGGGCACGGTCATTCGCGGCAATCTGATTCACGATGTCGAGCGCGCGACCTACGGCGGGTGGGCGATCTATCTCGACGAAGGCAGTTCACATATCGTGGTGGAAGGGAACATCAGCTACAACACCACCAGCGAAAGCTTCCACACGCACTATGGACGCGAGAATATCGTGCGCAACAACATCTTTGCCTTTGCCACCGATGGACTGGTGGCGCTCAACCGCGCGGAAGATCACCTGGCCTTTACCTTCGAGCGCAATCTGCTGATCACCGACGGTTCACCCCTCTACAACGGTGGCTATCGCTGCCGGCTCGACACACCGCACTTCAGTTCCGATCTGAATCTTCTCTGGCAGACGGACGGCCAGCCACCGACCAGTCTCAATCGCGGTGTTGCCGGCGCCGATGATCCGGACGGCGGACGCTTGAGTGTAGAGCAGATGCAGGCGTTGGGTTACGACCGGCATTCGCGTGTTGCCGATCCCCACGCCGCCAACCTTGCCGCTCGCGACTTCACCCTCGCCCCCGACTCCCCCGCCTTCGCGCTGGGATTCATCCCGATCGATCTGTCCGACGTGGGGCCGCGGGCGCGTGAACGGAGGGAGTGACCGGGAGTGTCGGAGTAGTAATCCCTGATTTCTACTCCCACTCCTTTTGCTTTCGCTCACTCGGATTTACCGGTCAACAGGCGGATGGCGTGCTGCATGGGGCGGGATTCACCGAGGAGGATGAGAGTGTCGCCGTCGCACATGATGTGCTGCCCCAGGCCGCGCATCAGCATCTTCTGCTCGCGCGTCATGATACCCAAGACATGCACGCCCAGCTTCTGTTCCGGATCGGTGCCGTCGCCCAGGCATTGCCCGTTGATGGGAGAATCCGCGTGCACCGTCACCTCTTCCATCACCATCTCCATCTCTTCACCCTGCACCATCATATCGAGGAATTCCACCACTGACGGGGTCAGGATAGCCTGCGCCATCCGGCGGCCGCCGATGACATAGGGCGAGATGACACGGTCGGCGCCCGCGTGCTTGAGCTTGGTTTCACCGGATTTATGCGAACTGCGCGTGACGATGAACAATTGGGGATTAAGCACGCGCGCGCTGAGGGTGATATAGACGTTTTCTTCATCGGTTGCCGCCACGGCGACCAGACCGCGCGCACGCTCGATACCCGCGCGCAGCAGATATTCGTCTTCCCGCGCGTCACCCTGTACATACAGATAGCCGGCGTTGTCCAGGTTGGGGATCTGCACGGCATTATGTTCGACGACGACAAAGGGTTTTCTCATCCGAGAGAATTGGCGTCCGATCTCCTGTCCCATACGCCCATACCCGCAGATGATATAGTGATTGTGTAAGCGTGCGATATGCTGTTCCATACGCCGTGCTCCCCAGTAATAGACGAATTCGCCGCGGACGGTGGCCTCGATCAGCAGACTGACTCCCCAGAGGACAATGACGAGAATGGTGGAGATGAAGAAGATCTGGAACCACTGCGTGAGCGGGTCGTTGATCTCACGCACATTCCCGCCGAAGGTCGAGACCGTCATCACCACCTGCAACAGCGCCTCACGCATCGACCAATGCACCACCTGCGAATAGTAGGCGACGCCGATACAGACCAGCGTGATGAACATCAACCCGACAATCTTTAACTGATATATCGGCGATGGCCAGTGCTTCCGCAAATGACGACCGAACGATAGGCGCGGTTGGGAAATGGGACTTCCTCCGGCGAGATACAGGTTGTTTGCTGCAGGGTACAGGATTCAGGATACTGGATACTGGATAGCCTAATAATTACTGTCTGAGAAGTCGGATTTCGCTCGATCTGGTCAGCGGTCAGCCAGTTTGTGGCATGCGTTTGCATACCTGCTTTGGCTTCGTTATCTCGGCGATTCCGGCGTTTGATCGGTGGTGGCGGCGATCAAGTGCTCGACCTGGGTGATTAACGCGCGGCGACTGAAGGGTTTGGTGAGATACGCATCCGCATGCACCACTTCGAGGCCGATCACCCGATCCAGCGGTTGACAGCGCGCGGTCAAGAACATCACCGGAATATTTTCCATGCCGGGTTGGCGTTTTATCTGCCGGCAGGCTTCCCAGCCATCCATCTCCGGCATCATGATATCGAGAATGACCAGATCATACGGACGTTGTTGTACCTCGGCCATCGCCTCTACGCCATTGCGGACATGCGTGACCTCGTACCCCGCGGTTTTCAACACCAATGCGGTGAGTTGCCGAATATCCGCTTCGTCATCGACCACCAGAATATGCTGGGTCATTTCTCCCTCTCCGTGTCACTACGGGCAGCCGTCTATAGCACGGGTAATTCATCCGGTTTCGGCGCCGCGGTCAATATCGTGATCCCGGTCTCCGTCACGATTACCAGATCTTCGATGCGCACGCCGCCGATTTCCGGCAGGTAAATCCCCGGCTCGACGGTCACGGCAGCGCCCGCCGGTAATATCTCCTCCGCTACGCGATTGAGCCGGGGAGATTCGTGAATCTCCAGGCCGACGCCATGTCCGGTGCCGTGTCCGAAATACTCGCCGAATCCGGCGTCAACGATTACCTCGCGGACCAGGGCATCGGCGGCGTGGCCGCTCATCCCGGCGTGTAGACCCGCCTCACCCGCCAGTTGCGCACGCAGGCACACCTGATAGATCTCGCGCTGGCGGGCCGACGCGTCACCGATAGCGAAGGTACGCGTCATGTCCGCGCAATACCCCGCGCAACGCGCGCCCATATCCACGATCACCAGATCACCCCGCGCCAGGGGACGCGCGGAAGGCACGGCGTGCGGCAATGCGCTATGCACCCCGGCGGCCACGATAATCTCGAACGCAACCCCGTCTGCACCATGCATCCGCATGAACCATTCCGCGGCTAACGCCAATTCCTGCTCGGTGCGACCGGGCTGCGCCAGCGTCAGCAGGTGGGCATATGCCGCATCGGTCAAGGCAACCGCCTGCCGGATGGCCGCTACTTCGTCCACTGATTTCACCAGCCGCAGTTGCTCGACGAGCCTGACGGCCGGTATCAGCAGATACGATACATTCGCATCTCCGCCACCCAACTGCTGATATTGCGTCCAGGTGAGCGCATCGGGCTCAAAACCGACATGCGCCTGCCCTAGTTCTTCCAATTTCCGCCGCGCGGTGGCGATCAGTGCATGTTCGACCCGGGCCACGGACCAGGCAGGCGCTTCCTGCGCGGCCTGCAGCAAATAGCGAAAATCCGTGAGTAGCCATTCCTGTTCCGCGGTAATGAGCAAGGCGCCATCGGCGCTGGTGAAACCGGACAGGTAGCGGATATTGGCCGGCGTGGTGACCAGCAGTGCGGTCAATCCGCGAGCATGCATTTCTGCGCGTATGCGCGTGAGTCGCGACATCATGTCATCCTCATTTTTTGGCGTTTGGCTGTTGGCTTTTAGCCACCATAGCATTTGTTGATACGGTCAAATCATCGCCATCAATCAATCAGATAGATTGGTAACCAGCCATAGTCTGCCATTCTTCGCTAACGCACCTGTCACATGAACGCGGCAGGTATAATCACTTCCATTGCGGTCGCATTGCTAACGACCAATTGCCAATCGCCAACTACCCATTGCTATTTTTCATCCAGCTTCAACGAGACGCCATACAGCGCCTGCAGCGCCAGTTGATAGCTTTGCGCACCAAAACCGCAAATCTGCCCCAGGCACACGGGACTGAGAAAGCTGTGATGGCGGAAGGATTCACGGGCAAACACGTTGCTCATATGCACTTCAACCGTCGGTAACCGCACGCCTTGAATCGCATCGGCGATCGCCAGACTGGTATGGGTGTAGGCGCCGGCATTAATAATGATAGCATCCGCCCAACTGGCGGCGGCGTGAATGGCGGAGACAATTTCCCCTTCACTATTCGATTGCATGGTGCGCAATTGCATATTCAACTCGCCGGCACGGGTGGCCAGTTGCGCGTTGATCTCTTCTAAGGTTATCGAACCGTAAATTTCCGGTTCGCGCCGACCGAGCAAATTCAAATTCGGCCCGTGGATTACCAGGACTTTGTACATCGAACGAACACTCCTGTCACGCTTAAAGGCTGTTGAAGAATATGTGTTCGTCAGCAGCCGTTTTGAAACGAAAGCATTAACCAGCAGACGAACTATAGCATACGTGACTTTCTACGGCAAGGGGGAAGCAAACTAATTTTGTCGGGGTACCGTGCGCAGGAAGCGAGCACCGGAATACCCTGTTCCGGCACCGGGATTCCCGGTGAGAATATCCACGTGGGACCAACCAGGCGCCGTAATGGCATCCAGGCATACCGGGATAACCCGCGAGAAGTGTCAGGGGGATTGAGGTTATAAATCGGCGGTCAAGGCCAGGGTTAGATAGCCGAAGCTGTTGACGTGCATGCCGGAAGCCGTGGTGTTGCCGCCGATGGCGGCGCCGACCGCGGATGCGCTCGACAACGGATCACCCGCAAGCGGGATGCCGCGGGGGAAATAGCTGGCGGACAGCCCGAGTTTCCAGTGAGGATGCAGACGATAGACAATGCCACCCCGCAACAAGTAGCTAAAATGATTGCCGTTGAAGTTATCGTAGTATTGGGTCAACGCAAGGCTGGAGGTCGTGTTCGGGGTGAGTTTCAGTTCGGAGCCGACGCCGATCAACAATATATCCGACAGATTCTCTTCGAATACTTGCGTTGAATAATATCCGACGCGCGCGATCCAACGCAGGCGTTGCGGCGCAGTTTGCACGCGGAGTTCGATTCCCGTGGTATCGACCCGGGGTGTTGCCTGAAAGAATTCGGTCGGTGAGTTTAACAGCACGGTATCCGCTTCATGCAGATGCTCGAGACCGAGGGTGAGCGTGGGTTGCTTCCCGTCATCCGATTGCAAGGTATAGGTGCCCCAGACATCCCATCCATTCGCACTGTAATGGGTCTGGCCGGATGAGCCATGCCCGGAACTCGAACGGATAAAGCCACCGACCACCGCCATGGGTGTGACTTTCACCGCGACGCCGTTATCCCAGACACTGATCGCGCGTCCATTCCAGGAGAGCACTTGATCCGCGGAGACGAGACTGACGGATTTGACCGGGAGGGCGTAGACGGAGGGATCGCCCTCCGTGGCAAACGGCAAGCCGTTTGCCACGGAGGCGATTTGCAGTGATACCAGCAACAATCCAAAAACCTGGAATGGTACTACGAATTTTACTACATTTTTCATCGTCAAGTTCCTGGACTGTACTGCTGACTAGCGCAAGTCGATGGTGACGTTCACGGTGTCGAACTGGACCGCGACGCTATGCCCCAGCCAACTGCAAGCATTGTTGCTCACGGTGGCAATCTGCTTGGTCGTTGACGGAGCCGAGGAAGTCGGATTCAGCACCAAGGTGATCGTCGCCTTGCCCGATGCCGGCGGCACGGAGAACTTGGTCGCATCCCACAGCGCGGTGCCGAAGGTACCGCCCAGCACATACTTGCCATTCGGCAGTTGCGACAGGATGAGATTGTTGCTCACGGGCATCGTCCAGGTGCCGGCCGCATTGACGGTGATGACCATCGTGAAGCTGGGCACTAAAAAGGTTGAACCCGGCAGGATGTTTCGTCCACCGACTTTCATGGCCGTTTTGGCGGTCAAGGAGAAACTCGGCAACGAGACGGTGATCGTACCGGCCGGCAGTGCGGCGGTACCAATGATCTCTAATGCGCCGGAGGCAGGATCGGTCTGCAACGGCAAGGTGCCCAGGTTCGTATTGCCGGCAACACCGGGGATGACTTCGGTGAACGACGCGACGGCGTTCGTACCGGTCGGCTGCCAGACGCCACCCGGAGGCGGAGCCAGGGCCAACACGGAACTGGAGCTACCGGCAGCGGCGCCCGGCGCAGTCGGGTTGACCACGATCACCGGGACGGCGACCGGCTGTCCGTTCCCATTGGTATTCAACGGCGGGGCCACGGTGTTCGTCGGGTTAGTGGTTTGCGTCGTGCCCGGCGTATAGGTCGGGGTCGGGGCCGGGATATTCGCCACCGGAGTGCCCGGCGCTACCGGGGTCGGCTCGGCCGAGGTACCGGTGATTGGCAACGATGCGGGGGTAATCGTGGTGGGCGATGACACCACCGAGTCGCTGCAACCGAGTATCAACATGCTTGTCGTGCCCACCAGCAGCACGCACGTCAGTGTGAGAATGTTCCTCATTATGATCCTCCTTAGGGATTCGCATGGATAGTAATGTTCAGATATGCTGCGCTCAGCATATCAGCGCTTATTGGTGTTAATAACGTTACCACGTCTCGTTCACCAATTCCTGCTCGACTTGCGTCGATCCTCACTACATAGTGAACTCGATTGCAGCACGCAACGTTTTGAAATCAAACAGCTTGGTATCGGTTGCCCGATTGCGCACGCCGCGGACGCCATACATCGCGCTTGCGGACACGCCATCGGTGAGTTGCTTCTTCAACCCAACTGTCCATACGGTATCGGCACCCATGGTCGCCAAACCGGCTTCCTGGTGCGATCCACCATAGATGCGACCCTGGAGCAACCAGGACTTCGCGAACGCATAGCGCGCTTCCGCATCCCATCCCTGCGTGACGTTGTTGGGATCGAGATAGAGCGGACGATCAACCCAGTTGATGTCGTACGCGTTATGCGCGGCATAGGGATTCAGACTCGAGAAGACCGGGTTAAAGCCACGACCAATGCGGCCATATTTCCCGGTGAGGCTCAAGCCGTTCCAGTTGTTGAGGATATCCGAGCCCACGACCCAGCCGGCGTTATCGCTGAGGTTCTGATCGTTGACACCAGCGGTTAACTTGGCGAATTCGCCGAACAGCCGAATTCCGTAGAGTTTGCCGTCCGCGCCAACGCTCCAGCCGTCCTGATCGCCATAGCCGCTACCCAACCAGGTGCCGACCACGGAGAAATCACCTTTGCCCCAACCGAGGTAACCGTAGCCTACGGTGTCCTGCGCCTGGAACGGATTGACGGCGTCATTCAGATTGACGTTACGATCAACGAACGAGCCGTTGATCCCATAGACGAACTGGCCGGTGGACGCATCCGCCGACAACCCCACCAGCGGCTGCTGGCTGTTGTCGAACAGCAGGCCCTGGGCAATACTGGAGGTGTGGCGTCCCGCCGTCACCGTGATATTGCTCAGCGCTTTGTCGATCGGCGCATAGCCAAAACGGGAAGCGCCGAGACGGAACGTCGCGTACCAATCCCACAGCGAGATCTGGTCGGATACCGGGGTGAAGGTGGGCGACGGCGCGGTCGGAATCGGGATCACGGTCGGGGTGCCCACGGAAGGCGCTCCGTTGAACGGGCTGACCGTGCGCACGGTGACGTGCGTGGCTACCGACTCGCTCACATTGCCGTCGATATTGATGTCGGCCAGGAACACGCCCCAGCGGGTGCCGTTACTGGCATCATTGGCCAGCGTGCGATCGACGGTGCCGTTCTTGGCATCGTTCGATAACGTCACCATTTTGTTCGACTGATTGACATCCGTACCCGTCACGAGACCGGGGCCGGAAATCCCATAGCGGAAGCCGCCGTCGACGCTGGTGCGCAACGGGGGCATTTTGGCTAACTGTTGTTCGACTTTCGTCATGCGATCGCCGAGGGCGCGGACATCACCACGAATCGCGGCAATTTCCGGCCCGAAGGTCGTCAGCAATTTCTGCAAGGCCATGATCTGCTCGGCGGTCAACGCCCCACGCGCTACCATTATGCCTTCGTTGATGGGGGCTGCAGGGCCTGGAGGGCCTACCGGACCACGAGCGCCTGCAGGACCCGGAGCGCCTGGAGGGCCTGGAGGGCCTACTTTCCCGGTGGGAGAGCCGACCGGACCGGGCTGTCCCGGTATCCCTGGCACACCCTGGGGGCCGCGCAGCCTGTCTTGCACTTCCTTGTCGTTCAGAATCATTTTTCGGATCTGATCGAGTTGTACGCTCTGGTTCGGTGGGGTGGCTTCGATTTTTTTCAATAAGCGCGCCAGGGCCATCGCGACCTCATAGCGTGTCATTGTACGATTGCCGTAATATACGGCTTTCGACCCAACTTGGTACCCCTCGAGAATGCCGGCCTTGGCCAAGTCGCTGATTGCCTTCGCCGCCCAGTGGTTCTCGGGGACGTCTGAAAACGCCCCTTGCGTGAGCCCCTGTACGGCGGAGGCGATCATGATCGCGACCAGAAAGAGTCCGATCTGCTTTCTCATGTCTTGTTCCTCCTTCGTAGAGTTGTCTTGAAATAGGTTACACCGACATTGTCACGAGAGGTTGAAGTTTGACCGTGTTTCCTTGTTTCCTCGCGTCACAACGTCTCTGAGCACAATGCTCAGTAGCCGATGGCTCAGCAATAGGGCCTCGCTATCTCTAATAGGAATAGCGCTCTACCACCTACCTTTGTACTAATGTAGCACGCGAAGTTGAGCATGTCAATGAAAGAACGGGCAAGACGCCTGATTTATTTAGGGATTCAAGCATTTTTTTTCACGAACTTAGCAGCGGTTTTTCCTCTTCGCGAGCGTCATTATCGGGGATATCTTTACCTCTCGGCAGGAAGTCAGCGACCATCCGGGGAAGAACAATCACACTTATGGGAGTATGCGGCAGGATCAGCAGACTTGCCCCCTCCCTTTCCTTAATATAACAGGAGCGCATGTTATGTCCACTCTGTCACACACATCCGCACAATTTGTCGACGATACCATCGACAAATACCGTCGCTATGTCAACCCCGGTCTGGCCACGCTGATGGACTTCGTCGGATTTCATGCGGTCGAATGGGAAGGGCACGGCGTGATCGTACGCGACAGCGCGGGTACGGAATACCTGGACTTTCTCGGCGGTTACGGTGTCTTTGCACTCGGTCATGCCCATCCGCAGGTGGTGCGTGCCGTGGAGGAGCAATTACGGCGATTACCGCTGTCCTCGCGTGTGCTTTTCAATCGCCCGATGGCAGAATTAGCGGAGCGGCTGGCACAGATCACCCCGGGCGCGCTGCAATACTCCTTCTTCTGCAATTCCGGCACCGAGGCGGTGGAAGGCGCGCTGAAGCTGGCACGACTGGCCACCGGTCGCACGCAGATCATCGGCACCGAAGGCGGTTTTCACGGTAAAACGTTCGGTGGTTTGAGCGCATCCGGCCGTGAGGTCTACCGCGCCCCCTTCGCCCCGTTGCTGCCGGATTTTCTGCATGTGCCGTTTGGCGATGCCGCGGCGTTAGCCGCGGTGATTTCCGCGCAGACCGCCGCGGTGATCGTCGAGCCGGTGCAGGGGGAAAATGGCGTTATCGTGCCACCGGACGACTACCTGCCCGCACTGCGCCGCCTATGCGACACGCACGGAACCCTGTTGATCTTCGATGAAGTGCAGACCGGATTCGGCCGCACTGGCGCGCTCTTCGGCTGCAATCACTGGGCGGTCGCGCCGGATATCATGACGGTCGCCAAAGCGCTGGGTGGTGGGGTGATGCCCATCGGCGCCTTCATCGGCACGCCGGCCGTGTGGCGTGTATTCGAGCCCAACCCGCTGCTGCATTCCTCGACCTTCGGCGGCAACGAACTCGCCTGCGCGGCGGGGCTGGCAACGCTCGACGTGTTGTTCGCAGAAGACATCCCCGCCCACGCGGCGGCGATGGGGACGGCATTGCAACACGGCTTGCGCGAGATTGCCGCGCGCTATCCCGGCGTCATCACCGAGGTGCGCGGCAAAGGCCTGCTGATCGGCGTGGAGTTTTCCGAGCGCGATCTTGCCGCGCTGGTCATTGCCGGACTGGCGCAACACCACATCCTCGCCGCCTATACGCTCAACAATCCGTGCGTCATCCGTTTCGAGCCCCCGCTGATCGTCACCGAGGCGCATATCGCCCAGGTGCTGTCCGCCTTCGACGAAGCCATCGGCGGCGTGTTGGAGTTACTGAGCGAGTAGGAGTGTTGGGTGTTGGGTGTTGGGTGTTGGGTCAGTCCTGGAGTTTATGCGAGATCGCCTGTCAAGGGGGTTTTCTCATTATTTTGAATAATCTCCAGGTATTGTTTCACCAGGTAGGCTGACATGCCGGTCACCTGGCAAATGAAGTCCTGATCCGCGG